>Ga0114931_10004017_pt1 | contig 18462 bp, 15 predicted proteins | sample 2SBtaG_FD_89579 | JGI IMG/M metagenome (GOLD analysis project Ga0114931, IMG submission 89579) | Deep subsurface microbial communities from Kolumbo volcano to uncover new lineages of life (NeLLi) - 2SBTROV14_V59a metaG | ecosystem: Environmental > Aquatic > Marine > Volcanic | place: Kolumbo...
ATGCGCTGCTCTGGCCATCTGAGCTAAGGTGGCTGTTAAAACGCACGAATATACAACAATTTCGCTGTCAAATCAAGCGCTTTCCGACGCTGCGCAGAAGCCGGTCATCCAACAATGCCCAAAGAAAAAAGGCACCCTGAAAGGTGCCCTTTTCAATTTCCTTGAGATGAATGTGGCCAGGCCCAGAATTGAACTGGGGACACACGGATTTTCAGTCCGTTGCTCTACCGACTGAGCTACCTGGCCTCGGTGCCTCAAAAAAACTACATCCACGACAACCAATTGATGACAAAAGTTGAGGTGCAAATCGGAGAGTGAACCGGCGTTTCCTCATGGTAAAAGCGTTGTAGCATATTACCAAGAATAGTTTGGACCTGCATTTCCTAAATCGACCGAAAAGAATGATTAAAGCAAAGAAAAAAGAACCACCATGAAGGCGATATGAATATATGGTCAGAATATCGGCTCGGAACGAACGAAAAAGGGATTGAAAACGCTGAACACAGGTCAAAATCATAAATTCCAGATCCCTATTGCGGATAATCAACAAAATTGAACGCGCCCTTGCCGTTTGAGATCTCTTTCCAAGAATTAATGCTAAAGTCTATACTAAAGATACCGCAAGTAGGCAGACGGTCAACTTTGTGATTGGTTAGGTACTCCGCCAAGTCCGTAAGGGCCGGATTATGTCCAAACATCATGACACAGCTAAAGGAATCGTCGATTTTCTTGATTGCATCGACGAGAGTTAATAGATCCGATTCATAGAGCAAAGCATCAGTCGCAATCTGTTTTCTTGGGAAGCCGATTTCCTTAGCGATCAGCTCTGCGGTTTTCAGAGCCCTTTTGGCAGGGCTGGCCAAAATCATATCCGGTTTAACCTTGAATTTTTTTAAACGCCTTCCCATGTAGGGTGCGTTTTTTTTGCCGCGTCTATTTAACGGCCGGTCAAAATCCGCTAAGTCCGGATTCTTCCAACTGGATTTAGCGTGTCTGATGAGATACAATTTTTTCATTCAAACCAACCTTCGCGTGTTCAATATGCGATGGACGCTCTTGAAGATTTTCTTCAGTGATCTTTTCTTCAATAAGCTATTTGATGTCCGGCGGGAAAACTCTATACCGCAAACGCCGCCGCATTTCTCCTGCTGATATACGTCGAACCTTGTTCAAGAGAGCAACCGTTTAATTTCATGCCATAAAAGCTCATAAGCCACGGTGGCGCTGGAATTAGGCTTAAAACAAGTCACCGGTTCCCGATGAATCCCCATTTTCTCGACATCGGATCTGTAGGGGATATAACTACCGAGGCAATGGTCCGACTGTGCCGATATCTCTTCCATGAATTCCCGATGCATTTTTTTTCGCCGTTCCACCATGGAGAAAAAAGTCTGAATCTTTGACCGATCCAATCCCTGTTTTTCGAAAAACTTCAACAATTTATCATAAGTGTGGATAGAAAGGGTTGTCGGTACCAGGGGAAGCAGAATCAGGTCGGCTGCATAAAAAACATTCTCGGCAACCAGGGTGAGGTTTGGCGGGCAATCCAAAAACATATAATCGTATTCGTCTGCCAGAGGTTGGAAGATTTCCGATAATCGCTTTTTTGATTTTTTGAGGCTGTCCAGGGCAAGGTCCAAATTCCGGTAAGATAATTTTGATGGCAGCAAATCCAAATTATCAAAATCCGTTCCTCTGATGTTCTTATCGATATTCTTGCCGCCTTTCAGTAATTTCGACCCACTGAACTTTTTTGCCCCTTTTATTCTAAAATAAAAAGAGGCGGAACCCTGCGGGTCCAGATCACAGAGAATGGTGGGAGTTCTATCACGGGCGGCCAGGTGAGCCAGATTGACCGCGGTGACAGTCTTACCGACTCCGCCCTTTATGCTATATGAGGCAATGATTTTCATAAATTGAGTTTAATTTCATCTTATCCAAACAGTTTGTTAAAAAGCACGGCATTCTTAGGAGCCCTGAATTGGGAGAAAGATTGCGCAAATGCTTGGCGCAATCTTAGTTGTCTCTGATATAATACCGCAATCAAACCGCCGATAGCCGCTGTTGTATTTTGGTGTTTTTCACTTCTTATATCACTGCTGAGGAATTCTTTCAAGCTCTCCTGTTCGACATAAAGATCATTATATGCTCCCAGATTATCTTGCATTTTTTTTAGCTGTTTAATTAGACTTGCCACTTCATTTGCCGGGAACAACGAAGCAAAAAATTCCAGTAAATAGCGTAATTTTTTACATTCGATACGCAGACTGTGCAACTCAGGATCAGGTGAATCATCCGTAATCGTTTCACCCAAAGTCATAACCCGGTTATATTTCCTCCAAATGAATTTTTGAGCCAGTTCGAACACGGGTTTATTGGAGTTTTTCGCGGGACCACTTTGAGCAGCCTCAGGTTGAGTTAAAAATTCCTGCCATGATGCGATAATTTTTTCGTATGGCGCGGTGCCTAAAGCTCTCACCAGTTTTTGATGCTCTCGTTTGCGTTCCCTACGCAATGTCTCAAACATAGGAGCTAAATCTGAACTCAGATATTGGGGCAGCATGGCCTGGTATTCATCCCGTTTTAGCAGGTAAACATCCAAATCACGCAGCCGATTGGTCAGTTTACCGAGGCTGGCAAAATCTTGTTTATAACGGTCTGTTATCTCCCCCGGAAAAACACTTTTAAGTTGCGTCAAGGCCGAACGGGTGCGCCGAATTGCGACTCTAAAGTCGTGTAAGAATTCAGTATCGATATCGGCCTTAATACCAGCCTCGTTTTGCTTCATCACATTATGTAAGCAAGAGAAAATCTTCCTTGCGGCAACTCTGCAAGACCATTCCGGACTGAGCGATATATTTAACTTAGACGAATAATCGCCCGGTTGCTTGTCATGAGCCGCAAGAGCAATTGCAAAAGTATCTCTCTTTTCCGACTTTAAACCCAGGGTGTGTAAAAATTGCCTAAATTCCTGCAACTCCTTTTCATAGCCCCGGACCGGCTGCATTGTAATGTTACTGGTTCTTCTTTGGTCGGACCGACCTTTTCCGATAAAGATCTCCCCGACGTAAACTCGCAAGACGGTCTTTTTATCCTGATTTAGAATGCAAAGTACCTGGGACCGAATTTGGCTGCTCGCCAAAGGTAACAAGGCCCGTACACCAAGACAGGACTTGAGTTCTTCCTTGAGGGACCCATCCGGGAATTCCCACCAAAATTTAGGTTGGACTCTTGTCTTCAAAGAGGAAGTCGCGACCTCGCGATCTTGGCGCAAGAGGCGCAGATGATAAACAGCGGATTCTTTTAGAAGTGTCAGACCTTTATTGTAAATACGCCAATCGAAGGTATCAAAAAAGCTTTGCTCTTTATTTCGTGGGAACTCCTCAACGGTGGAGTAGACCTTTGATATTTCATGCCTAATCCCGGGGCTGTCAATGGAATCAGGCAAGACAAAACTTTCAAATTTTCTCAGTCCAACCTCCATTTCTTAGATAGCAGATATCATCCTGCGCAATGTTCAAAAAAAACATCCTGGGCTCGCACACTGTTATCGTTAGATACTTCCTGTTTTTCTTTACCCAGCTCTTCATCCTTCACCCAAACAGCTTTAACATTATCCTGCCATTGAATGTCCAGGAAGTCTCTTAGTTCCTGCTGAATGGCCTTAGCGTAAATTGGGCATGCCACTTCCACACGGTGGTCCAGATTTCGGGACATCAAGTCCGCTGAAGACAGGTAATATTTTTCCTCGCCGCCATTGCAAAATACAAATAACCGGGTGTGCTCCAGGAATCTATCGACGATACGTTTGGCCTGAATGTTTTCACTCAGCCCCTTGACATTGGGGAGCAATGAACACATTCCACGCACCATGAGCTTGATGTTAACACCTGCCTGGCTGGCTTGATATAGTTTTGTGATTATTGCCTTATCCACAAGATTGTTCAGTTTCAATGTAATGGAGGCCTCTTTACAATTCTTCGCATTTCTTATTTCAGTATTGATCAGCTTAACCAACTTCTGGCGCAGATTGAAGGGCGATACCAGTAGATGTCGAAAAGAGCCTCTCTTGTAATTATCCTCAATCAGTTCAAACACTTTTCTTATCTCTTTGGTAATGGAAACATTTGAAGTAAATAGTCCGTGATCAGAATAGAGCCTTGCCGTCGCCTCGTTAAAGTTACCGGTTCCGACATTCGCATATAGTACGTCGTTTTTTTTCTCCTTACGGGTAATCAAAATCATTTTCCCGTGAACTTTGAGACCCGGAACTCCATGGATGACTTTCACGCCTTCTTCCTGAAGCTTTTTAGACCAATAAATGTTTGGCCGTTCATCGAATCGCGCCCTTAACTCCACAACCGCCGTCACCGATTTCCCATTCCTGGCGGCATTAACCAATGCATTTATGACATTGGACTTTTTTGCAACGCGATAAAGCGTCATTTTTATGTCGGTCACCTTTGGATCGATTGCGGCTTCGCGCAGAAGATCTATGACATAGTCAAACTTCTGATATGGATAATGAAGCAAAATATCTTTCTTGTGAATATCTTTAAAAATGCTACCGCGGGCATCAAAATCTTTGTGGGGAAATGGAGAAGTTTCGGCACCTGTTGGATAGAGCCGGTCAATTCTCGGAAAATCAACGAGGTCTTTAAAATTTAAATATTTTCTTCCGGGAATCAAGTCACAGTCGACTTTCTTAAGCTGAAGTTTCGAAACCAACAGCTTCAATAAGCTCTCCGACATTCGCTTGTCATAGATGAGATGTACCGGTGTGCCGGAACTTCTTTGTTTTAAACTTTTAGAAATTTTGCGGATGTAACTTTCCGACAAGTCGTCGTCAACGTCTAATTCCGCATCCCGGGTCAACTTGACCGAGTAGGCCTCAATTCGATCATGATTAAATATGGTGAAAATACTGGCTAAACAAAAGCGGATCACATCTTCGAGAAACATTATATATTGACTTTCACCTTCACATCGCGGTAAGGTGAGAAAGCGCCCGAGGGACCTTGTCGGAACTTCGATAATAGCATGTTTCACTTTTCGGCCGTTGTTTTTCAACAAACGGATGACTAAATAAAGAGTGCCATCCCTTAGTTGAGGTACCCCTGAACCTTTATCTAACATCAACGGGACGAGCCTGGGACGGATTATTTCACGAAAATAGTTCCGAACAAATTCTTCCTGGTTCGGGTTGATTTTCTTCTCATCGATTAAAAAGATTTTTTTCTGTTCTAACTCATTCAAGATGTGATTATAGGTACTCCCGAAAACATTCTCTTGTACAAGAAAAATTTCCTGGATTTTTGAAAGAATTTTCCTGGGATCAGCGCCTATTATTGCATTTGCCTTCTTTCCCAGCAGAGTCAGTCGTTTCAGATTGGCTACTCGCACACGAAAAAATTCATCAAAATTAGAGGAGAAGATGCCGAGAAATCTGATTCTCTCCATCAATGGAACCGTCGGGTCCGCTGCCTCTCTTAGTACTCTGGCATTGAATGCGAGCCAACTAATTTCCTTGTTTTCGAACTTCGTTTTCATTAAGATGTAACCCAGAACTTCTCATCCTCAACCGGCGTAAAATCGGTTCCCTTGTTGAGCACCGGACCGGTCAGCAATTCCAAGCCCTGAGTGTGTTTCTGGCTCATCTTCTTCCCTTTCAATTAACTTCCTGAAGATTCATATCCCTTAAGTTAAGAGCGCATCCGAAATGATTTCAACGATGAATGGTCCCTTTGATTTCAGTCCCGCTTCAAGAGCCGCCTTGAGTTGCGAGGCTTTTTCAACTCTCGTACCGCCACCGCCACAAAGCCTGGCAAATTCCGCGAAGTTAGGATTATGCAAGGAAGTCTGCCACACCTCCCATTCTCCGTCGCGTTGCTCTTTGGAAATTTTCCCAAGCTCCTTGTTGTGCAACAAGACAACGAGAATATCCATCTTGTATTTCACGGCGGTGGTGAAATCCGCCAGATATTGGCCGAATCCACCGTCGCCACAGACGACGATGACTTTCCTTTCGTCACCAACCGCGGCCCACGCCCCCATGCCGGCGGGTAGCCCGAATCCAATGGAACCGAGGTAACCCGACAGGATAACTTTTTGCGTTCCCTGACACTCAAAATACCGGCCAAAAGAGTAGGTGTTATTGCCGACATCAACACTGAGGACGGCGTTGTCCGGTGCGACTTTGGACAACTCTTCAAATATAATTGCCGAGTTTAGCCCTGTCCCTTCGTCTTTCTTTGCGCGCTCTCTTTTTTCCTTTTGCCATGAGTTCTTTAGTTCAGCAAGTTTCTTTCCTTGGTCAACGCAACCAACCTGCTCGGGCAGACGCTCCGTCATCAACTTCGAGGAGAGACCAACATCCCCCCAAACCGCCTCGTCAACAGCATGAAATTTTCCGAGAGCCATGCGGTCGAAATCAACTTGAATGATGGCTTTGTGAGAATCAATGCCGGTATGTTTGGAAAAAGAAGCCCCAAAGACAATGAGCAGGTCGGATTCGTTCATTAACGTACTTGCAATCGGGGTGCCGCTAGCGCCCAATACACCGCCGCCCAGAGGATGGTCGTCAGGAATAAGCCCTTTGCCCTTGAAGGTCGTAATGACAGGACAATTGAGTTTCTCAGACAGGGCTATGACCTCGTTTATCCCATCGCCAGCGCCATATCCGACAATGATAAGAGGCCTCCTCGCTTTCGAAATCCGATAAACGGAATAATTGATAGCTTGGTCCGGAGGCGTAATCGTTGTTTGACTGACTCTTCCGTCCGGGCGCCCAGGACCAACGGCGCCAGCTTCCTGGACCTGAATCTCGTCGGGAAAAATAAGATGTGCTACATTCCTTTCGACAATCGCATTCTTGCAGGCAAGCGATGCCAGTTCGGCGTGCTCGCTGTCCGAAAGCACGGTTTGGCTAAACCGGGAAACGGCCGCGAAGGCGGAAGCAAGATCAATTTCTTGAAAAGCACCCGGCCCCAAAACTTGAGAATTGACCTGCCCGGTTAGCGCAAGAACAGGGGCCCGATCCATTTTAGCGTCCCACAAACCAGTCAACAGGTTGGTTGCGCCGGGTCCCGCGATGGCAAGACACGCCGCGGGTTTGCCGGAGACTTTGGCATAACCGGAACAAGCAAAGGCCGCCGCGCCCTCATGGCGAACCCCGAAATACCGCATGGTCCCCTTTTTCTCTTGAATTCGGACCGCCTCGGCGACACCAAGATTGGAGTGACCGACTATTCCAAAGACAGTGTCAATCCCCCACTCGACCAGGGTCTCCATCATCACATGACTGACAGTCCAGTTAGAGCGTTTTGGCTTGGGCGCGAGCGCTTCAATCTTGCCGTTATTTTCGCGGACCTTAACGGTCTCGACCGAATCGTCATTGCCAACGCCCTTGCCGGTCCTCAGATCAAACTTGAATCCATGCCAGGGACACCGAACATGCTCGCCGCAAATCTCGCCATCTCCCAACGGGCCTCCCTGATGAGGACAGCGAGCATTGACTGCGTACAACCCTTTCTTGGTTTTGGTCAATGCAAGCTGTTTGGAGCCAATATTTAAGGTTACTATTTTCCCGCTTTGAACGTCACTTGCATCGGCAACCTCGACCCACGTTTCCGCTGTTTTTTCGCTCTGGCGGTTGGCCGCGGAAATCGTCAGGTCTTCATTGTCTTTGAAACCGGCGTACCAGTGTGAGCCGTCACAAAATGGTTTGTTTCCAGAGTGTCCGCAACGGCAGAGCGCCGCGTGTTCATAACTTGCACCCTTGCTCATTGCCGTGTTTTCGAGGCGAAACCCACCCTTCAGTTGATAGGGACCGTTGCGGGAAATATAGATTTGAGGTTGATTGCTGTAATCGGTGTAAACCTGACCATCGATGGCATAACTTAAAGCACCCGAAGGGCACTTTTTAATAGTCGCAATTATTTTCTCTTTACTTTCGCCATCCGGGTCTATCCAGGGCTCTGTCCCCATGAGCCACACTTTGGGCAAACCACTTGTACATTCACCGGCATGCGAGCAAAGACCTCGGTTATCCAGGATGGTAATCGATTTACCTTTATATTCATCCAATTGGTCGGCCTGGCGCTCCGTGGATTTCTTGTCGGTCCAGCCAATTGCAGCATGAGTTCCATCGCAAAACGGTTTCGTTTTCGAGGCGCCACATCTGCAAAGACTGACCGACCCCTTGGTTTTAATAGCCTCTCCTCTAGAATTCTCAAATTCCTTAAGGCCGGCAACGTTCAGAGGACCGTTTTTTTCAGGTTTAATAGTGAGGGTTTCGCGTTTCGGTTCGGACATGTTTTCTCCTTGTGTTAGCCTGAATAATTCAGAAAATCTAAAAAATGCAGTCTTCATGATGGGCCGAACATCTCCCTCTGCTTTTAGCTCTGGACGAGCGAAAACCTGTCTCCCTTCAAAGGGAGAATTGGTCAAATTCCCCCTTGCAAGGGGGACGATTTGTGAAGCGTCCAGCGGACAAATCAGGGGGGACGTCTGACACATTAATAAACCGCCAATTCACGCTACGGATGTGAATTATGCCGGCAAGGTCATTAGGTTTCCTTTTCCGTACCATTTTGCCTGGACGTTTTCCAGCCAGGGAATGACCTTGCGAGGTAGAAAGAAACATTTCCAGGGAAGCACCCTCCGCCGCCTCTACTTCTTTCTTGACTCAGCCTTTCTCGATTTGCGCTTCTTCGCCTTCTTATTTTTCTTATCCTTCTTATTTTTCTTTGGCCCCTTATCCTTCTTTTTGCCCTTATCCTTCTTCTTACCTTTCTCTTTCTCTTTCTTTTTACCCTTGTCCTTCTTTTTGCCGCTATCCTTCTTCTTCGCCTTCTTTTTCATTTTTTCCTCCTTTCCTTTCCTGATTTCATCTTTCGCTTTCGACGGGGACCTTTGCTCGAGTAACATGTCTCGATGAAAAACATTCAGGTGCCTGCGGGCAAACGCGGATCTGAGATACTGAATTTGGCCCATCGTGAGAGAGGCACGAGCTGATGCTTCCGCGCTTGTTAGTCCCTCATCCAAAGCCAGCAAAGCCTCCGCCCGCCGGCAAACAAACCCTGCGTTTAACTGACTAATCCTCTGGCAGATTTCACGCTCCTCCTTTGTCAATAATTTGCCAATGACTGAGTTTGAGCTATTTTTTTCCTGGACCATTACTATCTCCTGGTTATCAATTTATGTACTGCCATTTTAACCGCTTATAGCTAAGGCCCTAGACAGCCCCATAGGGGTATTCTGTCATCCCCGTGGTACCTGTTCCTGGACAATTTCCAGCAAACAAGAAGCGGCTCTTCGGCAACTAAACTATGTGAATACTTCTAAACTGTTCCCGATGTCGTCAATTACTGGGAGGCCGGATACAGGGTCAGTCTTGCGTGTTTGCCTGCTCCTTCATCAGAGACGATGAGGGCGCGATCCGGAGCAAACGTAATACCTTCGACCTGACGATGCCAGTCGGCCGGGAATTTCATAACCGCAATGACCTTCCCGCTTGGAGTAATCTCAGCGATGGCGCTCTGGCGTGCCGCCACGACGAAGTAGTTTCCCGAAACCGGGGATCGCTCTATTCCCGACGGTTGGAACTTCCTGCCCCCGATGTGACGAGCAAAGTCGATGATGGGGATTACCGTAGGTCCATCTTCGACTAGCTGTTTCGTGTCAATCGACCAATGATATATGGCTATCTGCCCTTGCAGTTCCGGGCTTAGAGGATTCTTGCTCATCAATAAGAGCGTCCGTTGGTTCGGCTCATAAGCCAAGCCCTCTATTTCATATTCCCGTCCAACTCCGGTAGCATACACATTAAAGAGAACCGTCTCTCCGTCAACCCCTTCTCTGCATTCGTACAGCCGTCCTGAGCTTGTGACGAGGTAGATCAAGGTGTCAACCGTTGCAATTCCTTCGAAATCACCCGCGATCGGCTTACCTAAATCACCTAACCCAAATGCTTTCACGATTGCACCGTTCCGGTAATCAATCTCAAAAATGATTCCTTGCTCGTCGTTGTGGGCCAAAAGCCGGTTGTCATTGGTCATGGCCAGACCCGATATCTCCCGCAAGCGGTTCGACAGCTTCCAGCGCGTTGCGGTCTCTTTTTCGAAATCATAGCTTTTAAGAGAGCTACCCCCATGAACTACCTGCGTCGTGTCCAGTGAAGAGCGAACCTTTAAAGTATCCGTGCCCAACGCCAATGAGCCACTGATAGAATTAATAGAAGAGTCCCTCTTGAATTGCATCGTCAACAAGTAGAAAAGGATGCCGAAAGTAAGAAAGCCCAGCAAGAATTTGTCTCCGCGTGTTCGCATGTACATCTATGCCTTTGCGGCTTTGTGCTTTTTCACGTCGACTTTGGCAATATGCTTCTTGTCACTTTTTTCAACCTGTCCGGCAAGGGTGGAGGGGGACACGGATTTCTTTAGCCGGATATCGAACACAACGACGGACGTGCCATCCTCTTGCGGGATCACCGGAGCTAGCCGCCACGGTATGGCATTGGATTCCAAAATATGAATCGTTGTTTGTTGGGATATTTCAACCTTCTTTGTGTAAACAAGGATCTGGGCGTTAAAGGGTTTGTGGCCGTTCGAGTCTTCAGCAACGGAGGTTGGTTGAGCCACATCTTCAAGCGGCGGGTTCAATTCTTCAGGCTGAACTAATTTGCATCCCTCCAGTACCGCCGGCCGCGCACCAAAATCCGTGTACCACACAGCCACCGCGATGCCATTGAAAATCACGGATGAGATGAAGGCCACATTGAGAAGCTGAACACCGGCCGCCAACCCGATTCCAGCCACAATGAAGACAAATACCCCATCCATGGGCTCATTGAGTGTAGTCCGAAATCGAACAGCAGCGACAATACCCGCGAGGCTGAATGCCAGGGCGAGGCTGCCTTTAACCAGGAAAACGACCGCTGCAATAGCGATGGGTAAGACAAGAAGTGTGTGTGCGAATGTCTGAACATATTTCTTTTTGTTGTGTGTCCAACGGTACACCCAGGTAACAGGAAGTGTAAGGGCAAACGACAAAACTAAAGCCATCAAGACCGGAATGGAGGTCGCCGGATCGAGGAGACCCTCCAACCCCTCGACTCTTCCCTCTACCGTAGGCGAAGTCCCCGCACCCAATTCGGAGGATGACGCTCTTGCCTGGTGTGAACGTTCTTGAGCAAGGTAGTAGGGAATTTGGGGGAATATATTGAAAAGACCAAAGATAATTGCAATTGTCGCCACATAATAAATGCCGAGGCGAAACATGATGTTGTTAGTGATTTTTTCAAGCATCTGTCGTTCCTTTTTATGCTTTTCAAAGAAAGTAGCAACTCTGTTCACTTATGTTGCGTTAAGATTCGACCTTTCTAGAACATGAATCCCGCGCTAACATACACGCCGGTCAGGTCATCGCCGTTTATGATTCCTACACTTAAAGTCTGCAAACGGCTGAGGAATGACAGCCAAAATCCGCCGCCCAACCCGGTGTGCACCTCATCCGCACCATCCGGATCTTCGTCGAGGAAGACACGACCTACGTCGGCAGCACCAAATAGCCCGAACTCTCCAGGAACCAAAAATCTAATTTTACTTATCGCAAACCTTAACTCAGCATTTCCGTAGACGGAGGCATCGCCTCCAAAACGGTCTTGCCGAAAACCACGCAGGTTGTTGGGTCCTCCCAAGTAGGCCGCTTCATGAAAAGGAATTGTCCCCCACACCTTCTCTCCTCCGACTCGCAGCGCGAGTGTGGGAGCCGTAGGGATGTTGGCGGTCAGATAAGTAGAGGCGGCACCATTTACGCTGCCGAAGGTCGATTCCACATCCCAGACTTCCGGGTAGACTAAACCCTCTGTCCTGAGCAGAACGCCGCGCGTTGCAAACCCGGGATTATCCCGAGTGTCATAGGTAAGTTCAGCCCGCGCCCCGACCTGACCAAATGTTTCGGTACCATATAGCGAGGGAATCAAGGAGCCGATGAAATTGTCGTCGTTGTCATTAAAAGGAGTGTCAGAGTATTTTAGGATCGGCCCCACGGCCGCGGTGAATGAAGGACGCAGGAGTTCTTTGCCACTCCCCTCTTTTCCACCATGATTTCCTCCTGCCTGAAATTCTACCCCAGGTGAGAAGACAAACTCCGTCCGATCGACATCATAAAAAGATGAAGAACCGGGAATCTCGGTTTCATTACCGAACCCGTTGAAACGGATCACGTTAATTCCGGAGAATTCCAAATGAAGAATCCCGTCGATACTCGGCCACAAATGATGAAACCTTCCTGTATATGCGACAAAAGGCTCCAAACCATTGCTGGCCAAACCGACGCTGACGGCGTGCCTAGATGAGAAAGGGTCTTTCCGGTAACCAAAATATTGCCGGCCCCCGATGATTCCCACATACGCACCCAAATCGGGGCTTGCACTTATAATGGGAAACGAAAATCCCTGCTTGCCCCAATCGATCGCATACTTTGTGTTCAGCGCCTTCGGCCCGGGAGGACGTTTGTAGGGATGTTGATTGATTTTGGCTCCCTTGCCCTTCTCGAATCGATTTTCCCCACGCGAATCGAAAAACTGTGTCTTTCCTGCACCGGCCCGGGACCTGTTGATGAACGTGTCATCACCACCGCCACCATCCACCAGAAGTTTGATCTTTGCCTTTTCTCCCAAGACGGTTACCTTGTCGTCGCCGCCACGCAGATAAAACCGAATTTCTTTGGTTTCTTTTGCGTGAAAGGTTCTTTGAAAGTATGGCTCTTCCCGATTGGAGTCAGTACCTTTCTTGACGCCGATACGGACTGAAAGATCTCCGTTCCGCATATGTTCTAACTCTAGATACTCGTCCTTATCCGTCGTTTTGATTTCTGGCTGACGTGTAATCAACCGGTAGTACCTGTGGACAAACCTGGGCAGCTTGTCCCGGCGCGACTTAAGAGCGTGAGTAAGGAACTCCCCTATCATCTCATAATAGGGTTGCGGCAGTCTGCGCACGGCATCTTCAATGATAGTATCAGGCAGTTCTTTGACAAACACGGTTGCCACTGAGTCCCAGACACTTTCCTCAAGCTCAACCAGGAATTCACGATCTAGCTCCCACCCATTGATTGAGAGTCCGATCAGACTTGGAAACTTGTCCTCGAACTTTATTAACTTGGCTTCGGCTCTGCGGCCCAGCGCCATTGCCAGCCCGTCGAGGTCGATAAAGGCCTGGTCGCGATCCTCCGGTATTGGGGTCCACTTATAACGGTCTCCATCCGGGAACCGCGCCCACCGCCACTGGCCGGAATGCCGGTCTTTGTCATTGATAAGAAAATCCATGAGTTTTGCCTTGAGATAGGCCCGGGCATCGACGCGATTGCGGGGACCCTTTTCCAGGTGCTCCCAGAGCTTCTCAGTTCCGCTGATTTTTACTGAACCGGCAAAGCCTGGAGTCCCGTTGGGTCCCTCGGAAAGGTGTTTCTGCAGCGTCCCGATGAGGCCGGCAAACTCTGTTCGATATTTACCCAGCCTGGGATCATCCGGGATAACCACCAGTGTGTTCTTGGCATGCAGAATTCCGGTCGCCTCCATAAGCGGATCGACGACTAGCGCCCCGGTTGGGAGCAGCGCACTGATCAAATCCTGAAGCACGTCTTCGACGACCGTATTTTTGAGCTCATCGTCTATCCGCTTGGTCGGATCCTTGTCAAGAGAGCGAACCGTGTAACGGAGGCCGTCTTCCCCCGTAAAGTGCAGGGAGATGGTCTGTCCGAATCCACCGGTGCGGAGCGGCGTCAAACCACCGCCAACGCGGTCGAGGTCGAGCACGGGAACCTCGATCGGGGTAGTCCAAAGCTGGCGGTAATCACTCCCGTAGATCCATTTCTTGATCCCACTAGCCCCGAAGCGTTCACCCGGGACGACGGTGTGCGTTTTGGCACCTTGCGGTGGAACGGATCGGTGGATCTTGCGCCCGGCAGTTACCGGAGCTTCTTGAGCGATCGAGTCTACCGAAAAAACAAAAACTAGCGCGGATGTAAGCAGAAAGGTCCCAAACCAGTCCTGTCCACGATGTCCAGGCTTCTGACGAATGTTTATCTTAACTAAGAACACCGCGATGCTCATTGAGACTAAGCAAATCGTTGATATCATTAAATCCCTCCTCCTTTTTCTCTTTGCTATAAATTCCATCAAAGTGTCATTCTATTGGTGGAATTTGTGTTTTCCTCTTCGCACAAGAACTACATTGATTGCTTAGAAAGTAGTCTTAAGTTGCCGCCATCGCCCCGGCACGAATTTTCATTCTGACTGGACAGAGCTTGAATTTCTAGCCTGGGTCATTTACGTCAGGAGTGCTCATTGCCCAGTTTGTTAAGAAGATTAATAATGCCATAAATCATACAGCCAAATCCGACCACCCAAAACAGAGTGACCAGAAATGAAGCATGGAGCCGTCCCAAGAGTTTAGCACCTGACACTGGCGCCGAAAGAACGAAACAAACTGAACTCAAATGAAAACTGATAAGCGCGTTCCTCAGATAGCGTGCCTGGCGCAATTCAAACTGAATTTTCTCTGTTGAGTACTCGCTAGCATGTGCAAATAGTCGAACCACTTCCTTCTGTATAGCCCTGTAGTCAAAGGATACAAGGAGGACAAGACAGGCAGCTCCCAAAAAACTGATGGCCGGAAACAATATTTGACTCAAGTCATTCATGACAAAAGGACAGGTCCTGAGTTAAAATTTAAGATCATCTTGCGTTGCCAGCATGAAGGACCCAGCCAGTAGCTTAGGCACCCTGAACCCCATAAGATTCTATCAGATGTTTTCTCAATGTCACAATTTCAAAATTCGTTGTTCAAATGCCGTGCCAGGATGAATATTATTACTCTATTGGTAAGTTATTTAAGGAGTTATGATGGGAGAAAATCAGAAACCAAAAAGGGGAAAACAACCGTATTTAGTTGCCTTTTACCAAATACGGTTGAATTGTGTACCACTCAGCCCAACCCGCCATGTCGATAAATACTTCGGGGCGTGCCTCGGCTGTTTCTCTAAAAAGCGTTCAGATAGCCTCGGTCAGATCCACGGTATCTCGTCTTATATAAGCTCAGATGCCGCTCTGATGCGTAGCGATTGCTGTCCGCCTCAACTTTCTAACGATACTCGGGGTTGGCAAAATCAAACCGACATCCCGCGTCCCAGTCAGATCTTTGATTACCGTGCGCCGGAATGCCGCCAGCGTCTTTGAGCATGCGTGCCATGTGCATCAGGTTCCATGTCATGAAAGTCGTGTTCCGGTTTGTGAAATCATTCTCCGGTCCACCAGATCCTTCATCCAGATAGGAGGGACCCGGGCCTGCTTCTCCCAGCCAAGCCGCATCGGCCTGCGGCGGGATGACATAGCCGAGATGCTGAAGGGAATAAAGAATATTCATCGAGCAATGTTTTGCGCCATCTTCATTTCCCGTGATCAAGCAGCCGCCAACTTTTCCGTAGTCAGCATATTGTCCCACTTCGTTTAGCAGATGGGAGTTGGCATAGAGCCGTTCAATAACCTGAGTACAAACCGAGGTTTTCTCCCCTAGCCAGATCGACGACCCAATGATGACAATATGCGCTGCTTTTACTTTTTCATAGATCTCGGGCCAGTCGTCATTCTCCCAGCCATGTTCGGTCATGTCGCCGTAAACACCAAAGGCAATGTTATAATCCACGGGTCTCAGGAGTTCGGTCACGACGCCATTTTTTTCCATGATGCTCTTCGAAATCTTGATGAGGCCTTCGGTGTGTGAAAGTTCGGGTGATTTCTTTAATGTGCAATTGAGAAAGACCGCTCTTAAATCGGAAAAATCCCATTTACTTGAGCTGCACATTGCTTCTTGTTTTGCATTTAGAGTCATCTTTTTCTCCTTAAGTGAGGTATTTTCGTCCATATTTTGTTCTTACTTGGACGAATTCCAGTGATTGTATCTTCTTCTAAATTTGGATTACGCTAATGTTGTCAGCATAAAGAGTCCAACTATGATGAAAAGGATTGAGACACCGACCTTGATCACGTCCGGATTCAGTTTAGTTTGTAGAGCCGGCCCAAGTTGCCCTCCAATGATCACGCCTGGCACCGTAAATATAATGACACTCACCACTTGACTAAGAACCTCCGGGCCGGAGTCAAACGCAAAATGATAAAAGTGGCCAGCCGAAGCCACCGTCACGGTCACGACCACTACATAAATCGAAGTGGCAATCGCAACGGGTGAGGGAACACGACACCGGGCAATCAGGTGATAATCCTGCAACTCAGCAAGCCCAACCGATATCATTCCGAGGAAAGCACCGCCAACAAACGCGAAGATACGACCCATATTTTTGTTACAGACCGTGTATTTATATTCGTTTCCCTGTGCGTCCAGTAGGCAAGACTCGAACTTTTCAGAAAAATCTTCGACTCCCTTTGCATCCGCTTTTTCCTTTTCTTCTTTTCTCCAGGAAGTGAACAACTGCGAACCGATGAAAATCAACCCGGCGGCGAACACCGCTTTCAACGAAATCGCGGGCAAGGCGTCACTGTAAATCACGCCCAGGATAGCTGCCGGAATCGAAAACATCAGCAGATTCATACCCAGCTTGAAATCCACCAGTTTCTTTTTTAGATAGGCATACATCCCGGAACCGAACCCAAAAAGCTCCGTTGCCAAAGCTGCACCGATAGCAATCGATGGCTCCAATTTCAGTAATAAGATAAAAAGGGGTGAGAAAAAAACCGCGCCGCCGATTCCGCTGGACATCGCTATCGTTGCAATGAGAATGGAAATGGGCAGCAGGTACCAGTATTGAAATGATAATTCCATACCTCTTGATTCCTCCTTTCTTGTGTAACTTTATTGAATTTCTGAACTTGCCGGCAAAGAGCTCAACTTCGTTCCATTGAAGCACTCTCCTGAATCTCCCGAATCTCTTTGCCCAAAAAATAGCCTATGGCGGTTCGTAATAGTACAATTATTCCCAACTCGTAAAGGTCCTTGAGTTCCTTATTCACCGTGCTGTGGATAATATCCGAGGCAATCAAAAAGTCAAGAGCCAACAGAATGTAAAGCCCAATCTTGCACCGCAACTCCTGAATGAGCGACACTTCAGATCCGCCGCCCGGCCTTTGTAACTCCGATTTAACATACAGTATAATTCCTTTTATGAAACCGAAAAGCAGTATGCTAATCCCAGCCAGATCAATTCCGAGGCTAATAGCTTCCAAAGCTGACTTAAGGTGTTCCATAAAGAATCTCCTAAAATTGATTCTACGCGGATGAAAGCGGAACGCGGTAGCGATTCCCAAACGGATGTGTATAGTTTAGAGACATATTAGAGTAAACCTTCTCCGGGATGCCAATGTCCGCCAAAAAAAGAGCACCCGTTTTTTCCGGCAAAAGACCCGTCTTAGGAAGAGCAAGGGTCATCGTCCATTCTGCGTGTATGTACTCCCCTTCGGATTGACCACTGGTGGAATCCACGCCCGAAGGTACATCCAAAGAAAGAATGGGCGCCCCGCTGTTGTTTGCCCACTGGAAGAAATCTAAAACAGCGCCCCTTGGCGCCCCTTTTAAACTATATCCTATCACCGCATCAAGGATTAAATCAGGACGCAGCCCGGGCATCGCTGAGGTCTCAACTTCGCGACCTGAGGTTGACTGAAATATCCTGCGTTGGAACGCCGGGACCTCACCGAGACCGTCGGGATTGGATAGTGCAAGTTGTACATTCGCCTGTCTGTTCGCCAAGTGCCGGGCAGCACAGATACCACCACCGCCGTTTCCGCCAAGACCGGCGAGCACGACAATATTGGCTTTTTGCCAACCGCCGCCCAGTACTTCAATCGCCTGCAGAGCAAAGTTGCGGCCGGCGTTTTCCATCATTTGAAACAGATTGGGGCCGGTTTCTTCCATAGCAATGCGGTCGACTTCGCGCATTTGTTCAGTGGTTATCGCTGCGACTTTTATGTCATCATCCGTTTTAAAAGCTTCGATTTTTGAATTCGGCATTTACTTCTGGCTCCTCCTTTGAAGTCTCTATTTTGTTAAGTTAGTGTTTGACCGAAAAGACCTTCTCTGCTCATTGTCATGCCCGCATGTTTTTAGCAGGCATCCATAACAACAATTTATGTTATTGCCGGTAAATTTTTGCATTTTTTTGCAAAACCTTTTTTTAGCCACTGATTGACGCGGATAAGAACAAATTATTACTAACATTTGTCACTTCCAAAATGTTAAGTAAATACATGTCTTTGTTGAACTTAATAAAGTCCCCTCTCGGGAGGGGACAGATTCTAATTCGTACAGAATTAGAATCAGGGGCGGGTGGCCAGTGGCCGCATGCGTACCCACCCCGGTTCAAAACGCTGGACGCGATTTGAACCTGCCCCTCCGCGCGCCTTGCGCGTTTGGAGGGGAATTACACACGCAAACCGGCTTCCTTAGA
>Ga0114931_10004018_pt1 | contig 18459 bp, 14 predicted proteins | sample 2SBtaG_FD_89579 | JGI IMG/M metagenome (GOLD analysis project Ga0114931, IMG submission 89579) | Deep subsurface microbial communities from Kolumbo volcano to uncover new lineages of life (NeLLi) - 2SBTROV14_V59a metaG | ecosystem: Environmental > Aquatic > Marine > Volcanic | place: Kolumbo...
CGCGGGCGATCTGAGTTGGCTTCAATGCATGCCGGCCCCCGGAACCTGTGCCCGCCGGGGCGGGCCGCGCCGCAGGGGTGTGCGAACTGAGGCGGGGCGCGACGCAGGCAAGGCGGCGAGGACGCTCCCACGCCGCGGGTTTCCCGCAGGCCTGTCGGACTCCATCGCTACGCGCGCCAACAGGCCTTGGCCGGCACAAGGTCGCCAAGCGGGTCATGCACCCCGCCGTACTTGCCGACGGACTATCCTCGACCGCGAGTGTTCGCTAGTCTCGTCCCGCGTTGGTGCAATCTTGACGTAGTTTCGTCCCGCGTTGGTGCAATCTTGACGCCTGGCGCGTGTACAAGGCAACGGGTGTGGGTATGTCCGCACCCACGACTGAACATGTAAACCTTTCCCGGAAAGAGGGTTACAAAGAATGGGGATCACCGACACCCTGTTGCGGCGCGGGCTGATCACGCCTGAACAAGTCATCGAGGCGCAGGAAGCGCACAACACGACGGACGAACGCGTCGATCAGGCTCTCGTCCGTCTCGGCCACCTCCGCGAACGCGACCTGCTCGAAGTACTCGGCGAACAGCTCGCGATGTCGGTCGTCGAAATCGCGCCCGCGGACGTGGATCCCGAGCTACTCAAGCTCGTCCCCAGCCGCATCGTCCACAAGTACAACCTCGTCCCGGTCGACCGCAATGGCAAGTCGGTCCGCGTCGCGACCAGCGACCCGCACAATATCTACGCGCTCGACGAGGTCTGCACGTGCATCAACATGCCGGTCGAGCCGGTGCTCGCGACCCGCACCGACATCAACAACATCATCAAGGCTCACTACGGCGTCGGCGGCGAAGTGTTGACCGAGATGGCCGCCGAACGCGACGACGTGCAGATCATCGACGAGCAAGCCATCGAGAGCGCCGACCTCGACGCGCAGATGGCTCAGGAAGCGTCGGTCGTCAAGCTCGTCAACGAAATCCTCGTCGAGGCGATCGACCAGCGTGCCAGCGACATCCATTTTGAGCCGTACGAAAACGATTTCTCCGTACGTTATCGCGTCGATGGCGTCCTGCACCACGCCAACGTCCCCCCGGAAATCCATCGCTTCCGCAACGCGGTCATCAGCCGCATCAAAATCCTCGCCGGGATGAACATCGCCGAGAAGCGCCTCCCGCAGGACGGCGGAATCAAGATCAAGGCGCACAGCCGCGAGATCGACCTGCGCGTCAGCGTCATCCCGATGGCGTTCGGCGAGGGCGTCGTGCTGCGAATCCTCGACCGCTCGGCTGTAAAGCTGTCACTGCCCGATCTCGGCATGGAGGGCGACACGCACGAGCGCTTCACGGATCTCATCAGCCGCCCGCACGGAATCATTCTCGTCACCGGCCCGACCGGCTCGGGAAAGACGACGACGCTGTACGGCTCGCTTAGCACGATCGTAAGCCCCGAGCTCAAGATTCTGACGATCGAAGACCCGATCGAGTATTACCTCGAGGGCATCAACCAGGTCCAGGTACACCCGAAGGTCGGGCTGAACTTCGCGCGCGCGATGCGTTCGTTCCTGCGGCACGACCCGGACGTAATCCTCGTCGGTGAGATTCGCGACCTCGAAACCGCCGAGACCGCCGTAAACGCCTCGCTCACGGGCCACCTGGTCTTCAGCACGCTGCACACCAACGATGCGCCGAGCGCGACAACGCGGCTGCTCGACATGGGCGTCTAGCCGTTTCTGATCGCCAGCTCGATCGAAGCCGTGCTCGCCCAGCGTCTGATCCGCACGATCTGCAAGAATTGCAAAGAAGAATACGAGCCGGAGAAGCCGGAGCTCTTCCCGCGCGACTTCCAGTACAAGCCCGGCGAGACGCTATGGCGCGGCACGGGTTGCCGCGAGTGTCTCAACACCGGCTACGCCGGTCGCCAGGGCATGTACGAACTGATGTCGATGACCGACGAGCTGCGCGACATGATCCTGCAGCGCAAAAGCGCCACGCAGATGGTCCCCGCCGCCAAGAAAGGCGGCATGCGCCTGCTGCGCGACGACGGCTGGCGACTGGTCCGCAAAGGCGTCACCACCGCGGAAGAGGTGCTGCGCGCGACGAAGGCGTAGTTTCTAGATCATCCGGGAACTGCGGGGTCCATCTTTGCCCCGGTTGGGGCGGAAGCAGATAGCCCACGGCGTCAGTCGTGGGATTCTTGGCCGGCGCAAGTGCGGCAGCCCCGTTGGCAGTCCGCCGCGAAAGCGTGGCACAGCCGCCCTCGGCTGTGTTTCCGCGACGTCAGGGACGATTCTCTGCACCCAAGCTACTTTCGCGGCGGACTGTTAGAGGCGAGAGAAGAGTCGGGCGAAACGTGTCACGATCGCCTCTTTCGCCCCGCCGGGGCTGCCAGGAATGCCCGCCCACGATACCCTGCGGCTCGCGCCGTGGGCTATGCTCTTTCGCCGCTCCGCGGCTGGTTCGCGCGTTTCCCCGGAATTCACGGATGAACCTGGTTTTTATTCGCCGGCACCCGCACGCCTTCACACATTCTTAGCGCAATCTCATGGGTAGCGCGCTTGACACGGGTTCTCGCCGTCCGCTAATTAACGCCACTGGACGTTCACGCTGGATTGAGTCGACTCGTTCCAATGTCATCGGATCGGTGCGGCGTGTCGATGTACGAATGAATCGTTGGCGCGGTTTCTTGTGGGAGAACTCAGTGAGTCGAAAGACACTTTCCTTGCACGCTTCGATCGGATGGATCACAGTTCTATGCGCGACGGGCGGCGTTGCGTGTGCCAGTGCGGGCGAGACGGATGACAAGATCAACCGGCTCGAGGCGCTGCTCGAGCAGCAGCAGTCGCGGATCGACTCGCTTGAGACTCAGCTTGTCGATGCCCGTTCTCAGGATCAGGACGCGGCCCGCGTCGACGCGATGAAGCAGCAGATTCGCGAGGTGCTGAGCGAGAGCGACTTTCGCGAGAGTCTGATGCCGTCGGTCATGCAGGCCGGCTACGACCACGGCTTCTACATCCGCAGCGCCGACAACGATTTTTACATGCGGATCAATGGCCGCTTCCAGTTCCGCTTCACCCACTACGGGACGCGCTCGAGCAATCGCTATCTCTTGCCGCGCCGGCAGCGCGACGACAGAACCGGCTTCGACGTGCAGCGGATGCGGTTCGGCTTTCGCGGAAACGCGTGGGGCCAGGACTTCACCTACCGCTTCGAGTTTCAGGCGGACGCCGGGGCTCGCAACGACGCCCGGGCCCGTTACGCGTGGGTCAACTACAAGTTCAGCGAAGCATTTCAGGTCAAGGCCGGTATCTTCAAGATCGCTTCGACGCGCGGCCAGATGACCTCGTCCGGAAGCCTCCAGTTCGTCGATCGCTCGGTGACCGACGCGGTGTTCGAGTACGGCCGCGGGCTCGGCGTGAGATTCTGGGGACACCTGTTTGATAAGAAACTCGACTATTACATTGACGTCGTCAATTCGTTCAACAGCACGAGCAATCGCACGATTTCGCCGGACCCCGCGGAGCACGACAATACGCCGGCACTGGCGCTGCACCTGGTCTGGCACGCGCTGGGCGAGAACCCCGGCAAGGACTTCAAGGCTCAGGCCGATCATGCCAAGCATGAGTCACCCGCCCTCGATCTCGGATTTCACTATGCCTTCAACGCGGATCAGGGAGATGCCCGCACAACACGCATCCCGTTCCCCGCGCGGCGACGGTTGTTCGGTTCGCGCGGCGGCTTCGGGCTGACCACAACCAACGGTCTGCAGACCAATCAGTTCGGCTTCGAAGCGGCCTTCAAGCTGCGTGGCTTCTCCGCGACCGGCGAATACATCCTGCGCATCGTCGATCCGCGTCGCGCCACGCGTCGCCCCTTTACCCCGTGGTTCTTGCTGACCGGCCAGGGCAGCACGACCGTCATGCACGGCGCCTACGTGCAGGTCGGCTACTTTCTGCCGATCCCCGGCTACGAGGACAAGCTCGAAGCGGTGGCGCGCGTCGGCGGAATCTCGACCCAGGCCAACGGCACCGAAGGCACGTGGGAATACGCCGGCGGCCTGAACTACTACTTGCAGAAGGACAAGGTCAAGCTGCAAACCGACGTGACCAAGGTCACCGAGGTTCCGATCAGCAGCAACAGCCACTCGCTGGCCAACGTCAACGACGACGCGTTGATCTGGCGCGTACAGATGCAGTTCGCATTCTGATGCGCTGATTCGACTGATCTTCACATAACCCGGCCGGGGCGATGCACACTGCAATCGCCCCGGCCGTCTTGTTTCCGCGGTTTGTCACGGCCTGCCGCGCGCTGACGGAGGGCGTCGAGGGTCGAGTGTACCCATCCGTGAGCGCGCTTCGGAGTATTCCGACGGCCTCGCAAGAACGCGGGTATCAGTCCGCCGCGAAAGTCGTGTAGCGGCCCGCGCCCTCGCCGGCCGTAGTCCAAGAGGACGTTTCCGGCTGTCTACGGCGGGCGAGGGCGCCGGCCGCTGCGTCATCACTCGGCGATCTCCACTTTCGCGGCGGACTGCTATGATCGTACGAGGTGCGGTTGCGCGGCCCGCGGATCGCGCACCGTCGTCGCAACAAAAGGGAACCAGGATGACCGCCGAACGCGATGCTCGGACTGGCGCTCAAGCGGACATTGAACCCGCCGCGCGGGCGAATGAACCAGTCGCGCCCACGCCCGACGAGCGCCCGCTGCCGCCACGCTATTGGTGGGCCAAACGCATCGGCCTGGCAAGCGTCGCGCTGCTGCTGGTCGTGGCGGCGGCGTGGGTGCTGTGGGACCGCACCATGCGTCTGCGGCTCGAGCGCAAGATCGCCGAGCTGCGCGCCCTCGGGCAGCCGGTGCTCTTCGAGGATTTCGTCGATCCGGATGTGAAGGACGAAGACAACGCGGCGCTGGACTATGAACGGGCCGTGGCGGCGATGGTGTTCTCAACTGGGTGGCCGGATTTCGGCGAACTGTACCAGCATCCGGAGCTTTTTCGGTCGCATCCGGAGGCTTGCGAGCGCGTGATCGCGCCAAACGCGAAAGCGATACGATTGGCGCAATCCGCGCAGAGCAAGACCGAACTGGATTGGGGAGTGCGGGCTACAAGCCCCCCGGCAAACGCTACCATCCCCCTTTCAGCCGCACAGCGGCAACTGGGGCGCTTGCTGTGCGCCGCGGTCCAATACCAACACGCATGCAAGAATGACGAGCAGGCGTTAGCGGTGTTTCTCTCGGCGCAGGATCTGGCCGAACGCGTCGGTCGGACACAGGGATCGCTGATCGCCGCGCTGGTAGGCAACGCGATTGAGCAGATCGCGCTCAACACGCTGGAGGACATCACGCCGCAACTACAGGTCCGCGGGGCTTCGTTCACGGTGCAGCATGACGCACGACCCGCGCGCCGCGAGACAGTGATCGCGTTGATTGCCAAACTCCAGGCGGATGATGCGTGGGTGGATAATTGGCGACAAGCGTTCTACGCGGAGCGCGCCGCTTTTCTGACGACGCCAGGACAATTCAAATCCGCACTGACTCTCGCGGGCGGAGGCACTGGCTTCCCACGAGCCTCCGTAAGCGTATCAGAACACTTGCTGCGTCCTGCGCTGCGTGCTGACGCGGTATTTGCGGCCGAGTACTACCACGAAGTGCTCGTCGCGATATCCGGTCGTCGGTTTCCCGACCGGCGGACGAGCCGATTCAGATATCCGCCATTCACGACGGCATACGAGCGAACGGTTCACTTGTTGAGCCGGATGGGATTTGTGGCCGGGGACAAGGTGATGGAGCTTCGGTTCCGGGCGCTCGCCAAACGACGCATGGCGGCGACGGCGCTGGCGCTCCGGCTCTATGAGTTGGATCACGGCCGGCGACCCGATTCACTCGACGCACTCGTTCCGGGCTATCTGCAAGCCGTACCCCTCGATCCATTCGCCGAGGGCGGGCGTCCGTTCGCGTACCGCCCGAACCTGCAGCCGGCGCTGCTGTACAGCGTCTGGCTTAATGGAATCGACAACGACGGTCGGCTCGCCGGCACGTACGATCGCAGCACCGCCGACCCGCTCTGGTATCTCGACGGCGACCGCCCGCGTCCGCCGCCGCGGATCCCCGCATCACAGGCTGTAGACAATCAAGCCGAAGAAGAACGCGATCAGCGGCAGGCCGACGAGGATGAGCGCGCAGGTGACAACGGTCACGACCGGGAGCGCCAGCTCGATCAGCCAGACCCGGGCGGTGCGACGTAGCGTCTTCCACGCGATGCAAAATACGTCGATCCAGCACAGGCCGAATATGCCGACGTACATCGCTGCGCTCAGGATCCAGCTCGCCTCGCTCGAATTAAACCCCAGCACCCCCGAGCGCAGCAGCGGGCCGCCGATCGCGATCACAAGCACCGGCAGCACCATGAGCGTCAGCGGCGCGCTCGCGTAGTAGCTCAGTGCGACGGCCCGGTTCTGCGTCGCGACGCTCAGCCGGCGCGGATGGAAGAAATAGCTCGGCAGCCCGGTGAACGCCACGAGCGCGAGCAGATAGCACGCCGCGACCAGCGTGATGAACCACCAGCCGACCTCGTCGGCGGCCCGGCCGAGCAGGTTTGGAAACTCGACGTGGATCAGCCCCACGCCGATCAGCGTCGAGACGTATGCGACCGCGACGCAGACCCAGCGGAAGCGCTGCGCGTCGGCGTAGCTCACGGGTCGGTAGATTTCGCGGCAGAGCATGCGGTTGCGAAAGATCTCCATGAACACTGTTTTGCAAAACGCCCGCACGCGCCCGATCCGCTTGCGATGACACCAGGGAATGCCCGACTCGCCGGACTCGATGAAATCGAGCAGCAGTCCGCACTCGGGACAGCGCTCGCTGGTCAGCCCGCGCAGCGGATAGCCGCAGTCCGGGCAGATGAGATCGTCGGCGTACGCGCCGCGCGGCGAACGCGTGTCCACAAGTTCGGACATACGTGTAGCATACCGCGCGATCGCCGCGGCGTGAGTGAGAGTGCATATCGCCGGACGAAGTAGGGCGGGTTTTACCCGCCGTTGTCCGCCGACGGTGAGTCAACGTAGTCCACGACGGCGGGTGGAACCCACCCTACCGGGTATGAAGCGCGCGACGCACCGGTTGAAAAACCGGCGCCACATAGGCGATGACGCGCGGTTCGCCGCCGCCGCGTTACGGGCAGTTTGTTCCGAAGACGCTCAGCAGCAATGCGAGGTCTTCGAGGTCGGTGTCACCGTCGCCTGTGAGGTCGCCGCCGGCATCACGGCCGAAGGATGCGAGCGAAAGCGCGAGGTCGGCGAGGTCGATTGTCCGGTCGCCGTTAAGATCGCCGAAGCACGGACCGCCGCTGCCGCCGGGAACCTGCATGGGCGTGGTGGCTTCGGTCGGATCGCCGGCGCTGGGCGGCTTGAACAGGCCGAGTGTGACGGTGCCGTCGTCCGCTGCGGGTGCGACGTCGGCATCGAACCAGAAGTTGTAGAGCGTGCTCCAGCGCAACGCGTTCGAGTTCGGGTTTTGCGCGAAGGTCTGCGGGCTGGACCAGGCAATCTCACTCGCGCTGACGGCGACGTTCCAGTCGGTGTTGTCGAGCGGTTCGCCGCTGTGATAGTCGACGTCGTGGAAGCCGGTGTTGGTCACGCTGACGCCGGGCATGAGCGGGATGCTGAAGGAGCCGCCGCTGCGATCCGACGAGATATTCTGGATGGCGTACTCGTAGTGCCAGGTTCCGTCGCCGTTGTCGGTTGCCTTGGTCGCGAGCCAGAAGAGCCCGTCGTTGGGGACGTTGATTTTTCGGATCTGGACGTCCGGGTCGGGTTGATTCACGCCGAGCCCGTGGTCCGCCCAAGCGATGATCGCGGGGATGGTCCGTTCGGTGACCCCGGCGGGCGAAATGTTGGACGGGCTGTTAACGACAATGCGGCGGTAGGACACGTTGTTGTTTTGGTTTTCCCAGGTTGCGTCGTCGAGCGTGACGTAGTGGCCTTCGACGAAGTAGATCGCGCCGGGGTTCATCGAGGGTTGGATGTCCTCGTTGCGAACTTGCAGCCGCTTATAGATCGCGTTGCCGGTCTGCTGCCAGCCGATGTGATAGGGGTATGGGAATACACCCGTCGTGGCGTTGACCTCGGAGCGAGGCCCGAGGCGGCTCTGTCCACCGTTGAGTCCGGCCGAATACGGATCAGAACAACCAACGCCGAGCCGCGACCCGAGGTGCCCGTTGCACGAGCCGCAGATGCCGTTGTTTACCGCGGCGAAGGCGTGTTTGAGCCAGGACTGCCCGATCTGCTCGATGCGTCCGTCTTTGAGGCGGAACATGTTCTGTCCAATGACCGGGTGCGAGGGGGTGCTGGAGATCCAGTCGAGATCCATATCGCCTACGTTGCACGAGGTCGTGCCGACCGAGTAGGCGTGGATTCCGCCGACACTGCCCCAGAATTGGACGCTAGGCAGGTCGCCGACGATCACGTCCGGACCGCGCTGCGCGAGTACGTCTTGGCTGAGCGCGGCAAGAAAAATGAAAACGACGGCAGCGCAGATACGACGGCTCATGTTGATTCCTCCAATGCAGGCCACGCCGAAGCCGCGCCACACAGGCGACTGATTACGGCGCTGGCTGGACGCAGAAATGCGAATTCCCCATCGATTCGACTGTCGGGCGCGCTCCGAATGATTCCTGGAAGCGGCGCGACCGCCGAAACCGACCGATACTATACTCTATGCCCGCCCGAACTTCACGGGTAAACCGGAATTGAATGAAAAATGATTCGGGCATCAACCTGCCGAGAATAACGGGCGCTGTTCGGGCGGCCCATGATGCGCTAGACTTCACCGCGTAACACGCGTGCCACAAGGAAGTTCGGGAGATACTCATGCCGGAGCACGATCTGGTCGTTATCGGCGGCGGACCGGGCGGGTACGTCGCCGCGATTCGAGCGGCACAACTCGGCCTCGACGTCGCGTGCGTGGAGATGGAGACCGCACTCGGCGGAACCTGTCTGCGGGTGGGGTGCATCCCCAGCAAGGCGCTGCTCGAATCGAGCGAACGCTTTGTCGCCGCGAGCAAAGAGCTGGCCCGGCACGGCGTGAAGACCGCCGACGTGAAGCTCGATCTGCCGACGATGCTGAAACGTAAAGAGACGGTCGTCAGCGATCTCACCAAAGGCGTCGCCAGCCTGCTCAAGAAGAACAAGGTTCGCCGCTATCTCGGCCGCGCATCTCTGACCGGTCCGGGAAGCATCGTCGTCGACAACGGCGAGCAGTCCGAGCGGTTGAGCGCCCGCCGCATCATTCTCGCGACCGGCAGTCGCTCGGCGGAATTGAAAGGCGTGAAGCTCGATGGGGATCTTGTGGGGACCAGCACCGAGGCGTTGAGCTATTCCAATGTGCCCAAGACTTTGGTGGTCATCGGCGCGGGGTATATCGGACTCGAGATGGCCGCGGTCTGGAGTCGGCTCGGAGCGCGCGTGATCGTGCTGGAGTATCTCGACCGAATCCTGCCGGGCATGGACAGCGAGCTCGCCGCCGCCGCGCTAAAGCTGTTCAAGAAACAGGGACTCGAGTTTCGGCTGTCGTCGCGGGTGGTTTCGGCCAAAGCGCGCGGCGAGAAGTGCGTCGTCGAGGTCGAGGGGGCCGACGGAATCGATTGCGACCGCGTGTTGCTCGCGGTCGGCCGCGTCGCGAACACCGAAGGGCTCGGGCTGGACAAGGCGGGTGTCGCCTGCGACGAGCGCGGCCGCGTCGTAGTGGATGAGCGCTTCGCGACGAATGTTGAGGGCATCTACGCGATCGGCGACGTGATCCGCGGGCCGATGTTGGCGCACAAGGCCGAGGAAGAAGGCATGGCCTGCGTCGAGGGTATCGTTACGGGTCACGGACGCGTCGACTACAACGCGATTCCCGCGATCGTGTACACGCATCCGGAGATCGCGTCGGTCGGACGCTCGGAGGATGCGCTGAAGGAGGCCGGAATCGAGTTCCGCCGCGGCGTATTTCACTTTCGCGGCAACGGCCGCGCCCGCGCGCTCGGAGAAACCGACGGCTGGGTCAAGGTGCTCGCCGACGCGAGCACCGATCGGCTGCTCGGCGTACACATCATCGGACCCCACGCCGGCGACCTGATCGCCGAAGCCGCGACGGCGATCTCGTTCGCGGCGAGCAGTGAAGACCTGGCGCTCTGTTCCCACGCGCACCCGACCCTGTGCGAAGCGCTGAAAGAAGCAGCGCTGGCGGTCGACGGGCGGGCGATCCACGCCTAACGCATCTCGCGGCGCAGCTTTCGCGTGAAGGCCTCGGCTCGATGTCGGCGTGTTCGGATTTCCCGAAGGAATTGCGGCGCAGGTTCCGAAAAAGCATCTTCCTGAACGTGTTCCACAATGCTTCACCGGCGACCGCACGGATCGTGCTTGCCCTGGGCGCAATGCCGGTGAATAGTCATACGAGCATTGGATGGAACGGGCGCGACAAACGCCGACCGGGTGCGTCCGCTAATCCGAAACCTCCGGTTGAGCGGGGTCGTCGCGCGGCGCGGCGGCCCCGCGTTCTATCGTCTGAGTGCGAACGGCTGAGGACGGAGCGCCGCGACGGGTGTTTTCGGCAAATCTCGGGATTTCTTGCTCAAGAGGCGATTGAAATGAACACTCTGGCAGCGGCCCGTCATCGGTCCGCGTCTGAAACACCGCGCCCCGCAAGCGGAGCCGCGCCGACGCGGAGTGATGCACGTGTTCTGAAAGCACAGGCGGATTGTCATGCAGGCCAATTGTCAGACGGACGACGCGACACAGATCGAAGAGCGGGACTGGGTCGAGTTCACGACAGGCCACGACGCGGTGGACGACTTCAGTGAATATCGGCGGACTGAGCCTCGCTTCGCGGTTGAGTTTGGAACCGCCAAACTCGATTACGTGGTCGACGACGAAGACGGTCGCCGCTCGGTAACCCGCACGCTGTCCGTGGTCGAATTGTCGGCGGGTGGTTTGACGCTCCGATCGCACTGCGACATCGCGGTTGGCACCGAACTGGCCATCGAAGTGATCATCGACGATCTGTGCGGCGAACTGCGGGGGCGAATCGCTCATTCGACCGGAACGATCGGCGGTTTCACCGTCGGCGTGAAGCTCGATTTCTCCGGGACGAAGCCGCCGGCGCCGGGAAAGTAGGCCGTCCGCACTTCGATCAGTATTCGTGTCGCGCGACGCGCCGCAGCTCTTCGCTACCACGCAACAGCTTCAACGCACGCTCGATATCCTCTCCGAATTGGCGGTCGTGTTCGGCGTGCGGGATCTCTTTTCGGACAACCTCTCGCGCCCGCCGCGGGCCGATGCCGGGCTCGAGCGGGTCGCGATAGTCCATCGCCTGCGCGGCGCACATCAATTCGATCGCAGCGACGGTCTCGCTGCGGTCGAGAATCTCATAGCACTTCAGCGCCGAGGTCGCGCCCATACTGACATGGTCTTCCTGACCGAGCGACGTCGGAATCGAGTCGGTACACGCCGGCGAGGCGAGCACCTTGCACTCGTTGACCAGCGCGGCCGCCGTGTACTGCGGCAGCATGAACCCGCTGTTGACGCCTGTGTCGCGCATCAGCAGCGTCGGCAACCCGTCGGAACCGGAGAGGAGCAGATAGATGCGGCGTTCGGCGATGCTCGCCAGATCGGTGAGCGCCATCGCGAGATAGTCGAGAATCAGCGCCAGCGGCTCGCCGTGGAAATTGCCGCCGGAGATCGCCTGCGCGCTTCCGGCGTCGTCGCCGAACAGGATCGGGTTGTCGGTCACGCTGTTGATTTCTCGGGAGAGCACCTGTGTGAAGTGGTCGAGCGCGTCTCGGAATGCGCCGTGTACCTGCGGTGCGCAGCGCAGTGAGTAGGGATCCTGCACCTTGTCACAGTGCTCGTGCGATGCGAGCACCTCGCTGTCGGCCATATGCGCGCGGATGTTGGCCGCGACGGTCTGCGCGCCTGGGTGCGGACGCAATTCGTGCAGGCGCTGGTCCGCGGGCCCGACACTGCCCCTGAGCGCTTCCAGCGACATACATGTGCTCAGATCGGCCAGATCGGCCAGACGCCGCGACCGCACGGCGATGTGTGCGGCATACGACGCCATGAATTGTGTTCCGTTGGTCAGCGCCAAGCCTTCCTTCGCCGCCAGCGACATCGGTTGCAGCTTGTGCTCGCGCAGCAGCTCCGCAGCGGGCCGAATCGCGTCGCTGCCCGGTGCTTGCATGCTGCCGCGCCCGATCAGCGGCAGACACATGTGCGCCAGCGGTGCGAGGTCGCCGCTCGCACCCAGCGAACCGCGCGACGGGACGACCGGAATCAGATCGGCATTGAGCCATTCCGCCAGACGTCGAATCACCTCGACCCGCACGCCGCTGTGCCCGAGCAGCAGCATGTGGGTCTTGAACAGGAGCATCCAGCGCACCACGTCGCGCGGCGTCTGCGCACCGACCCCGCAGGCGTGCGAGATGAGCAGGTTCTCCTGCAACTGCTCGAGCTGATCCGATGAGATTCGTTTGTTCTTGAGGTGCCCGAATCCGGTGTTGATTCCGTAGACCGCGTCGCCACGCTCGACCAGCCGATCGACCCAGCCGCGGGCTCGCTCGGCGCGTGCCAAACCGGCGTCGGCGAGGTTCACGTTCAGCGGCTGCGAGAGACACGCGTCGAGCATATCGAGATCGAGCGGAGCGTCGCCGAGTGTGATCGCAAAACGAGCCATCGCTTACCTGCTTTCCGACCAGCGGCTGACAATGTCGGCGGCGTCGTCGATCAATGGTTGCAAAGGCGGCATGCCGGCGTCGGTGAGCAGTTGATCCAGATCGGCGCGGATCGCGGCACGGGGTCGCATGTCGAAGTAATGCTCGGGAAGCGCCTGATTGACCATGTCGGTCGCTTCGATCTCGCCGCTCGCCGGCGTCAGCCGATACACCTGACCGCCGTCATGCGGCAACTTGGCGCAGTATGCGAAGCGTGGATCCTGACGAACATACGGCGTCGATTCGGGAATCAGCGGCGGGAACGGATCGTCACCGGGCAGCGGAATTCGCGACAGCGTTTCCGACGCCGCATCGAAACGGATCAGTCCGTGATCGCTGATGAGCAATACAACCGGATCGGCGGCGTCCGTGGCCGGAGGCTGCGCTTGTGCGAAGAACGTCGGGGCGGCGTCGAGCGCGAGTTGGTCGCGGACCCAGATCGATGTCCAAGCCCGTCGCGACTGCGTGTCGATCAGCAGGTGCGGCCCGCCGCGCAGCGACACGTGAACAATGCGCGGATCGCGCTCGAGCGTCTGGATGATCGCGATTTCGGGGAGGTCGGGATCCGCCAGGTAGTCCGCGTGCTCCAGAACTTCGTCCCTGCGAAACTCGCCGTTCTCGCCGGCGCTCAGCGGCACCGCCGCGATCGCGTCCGCGATCTGGGAAAAGAAACGCGACAGCACGCGGTCAAACACGGACACGTCCTCGCTGCGCACGCCGAGCGTCATGCGCTGCTCGCGCTCGGGGGTGAGTTCGACGATCCGCCGCCGATCGTAGGCCCAGACGCGACCCGACGCCGGCTCGCGACCAATCCACGGCCAGGTCAAGGGACTCGGGAACCAGTCCTCGGATGGTTTATCGATCGCCGTCAGCAGACTCTGCTGGGCATCGAACAGCAACAGACGCCGGCGGCGCGTCAGGATTATCCAATATCGATCGGAACCGCCGGCGCGCACCGCGAGCCGCGCATCCCCCAGCGCCCGATGATTCGCCGCCGCCGCCGGAGCGGCTGACAGAAACTCCGCCGTCGAGAGCAGCGCCGCCGCTTCCGGTTCATCGCGGAAAGGCGACAGCGTTCGCAGCGCGGCGTCGGCGTGCGCGTCGATCAAGAGCTGCATCGCGTCGACGATCGCGACCCACAAATCGCTGCGCGACGATTGCCCGATCCGTCGCCGCGCCTCGGCGAGCACCTCGCGGTCGGGATCATCCTGGACGTACTCCAACATCGCGGCGTCGCGGGCGTAGCGTGCGATCTGCGCGTCGGCGAGATTGGGCAGGATCGCCAGCAGGTCGCGGCGAATCGCCGTCTGATTTCGCTCGTGCAGCGACAGCAGCATCCAGTCCACATACTCATCCAACACCGGATGCGACGGGAAGTTCACGACGCGCAGCGCTTCGGCGACACGCGCGTCTTCGGGCAGTTGATACAGGAAAAATGCCAGCCGGGCTGCCACGTGCGGATTGCGGATGCGAATATTGCGATCGTCGGAGGGCGGCGGGCGCTGGAGGATGTTCATCGCATCGACATAGAATCCGTCGAGCGCGGCCTTCTCGTCCCCGCGGAAGAACGGCAGCCACGCGTCGGTGTCGACGCGAATCCACTTTCGCAGTCCGAACGGCGCGCTGCGCAGAATCTGGCTGCGCGGCTCGACGACTCGGCAGCATTCCGAACGCAGGCCCATCTCCGAAAGCATCCACCCGATCACCGCCAGTTGATTTCCCGCGGTGCGCGTGTGGGCGTTGTCCGCGCCGATCGACGGGCGAAAAGTCGTCCACCACAGTTGGGCCGCCCGCAACAGCGCCGCGTCGTAACGCCGCGCGGGGACGAGGATGCGCTGCACGCGCAAATCCGGGTCGCTGCGCGATGCGTACGCCGGCTCAGGCCCTTCGCTGAACATGCGCCATTCGAGGTCGAACGGCGCTTTGCCCGGTCCGAGCAGATCAAGCTGCGACGGGCTGTACCATTCGTCTGTCCCCGGCTGCACCGCGTCGGCGTGCCCCGCGAGCAGCGCCAACGCACGCTTCGCATCGCCGGCCGTGTACGCGATCCGAGCAAGCAGGCCCGGCGAAAGCTCGTTGTCCGGTATCGTCGACGGAATCGTCTCGAGCAGTTCATACGCCCGTTCGACAAATCCGTCCGCGTAGAGCCGCACGGCACGGGAAATCAGCGGGCCGCGCGGTGCGACATAGTCAAACGCGCTCTCGATTTCCGTCAGCCGCAACGGGCCGATCTCGCGCGGCCCCTCCGGGCCGGTTACGCGGCACATCGCGCCCAGCGGCGCATTGTCCCGGTTCAGCAGTCGTCGCAGTTCCGCCGAATTGCGAACACGCCGCGCGTTCACGTGCGTAATCAGGTCGCCGGAAAACAATCCGGAATCGAGCGCCGCTCGCACGACCATCACCGCGTGCGACGGAACGACGAGATTATCGAGAATGAACTGGATGCGATGGTGAATCTCCGGGTCGCTCTCGCTCTTCAGCCGCTCTCGCAGCATTTCGACCACGTCCGGCCCCAGCGCCAGGATCGAGCGCGTCGCCAGATCGCGGACCGTGTAGTCGTCGTCCCCGAGCCGCGTGATCAGCTCCGAAAGATCGCGCGTCGCGTCGTCGCGCTCCGCGGTCACCTGAGCAGGCCCCGCGGCGGCGAGGCCGATCAAGATCAATATGTAGGCCGCAAGACGCGGATCGACGCGCATCAGGGTTCTCCGAAAAGCTCTCTGTACAGTGTACGCCGCGGCGTGTTCGTTGTGCCAGCGCCACGCCGCGCCCGAGCCTCTACACTCTATCGTCGGCAAACCACCCGCCGCTCCGGTAGCGTCCGCCCCCCGTGGCGGACGGAGCATGGGTGGAACCCATCGGCGTTCTGCGTCGCCGGCGGGGGTCGACACTACGGGTGCCGCAACCGGTCGCCGCTCGTGCAGGAGTCTGAGCTTGTGAAGAAACGAACCGTGACGATCTTCGGCAGTTCGCGCTGTCGGCCCGCAGACGAGTTGTACAAGATCGCCTACGAACTCGGCGCGACCATCGCACACCGCGGGTGGGTCGTCTGCAACGGCGGCTACGCGGGCACGATGGAGGCCTCCGCCAAAGGCGCCGCGGAAGGCGGGGGCCCCACAATCGGCGTGACTTGCGAGCGGTTCTCCGCATCCGCCGCGAACCCGTTCATTCAGGAAGAGATTCGCGCCACGAGTCTCACCGAGCGCCTGGCAACCCTGGCGCGGCTTGGCGACGCATACGTGGTCTTGCCGGGAGGGACCGGGACGCTGCTCGAACTGTCATTTGTCTGGGAGCGGGCGAGAAAACTCGGCGGCGGATTCTCGCGGCCGATCGTGCTGCTCGGCGATTACTGGGAAGCGGTGATCGCCGCCGCATCTCGGGACAATGTTGAGCGGGGCGTTCCCGTGAAAGCGCGATCGGTGGATGAGTTGATCGCGCATCTTGGAGCATAGCCCCGCACATATCGCGGGTGCGGACGCGTGATCCACTAGATCATGCGGTCCGCACACTCGATGCATGCCCCGCGCGCCCGGACGATGCCTGACGGAGATCCGTCCAACTGTCTTGACCGCCGGGGCGCGGCGGCGGTAGCATTCCGCGCAGGAAGTTGGGTTCGGCGGCAGAACCGCGCCGGACTGCGAGGCGTTGTCATTTGAATAGGCCGATCGCGGCGCGCGGATGATCGTAGACTGCCACACTCAGATTTGGGACGCGAAAACGCAGGAGCGGCTGCGCGCCGATCTCGCCGTGTGCGCTGACGCGGACCGTCATCTCGAAGCGGTCTCTCCGGTCGATCGCGCGATCGTGCTCGGATTCAAGAGCGCCTATCTGCAAGCCGAGATTCCGAACGAGTTCATCTCGGCGCACGTTCGGCGGCACGCTTCCAAGCTGGTCGGGTTCGCCGGAATCGACCCGACCGCCGACGATTGTCTCGACGATCTGCATACGGCGCAGGATGAACTCGGCCTCAAGGGTGTGACGGTTTCTCCCGCGCTTCAGAACTTTCACCCGGCCGACACACGCGCGATGGCGGTCTATCAGGAGTGCGAGAAGCGCGGCATGCCGGTGCTGTTCGAGCAGAATCATCGCAATCGCGAAGCCAAGCTCGAGTTCGCCTTGCCGCGGCTGCTGGATGAGGTGGCGCGCGAGTTTCCCAATCTCAGGATCGTCATCGCGCACATGGGCTACCCGTGGGCAAGCGAAACCGTTGTCCTGCTCGGAAAGCATCGCAACGTCTTCGCCGACGTGTCCGGACTGCTGCCGCGGCCCTGGCTGAGTTACAACGCCTTGCTCCCGGCGTTCGAGTTTGACGTGATGGACAAGCTCCTGTTCGGCAGCGATTTTCCCTACCGCGCACCGGCCGCGTGCATCGAGGCGCTCTATTCGATCAACCAGTTAAGCAACGGCACCAATCTCGTCGCGATCCCGCGTGAAAAACTCCGCGGCATCGTCGAACGCGACACGCTCGCGCTGCTCGGAATCGAAAGCGGTGTCCGCCCGGCTCGCAAACCCGCACACTTGCTCATCGACGATGACTGAGACGGTCGCGCGGCGTGTCATGTTGCTGGTCTGCAGCGCCGCGACGGCGTGCTCGATCGGCTGCACCCAGCACAGCTCCTTGCTTCGGCTCGCGTCGTACAAAGACCCCTATTTCCCCGAGCGATTCCAGATGACACCCGACGAGTGCGTGTTTCGCCGCGATCCCAGCGGCGACGTGCAGATCGCGGGTCGAGCCTCGTACGTCGGCCCGGACGGCGCGCGAATCGAACAGATTTTTCACATTCACGTCTTCTGGACGCCGCGCCCGGGAAAAACGTTTGACAATCCCACGTCGACCAACGCGACGATTCAGTACCTGGTCGAAACCCCCGGCGGAACGGTCGTGTACAGCGGCGCGGGGTTCGCCTACGCGCGCAAGAAGCGCTTCCGGCACGATCTCTACATCTCGGTAGAGAGCGGGCGGCTCGCGCCGTCGTTTCATCGCGGCGAGGCGCCCGACCTGCTCGCCCAGACGCGCATCACCGGCGAGCTCGTCGCGCGAGAGGACGCCGCCCGCACCGTCGAGCTCCGCCGCGATCTGTCGCTGAAGACCGGTCGAACGCCCTAGCAGTCCGCCGCGCAGAAACACAGCCGAGGGCGGCTGTGCCATATTCTTGCGGCAAACTGCTGGACTGATTTTGTCGCTCTGTCGTCGATGAGGATGACGCGACCATGTTTGTGCTGCTCGAACACAGACGCGCCGCGGACCTGCACTGGGATCTGCTGATCGAACTCGCCGTCCAAGACCGGCTGCCCGCCTGGCGTCTGCTCCAAAACCCGCTCGACACGCCGTTCCCAATAAATGCCGAAAGAATCGACGACCATCGCCGAGCGTATCTGGACTACGAAGGCGAAATCAGCGGCGGGCGCGGGTTCGTCCGCCGACTCGATCGCGGTCCCGCCGAGGTGCGCGCCTTCGACGACGCTCGCGTGCTGCTCGTTCTGGGCGGCGAAGACCTGCGTGGACGATTCGAGTTGCTGTGCGAAGGGAACCAAACCTGGCGGATGCGGCGCGTCGATCAATCAGAGCCGCGACCGTGAGGAAGCGGTTTCCCGGAGGACGTCGCCAACGCGGCTACCGCTTCCTCACGGGCGCGGCTCTAGGATGGAACGACCTTCGAATCAAGCTTGCGGTCGCTTCTTTTTTCTTTCTCTGATGTCAGCGCATCGCTTGCCGTCCGGGGTTAGGCGCGACAG
>Ga0114931_10004019_pt1 | contig 18458 bp, 18 predicted proteins | sample 2SBtaG_FD_89579 | JGI IMG/M metagenome (GOLD analysis project Ga0114931, IMG submission 89579) | Deep subsurface microbial communities from Kolumbo volcano to uncover new lineages of life (NeLLi) - 2SBTROV14_V59a metaG | ecosystem: Environmental > Aquatic > Marine > Volcanic | place: Kolumbo...
CAGAAATTTTTAATTTCTGTTGAATCATAGCGCTATGACAAAAAGTGAAACTTTTTGAAACCCAAAAACTAAAAAGTTTTTGTTGAAGCGCTAAGTATTGCCTCGAGTTTTCAATAAACAAAAATCACAATTAAATCCAAACACTAATAAAAACAATGAAAGCACAAATAATCGCAGGAAAATATGGGGAGCTAGTAGCAAGACAAAAGTCAGGTGAAGAACTTGAACTTGGAGAAATACTTGTCTCAGATGGAGAAGAAGGAAAAATACTACTTCAAGTATATGACTTAGCATATGGAAGTCAAATATCACAACAAAACCTGGAATTAATATCAGGAATGCAAATGGAAGAAAACACAGACTTGCAATTCTTAGAGCCAAATCTTAGAAATTATAAAATAGCAATGTTAAAAAATTTGATAACAATCAAAAAGCAAGGTACAAAAACAGGCGCAATAACTTCAAAGAGTCTACCAAAGTTTTTCTCAGAAGTAAGAGAAATAAAAAAAGAAGACTTAGATTTCTTAACAAAACCAAAAGATAGCTTATTTACAGGAAACCTGCGCTCAGGAACAAAAGATTTAGAGATTCCAGTATATTTACCAGGAAAATCAGTATTCTCACATCACATACTAATAACAGGAACAACTGGAAAAGGAAAAAGTGTATTGATGAGTAATTTAATTTGGGATGCAACAGGAAAAGACTACTGTGCAATGTTAGTATTAGACCCACACGATGAATACTTTGGAAGAAATAAAATAGGACTAAAAGATCATCCACAAGGAGTTATTTATTATTCATCCAAAAATATCCCGACAGGACAAAGAACACTAAAAATAAACATAGAAGCAATAAAACCTGAACACATAAGCTTCATGAATTTCTCATCACCACAAAGCCAAGCAATGAATTCTTATTATAAAAAATACAAAAATAAATGGATAGAAGCAGTCATACTAGAAAAACCACTAACAGTGGACTTTAATGAAGCAACAGTTGCAGTAGTAAAAAGAAAACTAATGAACTTACTAGATTTAGATTTTGACGGAGAAAGAGTGTACTGCGAAGGATTATTTGACATAAAAGCAGGCGAGACAACCATCAATGACATATGCAGTGAACTTGAGAAATCAAAAACCGTAATAATAGATACAAGCAACTTCTCAGGGCAAACAGAGCTATTGATTGGAAGCCTTGTAAGTAGCGAAGCACTCAGAAGATACAAAAACTATAAAGTCAAAGGTCAACTTGAAGAAAAACCTGTAATAAGTATAATACTTGAAGAAGCACCAAGAGTGCTTGGAAAAGAAGTACTAGAACGAGGAAGCAATGTATTTTCTACAATTGCAAGAGAAGGAAGAAAATTCAAAGTAGGACTAGTTGCAATAACACAACTACCAAGTCTAATTCCAAGAGTGATACTTGCAAACATGAATACAAAAATAATTTTAGGAACAGAAATGGCAAGTGAAAGACAAGCAATAATAGAATCAGCAAGTCAAGACTTAAGCTCAGATGGACGATCAATAGCAAGCCTTGACAAAGGAGAAGCAATAGTATCATCCAACTTTGGACGATTCGCAATGCCATTAACAATACCCTTCTTTGATGAAGAAGTGCTCAAAAGTAAAACTTTTGGTACACCAAAAAACAATAATTTTTTGAGTGTAAAAAAACAAATAACAGAAAACAAAAAAGAAAAAATATCACATGTTTTCTCAGGTGTAGAACTAAACTAAAACTAATAATTAAGATAAAAAAACATATAAAAATAAAAGAATGAAATTCGCACACATAGCAGATTGTCACATAGGCGCATGGAGAGATCCAAGACTAAAAGACTTAAGCATGAAAGCTTTTAGAAAAGCGATAGATATAGCTATAAAACAAGAAGTTGATTTTATCTTAATTGCGGGTGACTTATTTAACACATCAATGCCAGGCATAGATTATCTAAAAGACACGACAAGAAAACTAAAGAAAGTCCAAGAAGTTGGAATACCAGTTTATATAATTCCAGGAAGTCATGACCAAAGTCCAAGTGGAAAAACAATGCTTGACGTTCTTGAAGAAGCAGGATTAATTATTAATGTAGTTAAAGGAGAAGTAGTTGACCAAAAACTAAGACTTAAATTTACAATTGATAAAAAGACAGGTGCAAAAATTACTGGTCTACTTGGCAAGAGAGGAATGCTTGACAGAAAATACTATGAACAACTAGACCTAGAATTTCTTGAGAATGAACCAGGAACAAAGATTTTCATGTTTCACACATCAATAACAGAACTAAAACCAAAAGAAATGGAAAAAATGGATTCAAGCCCAATATCATTCTTACCAAAAGGCTTTGAATACTATGCTGGCGGACATGTACACATTGTTAAAAAACAAGAATTTGAAGGATACAAAAACGTAGTATATCCAGGCCCAACTATGCCTGCAAACTTTTCAGAACTAGAAAAACTTGGCAGAGGAAGCATGTATATTTACAATCATGGAACAGTCGAGATGGTACCAATAGAAATAGTTAAAACACACTCAGTAAAGATAGATGCAAAACATAAAAGTCCAGAAGAAACCTACGATATGATTATTCAAGCAACAAGGGAAATAGATTTTAAGAACACAATAGTTCTGCTAAGAATATATGGTAAATTAAGAATAGGAAAAACAACAGATATTGATTTCAAATCAATATTCCAAAAACTAGATAGACAAGGAGCATTCTTCATTATGAAGAACACATCAAAACTCACAAGCCAAGAGTTTGAAGAAATAAAAATTAATTCAAGTTCAGTAGAAGAAATAGAAAACACAATAATTAAAGAACACTTAGGACAAATAAAAACTTATTTTTCAGAACAAGAAGAAGAAATAGCCCACAAATTACTAAAGGAACTTTCCTCAGAAAAAAATGAAGGAGAAAAAGTATCTGACTACAATGAAAGAATAAAAACTGAAATAGAAAAGATAATTCTAGAAAAAAATTAATTAAAAATTAATTAATTTTAAAAAAAATTTAATCCCTATCCAAAGCTCTAGTAATCTCATGCTCATAGAAATGGGCACTACTCATGGGACTATCGCCCCTATAACCTTGCTGATTAAGCTTGTATTCTGGAACACCATGCATATCAGCAAATATATCTGTGATGTCACGTTTGACTACATCAGCTTTAAAGCGAACAATATTTGTATCTAAATCAGATTCATCATATTGCATTAAAAAAGGTTCTAAAAGCTTCATGTCGCCAAGAGCAATGGATGCACTAACAACAGTTTTTAGAGGAACTGAAAAACTTTTTGCAGATAAGTTAATATAAGCAAGAGTATTTTTATAAGAATTCTCTTTAAACTTCATATCAAAAAGCTGTTTGTGAGCTAAGTAAGATACTTCCATATCAAACTCGTTTGAAAAAACCACTCCTAAAAGAAATTCTTCAACATCAGAAAAATTTCTTATATCCCTTGCAACAGAAGTAATAATTTCTCTAGTGATATCAAAACTAGCAAAGTCTCTTTCAAGTTTATTTACTTGAGTTGCATAAAAAGAATCACTGTTGTTCAAATAAGAATTAAACTTATCATTGTTAATAACATTTTCTGCTTCATCCAAGCCAATCTCTTCAAGATGTCTAAACTGCATAATATCCCTCCTTAAAAAAAACTATTCAAGAAACAATCGAAAATAAAGCAGGTTAATAAACCTAACTATTAACATTAGTTAATAATTTTAAAGAATCATCAAATTTTTTTATTCTAGACCAAGTATGCTTTATTTTTTTATTAGCCACAACGCAAAGAGCAGATATATACTCATCACTCACAAAAAGTTTACCATTAATTATAATTGGCAAATCAATTTTTTCAGTGCTCATAAACTCCATTATTATTCTTTTTCCTAAATTAAATATTCCACCACGCTTAAGACCAATACCTCTTGCAATTTTAATAATACTTAAAGCATCATCAAGAGTTCTTGAAACAATATGAATAATTAAAGATTCTTGACGAAACCAAACATCCTCTTTGGTCTTAATATTCCTAATACAATTTATTATTTCTTTTGAGTCAACCAATTCATGAGAACGCAAAATGAAAATAGAATCTTTCTTGCTTCCATTCTTTGGAGTAGTAAGAAGTATAATTCTACCAGAACAAGAACTAGTAGTATAATAATTATTAAGAGAGTTAATTGAATCAACCAAGTTTTTTATATGCTTATCAACAGAGCCTTTATTGCTCTTATCATTCTCAAGCATACGCCTAAGAGTTTTTTTCTTCTGCAAATCAAAATTTAACTGAACACGTGCCATAAAAAATCACCATGAAAAATAATTCATAAACCTTCATAACTACCAATAAATATTCATAACCACCCAATTTTTCTTAAAATAAAATAAAGAACTACTGCAAATAAAATCATGAACCCAAAAATATAAGAAAAGGCATGAGGATAATTTTGAAAAGGCAAAGCATAATTCATGCCAAAAAGACCTGTAATAAATGTAGGAATAACAATAATTAATGTAAGAGATGTAAGACGCTTCATAAACAAGTTAAGATTATGAGACATTATGACTGTTTGATAATTAAAAAGATTAGTTATCACTTCACGCTGAATTTTATCTGTATCAAGAATTTGAAGTTTTTCATAATACAAATCAGAGAAATATTCTAAGTCAACTTTTGTGAACTTTCTAAAATAAGATTTCTTAAGACCAGAGAGAACTTCAAGGTTACCAAGCAAAGCCTGATTGAATCTTGTAAGAGTCTCATTATAATTATAAAGAGTTGTAAGCTGTTTATCAGAAACATTAATTCCTTTTGCTTCAAGAATATCAGTAATATTTGCAATTTTATCAATTGAAGTAAGAAAAGAATCATTTATTTTATCAAGAAAATAATATAAAAAATGACCAATAGACTTTTTGAATAAAAATTTAAGTTTTCCTTGTTTTAGCAAAGAAGCAGTTTTTGAAATAGGTGATACATTCTCACGCTCAACTGTAATAAACATATTATTCACAATAAAAATATTTATGGGTGTTGTTTTTATCTCACCGCTAGAAACAACTGGTACTTGATAAATTAATTCTAAAAATTTTCCTTGCTCAAGCCTAGAACGTTCTTCAAAAGAATAAAAGTCTTTGAACTCCTCGGCTGGGATGCCTGTGAAAGATGAAAGAGACTCAATTTTTTCATCAGTACGGTCAACAAAACGAATCCAAGTAAGACTATTTTTGTTTACATCAGACAAAGATTCTAAAATAGTGGTTTTTTTCCCGTTAAAAGAAAATATCTCCATAAAAAACTAAAAAACTAGTTTAATTTAAAATATTATTGGTTAAAGCACTAAAAGAAATACAAAAAAAGATAGAAATTATTGAAACTAAGACTAAAACTAAGGTGTAAATCTAAGCATAGTTCTTGGAAAAGGAATTGCATCCTTAATATTATCAAGACCACTTATCCAAGCAACAACACGCTCAACACCAACACCATAACCAGAGTGGGGAACAGAACCATACTTTCGAAGATCAAAGTACCAATCATAATTCTTAATATCTTCACCCTCCTTTTCAAGAGCCTTTGCCATCGCTTCAATATCAGTACTACGCTGGCTTCCGCCAACAATTTCACCATAACCTTCAGGTGCAAGCAGGTCAAAACAAAGAGCCTCATCAGACACTTCTGGATCTGTTGGCTTGTAAAAAGCCATAACTTCTTTTGGATAATGAGTAACAACAACAGGCGTATCAAAATACTCCATTAATTTTTCTTCTTCAATAGTTCTAAGATCTTTACCAAAAGAAACATCCATTCCACATTTCTCCTTAAGAATTTTTAGTGCTTCACGATACTTAATAGTAGGCCAATCCTTACTAACCATTGCTTTTAAAACATTAACATCTCTACCTAAAAATTTAAGTTCTTCTGCTCTTTGATCACAAACCTTAGAAATACAATACTTCAATTCCTTCTTTGCAAATTCAGAAACAGTCTGTAAGTCAAACCAAGCAGCTTCCATCTCAGCCATCCAAAATTCTGAAAGATGACGAGAAGTCTTTGATTTCTCAGCTCTAAAAGTCGGGCCCATATTGTAAATTTTTTCAAGACCAAAAACACCTGCTTCAGCATAAAGCTGCCAACTTTGAGAAAGAAAAATTTTTTCTTTATAATATTTAACTTCAAATAAAGTTGAGCCACCTTCACTTTGATTAGGCTGAAGAATTGGTGCATCAAAACGATAAAAACCTTCATTTCTAAAAAACTCATCTCTTGCTTGGACATATGTGCTACGAATCTTTAGTATACTAGTCATATGCCTAGACCTTATCCAAAGATGACGTTTGTCAAGCAAGAACTCAGGACTTTGGTCCTTTGTAATAGGAAAAGTGTCCGAAGAGCCAACTATTTTGTAATCAGATATACTTATTTCATAACCACTTGGAGCACGCTCATCATTCTTAATAATGCCATGAATCTCCATAGAAGTTTCAATCTTAAGAGATACAAGTTCTTCCCAAGCTTTTTCTTCGAAAGAATCTTTTTTTGCAACACACTGGATTATATTGGAATGATCTCTTAGAACAATAAACTTAATCTTGTTTGAGCCACGTTCACGATAAACCCAACCACGTATTGAAACTTCACCTTCACCCTTACCCATAGCTTCCTGAATTGAAATAAAATTTGTCATAAAGATAGAAAACAAAAAGGGATTTAAAAATTTTAGGATTTAATGTATAAAAACAAAATAAATAGAAGAAAAGAAAGAAAGAAAAAAATAAAGAAAAATTAAAAAAAGTTGAAAAGATTGAAAGTTAAAGTTAAAAAATTAAAATTAAAAAGTTAAAAACTAAAAAATTAATTTTAGTGACTTATTTTCAGCCTTATTTTCCTTTCTTTCGAAGTGCAATTCCAAGTTCTTTAAGCTGGTCTTCGTAAACTTCAGATGGACTCTCCATCATTAAGTCTTCAGCATTCTTGTTTTTTGGGAAAGCTATGATTTCCTTAATTGAATCATTTCCTGTAATCAACATTACAAGCCTATCAAGACCAAAAGCAATACCTCCATGAGGTGGAGCGCCATACTTGAATGCATTCATTAAAAATCCGAATTTCTTTTCAGCTTCATCCTTTGGAATGCCAAGAGCCTTAAAAATTCTTTCTTGAAGTTCACTTTGATGAATTCTAATAGAACCACCTGCAATTTCAAAACCGTTAAGTGTTAAGTCATAAGCAATTGAGCGAACTTTTTCAGGACTTGTCTCAAGCAAATGAAGATCTTCCATTTTTGGACTAGTAAATGGGTGATGAACCGAAACATATCTTTCTTCATCTTCATCATATTCAAGAAGTGGAAAACTTGTAACCCATGCGAAGTTCCACTCATCCTTAATAAGATTTAATTTCTTTCCAAGAGCAAGTCTTACCTGACCAAGAGCAGTTTGAGCTACAGAAAGTTTTTTATCAGCTACAAAAAGAAGTAAATCTCCTTTTTTTGCACTAGCTGCTTTTTCAATTGCATTTAGCTCATCATCACTAAAAAACTTTGTAACTGAACTTTCAAGCTTACCTGTATGTTTCATCCAAGCAAGACCTTTAGCACCATAAATTCTAGCGACTTCTTCAAGCTTATCAATATCTTTTCTTGAAAACTCGGCACAATTCTCTGCATTCAAACAATAAACACTCCCGCCTGCTGCAATAGTATCTTTAAAAACACTAAAGCCAGACTTTTCTGCTAAATTTGATATATTCTTTAGTTCAAGACCAAATCTTAAGTCTGGTTTATCAGAACCATATTTATCCATTGCATCAGTGTATTCAATTCTTGGAAAAGGAATCTGAACTTTTATTCCACATTCATTCATGACATGCTTTACCATACCTTCAATCATGACATAGATATCTTCCTCTTCAACAAAACTCATCTCAACATCTATCTGAGTGAATTCAGGCTGCCTGTCAGCTCTCAAGTCTTCGTCTCTGAAACATTTTACAATCTGAAAATATCTATCCATTCCAGCAACCATAAATAACTGCTTGAAAATCTGAGGACTTTGAGGAAGAGCATAAAATAATCCTTTATTTACTCTACTTGGAACAAGATAATCCCTTGCACCCTCAGGCGTACTCTTTGCAAGCATAGGAGTTTCAAGTTCTAAAAAGTTGTTCTTATCAAAGTAATCTCTAACAGCTTTTACAACACGATGTCTAACTTCAAAATCAGCCTGAGCCTTAGGTCTTCTAAGATCAAGATATCTATACTTAAATCTAGTATCCTCTCCTGCAAGTTTTCTATCATCAACTTCAATAGGAGGAGTCTGAGATTTGTTAAGAATTATCAACTCATCAGCTAAGACTTCAATCTCTCCGGTTGAAAGCTTAGAATTAACAAGACCTTCTCCTCTATGCCTAACCTTTCCCTTTACCTGTAATACATCCTCTCTTGAGAGAGATTCTGCAATTTTATGAGCATCTTTATTATTTGATGGATCAAAGACTATTTGAGTTATACCATATCTATCACGAATATCAATAAATATAACTCCACCATGATCCCTTCTTGAATTAGTCCATCCACTAAGGGTTACTTCTTTGTTAATTTCTTTTGTTCTTAATTCACCACAGGTGTTTGTTCTATACATTTTTTATTCACCAAATTGTTTTTTGTTTTTCTTTTTTTCGTTTGTTCCTTTTGTTTGTTCCTTTTGTTTGCTACTATTTCAAATTCATTTTTTTGTTTATTTTTTCGTTTATATGTTTTCTTATATGACTTTGTTATAGGTTTTTCTAGTAGGTGTATTGTTCAGCAGTTTAAACTAACTGCTATTTAATTATCATTATCGTTATTGTTTACACTAACTAGAAATTGACCAACTGCTACTTCAAATGCTTTTGGCATACTAAAACGAAAGAAAAAGAAGTATATAAAGTTTTAGTTTTACTATGAAAAGTACTATGAAAAGTCGCTAATTTGCTAATTACTATCTTCAATTTTTTTCATAACAGCAAACATTGTTTCTTCATTAAATGGTGCGGCCATTACTTGAACACCAACAGAAACTCCAGAAATTTTTCCTGCAGGAAGAACCCCTGCACAAATACCTGCCAGATTTGCAGGAATAGTAAATGCGTCATATGCATACATATCTTTTGGACTAATTTCTTCACCAATTTTATGTGGGAGTCTGGGAGTAACAGGCGCAATAATTACATCAACTTTTTCAAAAGTAGATAAGAGTTCTTTTGCAATTATTTTCTTTGCAGCAAGGGCTTTTCTATAATATTGACCACCATATTCTGCACGAGAAATTTCTTTACCGCCAAGAATTCTTCTTAAAACTTCTTCACCAGCAGAGTCCTCAATTTTTTTACCAAATCTTCTACCATCAAACTTTCTAGTACCAGAAAAAAACTCGACATAAACTAAAGGATAATAAGTTTGAACTGCAAGTTTAATATGTTTTAAACTAATAGGAATAATTTCTCCAAACAAATTTGCTTTTTTTCTAATTAAAGAATAAATTTCTTTATCACATATACCTTCAAACTCTGTAATCATACCAACACGAATTTTTTTAGGTACCGAAACTTTTTTTATTTCAGATTCTATTTTGGTACTTGGATCATTAGGGCTGGCTCCTTTAATTATATCAAATAATAGTTTTGCATCATCTACTGTTCTTGCAAAAGGGCCTATCTGATCAAGACTCATCGAAAGATCAACAAGTCCATAACGTGAAACTCGCCCATAACTTGGTTTAATACCAACTACACCACAATGAGATGCAGGATTTCTAATGCTTCCACCAGTATCTGTTCCAAGAGAAAAATCACAAAGACCTGCTGCAACTGCAGCAGCACTGCCACTACTCGAACCACCTGGAATGAAACCTGGAGCAGAAGGATTAACTGTTGGACCATAAGCACTAGTCTCACCAGATGCACCAGATGCAAACTCATCCATATTAGTCATACCAAGAATAATACCACCTTCAGAGCGAATCTTTCTGATAACATCTGCATCATAAGTTCCCTTATAATTCTCAAGTGTTTTAGAAGCACAAGTTATCAGAAGACCTTTTACATTAATACAAGATTTTACAGCAATAACTTTACCAGAAAGTTTACCAGATTTATTTTTTGACTGAACTTTTTTTTCTGCGTCTTCATCTAAGTAAATAAATGCATTTAATTTGTCTTCCTTTGCTTTTTTTAAGTATTCTTTAAAGCCCATATTTTCATAAACCCTTATTTTTTGCTTCTTGCCAAAGCCTTGATTCTTCTTCCTTTGGGATTTTTATTCCCTTAAATATCCACGGTTTTCTCCGCTTCAATTTTTGAATTGCAGAAGTGATAACTTCTTTTCCAGTAAATAATTCTTCTTCTTCTGCAATAATAATCATAAACATCAAATCCCATAAAGCATCTCCCATTTCACTACGAAGATTAGGATAATCTTCAAGCTCAAGAGCTTCATGAATCTCCTTGATCTCACTCTTTAACTCTTCAAAGCGATCCTGTAAAGTGTTATCATTAGACCACTCAGACATTTGTCTGTCAAGTTTTAAATTTTCATATAATTCTTGAAATGCATCCTTCATTTGTATCACCTTTTATTTTTACTAAATTTTAATTAAGACCTGCAAGCGTTATATTTGGTGCAAGTGATTCTTGCGTTTCTAAATCAAAAAAACCAATATCATCGTGAATATCAGGCTCCATAAGTTTTGGTTCGCCTGAAATTATTTTTGCAATGTACTGATAACTTCGAACATTTTTTCCACCAATTTCAAAATCTACAGTGTCAAGTTCACGCAATATTTCAACATCAACACCAATTTCTTCTTTAGTTTCTCTAATTGCAGTTTTTCTTGGACTCTCGGTTGGTTCAACAGTTCCACCTGGAAGTTCCCAATGATCCCACTTCTTCCTATGTAAAAGGAGAGTCTTACCATCTTTTTTTATTCTTACACCTGAGATTTCAATCATAATAATTCACATATAATAATTCACATAATAATATTTATTTGCTATTTTAATTATTATTTTACCTAACATTTTATTTACCATTTCTTTTTTTCTGCAACAATAAATCCACCTTTTTCTTTTGGAGCATTGTTAAACATTAAATTTCTAAAATCATCATCACAAGAGTCTGTTTTATCAAAAACAGTTCTAGTTTGACTTTCACGCGCTAAACCAAATTCTTTATCTAAGACCATCTTATCTAATTCAACAATAAAATCATCCATTATACTCTTAGCTTGAAGACTAATTTTCTCTAAATCCAAAATTTTATTTTTTTCTTTTGTCATTTTTTGTATCGTTTTTTATTTTATTATTTTAGTTTATCTTTTAGTTTATTTTTATTGCTTTAAATTATAGTTATTATTTTTTTAATAATTCCTCAATTATTTTATTTACTTTATCAGGGGCAGCTTTTCCTTTTGTTTTTGCCATAACATAACCAACAACTGCATTAAGAGCTTTTTGATTACCTCCAAGATAATCATTTACCGCTTTAAATTTATTTTTAATTGCTTCTTTACAAAAATCTGTTAATTCTGATTCATCAGAAACCGCTTCTAGACCTTGTTCTGAAATATATTTTTTTATGTTAAGATTCTCTGAGATAACTTTTGGAAGTAATTCTTTAAGTGTGACGGGCGATGCTTTCTTTTCATTTAATATATCAAACCAGTCAATTAAATTATTGGTATTAAAATCTAATTCGTCATAATCAATTCCAAGCTCATTTATTGCAGCAACAACATCACGCCTAAACCACTTACTTGCAAATACAGGATCAACTTTTTTACATACTTCTTCAAAAAGTTCAGCTAAAACTATCTCTGAAGAAATAGTCTTTGCATCAACCTCATCAATTCCAAGAGACAAATATTTTTTTAGTTTTTCAGAAGGCTTTTGAGGAATCTTTGCTTTAAGTTCAATTACTTGTTCTTTTGAAATATGAATAACAGGTAAATCAGGATCTGGAATAAACATGTAATCTTGTGCAGTCTCCTTAGAACGCATAAAACGTGTCTCTTTAGTCTCACTATCCCAAGCTCTTGTTTGTTGAAAATTACCTTTACCCTTACCTTTTTTGTGCATTTCTTCTTCTTTTTGCTGACGAATAATCTCATGTTTTATAGAACGAACAATAGCGGTTATTGAATTTACATTCTTAACCTCAGTTCGAATAAATTTTGGACCAATTGAAACATTAACATCAGATTTTATACCTGCTTTTTTATCAACAGCTCTAATATAAGAAAGAGTTGTAAGAAGAGTCTTAATCCAAGTTTCAACTTTATCAGCAGACTTAAAATCTGGTTTTGTAACAATTTCAACAAGAGGAAAACCAGAACGATTATAGTCAACATTCCCAGTTACAGGATCCCAACGTGCAGGATCTTCTTCAAGATGAACTTCTTCGATACCAATACCGAGGAATTCACCATCCACCCCAACAGGTGAAGCAAAAGAACCACTCATAGTTCTCTGATAACCAGAAGGAAGGTCGGACCAAGAATAATGTTTTCTTTGAAATAAAAGTCTTTCATTAATCTTACAACCAAGCATTAAACCAATTGAAATAATTTTTTTGACTGCGTCATCGTTTGGAATCATAGGTTTGGAACCAGGCTGAGCAGTGCAAACAGGACAAATATTAGTATTAGGTTCTGCATTATGTTCAATATTACAATTACAAAAAAGTTTCTTCTTGTTGTCTACGTTTAGATAGCCATGAATCTCAAGACCAATTTTTATTTTTGCATTTGAAATATCTGAAATTTTTACTACCCCCCAAAAAAAATTATAATAAAATCTAACCAATAGAAGAAAAAAATGAAAAGATTGTTTATATACTTTATGCAATCTGCTTTATGCAATCTGTAATCAAATCATTTCAGATAACGAAAAAACCATCTAAGATGAGAAAATCAGATTATCTGAACAGGACAATCACATAATTCTTTAAATTTTTCAGCATCAGACATATCACCAACAATCACACCATAATGCATTGGAATTGCAAGTTTTGGCTTAATTATATTTGCAGCCTTTGCAGCTTCCTCTGCAGTCATAACATAAGTTCCAGATACTGGAAGCAAAGCAACATCAATATTTTGTATTTGCTGCATTTCTGGAATAACATCTGTGTCGCCAGTATGATAAATTCTAACACCATCAATTTCAATCACAAAACCAACCCACTGATTTTCTTTTGGATGATAAGGAATGCCTGGGGAACGAAATTTATTGATGTTATAAGCCGCATGAGCTTCAATCTTCAAACCCTGAATGGTTAGTTTTTCACCTGGTTCAACAAGACTAACACCCTTAACCTCAAGACCAGAAAGTTTACTTTGACAATCAGCGACAGTAATGATGACTGTATTTAAATCAGAAAGCATACGAATGTCAGGAGGACTACAATGATCAGAGTGCATATGTGTAATTAAAATAATATCTCCAGGTTCATAATCCCCACCATTAACTTTGTAAGGATCAACATAAATTACCTTCTTTGACTCAGAACCCTTAATCATAAAACAATCATGCGCAATCTTTTTTATTTCAACACCATTATAATCCATAATAAACACCTCAAAAAAAAACAAACCACTAGATATTTTTAAAATTATTGAATAAAAAAACAAAAAACAAGGAAAAAGAACTAAAAAAACAATAAAAACACCCAAAGCTCATCGACGAGCGTAAATCAAAAACTTTATATACTATTCACGCAATTTATTAATCAATGGCAGGCACAGTTCTAGGAGGAACAATAGAATTCCTAAATAATATTGGAATGTATGATGTAATCTTGCCTTTTTTACTTGTGTTCTCAATCGTGTTTGCAATTCTTGAAAAAACAAAGGTTTTTGGTGTTGAAAAAGTCGACGGACAAACCATAACTAGAAAGAATATAAACGCCATAGTTGCATTTGTAATGGCATTCTTCGTCGTAGGTTCTTCAAAATTAGTAGGGTTAATAAACACAGTTGCAAGTCAAGTTTTCTTACTATTACTTTTAGTAATACTATTCTTAATGCTCGTTGGAGTTCTACAAAAAGAAGGAGAATATGAGCTAAATGAAGGATGGAGAAAATTTTTAATGCCGGTTGTCCTAATAATAATTGTACTAATATTCCTAAACGCATTAGGCTGGTTACAAAACCTATACGAGTTTTTGCGTGATTACTGGAATTCAGAAGCAGTATCAGCAGTTATATTAATAATTTTAATAGCATTATTCATTTGGTGGCTTACAAAGAGTCCATCAAGCAAAAAATCAGGTAAGAAAGGTGATTAATTATGTGGAGTTTTGAATATTTGGTATACACATTAAACGCATGGGGTATAACAGACGTTATACTTCCATTCTTAATAGTATTTACAGTGGTCTTTGCTGCATTACAAAAATCACACATATTAGGGAAAGATTCAAGAAAATTTAATGTAGTTATTTCCCTTGTGATGGGTCTTGCAGTAGTAATCCCACATGTTATGGGTAGTTATCCCATAAATGGAGACATTGTTGAAATAATGAATAGAGCACTACCAAATGTATCGCTAATCGCGATAGCATTTATTATGGTCATGCTTTTACTTGGAATAATCGGTGGAGAAGTCGATTTTGCAGGAAAATCACTCGGAGGATTTGCAGTAATAGTAGCAATAATCGCAGTAATAGTAATCTTCCTTGGGTCAGCAGGATTCTTCACAATAGTCCCAAGATGGCTACAATGGATATATGATCCATACACAATGGAAATTATCGTAGCACTACTTGTCTTTGGAGTTATAATCTGGTTCATCACAAAAGATGACACAGACAGCAACAAATCAAAGAAAAAGGACGAAGGATTTATGAATGCTCTATCAGACATTTGGGCAAAGAAAAAATAAATCTCAAAAAAAGAGGACTAAACTAGATGGCAACTTTTTTGGATATAGGAATATTCCAACACATAAACATAGTTTTTGTTTTCATACTGGTATTTGCGATAGTATACGCACTGCTTGAAAAAGGCAAACCATTTGGAGACAATAAAGGACTCCATGGGATAATAGCAATAGCAATCGCATTTATCCTAATAATATCCAACATATCAGTTGCACTAGTTAATTTTTTTACTTCTTGGTTTGTAGTCTTGTTCTTATTCATAGTTTTTTCACTATTCGTACTAAGAATATTTGGAGCAGGAGAAAAAGAGACACTCAGTCTGTTAAAAGACTCCCAGTTTTATCCTTATCTAATAGTATTAATTGTAATTATACTAATTGCAGGCTTGGCAACAGTATTTGGACAAAACTTACTTGAAAAAGGAACAGGAGATGCAGGTACAAGCACAAATAATAGTGTAACAACATCAAGTGCAAGTGTAGATGGCGGAAGTCCCGCATCAAATAATTTTGGCTCTAATGTATTAAATACACTAGTACATCCAAAAGTATTAGGATTTATAGCAATAATGCTAATTGGAACCCTTACTATTGCTCTTATTACTAAAGTTGATTAAAGCTTTAGAAAAAGAACTAGAAATTCTTGAAAGTTCAGAAACATTCTCAGTAAATACAGGTAAAACTTTAGAGAAAACTTTCTCCATAGCCTTAACTTCAGCACCCACATTAAGAATATTCTTGTCATACTCGCCAATTTTACCGATAACAGCATTGTGAAGCTTATCAAAATCTTCTTTTAAAGAAGCAAAATCTTGTTCAATCCCACTAAGTTTAGACTCGACTTTATTTTTCCAGCCAATAATTCGATTAATATCTTTAGCAAGTTCTTCCCATTTCTCTTCAATAATTGACTCTACAAGCTCTTCAACTTCCATTTGTTTAGAAGAAATATTGCCTGCATTTGCCATAGGTGTGGCTCTTGGTTGAACAAAATTTGTTTGTGGTGAAGCATAATCAAAAGGTTGAGATTGACCTTGAGGTTGACCTTGAGATTGATTTTGATTGAATTCAGCATCCATAGAAGCATTTGTATCAGAAGCACCTTGTGAAGAAACATTATTCACAGACGCAGGCTTCATATCTACCTGATTCATAGCTTCAAATATTTGAGAGGAAGAATAACCATCTCTTTGAAGAGATTGAATAATTTGATTATTAGAAAGACCCTGATCCTTCATACCAATTACTTGATTAACAGGGATACCATCTTTTGCTTTACTTCCACCAAATAATGCCATTTTATATTTATTGTCCTCAAATTTATATAAATCTTTTGTCTGTAAAGACAAACAATAAGTTAAATTGATTAATAACGTGACTAAAATAATGAATATTATAATTCATCATTTTTAAAATCTTGAAGTATTTTCTTTAGCTCGTCCCTAGTTACAAAATTCATTGGTTGCCAGATTTCAACATATTTTTGCAAAGTTTTAAACTCAGAACTCTTAATAGTATTATTCATTTCAGCAGACATCTCAACCAAATTATCATTCATATCAGTGATAATTCGCTTTAAGTCAAGAAATTCCGCACTAAGAGACTTAAATTCTGTTCTAAGCTCTTTTTCAAATTCAAGCATATTCTCATCAGACAGTTGGATTTTCTTACGAACAGTAGTATATCTCTCCTCTATAACTCTTAATCTAGAACCAATAGTAACTATCTTTTTTGATAAATTTTCAATACCCTGATCAGATTGCTTTTGAGGAGGGTTTTTTGGATCTGAATCAAACATCTTTTGCTTTGATTCCGATTTAGAATTATCCTTTGCCATAGTGAAAAAGTTTATATAATCCTCGATACTAGAAATAATATAAATCTTTCGTTTGAGGTGGGTAATGGCAGAACAAGCATTTTCTTATGAAACCATAAGGCAGGGCGAGGATAAAATCCTCAAGATAGATTGTGAAAGAGTGACTAGAGTCCCATCCATAGAAGATGATGAAGTCTACATGGCAAAAACCATGGAAATTCTAGACGAGAATCCTGGCTCAACTAAAATAATATTCTCACAAAAAAGAGATTATGAATATGATTATCCTCAAACAGTAATGCTTGCAGAAATGGCACATTTGTACAATGAATTAGTTAAAAACAAGAATTTATTCTCGTATGAGTCGTTCAAAGAATATGACGAAGGAGGAATGCAGGATGCAAAGTACAACGAGATTAGAAATACAATCTTTAATATGCTTAAAAAAGATCCATTAAGTTGTTATGTAACTCTAAAAAGAATTATCAGAAGAGAACACATTTTAATGGAAAAAAGTGTAGACAAAAAATCCATAGATGGACATAAAAAATATTTACATTTACTAGATTATCTTGAAAGACTACTTGAAAACACCAAATTAATAGCAGTTCTAAAACCATTTGCACCAGGACATAAAATAGGGGATAGAGAAATTTATAGAAAAATATTTTCTCCAACAATAAAACCAGACTTCATGTTTACAAAATTAATGGCTTCTTATCCAAAAGGTGCAGTTGAACTAGATAGTTATAATGCAGGAGAAAATGAAATCATAATATTTGAAACACCAAATAATATTCAATATTTATACCATATAACCCCACCCGAGTTTCGACTTGATGAAGAACAATATGAACTCTTAGACCTTGCAAGAAACATCATGGCAGAACATAAACCAGAAAAACAAGATTTTGTAGATCCAGAAAGAATGAGAGAAGTATTTTACAATGTAGGTCATGATTTAATTGAAGAGTTATCAAACTACCGAAGTCTAAAACTAAAACCAAAAGAAATAGACAGACTAACAAAAATATTAATAAGATACACCGTCGGATTTGGACTAATTGAAGTACTATTAGAAGACCCAAAAATACAAGATATAACCATAAACAGTCCAATGGGACAAATTCCAATGTTCTTAGTGCACGCAGAATTTGGAGAATGTCAAACAAATATAATACCAAGTTCAGCAGATGGAGAATCGTGGGCTTCAAAATTAAGGTTAATATCAGGAAGACCACTTGACGAAGCAAATCCGATTCTAGATACTGAGATTGAAATACCAAGAATTGCAAATGCAAGAATAGGAGTAATTTCACCTCCTCTAAACCCAACTGGAATAGCTTATGCATTTAGAAGACATAGAGATAAACCATGGACACTACCATTATTTATCAAAAATAAAATGATTAATGGCACAGCAGCAGGCATAATAAACTTTCTAATAGATGGAAATAGAACAATGCTTGTGGCTGGAACAAGAAGCGCAGGAAAAAGCTCGTTACTAGGGGCGGTGCTAGTTGATATCATGAGAAAGTATCGAATAATAACTATAGAAGACACTCTTGAATTACCTTCAACAGCCCTAAGAAAAATGGGTTATAATATACAACAAATGAAAGTAGCATCAGCATTATCAAAGGGGAGTGCAGAAGTCCCAGCAGACGAAGGAATAAGAACAACACTAAGACTTGGAGACTCATGTCTA
>Ga0114931_10004020_pt1 | contig 18450 bp, 22 predicted proteins | sample 2SBtaG_FD_89579 | JGI IMG/M metagenome (GOLD analysis project Ga0114931, IMG submission 89579) | Deep subsurface microbial communities from Kolumbo volcano to uncover new lineages of life (NeLLi) - 2SBTROV14_V59a metaG | ecosystem: Environmental > Aquatic > Marine > Volcanic | place: Kolumbo...
GAGATTAAATATCTTGCAAAACTTCCATATGCTTCAATAGATCAGATTTTGACAATTTCTGCCCTAATGTCTCTCTTCAGGCGGAAATCAAAGACTCTCATGAAATTTTATTCCGTTTTCAATGATGCTGGTGTTGAGTAACGTGTCAATCGTTCTCCCTGTATATTTCATTAGTTTCATCATTGCACAGACTTTCATCCCTGGATTTCCAAAGGAGATACTTCTCATTCAAGCAGGGAGTAGTTTCGGAATTATTGGAGGAGGAGTCATCAACTGGATTGGTATGGTTATTGGAGCCCAAATCGCATACGAAATTATCAGGTTTGCAACAGAGAGATCTGAAAAAGTAATAGAGCAAATGAAGAAATTTGAGAACCATAAGTACGTGGTGAGAATTAGAGAGGGAGGAAATCCAGCTCTTTTTGTAATTCGATTAATACCTTATGCACCTAATGATTTACTAAGCATGATGTCAGGCTTTTTCAAGCTCCCAAGGATTGGATATATGCTGATATCAATAGTTACCGCGTTACCTTATGCATTTGTCTTTGCTTATTTGGGGTATTTGGGTGCGGAGTTTATTCAAGAACCTGCTCTTCTTCTTCAAATTAACATAGCACTTACCTTAAGTTTTACATTATTCGGGTTATTGTACATAGGAGTAAAGAGGTATAGAGATCATGAGGGCTAGAATTGGAAGTGGGGAAAATCAGGTGGAATGGTCAATTGAGGATTCGATTAATCCATCTTTAATTATAGCGGTACGTAATGCATTATTAGCAAATAAGAATGAATGGAAAAATTCGGTTGTAGAGAAGATCGCTCAAAGCCTGATAAAACACTACAGCTATTCTGAACTGAAGGAAATGGTATACGATGAAGACCCAAACTTAATAGCTGAAATTGCAGTTCTATTTAAGCTTAAGCAAGAAGGAAACATCCTGGATAATGAGAGTGATGAAAACTATCGAAATTTGTCTCGATTGTACATGCCAGTTATTTTTTCGCTCGTACAAATTTTTTTACAGAAAATGACAATCTAGATTCGATAGATTTTAATTGAATAGAGTAAATCAATTAATTGTTGAGCTAGGTGGGATTTGCGTGAATCAGTTAATATGCCCGATTGTTCGGAAGGCAAATATTGATGACATACCAAACTTAGTTGATACTATTCTTGATTCAGGCTCACTTTTTATCAAAAATATTTTTAGAGAGAAGGATGAATCTACCCGAAATGCATTGATCGAGACCTACTCTTATAACTTGGATGGATTATTTATTCTAACAGAGGGTAGTGAAGTAGTCGGAGTTACACGTCTACAGCTTCCAAGTGAGCCACTGAACAAGGCAATTTCCTTCTCTACGCTAATAAAGCATCTTGGTTGGAGAAGAGGTCTTCGAGCAGGATTTTTGATGGGACCATGGGATGAGTACCGTAGTAAGAGAGATGAGGCATACATAGAATTCCTGTATATCAAGACAGGTTGGAAGAATTCTGATGCAGCAAAAATACTCTTGAATAAGACCATTGATTTGGCTACTGCAACCGAATCAAAATTTATTTCGATCTTTGTTCCCAAATTAGATCAGGAGATTACAGACCTACTTGACCGCCGTGGATTTTTCAGACATAGGAATATCAGGTCACTTGTCGCGAGTATTTTCTCAGATGTCTATCAATGGGAGAAATGGGTATGTCCGACAGTTGATCGTCCAATTACCATCAAGGGTTTGGTGGCTAATCGAGTAGAAAGAGCGAAAAGGATATGGCGTAGACGTAGGAAGCAGACAATTACTAGTCTGAGATTTACCATTGCACTGCTAATCATACCAATAATTTATGGATCACTTGCCTATTTCAGAGGATTCCCACTTGCAACTCTAGGATGGATGATTGTGCTGATGAGTCATATAGTTGGTCTCATCTCTATTTTTTTCAAAAAAATAGGAGGAGCAGGTCTTCTCTTAAGTGCAGTAATAGTAGAGAGTATCAATTTGATTGTCAGAGCAGTTTTGACAGAGGTCTGGGGTTACCGACTTTGGCTAATTCCACTCGCATTACTCAATCTATGGATGGTATGGGTTCTGTATAAAGCGATGAAATTGAAATACCTTTCAAGTATTAACTTGGGTGAACCACAGGAAATCTACTGATAGAATGAATTCGTAAGTAGTTGTATATTACCTCTATTAAGCATCTGACTACATGGATTTTACATTCCATTGAAGTTAGCCTTTCTCTTTTCCAGAAAAGCATTCATACCTTCTCTAATGTCATTTGTGGAGAAGCACATTGAAGCATAATTCACCTCAAGTTCTTGGCCAGAAATAATGTCCATATTGTTTGCTGCATAAATTGCATCTTTGGCTGCATGGATTGCAATGGGAGCCATTTTCTTCAATGTACTAATTATCTTCCCCAGTCTCTCATCAAGCTCTGCAAAGCTACATACATCAGAAACGAGACCAAGTTCAAGAGCTCTGTTGGCATTAATCTTCTTTCCAAGTAGGATCATTGATTTAGCAACTGATGAGCCGACTGCTCTTGTCAGCCTCTGAGTTCCTCCAAAGCTTGGGATCAATCCCAATGATACTTCAGGTAATCCAAGCACTGCATTTTCAGTGGCAATCCTGATATCACATGACAAGGCGAGTTCAAGTCCTCCACCAAGTGCATATCCATTTACAATTGCTATGACAGGTATCGATAATTGCTCAATTCTGTCAAGGACTCTTTGTCCAAAGGTCAGAAATTCTCTTGCCTTGATTGGAGTGAGCCGTACCATCTCCGCAATGTCCGCTCCAGCCACAAAGGCCTTTTCTCCTGCGCCACGAATTGTCAGGATTCTAATCTCAGAGATCTTCTCCTCTATTAGATCAATTGTAGAATTTAATTCTTGAAGTACCTCAGAATTGAGAGCATTGAGGGCTTTCTCTCTTGTGATGATGATTGATCCTATATTTTCACTAATCTTAAAGTCAATATATTTCATAAATTATCATCTCCTCCGTACTTTTAATCAATTCTATGAGGATGTAGATATTTCTTCCGTGAAGACATCCATCTTTGTATTTTTGTAGTATTCAATAAGTTCCTTCCTTACTTCTGGGAGAACACCTGCATAGTTGCTAAGTTCTCTTATTCTTAGCATAATCTCGTCTCTAACTCCTGTTACAACCTCTTTATCAATCGCTTCATTATATCTAACTTGAAACTCCTTCTTAACTCGCCTAGGTCTTCCAAATTTTACTTTTATTTTCCTGTTTAATGGTGGTAGAAAATCAAGAAAATGATGATAGTCAATTCCAGATATTCCCATTGGAAGGATTGCTTTACCGGTGTGAATAGCGAGTCTGGAAAATCCCGTCTTTCCGTGAATGACCCTTTTCTCGTGCATAAAGTTTGCCTCTGGAAAGAGATAGACTGTGCAGCCAGAATTTAAGATATTGTAGGAAGCTCTGAAGGATTCAGAAGCGGATCCTTCTGGGGGAACTGCAATCACGCCTAGTTCGCGTAATACTCTACGAATCACGGAGTTGTCCCACCAAGGGTTGTCAAGAGCAAGGATGTAAGCTGATATTTATAGATTTTCGAAATGTATGCAGGATCCAATCCAGTATCATGATTTGAGACGAATATTGCAGGATTAGAGCCGAGTAGATCTAAATTATCTTTACCAATGTGCTTTGGCTTGTACAAGATTTGTGTGATAACCTCGATTGGAGCCTTCAGAACTTTATACTTCCAACTGGGGCTATTCCCTGCCTTATGGGATTTGTCCTTAGGAGGCCACTGATCTATTCTGAGACCCATAGATCCGAATGTATATTCTAATTATAGTCTTGTTCATATCTTAAGTCCCAATAATTAAAAGCATCATGATGATTTGTGCATATGGAATTCAGAGTAGAAACTGATTCGATGGGAGAGGTTAAAGTTCCAAGTAATGTACTGTGGGGAGCTCAGACCCAGAGATCTCTAATGAATTTTGACATTTCAAATAGGAAATTTCCCATCCCATTTCTGAGAGCACTAATTGAGACCAAACGAGCATGTGCATTAGCAAATAAGGAATTGGGAGTGCTAGATCCAAAGATAGCAGACGCTATAATTAAAGCAACTGAAACTGTTTTGAAGGATGAAATGTATGATCAATTTCCACTAGATATCTACCAAACGGGTTCAGGAACCCAAACCAATATGAATGCCAATGAAGTACTCTCTAATCTAGCAATAAAGATTCTTGGAGGTGAGATTGGCTCTAAGAATCCAGTACATCCTAATGACCATGTGAATCGAGGACAGAGTAGTAATGATGTCATCCCAACTGCAATGTACGTATCTGCTACAAGCGAAGTAGTTCACCGATTGATACCGGCAATCAATCATATGCTCGTGATATTAGAATCAAAGGCAGAAGAGTTCAAAGATGTCATTAAGATAGGCAGAACTCATCTTCAAGATGCAGTACCCTGTACCTTAGGACAGGAATTTGGAGGCTATGCGGCTCAATTGAAAATGTCATTAACGCATATAACTGAGACTTATAAACATCTCATGAACTTAGCATTGGGTGGTACAGCTGTTGGTACCGGATTAAATGCCCATCCGGAAATGGCAGAGAAGGCAATATCAATCCTCGCAGATCGGTATGAAATACCATTTTCAAAAAATGGAAATCGATTTGCACTCCTTGCAGGGAAAGATGCAATTGTTGCTACTTCAGGAGCACTGAAAACGCTGTCAGTAGCCTTGATCAAAATTGCAAATGATATTCGATTCCTCGGATCTGGACCACGAGTCGGTTTAGGGGAGTTGATTATCCCTGCAAATGAGCCAGGTTCCTCAATTATGCCAGGGAAAGTCAATCCTACACAAGCGGAGATGCTCGTCCAAGTGGGTGCACAAGTAATTGGAAACGATACAGCCATCACACACGGAGGAATACAAGGATACTTTGAGCTTAATCTTATGAAACCTATGCTCACATCGAATATCCTAGAGAGTATTGATATAGTCACTCGAGGGATAATTTCCTTTAGTGATAATTGTCTCAAAGGACTGAAAGCTGATACAAATCGTATAGATTCTCTTGTTGAGAAATCCTTGATGTTAGTCACTGCACTGACAACATATTCCAAGGATGGACACATCCCATATCCCTATGATAAGGCTGCTAGCATAGCTAAACGCGCATTTCGAGAGGGATTGACTATTCGAGAGGTTTTAAGAGCTGATGGAATCCTCACTGATTCTGAGATTGAGGAAGCTTTGGACCTCCGTAGAATGGTAAGGTAGACATTTGGGAATAGACAGAATTTTATACCTTTCTAAGAATGAATTTTTATGACTGGATTGGAAATTGAATACATCACAAAAAATGACTCAGGTGCCAGACCTAATAAAGGAGATCGGGTGAAGGTTCACTACACTGGATGGCTCACTGATGGCAAGAAATTTGACAGCAGTGTTGACCGAGCTCAACCTTTTATATTCAACTTAGGAGTAGGTCAAGTGATAAGAGGATGGGACGAGGGAGTAGCCCAGATGAGGATTGGTGAAAAAGTCAAGCTCAAGATCCCACCAGAGATGGGATATGGAAGTTCCGGGGCAGGTGGAGTAATACCACCGAATGCAGACTTGATTTTCGAAGTAGAACTCTTAGAAATTCTTTAAGCGCTTGAGTGTGATGTTTTTCTACTCATTATGACGCCATCATGTTTCTTCTCATGGATGTCTAATTTGTTAATAGTATGTAGTCTTTTTAGTGCAGTATCAATAACAAGGGGAGAGTCATCTTCAGCAATAATATCCTGAAGAGTTTCCTTATCTAATGAACGTTCGACAGCTCTTTTTCTAAGAATATGATCTTCAGATTCTGTCATAATTCTGGTGAGTAAACTCTGATTCTGTATTTTGAGAATTGCAGCTCTCCTAATATACTGATTTTCAGAGAACAGTAGCTTTTCCAAAGCTTTTCTATTTTCAAGTCTTTCTACTGCTTGTACTCTTAGGAGTGGATCTCTATCTGTATCAAGGGCAAAAGTACAGAGTACACTTTGATCATCAATTCTTTTTAAGATCGCATTCTGTACTTCTAGTTCCTGAACTTCAAATAGAATTTTTTTTAGAAGTAGTTGGTTTGAAATAGTTTCTATGGCTGAAATTCGTAAATCTATATTTTGGTGGGAGATGGCAATTTCATAGAGTTGCTGTTGGTCTGTAATTCTTCTAACTCGATCCTCTCTTGCCACACTAGTCTCTCCTGAACAATCTAAAATTAGATGTCAAGCATCATTAATAAGACTATTCTTGTAATTCGTTTTAATAGATATTCTGAGTTAAATTCTTGGGAATTTAGCTATGTTTTCGTTTTCTAATGACAAATAGCACAGGCACTCCTGCAGCTAAGATTCCAAAAATTCCAATTACACTTTTTTCGCTTGTACTTTCACCGGTAGGAATTAGGCTTGAGATAATACTTGATATAGTTGTTACCAAGGAACTACTACTAGATGTAGTGGAGGTTGATGTTAATGTATAATTGATATTAATCGTTGAATAATCACTCCCTCCACTTTCAAATGGAAGGGTATTATTCTCGTAAGAAATGACAATAGGCACACCACTAATTTCAATAAGAGCATTAAATTGATATCCTAATCCACGGCTACCCTTTCCAATAAATACTCTCAAATCCTTATCTGTAAAACCTTCAACTGAAAGGCTAACATTGAATGCACCAGAATCAACTGTAGTGTTGTCAATGTCAGTCCATCCTTGAAACTTATTCCTATACTGTACTACAACATCAAGATTGTTTATTTCAGATTGACCGGTAAGAGTCAATTGATTTCCTTTAAGAGTAAATCCATTAAGCTTATGGTAGTAGTTTGATCCTGTGCTTGGATAAGTCACCATGAAGTCTATCATGGGTTGAATCAATGAATTGCTATGATCTATCATATCCTTTGATGCAGGATTAAATAGATCCCATACTCCAACAGTTGCACTTTTTCCATTGTAATTAATATTGTGCATAGCTGCATCGTTTCCATAAGTTTCCAAGGTTACTGCGAGAGTACTACCAGTTCCGTACATCCAATCACCCCATTCACCATTTGTACTGTAAGAATAGGGAAGTTCACTCCATTCTTGGAATCCAGACCTCTTCTTCAATTCATTTACTATATAATTGAATTCTACCTGATCTGGAGCTGGTTTATCTGTGTAACTCCAAGGAGTAATTATTGCTTCTGTACCAGAGTGGAGACTCACTGCAGTAAAGAATGTATGATTATTGGCGAAGTTTACCCATGCACGAGTTTCAGGTGCAGACAGTGGTTCTGGACCTCGATAATTCATATCTCTTGGATTAGGGCTCGATCCATCTCCGATGAACTGAAATGGATAGTTTCGATTGAGATCTACTCCACCCCAGTTGTCCTCACCTGCAATGGTGTCGTTATCAGGCCCATCGACACCTTCAAAGAGGGATCCACCATATTCATAACTGTAGTATTGAGCAATATATCCATCTCCATTTACGTCCTGAATCTCGGACTGATCCTTAGTAGTATTGTCTCCGTCATCATCAATAGGTTGCATATTCTTTCTTATCCAAGGATTAAGATACAAGGCATCTAGTCCATCTGGATTGAGGGTAGGAACAAGATAAACCTCTGCTTCTTCTAGCAAGTTTGTTACCACACTATCACCTTTTGAATAGAGATCGAGAATTCGATCCATATACAGAAGAACATCAATTACAGTAATTGCCTCCCTGGCATGATGATTACCAACAACCACTGTCTCATATTTTACTTGGAGGGGGCGAATGTTCGGAGCTGTAATTTTAACAGCTAGAATGGATTTGTTCTGATAACTTTTTCCGATCTCAAAAACACTTACCAAATCAGGAAAGTGGTTTTTGGCATTGTTTAACTTGTTCATAATCTCAGATGAATTGTAGTAAGCACCAAGAGAAGACCCCCAAGAAAGCACGTCATCACCTTTTATATCGCTTGTCCCAGTGTTATCTATCTCATCCCAAATCCACTGATAACCTACATCCACTTTTACACTGCTTGTGCGAATTGGTACACTATGTCCCATCAGTGAACCCACTAAAATGAGAAAAATTAGCGCAGTGTATTTACTCATACAAAACTAGATGGAATTATCTATAAAAAAACCTTAATGTTTTTACGGATAAACCTTATATATAAACTTGTATAAATATATCGTATAATTCATTCATTAGAGCACGTATCTATGAATATTACAGAATCAACGTAGGAAATATAATTTTTTCGTTTAACATATTCAGAGGTTATTATTTGATCTCATCTTAACGCACTGAAAATCTGTCGTCAGTCCATTCAGAAATCTTTGAACTTAAATCCTCAAATAATTTAAATAAATCTTGTAACAATCATTTCTTTAATACGGTCAGAGGATATCACTACGATTGCAAAGTAAGCTTTTTAGAGACATAAAATACGAAACAAACATGATCCCGTTCCAGACACTGAAATTTCTCATATCCACAGGGGCAATTATTACTACCATTCTTATTCTTGTAAATCACTATCTTGACTTAAAAGAATCTGATGTTCAGACTTAGTTATTTGGCAAAGATAGTTGTATCTCATAGTATTTAATGTACATATTCTACTTATAATATTAAATTTTATGAATTTTGTTTATAATAAATCTACCATGTACAATAAATATTATATCTCATAGTATTAATGCAATAATAGTTAAATGGAAGAAAATACCTCAAAACCTAAACAAACACGCCGTAGATCAAAGGAAGCAAAAGCAGTAAGAAGAGCTGAGATTCTTGCTCTAGCTAATATGGCATTTGTGGAGGGAGGTTATTCCTCAATTAAAATGAGGGATATAGCAGCAAGTTTGAACACAACTGCAGCAGCATTATATACGTATTACAGAACAAAAGGTGATATCCTCAAGGCTATTGTAAATGAGGGGCTCACAAAACTTCAGGATGAGATCAACAAGATCAGTCCTGTACAACCATTTAAGGAGGGTATCTATGAAATTATAGATGTGTTCTTCACATTTGCAGGCAAATATCCACATCTCTATAATCTTCTTTACAGGAAAGATAATGAAATCGATTTTCTGGATGAAGAAACAAGACTTAGCTACCTTATCTTAAAATTTAAGCTTCAAGAAATGCTGAGGGCTAATGGTGTTCAGAATCCCCATGAGTTGTGGGAAATTAGGGATAAACTTACCAATACCCTTTGGTCAATGATTCATGGTCAAATTGTTTTACGCCATCAGATACTCATAAGCACACCTAGCATTTCAGACCCTGATATGATGTACCCTTTTGAAGTTGTGATGGATGCATGGAGGCGGGAATATAGTTTCTTCAAAAAATGAATACATTTAATTGAAGGATGAATAAGACGACTTATTGAAAGCACAATCTACAGGGATTCTCAGAACACTTGAAAACGATCCTTCAGAAGAGTGGAAGCATATTGAGGGGTTCCCTGCAATTTTAGACACTAACGGTAGTATCGCTATCCGTATTCGAGAAGTCTTATGGATGAAGACAGATATTGAAAATTTAGAGTGGCAAGACCATGTATTAGCGATTGGATCATATCTTTTCAAGCAGGGTATATTCACAGATGTTGAGATGCTCAGTATTTTCAAGTTATTTGTTTCATTGGCACAAATTGAAGATAAAAACGCATTAGATGTAGTGACTTACCTCTTTGATTTCGATTCAACCTTTGAAGATTTTATTGAAACCGTATCTGAGGCAATGTATTACCTAGTTTATCCTATACCTAGTCCTGCAGTCCTTGTAAAATACTATGAGGAATATTTTGGCTTGGTAGAAAATAAGAATCATTGGTTGGATTTAGATGGAAAAATAGCAGGAGTGGAATTTTGGGATGAAACTATTGACTTCTCCAACCAGAGTACGGAAGAGATTAAGGAACTTCTCTTCTGGGTTGCTCCAGATCTTAGGAGTAGACTAGTAGAATTGCTCATACAATTAGAAATTAATGATCTTGAACCAGAAAGCTGGGAAGAGTTAGATGAGAAAGTCAGCAAGAAGGATGAATTTTTGCACCAATTTCCGACTTCATACAAGGTCTATGGATCGAAGTTATCCAAAATACCGCCACAAAGTGTGGATGCGAATACATTGAGTATTTTTCCCCAAGAAATTGTTCAAGAGAAAGCATTCAGCTATGCCTATTCAAGACCGGAGACTGAGGAATGGTTCAAGATCTTCTTCCCTGGTGGCGAGAGAATTGGACATGCAGGGATCTACATCAAGACCAGGAGTGGTTCATTTCTTCTTGATTACGGGATGACAGTTGTCAATAATAGGATCCCAAGGTGGAGAGCCTTTACAGAGAAGATAGATGCAGTACTCCTCTCTCATGCACATTTAGATCATTCAGGTGCTCTTCCCTTCCTGCTCAGAAAATCTGGCCCTCTTTCTAAAACTCCATGGTTTGGAACGAGAGACACCAAAATAATGTCCCAGATGCTCTTTAGAGATACTAGGAATGTTCTCACAAGGAATTGGGAAAAGAAGGCAATTGATTCAATCCCATTTGTCAGTGAGATCACCTCTCAGGCAAATATCACAAATGCTCTAGAAAATCATGTAGAAATTAGTATAGGTGAGGAATTTCACCCACTTCCTAATGTGACAGTAAAAGCCTTCAATGCATCACACCTCTTTGGTTCAGTTGGATATGACATTGAGATCGGGACGAAAAGACTGTTCTATACAGGAGATTTCAATCTTCAGGGAAGTAAGCTCTTTTCTGGAGCTGAATTCCCAGTAGATGATGTAGACACACTCCTCTTCGATGGAACTAACTATGCAAAATATGAGGAAACTATCGGAACTGTTGAGCTTCAACAAGTTCTGAAGGATCATAAACGAGTAATCATCCCAGCATTTGCTATGGGAAGAACTCAGGAGATTCTCTACAAACTCCTCTCTCAGGACTCGATTGAAGAAAGAAAGATATTGGTTGCTGGTATGGGAGGACGTCTCATTCGTGAGCTGAAATTATCGATTAAGAGTAAAAATGTAGAATTAGCGCCTGCAATTATTCCCCAAGAATTCAAGGATGGAACAATTCTCGTTGCAGGTAATGGGATGCTCCAAGCTGGTACTTCAAGACAGATCCTAAATTCCACGAAGGATGATGATGATGTTGGGGTAGTATTCTGTGGATACCAGAGTCCTAACACTTTTGGATATCATCTTTTGAATGGAAATCCATCACTAAGAGCAGAGTACAAACAGCAGATCTACAAGATCAAACTATCAGGACACTCATCAGCTGATTCACTCGATGATTTTTTTGGAAGCGTAAATGGAAGAAAAGCCATAGTTCATTCACCAGAAGGTGCATTTGAGAGAGGTAAAAGAAATGACATCGTACGTCCGAGAGATATTGAAGGTGAATTACAATAGGTGGAGATCAATAAGAGTTGAAGCCTTGTGATAAACTTCTCTTTAGTGGATTTTCAATGAGGAGAATGAGAGATTCTTCGTTAAGAAAATTCGCAGGAAAGAATTGAAATAAATCAAATGTTATAAATTAAGACATCATTTAAAATAATAGTGCCCTTTGAAGTCGAGCTAAAATTCAAGATTAAATCTCGTTCTGAGCTTAATGATAGACTCCGGAGGTTGGGTGCAGTTTTCCTTAACAAGGAGAAGATGACAGATTATTACCTAAATTCTGAGACGATGGATTTTAAGAATACAGACAGGGCACTTCGTATAAGAGATACAGATCTCTTCGAATGGTCGGAGCTTACTTATAAAGGTCCCAAAATATCGAAGGAATCAAAGACAAGGGAGGAAATCAATATCCGTGTAGATTCACATGAAAATATGGTTCGCATTCTCAAAGTGCTTGGTTTAGAGGTTGTTGCGGAGGTAAAAAAAATTCGTGAGAACTGGACACACACTGATTATACTATCTCCATTGACAATGTAGAGAAGCTGGGGTATTTTGTTGAAATAGAATCCATTGTTGAGAGTAGGAAAGAAGTAGAACCCAAAGTAAATGAGCTCAAAGCATATGCAATACAGCTTGGTATTAAGGTTGAACAACAGATTCGAAAGGGATACTTAGATCTAATTCAGGAAGCTTCGGAGCAATAGAATTATTTCAAGAGCTGTCTCCTGTGCCACTTCAAAAACAGAAGTGGAAGCAGTGACCTCAGACATTGCAATCCCTACATCCTTTAGATAATCAGGTAACTCATTATACACATTTACACCTATTCCAGCCACTAGCTCAATGATACTTGATCCAGAGATTTTTGTTTCCACTAGAACACCAGCTAGCTTTCTACCATTGAGAAGGATATCATTCACAGGCTTGTGAATACATACCTTGTCAGTAATATCAGAATAGATACTCGTGAGTCGATTGGCGATAATACTTGAATAGTCATTGATTGGCAGATGCATTCTGGTAGCGATGGAAATCCACACTCCCCCCTAGGTGATTCCCATATTCTGTCATTAGTACCTCTACCCTTCTTCTGAGTCTCCGCGAACACAACAACATTTTGATGTGAGTTGAGAAGTGATTTAGCTTCATCATTCGTGGATTCAACTGAGGGATAATGATACACCTTCCAGTCATTTATCCCCAAATTCTCCAATTTTGCTTGGAGCAACTTGACAAAGATGCTCATTCTTTCAATCTTTCCTCCAATTCGATAAGCACACCAAAAGTGTCTTTAGGATGGAGGAAGAGTACTCTATGACCCTCTGCACCTTTACTGGGTTCTCCCAAGGTTCGTATTCCAGCAGTTCTGAGCTCCTCAATGAGCTCATCAAATCTTTCAGTCATGATACCCATGTGGTGAATACCACCACCTCTCTGCTGGAGAAAATTGGTAATTGGAGTCTGTTCTGCAGCTGGCTCGAGTAACTCGATTTTGGTATCACCCATCTCTATAAATGCTACATTTACTTTCTGGGACTCTACATTGTGAGGTGGTGAGACTTCCTTTCCCGTAAGTAACTGGAAAAAACTTCGAGCTGATTCAATATCCTCTACTGCTATGGCAAGTTGGGAGAGTGTATTCATAGGATACTGCATTCAAGTATAGCTATAAGCATTTTGAAGGAGATGTGATATCTACTCTAATTCACGAGAATTCAGCAATTGAGCTTCTTATCTTATTAGCTATTCACTCAATGAATGCTATCTCAAAAGATAATCTGAGAGAAAATTCTTCTGTATCGGAAAATCTAATATACAAACAAATTATTTGATGAGCTTGAAATATCGGTTTGACTCAAGTATATTTGTAAAATCCTTCACCACTTTTTCGACCGAGTTTCCCAGCTCTAACCATCTTTCTGAGGAGCGGACAGGGGCGATACTTGTCCTCCCCTAGCTCTTTGTGCAGATACTCGGAGATGTAAAGCACTGTGTCGAGCCCGATGAAGTCACTGAGTGTCAGTGGTCCCATAGGATGATTGAGACCTAGTTTAACTGCCTTGTCAATGTCCTCTCTAGTTGCAACGCCCTCCTGTAGTGCGAAATAGGCTTCATTGAGGAATGGCATAAGTACTCTATTAACAATGAATCCAGGTGCTTCAGCAGCCATTACAGTATCCATATTCATTGACTTTCCAAATTCGATAGCTATATCCATCGTTTCTGATGAAGTACTGTAACCTTTGATGAATTCAATCAATCTCAGTATGACAGGGGGATTAAAGAAGTGTGTCCCGAGGAATTTATCAGGTCTACCCGATGCTGTTGCCATCTCTGTGATTGACAGGGAAGAGGTATTGCTCCCAAAGATACAGCTGTCCTTAGCAAATTTCCCCACTTTTGACCAGAGAGATTTCTTGACGTCCATGTTCTCAATGACTGCCTCTATAACAAGATCGGCATCTTTGACTGCTTCCTGAAGATCAAGAACACCAGTGAGCCGGGCGGCTGAAGCATCATGTTCTTCTTGAGTCATACGATTCTTGCTCACTTGTCTATCAAGCCAGTGAAGATTCTTCTCCATCCCACCATCAATGAATCTCTGCTCGATATCATTCATCTTTACGTTGTATCCACTGGTAGCACACACGAGTGCAATTCCTGCACCCATTTGTCCACTACCAATAACAGTGACATTTTCGATTTTCATAAACTGTCTCTGTCGTGGTTCTTCTAATGTATATCGCTAATATTCAGGATTCGCGCAAGCATCTGAGAAAGAGTAAATGGAATGGAGAATAGGGTTTTGAAGGAATTAGATTCGGTTGGTGAAGAGAAATCAAAGTATGTTGGATTTTGCAATTATATAAGTGGGAAGTCAGAGGTAGTTATAAGAAGAAGTCGAACGTAAGTATCCAGAAGAACAGGTACATAAGAAAGTTCATAAGAACAGCGTGTCTCCACACTCTCGTAAAATTCCAGTCTCCAAGGTCGTACATTACTTTTGTGAGATATGCTAGACCGAAGCTCTGAGCAAAGAAAATCGCCCATCCAGTAGTTGCAAAAGTTCCTGCATCAACACCAGACGCCATCATAGGTCCGGTGATGAGTCCTGCAATAATTCCACCTAGAATACCACTCACGAGTCTAATAGTATACGCTTTGTCCTTGTCATTAAATTCATTAAATTTGAGAATGCTACCGGGAGTTTGAGCTGACACAATTGAATCAACTGAAGTGATATTATAATTCTTATCGTTCCTACCGCTTAAATTTCAAAATTGCATTAAACTAGTTTGCAGATGTTTAGGTTTGATCAGTGTGGTGTTTTATATGGACAATTAGAGGGTATTACAGGATGGAAGATACCGATGAGAAAGCGATTTGGAGAGTAGTTCTAGAAGGGGTGGAGGAGGATGAGGAAGATGATATGGAACTTATTTTCACAGACACTTCAAATTTATTAGGCGAGCCAACGATTGAGAGAAGCTTTATTGATTCAATAATTGTGAAAACTGCTAAATTAGACCACTATTCTTTGTTCAAAAATCTGAAGAAAATTATCTCAGACTCTAATGAGGATGTGACGAATCTTGCAATCTGGATGCTACTCGGGGTCGTACAGGAGAATCAGCAGAAAGTAGGATTTCTGCTTGGTGCATTACCAAATGGCAATATACATATTATCGCTGCATGGCCAAACACATTTATCGACCAACTGAGATCAGATCCTAAATTACTGGAAGAGGTTCTGGAACGCTTCTCAAATGATCCTGAATTTTGGAAACAAGTGGATCTCATTGTGGGGTACAGCTAGTCTTCATCTTCAACAAGGTAAGACTCATCCTTTGGAATTGTAATACCTGCAATGGTATCCCTGTCAATTCCAATGAATTCAATGTTGGCACCATCTGCCTCAAGTGCATCTACCAATACAAGAATATCTGGAGTGAGGGGAAGGGTAAATTTGGATTCAGTCGATCCGAGCACGAATTTCTTCAGTGAATCGGATAATTTTTCAAGAGTTGTGAGTTCCACTTCATCAAAGTACTTCAATTTAAGCGTAAGTTGGACTGCTTCATTCCCGGATTGAGCATTTGCAGGAAGATTTTGATTGATTTTGGAGAATGCCTTGAGTTTGATCCTTCGGATTTCAACCAAATCTATGAGGCTGTGGAGATACATCTGTACCTTCTTTGGAGGTTCATCTGAGTAGAAACGGTAGAGTCCACTAAGAGATCGATCTATAACGAAAATGGGGAGAAGGGCTACGTGAGCGACAGATGCTGCAACTACACTTCCAAGTACGACAGAATTCTTCACCAATTCACTACTATCAACCTTCTTCATGACCTCTTGTATCTGCTTGTAAGGCATCCAAGACAAACCTTCACCCTTGATAAAAAGGAGGACACCGCCATATGCGGCAACGAAGGTGAATTTTCCCTCCTCGAGTTTCAATCCTCTTATCATCACACTCACCCATTTCTCAAATGTCTGTAAGTCTGGATATGTGAGTTCAACTTTCTGTTCTTCACTCTTGTCTTTCTTCTTCCTTCGCCAGAACATACTAAAACCTCAAGTTACTAAGGAGAGCACCAGAGCGACAAATATGGGGATTGTTATATTGTCGGTGAATGCCCAACTTAATGCCTCCAAAATAGTTACACCCAATGCAACAAATAAGAATATCCAAATTATCCCAAAAGAAATGGCTCCAAATGCGAACAAGTAAGGAGAAGCCAGAGCTATAACTGTCCCTAGGAAGACGGCAATGGATCCTTCGATTGTCTTGTACCTAAATATCTTGTATGGATGATGACCAAGAGTCCTACCAACAACTTCACCCAATCCATCACCTATTGCAATAGAGAGCATACTGGCCATGAATATCCAGACATTATCCACGAATATCATCATGAGAATAAGACCTACGAGTACAGTAAGCATACTATTGAGGTAGGCAATGTTTTTAGATTCACCATCTCTTGTTCCCTTGTCAACAAGAAATTGGTACAGAGGTAATATTCCTGAAAATGAGAGGAGGAGAAATAACAAAGAGAATATAGTCGCGATAATGAATGCATCAAGGAATGTATTGAGTCCGACAATTAGACTCACAGTTATAAGTCCAAAGATGTGGATAATCTTCCTCACAACCCAAGGTGGATAGTCTTTTCTAGCTGCGAGAGCAGCAATGATAATTGTTACATAAGGGAAAAGTATCCAAAAGAGGTAATGGTAGAAGGATAACTCCACAGTTATTTTGAGAAATGGACATTGATAATATTTGGGATTCAGAGTGCCCTTAAATGTTTTTTACTGAAGAGAGATATGCCTAGTATCATATAGATAATTACGAGTACAGTCGTCAGCCAGAACTCATACCATACTCCTCCCATACCTTGGTCTGTCAAGAGCACCACTCTAAGGGCAGTTATCGCTGGTCTTGCAGGGATTAGATCGAAGACTCCGAATTCATGAGACCCAAGTATTGACCCAGCAGGAATAAGGACTGGATTAGGCATTGTGAAAAATGCACCAGCCAAGAATGCCATTGGTGTGCTCACAATTCCCGTCAGGGCAGAAGCGGCTTCTAACGAGCGGACAAAGGCAGCGAGGAGTATTCCAATTCCACTTACAGAGAGACTGACAAGAAGTCCAAAGATGAAAGCATAGAGGAGTTTGATACTAATAGGAAATCCAAAGAGGATTGCACCTGCAAACATGAGAGGGATTTGGATGACAGAGACTGTCAGTTGACTGAGAATAATCGCAAGGAGATATTCAGAAGCACTCATTTTGGTCAATTTCAGTCGGTCGAATTGCCCTTCTCTCATATCCCTAAGAGCACTTGATGTGACTGTTCCCAAATTTGAGAGAATGGCAAAGATCACTAATCCTGGAACTGTATAGTCGAATACAGTAAGACCAGATGTCGTCAGGGTTCCGTCGAGTGAAACTGTGCCACCAATATCCTCCACCATGTTGAGAGTAAAGAAGCCTTCAGTCACCGCTTGAATCACTGTGCTTGCAATTGTGTAGGGTACAAGTGTTGAATCACCTCTGACACTTAGTACAGTTGTATAATTTGATTCAGGGTAGAATGACCAGTCGAAGGGAATTGAATTTTCAAAGAGTAATCTTCTACTTGCAAGAGTTGCAGTAGTGAAATTCTCTGGAATCACCAGTAATGCACCATAATCTCTTTTCTCAACCAGCTTCATAGCTGAGTCTATATCATTAAATTGAGTGATCTCAAAAATCAGAGTCTTGTTATCCTCGAAAGTGACAGTAGAGAGAATATCAAGGTAACTCTGGGAATAGTAGTCATCTGTAATTATATCTCCACTGATATTACGGTAGACATTACCATCATCAGGGATTCCACTGTCATAATTGACCACTGCAAGGTCTATCGTTGTATTTGAAGGATCACCCGCTTGAAATGCAATTCCAAAGATACCGATGAAGACAAGGGGGAATATAATAGTGAAGAAGAGGACAATTTTCACTCGCGTGGTGACTCTCAAATTGGAGAGATAAAGAAGATAAAATCTTTTCATTGACTTCATTCTCTCAACGCACTCCCTGTAATTTTTATGAAGACATCCTCAAGCGTTGTCTCATTGATACTAATTTGAAGGATATGCTCCTTCTCGACAATATTTCGTACCAATTCAAGAACCTGAGAGAGATCACCAACTGCATCTGATGTTCCAATTCTGAATGTGTTGAGATGCAGGGAGGTATTTGGATAGTTCTCGGATAAGACTTCCTTTACTAGATCATATTTGTCATGGCTCTCCTCGTCTAATTGGATTTGAATAGTCTCTCCTGAACCGTATCTCTCCTTGAGATTCTTCGGGGTATCCACCACCTTGATCTCTCCTTGATCAATGATGGCTATTCGATCGGAGAGTTTGTCAGCAGTTTCCATTAGGTGAGTGGTTAGAA
>Ga0114931_10004021_pt1 | contig 18445 bp, 13 predicted proteins | sample 2SBtaG_FD_89579 | JGI IMG/M metagenome (GOLD analysis project Ga0114931, IMG submission 89579) | Deep subsurface microbial communities from Kolumbo volcano to uncover new lineages of life (NeLLi) - 2SBTROV14_V59a metaG | ecosystem: Environmental > Aquatic > Marine > Volcanic | place: Kolumbo...
AACTTCGCTGATCTGCTTGTCGAGCCCAAGCCGCCGCAAGCCGGCTTCGGCGAGAATCAACGCGTCGAATTTTCCCTCGGCAAGCCGGCGCAGCCGCGTTTCCACGTTTCCTCGTGCCTCGCTCATCCGCAAGTCGGGCCGCACGTGCCAAAGCTGCGTGCGCCGCCGCAAGCTGCCGGTTCCCACGCTGGCGCTTTGCGCGAGGTCGCTGATCGAAGCTGCCGCGCGGCTGACGAACACGTCGCTTGCCGCAGCCCGCCGAGGAATCGCCGCCAGGCACAGACCCTCGACCAAATCGGTCGGAAGATCCTTGAGGCTGTGAACGGCCAGATCGACGCGCCCGTCGAGCAAGGCTCGCTGAATCTCCTTGGTAAACGCTCCTTGAACGGCAATCGAGCCGATGGCCGCTCCCCGGCTTTGCGTTCGGTCGCCGATCGTACGAATTTCGACCAGCTCGACATCGACGCCGGCCGTCTCGCGCAATTGCGAAGCGACCCAACCGGCTTGCCACCGGGCCAGGCTGCTGCCGCGTGTTCCAATGCGAAGGCGAGTCCGATGGGACATGATCGATACCAATCCGTCTGTTCAGGCAATCGGCGTTTCATGCCCGCTTGCGGCTTCTTGCCACCAAATACGGCACGGGGTTTTCTCGCACCTTTTGCATGACTCGAGGCAACACGCGTTGGTCTCCGGCGGTTTGGCGAAATTCGACGCGACACCGCCCGTTTCGCCACGAAGTCGCGTGGGTTGAGCCAAGAGCGAAAGTGGCGGTACAAAAATCGGCTACGCAGCGCGACACGTTAACCCTACAGCGCTATGCCAGTAGGAATCAAATCACCGCGGAGACGCCGAGGCGCCGAGAAACCAGTAAAAAAAACGCGCGCTTTTCCGTTTCGGTTCGATAAGAAGAATTAGTCGATCCCCTCGCCGCTGAGTTTAGTCCAGGCATGACACAACCGTTTGCCTTGCTTCTGCTTAGACTCGGCGTCTCGGCGGTTCAACGTGGCGCTGTGGTATTAATCGGCTGACGTCGGTACATGCGGGAGCTTGACGGCGGCAGCAGCCTTCGTCTCGGAGGATGTCTTGCCCGTCTCGCCAAGGCCGGCAGGATTCGAACCCGGCAGCGGAAGCGGACTACGAAACGGGTCGGACATCTGATGCGGTGGAACGACCACCCCGCAACTGACACAAAACTGAAACGCCTGATCGATGGTGATGTTCAGATCGATGGTTTCGCTCTTGGCCACGGTCACCGTGTAGCCGGTCACCGGCATGGGTGAGCTTGGGATCAGCACCGAGAGAACCGGTTCGTTGATAGCCGCGCGGATGTCGAGCATGCTCTCGCCGGTGACTAGACCGATCGACCAAATCCCTCGGCGCGGATATTCAACCGCCACGACACGCGTGTATTCGATCTCGCTTTCGATGAACATGAAGTCGGTCACCTGCTTGACCGACGAGTAAACGTTTCGCACCAGCGGCAGGCGGCTGATTCCCCGCTCGAAGATATTCCAAAAAACGCGGCCGATGCCCGCGGCAATAAACCGACCCAAGAGATACATCACGACAAAGAAGACAATCGCCGTGAGCGGCACCGTGATGTATGGCTGCAAATATCGTAGTTCCACATAGCGGGCATAAAGCCGCTGCCCGGTTTCCGGAACGTCTTTCGCGCCGTCGTATCGACGAACCCTTTCGTAGACATACAGCGGCACAAGCTCTTCGCTTGGAAGCCGCTTGTACAGCCGATCTCCGCTACGGAAAACGTCCTTCTTTCCCGCGACCGGCTCGGCCGAGGGCAACTCATCCTGGATATCCGCCATGGCCCGGGCCAGCACTTGTCGGGCACCGATATTAACCGGCTCGAGGATGTACCGCTGAACCGTGCTGCCGATCCATACAAAGATCACGATCGTCAGCACCGGCGGCAACACAACTCCCAGACCGCGCCACACGGCTCGGCGGAAGGGGCGGTGCTTTTTTCGCTTCGGTTTGCGGGATCGTTCGTTCACGCTGGACCTCGGATTTCAAACGAGCCGGGACAAGCCGTTGGTGCCGGTCGCGGGCGATCCGGAAAGACGTCTTAACCCGGTTGAAAAACCCTCTGCCGCTCAAAGCCCTCGCACGGTCCCCGAATGTGCCGAAGATGCGCTTCGACCGTAAACCGGCGACGGCTCATGGCTCGTGTTGAGGAATTATAGGCGCCACGGGCCGACTTCAATCATCGATCATGGTCCGAGCGACGATGGCGACCCCCACCCAAGCCGCACCACGGGCTTTCAGTACGCCAGACACCTCGCTCGCCGTGGCCCCGGTTGTCAAAATATCGTCAATTAAGAGCACGCGTGCCCCATGGAAATCGTAGCCCCCTTTCACGGCAAAAGCCCGGCGAACGTTGCGTCGCCTGGCGGCAGCCCCTAACCCATGTTGCAACTTAATGTTACGTCGACACCTGACAGCCCGAGCTTGGGGAAGGGCAAGACGCCGAGATAGCTCATGGCACAGGATTTCCGGTCCGTTCACACCACGAACGGCCCGGCGTGCCCAGTGCATGGGAGTGGGAACCAGAACCTCCGGAGCCGGTGCCCTGAGCGTGTCACGGTTCGATTCGGCCAGTAAGCGGCCGAGAGTCCGCGTCAGCGGCACATGCTTGGCTTGCTTTGTGGCAAGGACCATTTGTCGCAATCGTCCCTCATAGCGCCCCAGCGTCGTCACCGTGTCGAAATGAAACGATTGTTTGCCGCAACGTCGGCAACCGTCGCCCGCAATCGCCGTGGGGTCGATCTCCGCGGCACAACGAAGACACCGCGAATGTGACGATTGGACCAACTCGTCACGGCACTCGTGGCAAAGAAGAATGCCCTGGTGAACTTCGGACAGGCCGCTTCCGCAGGACAAGCAAGCTGGCGAAAAAAGCAGATCAATTCCCGCCTCCAGGCAGCGCCGGCCGCCGGCTTTCACTGCGGCAAGCACCTGACGCCTTGCACGAAGCGATGCAGGGAGCCGCATTTTCTCACCTTTTCCCAGCGTGCATACGAACGCGCGACGTCAGTCGCGACGCGTGGTTCATTTCAATGTCGCGCTGAACTCGTTGAACCGCAGATAGTGCAAGTGACGATACAATTCGCTCCGCTGCAACAATTCATTGTGCGTGCCTTGCGATTGTAGTTTGCCTTGATGGAAAAGCAGGATTCGCTCCACATCGCGTAACGTCCGCAGGCGGGTGGGCAGCATAATCAACGTGCGGCCCTTAGCCACTCGGCGGATCGCTTTTTCCAGCAGCGCGTCCGTCTTGTCATCCATCGCCCCATCGGGCTCCTGGAGCACAAGCACTCGCGGTTCGCGAAGCAAAGCCCGCGCCAAGCCGATCAGAAAAACTTCGCTGGGGTCGAGCCGCATTCCATGCCCCCCGACCACGGTTTCAAACCCCTGCGGCAGGCTTTGAATAAAGTCGTACGCCAACGCGGCTCGAGCGGCTTCGGTCACCTGGCTGGCGGAAATCTGCTCGTCGCCGGAGCGAATGTTCTCGGCCACGCTGCCCGTGAAAAGCAGGTCTTCCTGAAAAACAACCGCCGTCTGACGGCGAAGCGACTCCAGGCGACACTGTCGAATCTCCTGGCCGTCAAAGGTCACGCTGCCCTCGGACGGATCAAAAAACCGCGGCAGCAGGCAGACCAACGCTTTGACGGCCTGGGGATCGGACGCCAAGAGCGCGACTCGGCTGTTGGCCGGAATCGAGAAGCTCACGTTGTCCAGAAGCCGGTGCCCCGCACGGTCGGCAAGCACAATTCCCTCGAAGGCGATCTGTCCGCTCAACGGTTGCAGCTCTCGAGAACGGGAAACTTGCCCTACGCTGGGACGCCGATCGAGATATTCAAAAATCGCTCGGGCCGCGCGGTCCGCGCGATCGGCAACCACCCGCAACCGCGCCAACTGACGGGCGACGGGCACCACGCAGCCGAGCGCCGCGACGAGCGTCACCACCTCGCCAAGCGTCGCGCTTGGTGGGTGCTTCAGCGTCACAACGCCTGTTAGCCAGACGAAGAGCCCGACCCCCGTGGCCGCGATAAACCACATCAGCGGACCGACGGCCGCATCGGCAACGTCGCGTGCCACGGCTTCGCGGTGGTATCGTTCGAGTCCGGCGGCAAACGGCTCGCCCGGCGTGTCATCCATCAGCAACCCTCGCGCCAAGCGTATCTGCCGCATACTTTCCACCAAGAGCGACATGCGCAGCGCCGCGCGATCGCTGAGCAACGTTTTACGATATCGGGGTCGCCGCTGAACCCAGTTCATCAGCAGCGCACATCCGCTGGCCAACAGAATGGCGGCCAGCGTGAGCCAAAGATCGGCGATCATGGCCAAAGCCACGCACAAGAACATCAAAACGACATTTCGCGGAAGCGCGCGCCACCAAAGAACCAGCGCGTGCCGGACGTTATCCGTCTGCTCACGAAACAACTCGGCGACATCCGCCTGGGAACCACGCAGCACCTCACTGGCCGCCAATTGAAACGCTTGCCGATGCAGTGCCCAGCGAAGATGCGTGGCGGCTCGCTCCGCCGCTCGATGCACGCCGCGCTGCTGAAGCACGAGGAAAAAACTTTGCATGCCCACCAACAAAACCCCCAGCGCGACCAGCGTGACCAAGGCGGGAAGATTTCTTCGCAGCCCGGGAACCTGGCGATAGATGGCAACCGCCACGGCGCCGCCGGGTCGGGCGCTAAGATGATCCACGGCGGGAAGCAGTCCGTGGTTTTCGTAAACGACACGATCGTCAAGTTTGCGATCCGGCGGCCCCGCCCACTGGGCAACGCGGGCCGCTCGGGACGAGGGAATTTCGACTTGGCCGCCGGTGGTCAACAGCGAGGCAACCAACCCGCCCACGACCAATAGCGAAGGAATCGGCAGCGCCGCCGCCACTCCGAATAGAAAGACCGCGGGCGCCGGACCGGTTCGCTGCCGGGCATACCGTCTTACGCGATGAAAACTTTCCAGCGCCATGGGACGCATCTCTCACCAGATTGCGCCGAGCGACGCGCGGCCGCGCGAAAACTTCCGCCGGGCCCGTCGATCCGCGACGCTGCCCTCATCGCGGCGCACAAGCGCGTCAGGCCAAATCGCGGTCGTGAAACAAGACCAGCCCCACCAGAATCGCAGCCGTGCTGTACAAGACACAGTACAAAGTCGCCCAGCCAAGGTATGCCAGCGGCACCGTTCGCCCGGCGGTAATCGCGGCGTAAATATTAAAATTGTCCAGGTTCGGCAGAATCGTTCCGATCAAAAGCCCCATGAATTGAACCATCGCCCGCCCCATCCCGCTTTGACCGGCTTGAGATGAGGCCAACTGAGCGACCAAGTGCCCCAGGACATAAACCGTTGAGCAGATCACGAGGTTGGCCATCATCGGCAACCGCGTGGCGATCGCCACGGCAATCGACGTCATCACGACCGCTTCGAGGAAAGCCAACCCCAAGCCGGGAGCGATCTGTACGATTTCCGCCCGACACTGGGCAACCGTCGGTGGCGGCGCGGCGTTTTCCCTGGCATCGTAAGCCACCTTGTAGGAAACGCTCATCAGAAACAGCGAACCCAGCACGACGAACAAGACGGCCACGGAGCCGATGATGCCGAAAAACTTGCCCACGATAAATTGCCACCGCGCGATCGGTTTCGACAGCAGCGTCAGCGCCGTGCGGCCTTCGATTTCATCGGCAATGGAGACACTGGCCGACCAGAGGCCCAAGACGATCGCCAGCACCATGATCACCGTGAGCCCGGAGTCTTTGACAACCTTGACATCCTCGCCAAACGTGTTGTACGGGATAAAGGGAAACGAGACGATCGCGCAAACGCCGATCGCAACGGTCACCCAAAACATCGGTTGTGCTAGGACTTCCTTGTTGGTCGTCGTGGTAATCGCGGCGACCTTGGGCAGGGCAAGCCTTAACAGCCCCAGACAGGCCAAGATCACGGCGACACAGGCCAAAGCCCCGACCAAGACCACCCAGATGGGCGTGAGCCATGCCGGAACGGCAGCCAGAACGAAAAAATTGCTCGGCATAGTCGATCGGACCAATTAGCGGAAGCGTTCACTGAAGATATGTTCAGCCGCGAACGCTGAAACCTTGAAATTGATGGGTCGCCGGTTGCTCGGTTTTCTCAACGCTCGTGATGAACTCGCGCATCCGATTCGTGATGGAGTCGATGAATCGATCGACTTCGCCGCCGCGTCCCTCGACCACGAGCAACACACGACCATCAGCAAGGTTCCGCACCGTGCCGCTTACGTCGAACCGCTCAGCGATGCGGCACGTCGTGTAGCGAAACCCGACGCCCTGCACCCGCCCGGCGAAAAAAACTTCCTTCCGGACGGAGTCGACCTGGCGGGCCACCTGGGTTCCTTGACAAATTGGCACCACGCGCGCCGGATGAACAAACAGGATGCGGGCAAACCCCTCCACGTCGTTTCAGTATACGAACAGACGCCGCGACGTTCCAGCATCGCGCCTGAGGCAGCCGCGAGCCGCGCTCACGGGACCAAATGCAAAGGAACCACGGGTTGTTGGCAATCCCACATCGGCCGGGCGGCCGGCGGTTCCGCAACACACCGGCGACCGGAAAATCGGCAGCCGAAAAATATCGCCGGCCGCTCAAAAAGGCGTCTTCTAAGTCAAGTCGCCGGCGCATCAAGACCGGCCAGCACTGCTACGGATGCACCGCCGGAGCCGGCTCCGGGTGTCAAGGCGCGATTGTTCCGTAGAGGCCGTTTCCAACCGAATCGCCGGGGGTTACTCTTCGCCTGAGGCCACGATGCGAACCGGGCTGCCGTCGGGAAGGCTGTAGCCACCCACCGTCACGACAAGGTCGCCGGGCGAGATCCCTTTGAGAATCTGTATCTCGGTGGCGGTCTCCGAGCCGGTCTCAACTTCGACTTCGTAAGCTTTTTGATCGCGCACCACGGTAACGACCGGGGTTCCCGAGCGGTCCGCGATGGCTACCCGGGGAATGAGTACGGCATCCGAGATTTCAGGCAACCACAGCCGGACCTGGCAAGACATTCCCGGTCGCAACAGCGCGTGGTCGTTGGGCAGCTTGGCAAACGCGTCGATGTTGCCCGTGGCTAGATTCGCTTGTCCACTGATCCGGGCAATGGCGCCCGAAAAAACCTTACCGGAAGCAGCGTTCAAGCGGGCTTCGACGCGCTGACCGAGATGCACCTGTGCCAGGCGTTCGGCGGGAACCCGGATGCGGAGAAACAGCGCCGACAAGTCGACGATCGTCGCTAGCGGCGTGGCTCGCTCAACAAAGGCACCGCGCCGAGCGAAAAGCTGGGTTACCGTGCCGTCGATGGGACTGGCAATCGTGCAATATCGGACACTCAGTTCGGCCGCTTCGCGCGCGGCTTGGGCGATGGCTAGCTGAGCTTTGGCGGCGTCGATCCGTTCGGGGCGGGTCCCGGCTTCGAGCAGCTTTAGCTTTTCGACCGCGGCCGCATAAGTTGCTTGGGCCACTTGCACGGCGGTTTTCGCCGCTGCGTACTGCACGGAGAAATCTCATTTCTCGCCCGCAACGGCTCGATCGCGTCGAGTTTCGCTTTCAGCCCTTTGAGGGTTTCATTGGCCCTGTCGGCCTCTTGTTTGGCCACGCCGATTTCCTGCGGCAAGTAACCCCGCTCGAGTTGCCGCAACATGGCGTCTTTTTCCATTTCCAGAGCTTGGGTTCGAGCCAACTCGATTTTGGCCGGCCGTGGGTCGAGCTGAACCAGCGTCTGGCCCGCTTGGGTCGTCTGTCCCTCGACTACGTTGACCGATTCAATCCAGCCGCCCGCCCTTGGAGAAACCGAAGCCATCCGTTCCGGAATCGCCTCGAGCGTTGCGACAAGATCGATCGACGGGTGCAGGGTTGCGCGCCGCGAGGCAACCGCGTGCACCGGAACCGGCACCACCCCGGCGGGCGCATCGGTGTTGTCCGGCTGCCGGCAACCGCCGCAGCAGAGCACCAGCAGCGCCGGCAGCACTCTGCTGAAACCCACCGCCCGGCGATCGATCCGTACGCCTTGATGACCCATTACCGCGAATCTCCTGCGGAGGCCGTTTGGCCGGAAGGTGATCTCGGCGATTGATCCTGCCGAAACAGCCGCATCAATAGATAGTAGCAAACCGGCGTGGCAATCAGCGACAGCAGCACCGACGTCACCACGGCTCCAATCACGGCGATGGCCAGAGGTTTGAGCATGTCGGCTCCAGCCCCCAGACCGTAAGCCAGCGGCAGAAGGCCCAGCAGTGTCGTCAGCGATGTCATCAGCACCGGGCGCAATCGGCGGCGACCGGACTGCACCAAGGCCTCGATCAGCGTGAGCCCTCGAGCCCGCAAATGATCGACGAAATCCAGCATCAAGATGCCGTTCTTGGCCACGATTCCCACGCCGATAATCGTTCCTAAAAACGAAACGATGTTAAACGACGTCCCAGTCATCCACAGCGCGGCCACCACGCCCAGCAGCGCCAGCGCGGCTCCCATGACAATGGCCAGTGGGGCCAGCACGCTGCGAAATTCCAGCAACAGCACGCCGTAAACAAGCACGATGGCCATGCTGAGCACCAGCGCCAAGTTACGGAACGACTCCTGCTGTTGGCGATACAATCCACCATACTCGATCGTCGTGCCCGGCGGCAGCGAAACGGTCTTGGCCAGCTTGCGCTGGATCGCTCGGATGCCGTGACCCAAGTCGACCCCGGAAAACCGCGCTGATACGGCAACCAACTGGCGCAGATCCTCACGGTGCATTTCCAGAATGCCCGGATCGTGGTGCATGCTGACGACATCCGACAAGGTGAGCACGGCCCCCGATGCCGAGCGGATCGGAATCTCGGAAATATCCTGCTCTTGCTGATACGACCGAGGAGTGGCCAACACACGAACCCCGTACAGCCGATCACCCTGGAGTATAGAAGAAGAAACTTTTCCGTACATCGCGGTTTGAATCAAGCTGCCGATCTGCTTGGGGGTCAATCCCGCCCGGGCGGCCGCGGCGAGACGGACACGAAAACGTTCCGTGGGACCGGCCACGACGAGCCCGTTGTTTACGTCCACGACGCCGGGAATGGTTTGAATCGCCTCGGCGATCTCGGCCGCTTTCGTCTTAAGCACGTTGATGTCGGTGGAAAAAATCTTGATTTCCACCGGATTGGGCGACCAGGTCAAGTCGCCGATCAAATCGCCCAGCACAAGCGGAAATTCCGTGTGCAGCGCCGGCTCGGCCTGATGAATTTCCTGGCGAAGCTTGTCAATCACCTCGCTGGTGGAAAGCTGCCGATCAGGCTTCAGCTTGACTAGGAAGTCGCCCGTGTTCGGTTCGGTGATCGCCAGCGCCAAACGTGCCCCGGTGCGGCGTGAGTAGCTTTCCACCTCCGGCGTCTTGGCCAGCAGACGCTCGACATGCCGCAGCATGCGATCCGTTTCCGAGAGGCTCGTTCCCGGGCGTGAGAAGTAATCGAGAACAAACGCCCCTTCGTCCTGTTCGGGCAAGAACTCGGTGTTCAAACGCCAGTAAAGCATCGTGCCGGCCGCGACAAACAACAGCAGGCCGATGGCGGTCGTTCCGCTGAATCTGAGCGCGTAGCGCACCACGAATTCGTAGAGGCGCACCAGCCTTCTCAAGATCGGGCCGCCCTGTTCCAGCTCATCTTGAGACACACCAACCCGCCGGCGAATCAGCAGCGAACCGAACACCGGGGTCCAAGTCACGGCCAGCAACAACGAGCTGAGCACGGCGAACACCATGGTTAGCGCCAGCGCGCGGAAAAACACGCCGGCGACGCCCGTTAGAAACGCCAGCGGAAGAAAAACGACCACGGGCGTCAGCGTACTGCCGACCAGCGGCAGACCGACTTCGCGAATCGCCAAACCGACCGCCTCATTCGGCGTATGGCCGGCCTGGACTTTGGCGTGAATGGCTTCGACCGTCACGATCGCATCATCAATCACCAGCCCGATGGCCGCGGCAATGCCTCCCAGCGTCATGATGTCGAAGCTCATGCCGAAGGCGCGCATGCCGAGCATCGTCATCAGAACGCTGGCCGGAATCACAACCGCCGCCGCAACCGTCGTCGCCAGGCTTCCCAGGAAAACGAACAGCACCAGCGCCGAAAGCAGTAGACCGATCAGGATCGCCTCCCACACGCTTTGCATGCCTTCGCGGAGGAACAGCGATTGGTCATAGAAGAACGCCAGCTTCATATCGGCCGGCAATTGCGAGCGGGCACTCTGGAGTTCCTCTTCCAAGGCATCGGCGATTCCCAGCGTGTTGCCGTTCGGTTGGCTGTAAACATTCATCAACACCGCTTCGGTACCATCGGCCGTAACGATGTTGAACTGCGGCGCGGCCCCGCGGCGAACCGCGGCGATGTCGCGAATCGTGATCGGAGACCCACCCGACCAGGCAACAACCACGTCTCCAAGAGCCGCCGGCTGGCGAATGCGGTTGTCGACCACGCTGAGATAAAGCTGGTGGTTTTCCTCGTGCAACCCGGCCGGAGTGAACTGGTTGGTGGCGGCCAACGCCTGGCTGATCTGGTCCACCGTAAGACGCTTGGACTCCAGCTTGGCGAGATCCACCACGACGTGAAATTCCGGTTCACGCCCGCCGACAATGCCGACGCGGGCAACCCCTCGGATGCGGAGCAGTTGCGGCGAGATGTCGTAGCGGGCTTTCTCCCATAATTCAGTGATGTCTCGTTGCTGGCTGGTCAGGCTGATGCCGATGATTGGAAACGCCGAAAAGGTAAGTCGATGCACGGCGAAAGTGGCCGTGTTCGGCAATTGGCCGCGGATCTGAGAGAGCCGCCCCAACACATAAAGCTCTGATTCGACCATATCGGTCGACCAGTCGAAAAACACGTTGACCTCGGCCGAACCGCGACCCGTCGAGGAACGAATGTTGATCGTGCCGGGAATGTCCTTCATGGCCTCTTCGACCGGTCGCGTGATCGCGGCCATCATCTGGTCGGCCGGCATCACGCCGTTGTCGATCAGCACCACGACCCGCGGAAAATCGGTGTGTGGAAAGACCGAAGCGGGCATCGTTTGGGCGGCGTACCAACCGGCCATGCACAACGCGAGCGTGAAAAAAAGAATCGGCTTGCGATACCGCAACACGAGCGGACCGCCGTGGCTCCGCGGCAAATCGGGCAGAGCTTTCTCGGGCGGGTTCGAGTCGCGCGTCATGGCGTTCTCATGGCCGGCTGATCCGCGAACAAAGCCGAGATCGGCAATCCGGTAACCGCCGTGACTCCGGCCGCCGCTTGGGCCACTTCGTTGAGCATATCGAGCTCAACCTGTCGCGACTGGATCAAACTGGTACGCACGGCGAACACACGCAAAATGTCAATCCGGCCGGCCCGGAATTGATCGTCCACCGCGGCCAACGCGTCGGGAAGCGGCCGTCCGGGCCGACTTCGGAACGATTCGACCAAGCGGCGTGCCCGCTCGTAACGCGCCACGGCCGAGCGAACTTCGCGACGAGACTTTTCCCGCAATTGTTCAAGCACGGTTTGCTGTTGCCGCAATTCGGCCATACGTTGCCGCACCAAGGTGGCCCCGCTATTGACGACCGGAATGTTCACCTGCCCTTGAAAACCCCAAAACGTCGTCGAGGCGTCGTCTCGCTGATACATCGGTCCAAGCTGCAAATTGGGCGTCCGCGCGGCACGCGCCAGGGCCAAATTCGCCCGGGCCACGCCAACCGCCCGACGGGCCACCATCATATCAGGACGCCGTGCCACGAGCTGTGACAATGCCTCGTCCGCGAGCGACCCTAGCGGCGGCGCGGGAAGCGAGGTCTCGCCGGCTGACCGGTCGCCGGCATGAGCCGACACGGTCCGCTGAACCTTGTCGAGCGACCGCCACTGCCAGTCGCGCAGGGTGCCGACCGGTTCGAGCGTAAGCGGCGAGGCAATGTTTAGCTGATTGCCCAGATTCAATAGCGCCGTCTGATAATTCGCTTCGGCCAAGTCAGCCTGGCGCCGCGTAGTTCGGCTTTGCGCGATGGTCAGCACAAGATCCGCCTGGTTCGCTTGCCCTGCATCGAAACGCCTCTGCACGATGCCTCGTAGTTGCTCGTTCAAATCGGCAACCGACTTCGCCTGATCGCGAAGCTCGCGAAGGTAGATCGCCGTAAAGAACAGACGCTCGGCCTGCACCACCGTAAGTAGTTCGAACTGCGCGATCCCCCATCGCACGCGATACAAGTCGGCCGACGCGCCGGCCTCGCGAAACCTCTGCTGGTGCGCCAATTCGAAGGTCTGCATGACGACGTACTGTTGATCCACGGCACCGTCATTCCCGTCCCGATCGCGGACGGATGGCAGCACTTGGGCCTGAAACTGTGGATTGAACGGATAGGTTCGCGCCACGTCAAGCATCGCACGGCTGACCAGACCGGCCTGCCGCTTTGCTACAAGATCGGGATTCTGTCTCAAGGCTAGGTCGATCGCCCGCTCGAGGTTCAGTTTCGGCGTCACCTCTTCGGCAGCCGCCGGCACGACCACCGGGACCGCCGCCGCCGAGCGAAAAGATTCCCCCACATGCAGTAAGGCGGGCGAACTTCGCGTCTGCTCCAAAGGCAAGGACGACTTGTTCACCGGCTTCACCGGCGCGATTTCGGCAGCACCATTCGTAGGGGACTGAACCGTCGACAGGCTTGCTTGAACGACCGACTCATCAACCCGCGGAAAATCGTCTTCGCGCGGCGAACCGCTTTCGATCGGCGGTAACCGGAAAAGCGTCTTGGTCGGTTCGCCGGTCTCCCCGGGCAAAGCAGCGACTGAGCCCGCCCGTGGCGCGCGACAACCACCCGCTAGCATGACAGCAACCAAACAGGCGAACCCCGGCCCCAAGGGCAAACCGTCCTCAAACCGAAAACGAATCAGAAGTAACGCGAAAATCGACGGCACAATCGCCCTCGGGCACCCCACGCTTTGAACTTCTTGACGCACTATCCTTGACCTTATCGACATAACAAACCAAAAGGCCACCTTCTAAACGGACAAACACGCCGGGCGTTCATTGCACCGATGGTCTCCGGCGTGCGATGCCTTCCCACGAATGGGAAGAACGGGTTTCCGTGCATCTGGCTTGATGCGCGAGCATCGCGAATCAACCGGCGAATGCTCCACACAAGCATCGCGATCGAATCGCTTGCCTTGCGACGCGGTTTGAGCAAGGCGACCGATCGTATCCGTCTAGCCAAGTCTCGTCAACTGGTGTGCTGGCAATGATTTACGGAAATGTTTCTCATCATTTTCTCATCTTTGTTTTGCTACCCTGCGTCGCAGCATGCTGATTCGGTTGGCGTCGCGTCTATCAACCTTCATTCTCGTTTACGGAGTCGCAAAAATGTTTAAGACGATTGCCTCGTTGCTGGTAGTTTCAATGATTGGCGTCACCGCGGCGTTCTCCGCCACGGCAAGAGACCGCGAAGAATCGGCCGAAAAACGCGTCTCTTTCGAGCAGCTTCCGCGGGCCGTCAAGACGGCAATTCACAAGGCCACCAAGCGGGCCAAAATTGGAGAAATTGAGAAACAGAGCGAAGACGGAAAGACGGTCTACGAGGTCGAGGCATCGCGCAGCGGCGTCGCGTTCGAGCTGACATTCGACGAGCACGGCACCTTGATCAACTTCGAGATTGACGATCAAGAAGATGCCCACGCGGATGGCGATGAAGAAGAAGATGAGGAGAAAGAGGAAAGCGACGCGGACAAGGAGCAGATCACATCCTTGGACAAGATTCCCACGGCGGCTCGCCAAGCCCTGGTCAAACTAGCGGGCAAGGCAAAGATCGAGGAAGTTGAAAGCGAAAGCGAAAACGGCGTGAAGTTGTACGAAGCGGCATGGAGGGTAAAGGGCGTGGAGCACGAAGCCCTGGTTACCGCCGTCGGTGATCTGGTCGAAACCGAAGAGACCATCGCTGCCGGCTCCGCGCCGAAATCCGTGCAACGGGCCGCCGCCAAGATCTTTTCCAAGGGAACGAGCGTGAAAATCGAAAGGAAGACCGTCGTCTTGTACGAAATCGAGGCCGAACATCAAGGCAGGGAAAAAGAGGTCCTTCTCGATGCCACGGGGCAGCGTACCGAAATCGACCACGAAGATCACGACAGTGACGACGACGACGATTAGTACCGGATTCCCCAAATCGAAGTCGTCGGCGTCCGGAAGCGTAACGAACAAAAACGGCCCACCTTGAGTTCAAGACGATCGTAAAAGCATGCGTGTATTGATCGTCGAGGATTACGCCCCGATTCGCAACGCGATCACGCAAGGCTTACGGGAAGCCGGCTTCGCCGTGGACGCCGCCGAGGATGGTAGCCAAGGGTTATGGTATGCCGAGTCGAGTGATTATGACTTGATCGTGCTGGACTTGATGCTGCCGAAGATCGACGGTTTGACGATTCTGAAAAAACTGCGGGCCGATGGTCGGCGTATGTGTATCCTGATCCTAACGGCCAAAGACCAACTTGAAGATAGCGTCAGCGGACTGAACCTGGGGGCGGATGACTATCTCGTCAAGCCATTTGCCTTTGATGAACTGCTGGCTCGGGTGCGAACCCTGGTTCGCCGCAGATACGACCTGCGAAACCCGATGATTCGCGTCGCTGATTTGGAGATCGATACGAACGCGCGCACCGCCAAGCGGGATGGGCGATCCATCGAGCTTACGGCACGCGAATACGCGTTGCTGGAATATCTCGCGACGCGGGCCGGACAAGTCGTCACGCGAACCGACATCTGGGAGCACGTGTACGATTTCGACTCGGACTCGCAGAGCAACGTCGTCGATGTTTACGTCGGCTATCTACGCAAGAAACTCGAAGCCGCGCATCTGCCGAAACTGATCCACACACGCCGTGGGCAAGGGTACGTGCTAGGTGAGTTGCCGTGACACGATCGGTGCAATCTCGTCTTCTGCTGGGCATTGCCGTCGGTTCGGCAATCGTACTGCTGTCCGCGGGACTGGTGTTCTACGGGCTGATTCGTGCGGCTTTAATCGCCGAGTTCGATGCGTCGTTTACCGTTGAGGCGCGCACGCTAGCCGCGCTGGTGGAAACCGAAGACGGCCTTATCCAATCCGAGATGTCCGAGCGGGGAATGGAGCGGTTTGAACGAAAAGATCGCCCGGAATACTATCAACTTTGGCGGCATGACGGCACGGTGATCGAGCGGTCGAGCCGTTTGTCGCCGCGAAATCTGAATTGCATCGCAGGCCCGTTTGATCGACCGCGACTGCGTTTCGCCAGGCTTCCCGACGGCCGCCCCGGACGGACGATTGGCGTCACATTCACGCCTCACCAAGAGGGGCAAGCAGACCGAGACCCGGATCATGCCGCACGGCTTTCCGCCAAGCTGGCCCCGCTGCCCGTCACGCTGGTGGTGGGCCGTGACACAATCGACTTGGACCGTACCTTGGCGCGGATCAAGCGTCTGCTGCTAGGCGTATTTGGCGGAGCCGTGCTGCTTTCGCTGCTCGTCACCGCGCCGATCGTGTACCTGGGCTTGCGACCGCTACGAGCGACGTCGGCGCGGATTGCCGTCATCGACAGCCAATCGCTTGACTTGCGGCTGGACTCAACCGATGTGCCGGCTGAAGTTCGCTCGGTCATTGACTGCTTAAACGGATTGCTCGACCGTTTGGACCAAGCCTTTCAACGTGAGCGGGCCTTTTCCGCCAACGTGGCCCACGAACTACGGACTCCGCTCGCCGGACTACGCAGCACGATCGAAGTCACGCTCTCCAAACCACGCGATCCGACGGCTTATCAACACGTTTTGGCCAACTGTCTGGAAATCTGTAAGCAAACGCAGTGGATTGTCGAGAATCTGTTATTGCTGGCTCGGATCGACTCGGGGCAGTGCGAGCTTCGCCGCACGCCGGTTCGGCTTGATGAATTGATCCATCAAGCCTGGGCTCCACTTGCAGAGCGGGCCGAGTCGCGAGGCCTGAACGTGACCTGGATCACCTGCAATCGCACGATCGTGAACACGGATCGCGAGAAACTACGCATGATCTTGCACAACCTGTACGACAACGCGGTGACCTACGCCGACCCCGGAAGCACGATCGAAATCGCGGCATCTTCTAGCGAGGAAACGGCGGGCATCTCGATCAGCAACGCAGGAAGTTCATTATCGCCGCAAGATGTTCAGCACGTCTTCGACCGGTTCTGGCGAGGTGACCGGTCACGCGGGGAAACGGGCCAACACGCCGGGCTCGGCTTGCCGCTCTGTAAAGAACTGGCTCGTTTGCTCGGCGCGGAAGTGTTCGCCACCACCGAAAACAGTAGCCGCTTTCGAGTCTGGGTTAAGCTCCCTCGAACATGACGTCGCGCGGCGATTGAAAAATCGCAATCCTTGCCGCTCCCGCCCGTCAAACCCTTCGCCCCGCCCGCGCGACACAGCGGTCATGGAAACGCTCCATGATCTTCAAAACGCCTGGACAGGAGCTTCTTTGCTGGTTGTTTCGAGGCTTCTTGGTTAGAGTGGAGAGACCGCACTCGGCGCTAGTTCTGTGTGATCGCACCACGGGCGGGATTCAGCGTCACGCCGTGCGTCCACCTCTTGAAAGCGTCTCAAAGAGCTTGCCACCTCTCATGAAAATCACGGCCATCCCACAGCTTTATCGCAACTGGTCCCGGCTGGTCGAGGTGGTGTCGGTGCTGAGCAAGTATGGGCTGGCGGATTGGATTGCGCGGCTGGATCTGAAGTTGCTCAAGGATCTTTTCAAGGCTCCCTCGGGCGAAATTCTTGCCCGGCACAATCGTGAGACGCGAATTCGGCTCGCGCTGACGGAATTGGGGCCGACGTTTATCAAGTTGGGGCAGATTCTGAGCACGCGGTCCGATCTGGTCGGAGTCAAGCTGGCGGACGAGCTAAGCCAGTTGCAAGCCGATGTGCCGGCCGAACCGACGTCCAGCATTCGCGCGACGATCGAGTCGGAACTTGGCCAACGGGTGGAGGAACTCTTCGCCAGTTTCGAAGACAAGCCGCTCGCGTCGGCATCGATTGCTCAGGTTCATGCGGCGCGGCTGACCACGGGCGAAGACGTGGTGGTCAAGGTGCAGCACGCCGGCATCGAGAAAAAAGTGCGCGTCGATTTAGACATTCTCGGCGGTTTGGCGCAAGCGGCGGAACGGATTCCCGAGTTTCGCAACTATCGCCCGCGGGGCACGGTGGCCGAGTTTCAGCGTATGCTGCTGCGCGAGTTGGATTTTGGTCGCGAAGAGCGGCACATGATCGAGTTCGCGCAGGACTTTGCCGACAAACCCAAGATCCACATACCACGCCCCGTTTCCGAGTTGAATACGCCTCGCGTGCTGACCATGGAACGGCTGTTCGGCGTCAAGTTGTCAGACGCGACCACGTCGGCCAAAGGCCACTTCGATCTTGAGGAGCTGGCGCGGCGCGGCGCGGAAATGTATCTCGAAATGATCTTCGAGCATGGCTTCTATCACGCCGACCCGCATCCCGGAAACATTTTAATACTCGATGGCAACGTGATCGGACTGCTCGACTTCGGCATGGTGGGCCGCATCGATGAGAGCCTTCGCGAGGATATCGAAGACATGCTCATGGCGCTGGCCAATCAGGACGCCGTGGCGCTGACTCAGGTGATTATCCGACTCGGCGAAGTCCCCTCGACGCTCGATCACGCGGCACTGAGCGTCGATGTGGCCGAGTTTGTCTCGTTCTATACGAACCAGCCGCTCGGACAATTCGACTTGTCCGGAGCGCTGCGCGAGCTGACCGAGATCATTCGCCGATACCAAATCATGCTGCCCGCACGTGTCTCCCTGTTGATCAAAGTGTTGATCATGCTCGAGGGCACCGCTCGCCTGCTCAACCCGAGCTTCAACCTGATTGACGTGATGCGTCCTTTTCGGCGAAAGCTGATCGGAAGACGCCTCTCGCCGACCCGCAACCTGCGCAAGTTGCGCCGCATCTATCGCGAAGTGGAACATCTGATCGAGGTGTTGCCGCAGAACCTACTGGACATCATGCAGCAGGTTCAAAGCGGGCGGTTCGACGTGCATCTTGACCACCGTGGCTTGGAGCCGTCGGTCAACCGCTTGGTGCTCGGCATGCTGGCCAGCGCGCTGTTTCTCGGCTCATCGCTCGTGCTTAGCCGCGACGTTCCGCCGTTGATTTCGATTCCCTGGGTCGTTGACAATATCTCGCTGCTCGGTCTGAGCGGCTGCTGCGTTGCCCTCGCACTGGGGCTCCGCCTGATGCGCGCCATCAACAAAAGCGGGCATCTCGACCGCCACGACTAACCGTCCGCCCAAAAACTGCTTCGTCGGCGAGAGCGTGGCAAAATTCGTCAGCTCAAGGAGCCGAATCGTGGGCATATCCTAAGATACGCCGAGATTGGGCGACGCAGAGCTGGCGAATT
>Ga0114931_10004022_pt1 | contig 18445 bp, 10 predicted proteins | sample 2SBtaG_FD_89579 | JGI IMG/M metagenome (GOLD analysis project Ga0114931, IMG submission 89579) | Deep subsurface microbial communities from Kolumbo volcano to uncover new lineages of life (NeLLi) - 2SBTROV14_V59a metaG | ecosystem: Environmental > Aquatic > Marine > Volcanic | place: Kolumbo...
AAACGCCGCCGCCGGTGCGGTCGTTGGCAATGGACTGTCCCATCTGGCTCGAATCGCTAGTGGCTCAGTTGCTCGAAAAAGATCCGACCAATCGTCCCATGGATGCAGGCATGGTGCGGCACGCGTTGATCGAAGTTCAAGAGCGCGTCGCGTCGCGGACCAGTGTGTTGGAACACTCGATGAGTGGCATGCCTTCGGTCATTCAAGCCGGCGGCGACCGCGCGGGCGCAGTGTCGGCGATGGGACGTCCGAAGCGGAGACGCAAGAAAAAGGTTCCTCTCCACGAGCGAACGTGGTTTCTCGTGGCATGTCTCCTGTTGCTGGTGTGCGTCGTCACTTGGGCGATGTGGCCGCTTGGCGAGGCCGCGCTCTATCAACGCGCGTCCGAGATGATGAAGAGCGACGATCCGGTTGTCTGGAAAGATGCGCAAAAGCGATATCTGGAACCGTACATCGAACGTTTCCCAGAAGGCGAACACATCGTGCAGGTGACCGATTACTTGGACCAGATCGAAATGCGACACACCGAGCGGCGGTTCCAGGCCAATCGACGATTGGGTCGTATTCCACGCAGCGAGGCCGAACGGCTGTACGCCCAAGCCTGGGACTACGAACAGTTCGGCGATCGCGTTACGGCGCTCGAAGAATATGAAAGCATGATCGCCTTGCTACAAAGTGACGAGGCGAACGAAGAGGAGAATCGGCCGTTCGTCCATCTGGCCCAACGCCAAGCCGCCGCGCTTCGCGAATCGACCGTGGGAAGTACCGACCGCCGCAAGCTGCTGGACGCCGTGTTGGCCGATGCGGATAAGCTTTATCGCCAAGGCTACGAAGTTGAAGCCCGACTCAAGTGGCGCGGCATCGTCAAACTCTACAGCGACAACCGCGAACTCCGCGTCTATGTCGAAAAGGCCGAATCACGACTAGCCGATCCCGAGCAGGCGCTCGCCGCACCGGAATCCACTCCGCCCGGCGAACCCCCGCCGTCGAAGCTAAATGGTGCCCAATCTCGATCCGCCAATGCAACCTCGCCGGATGATACAAAAGAACAAGACTAAGATTTGACAAAAAGGGACATGCCACGGCTGTTTGGCACGTTTTCCGTCGTATTGCATGTGACCTTGAATTCCTGTGTGATGAAGCGATCGCATGGGACGTTGGTAGACGCAGTGTCAAGCGATCCGGCACCGTGGAGCGGCAACGGGCCTAGGCGATGTGCGAATAGTTCTTCTTCGTCTGCCCAACTTTTTGGCATGCGGTGCCCACTTCGCGAAATGAGAATAAATCCGGACAAAGCAAACCAACTTGCATCGATGCAACTCGATGGGGCTTGAGTCAATTCATGCCCTCACTTGGAAGATTGCACTTACCACTTGATCGGTACCAATGGCCGAATATGACCTTCATCAGGCGGACGAATGCCTTTCGGTCGATACCGAAATAGTTCGAGAAATTGGGCGTGATGCAAGTTTTCACGACCGAGCCACGAAAAGCAGGAAGTGTCGTTCGGTCAGTCAATCACGTTGGGGGGATGATCAACCGCTTGCATAACAATCTTCCTCGCCCGACAATACGACCCCGTTGGGCAATTCTCTCGGTCTAGCTGCAACGTACCGGTTCCTTTCATGCTGGCCAAACTGCATACGTTCTCGATGGTCGGCATCGATGCCGTGCCGGTTGTCGTTGAAGTGGATGTCTCCGCCGGTGGGTTGCCCAAGACGGTGTTGGTCGGGTTGCCCGAACAAGCGGTTAAGGAGAGTACGCATCGTGTCGAACGGGCACTGGTCAACTCTGGCTTCAAGCGACCTCACGATCGGGTGGTGATCAATCTGGCCCCCGCCGAATTGCCGAAGCAGGCGGCGTCGTTCGATCTACCAATCACCCTGGGAATGTTGGCCGGCAGTGGGCAACTGCTCAGCGAGCGATTCGATCGGTATGCGGTCGTCGGCGAGTTGGCGCTCGATGGCACGACGCGACCGACCCGGGGCGCGCTTTCCATGGCGATCGCCGCGGCCGCGCAATCGCACCTCACCGGGATCCTCGTGCCAAGTTCCAGCGCCGCCGAAGCCGCCGTGGTGGAAGAGATCGACGTCATCCCGGTCGATAGCTTGACCCAAGCCGTCGCGTTTCTCACCGGTACGCTCGATATTCCGCCCACCCCGCCGCGGCTGGACGATTGGTTCCAGACGTACTCCGCTTACGACATCGACTTCGCCGACGTCCGTGGACAGGAGATGGCTAAACGGGCGATGACGATTTCTGCCGGTGGTGGGCACAATCTGCTCATGCTCGGACCGCCCGGTTCGGGCAAGACGATGTTGGCCAAACGTGTTCCGACGATCCTACCCGTGCTCACCGCGCCGGAATCGATCGAAACCACGCGCGTCTACAGTGCGATGGGGCTCTTGCAGCCCGGGCAACCGCTGTTGGCCACGCGCCCTTATCGCAGCCCGCATCATACGATTAGCGACGCCGGTTTGGTTGGCGGCGGGTCGAATCCAGCTCCCGGAGAAATCAGTCTCTCGCACAATGGTGTTTTGTTTCTGGACGAACTTCCAGAGTTCAATCGCCGCACGCTCGAGGTGCTACGGCAACCGCTGGAAGACGGCACCGTGACGATCAGCCGAGCGCTATCGAGCACGACGTTCCCCTGCAACTTCATGTTAATTGCGGCCCTCAACCCTTGTCCTTGCGGTTACCGGAACGATCCGCGTCGCGAGTGTCATTGTTCGGTGCCCCAGATTGAACGCTACATGAACAAAATCAGTGGTCCGCTGTTGGACCGGATCGACATCCACATTGAAGTGCCCGCGGTTCCGTACAGCGAGCTCTCCAACCAGCGTCCCGGGACCTCGAGCGAGACGATGCGCGAATCGGTCACGGTAGCTCGATCCCGTCAAGCGTCGCGTTTCGCCGGATCCTCCACCCGTCAAAACGCCCACATGACGTCGCGTCAAGTTCACGCCTACTGCAAGCTCGACGAAGCATGTCGCGGCCTGCTGAAAACAGCGATGACCGAGTTTGGTCTTTCGGCCCGTGCTCACGACAAGATACTTCGTGTCTCGCGCACGATCGCCGATCTTGAAGACAGGCAAGCCATCAGCCCCGCCCACATTTCCGAAGCGATCAACTACCGCATGTTGGATCGGGAGTTTTGGACGTGAGGGGGGCTTTGCAGCGATCCATGCATTGCTGAGTTCTTTGGAGTTTCGGTTCTGGACGATGGTTCGGATTGAGCGGCTTCCGAGACTCGCGACTACGGTGTGGAATGGCGAGATCATGGAAGAGGCCCTTTAACGTCAGTAGAAGAACAACAACCCGATTTCTTGTCGATCCGCGCCAGATTAGCCGAGTTTGTGCCTCCTCGGCCGCGGCAGCTCGACGATCCACAACGCGACGTGCCACGAATCGCGAAGGATCAAGGGCTCATGCGGGAGATTGAAGATGCACTAACGGAAGTTTCCACGGAGCACAAATTATATCGTCACGATGCTCGGCAGATGAACCAGAAAGAAAGCATGTCGTAATCCAGGTTTGCCGGACAATGGCGATTCGCCTGTGTTCGCGCTTCGCCGATTGGTCGTCAGACACGGTCTGGACTTCCCCCATTGCTGCCCTCTATATCGACCGTCGCTCCTCGCGACGGTACGATCGTGGGGTGAATGAATGCTTGTTCCGCCACAAAGGGCACTCTCCATGGCAAATCAACCTGTGCGCGTCGCGATCGTCGGGCTTGGCTTCGGGGCTGAGTTCATTCCGATCTATCAACGTCATCCCCATGCGGCGATGTATGCCATCTGTCAGCGCAATAAATCCAAGCTCAACGAAGTCGGTGATCAATTTGGAATCGATGTACGGTACACCAGCTATGACGACGTCTTGGCGGATTCCTCCGTCGATTTCGTGCATATCAACACGCCAATTCCCGATCATGCGCCGATGACCCTCGCCGCGCTACAGGCAGGCAAACACGTGATGTGTACGGTGCCGATGGCCACGTCGATCGAAGATTGCCGGCGGATTGTCGAACTGGTCAATGAGACCGGGCTAAGATATATGATGGCCGAAACCGTGGTCTACGCCCGCGAGTATCTGTTCGTGAAACAACTGTACGAACAGGGTGAATTGGGGCGTTTGCAGTTCTTACAGGCCAGCCATCATCAGGACATGGACGGTTGGCCCGACTATTGGCCTGGTCTGCCGCCGATGCACTACGCCACGCATTGCGTCGGCCCTTGTTTGGCGCTGACCGCCGGGGAAGCGGAATATGTTTCGTGCTTCGGGTCGGGTACCATTCGCGAAGAGCTGATCCCCAAGTACCATTCTCCGTTTGCGGTGGAGACGTGCCACGTCAAGTTTCGCAACTCCGATGTGACAGCGCGGATCTATCGTTCGCTTTTCGACACCGCACGACAGTACCGCGAGAGCTTCGATGTGTTCGGCACGAAGAAGACATTCGAGTGGCCGCTGATCGAGGGCGAAGATCCCGTGATTCACACGGCCAAACTGCCTGAGCCGGAGATTCCTTCTCGTGTGAAAGTGCCCGATTTCGCCGATCGGCTACCGGAAGAGATTCGCATGTTCACGGGGCGCGGCGTTTACGATTCGGACGCACACCAGCATCTTTCCTTCACGCAGGGAGTCGGTCACGGCGGTTCGCATCCCCATTTGGTCCACGAATTTATTTCGGCACTGGTCGAAGACCGCGACCCCTTCCCCAACGCCGTGCAGTCGGCCAATTGGACCTGCGTCGGGCTGTGTGCGCATGAGTCGGCGCTGAAGGGGGGCGAGATTGTTAGGTTGCCGGAATTCACGCTTTCGTGAGCCGGTGAGCAAACGGAATGCTAAGGATCGATGCGTTGTGTGCGAAGTGGTCGAGAGTGTCAATCCGCTCGAATTCGAACTTCTAGTCCGCCGGTAAAACGGAAAACGAAATTCAGGACCAAAGCGTAAAACGCGCCCATTGCAAACCCCAGCAGGCCGTAGAGAAACGGAACCATGACCATCATGGCAATTACGATGACGCCAAGCTCCATCGATCCAGGCATGCCCCGTCCCGCGTTGGCTCCCATTCCAAGGGCGATCATCGCGAGGAACATCAGACCATAAATCAATGATATCGCCGTGCCCATGATCATGGTGATTAGGCCCGTGATCTTGGCGAGAGAGACGACTCCCACATAAGTGATCCGTTGCATGGTTGTGCCCTCTCGGTCGAGTTTTCGCGTGGCGATGGGCGCGTCGGTGTGACGGCCCCTAAAACCAAGTGTCGGGGCATTGTAACAAGAGATTGCCCGCGCGGGATGCGTGTCCGTTGCTCGTTTTCGCTCTCGATGGTACAGCGCACGGAAGGGAGCGTTTTTGAGGCCTGAAACGATTTCTCGGTTGGCAGCGATCAAGGGAATGCCCGATTGCCGACTGTGGTGCGGGCCGATTATTTGCTCTTGGCCCGTTTCGTGAATACGCTGGAATGGATTACCCAGGCTAGGCTAGGGCATTCCTAACTCAGCGGAACACCACCACAATGCTACAACGACGCAAGCGTTTGCGGCTGAATCTTGAATCGTTGGAACGGCGAGACCTGCTTGCCTTCAACATTCTGATTGTGCCGGGACCCATGTTGCAGGCTAACCCCGTGGCGTTGGCCACGTTCAACCGCGCGGCTGACAAGTGGGAAGCATTCATCAATGATGATGTTCAGGTGGTCATCAATGCCGACTTGCTCGACTTGGGCGATCCCAACATCATCGGGCAAGCAGCAAGCGTGCAACCGTTTGCCGATCACGATGTGATGCGGGCGGCGTTGATCGCTGATGCCGAAGCGGGTGATAGCATCGTCAACTACTTACCCACGAAGGCCGAAGCTCAATGGGCCTTTTCGGGCAATTTCGCGCCGACCGGTGGCATCCAAGGGACGAAGGCGAATCTCAAGGCGCTTGGCTTCAAGAATCTCGATGTATTTGCTGGGATCGCCGACGCAACGATTCAATTCAACAGCACTTTTTCGTTCGACTTCGACAACACCGACGGCGTCGGCGCCGGGTTGACCGATTTTGAAACCGTGGCCGCTCACGAAATTGGCCACGCCCTGGGGTTTGTCTCGGAAGTCGACACGGTCGATTTCCTTACTCTATTGGGAAACTTCGGGTTTCAGCCCCTAGGCATCCCGAACCTGATCACACCGGGAACGATGGATTTTTTCCGCTTCGCGGACAATGTGCCAGGACGCGATCCAGAGACACCAGCCGATTTTCGTTACGTGCCACGATCGCTACAGCCAGGTGTTGAAGCGGTGATGGATGATACGGTCCGAGAATTCCGCATGTCCACCGGATCGTTCACCGGCGACCTCCGGCAGGCAAGCCACTGGAAGGACGACGCTTTAACGTTCAACAACATCGGCATCATGGACCCGACGCTCAGCGCCGGCGTTGCCACTCCAATCTCGATGGCCGATTTACGGGCATTGGATCTCATCGGCTGGGACATCAATCTAGCACCCATCGCGACTGCCGACAGCGCGATCACCACACAGAACAAGCCCGTGGTCATCAATGTACTTGCCAACGACATCGATCCCGATGGTATACTTCCCCACAATACAATCACGCTCGTAAGCGGCCCTTCAAACGGCACGGCAGCCTTGAATCCGGCCACGGGTAATATCACGTATCGGCCAGGCGCGAACTTCACCGGCGTCGATACGTTTCGTTACAACGTGACGGATATCGAAGGGAAGACCACCGGGAACGTCGATGTGACGATCAACGTCAATCCCGACCCGGGTTCGGCTCCCCCGGCAGTCACACCGCTAGCCGAGTTCGCGACACCGGGCATGTATCGCCCGGAGGATGCAACGTTCTTTCTTCGTGGCGAACAAACCTCCGGCGCGCCGAACGTTGCCACGTTCGATTTCGGAGCACCGGGCATGGTGCCGATCGTCGGCGATTGGAATGGCGACGGTGTCGACACGATCGGCGTTTATGACCCACAATCGGCCAACTTTTTCCTTAACGATACACTGGGGGGCGTGGCCAACGTAACGGCGGTCAACTTCGGCACGCCCGGTTCGGTCCCAATAGCTGGCGATTGGGACGGCGATGGGGTCGACACCATTGGTGTCTTCAATCCGGAGACCGCCTCGTTTTTCCTTCGCAATTCAAATACTTCCGGCGCGGCCGATATCTCGTTCGACTATGGGGCCCCGAACTGGACTCCTGTGGTTGGCGATTGGGACGGCGATGGGATTGACTCGATCGGTGTGTTCGAACCCGTGACGGCGTCGTGGTTTCTCCGCAACTCCAACACCGCGGGTACAGTAGACATGACTCCTTTCTCATTCGGCGGGTCGGGCTGGAAACCGGTTGTTGGCGACTGGGACGGTGAGTTCACTGATACGGTCGGCATCTGGAATCCGCAGACGGCCAAATTTTATCTGCACAACACGAACATTTCGGGATCACCCGACGTGGGACCGTTTGTCTATGGCGCGGCCGGCTTGACGCCCCTTGTCGGGCATTGGATCCCGGTGCCGGTGTCGACAGCCCTTCCCACGCCAAAGCCTCCAACAACGCCTTCGATTCCCGCATCAGGTCTGAGCGGAGTCTCGCCGTTGAGCTGGCGGCGGACCAGTGTGGACGGCGAACGCTTGATTCTCTCGCCGAAGCAGACCACAAGTTCGGTGCTGGTGGGAACCACTCTTGTGGCTGCCTCGCACGAGAGTATCCTGGAAACCGAAACGGTGTTGCCCGCCGAACGCTTCTTCACGGCGGTTGCCGACCGCTCGGACGTCGTGCTCCCCAGCAATCCGTCGCATGCCCTGGTTCATGCGTCACACGACGATTTCGTTGGACCGCACGACAAGGACCACGACGGAGAAGACCTCGACGCCGATGAAGTGGCAGCCGTGGCTCCGTCACTCGAAGCGATGAACCATCCGTTGTTTCAAGCCACCGACGAAGTTCTCCGTCGATTCTTCGGCTAGCTGGGGCTTGCAACCTGGTCGAGATCTCAATTCTCGCTCAGCGTGAGACGGTTTCGCCGTCGGTCCCGTTCCATGTGCGATGGCGTCGCACCTACCGCACACTTCATGTGCCCACGACGGCACGGAACGTGTCGTCGGCCAAGCATCGTTCTTAAGATGTCCGTGTGTCAGGCATTTGGAGACGTCGGCGCATGATTTGCACCGCCCTCAACAAGAAAAGTGTCGCCTCTGGTGCGGAGATGCTCATGCGACTTGACGGATGAGTCATTCATTCGCCTCGCAACAGGAAGTGGCAGCGGTGACTGGGAAGTGGATGGATGCTTTACCGTCTCGGATTGTGGCTGCGGCGATCAACGTGGGGTGCTTGGCGACATGATGCACCACTATCAGGTTGAAGTACCCACGGATGACTACTGGCAAAGGCAGATCAAGTGCCAGCAGGCTTGTCCCGTGCATACCGATGCTCGCGGTTATGTACGTGCAATCGCCGAAGGTCGCTATGAAGACGCCTACCTGATCGCGCGGGGCCCCAATCCGCTGGCCTCGATTTGTGGTCGTGTCTGTGGTGCCCCCTGCGAGGCGTCGTGTCGCCGGGCGGATATCGACGAAGCGGTGGCGATTCGATCTCTGAAACGATTCGTTACCGACCAATTCGATACGGCAGCGCGAGGCTGGTCGCCCAAGGCTTTGATCAAGCAACTGCTCGATCACGCCCCGGGGCGCAACTGTGTTCGAGAGGAAGAACTGACCGCTTTTCGGCGGTTCTTGGAGAATGTCGATCTTCCAAACAACGTCGATGGCGAAAAGGTGGCTATCATCGGTTCGGGTCCGGCAGGGCTTGCCGCGGCACATGACCTGGCGCTGTTGGGTTTTCGCCCGACCGTTTATGAAATGGAGCCCATCCCGGCGGAATGCTGGCGGTTGGCATTCCGCAATACCGGCTTCCACGCGAACTCATCGAAGCCGAGGTGGAGTTTATCCGCCAACTGGGAGTTGAGTTCGTCTGTAATACGACCGTGGGTGTTGATATCTCCTTCAGCGATATTCGCGCACAACATCGAGCCACGCTCATCGCCACGGGGCTCAAGCGCTCTCGGGCTTTACCGCTCCCGGGTTCCGATGCCACGGGAATTCTCGGCGGCATCGAGTTCTTGCGTGATATCGCGTTGGGTAACCCCGTGGAATTACGCGGCGACGTCGTAGTGATTGGCGGCGGAAACGTTGCCTACGACGTTGCGCGAACGGTGATTCGTCAAACGGGGGTCGATATCTCGCGCACGGCCTTGCGGCGACCAGAGGTCCGACAGGTAAATCTTTGCAGTTTGGAGAGCCTTGATGAATTGCCAGCCGACGACATCGAGATTATTGAAGGCGATGAAGAAGGTGTTCTTCGACGGCACGGGCTGGGACCAAAGGAAATTCTAAAAGACGACTCTGGTCACGTCCGCGGCGTCGTCTTTCAGCGTTGCTCGCAAGTGTTTGACGCTCAAGGGCGATTCGCACCGGTGTTCGATGAATCGGATCTGACGACGATTCATGCCGACACGGTTCTGTGGTCGATCGGGCAAGCCCCCGACTTGACGTTCATAACATCCGATAGCGACGTCCGGCTCACCGAACGCGGGCTCATCGAGTGTGATCTTCAGAGTCAAACCACGACCGCCGCCGATGTCTTTATCGCGGGCGATATTTCGTATGGCCCGCGGATGCTGATCGACGCGGTGGCCAGCGGGAAACAAGCTGCCCGGCACATACGAGCATTCCTTCGCGGGGCGGAACTGGTCACGGAACAAACGCTCGTCCAGATTGATTTGCCGACATACGGACGCGAGCCGGATTACGAGAAACTCCATCGCAAGGAAGTCCCCACGCTCAGTGCTGAACAGCGCACGCATGGCCATCAAACGATCGTGGAGCTTGGCTTCGGTGAAACGGACGCCGTCGGAGAAGGATGTCGGTGTTTGGACTGCGGCGTGAACACGATCTTCGACTCCGACAAGTGCATTCTGTGCGGTGGCTGCGCGGATGTTTGTCCAGAGCTTTGTTTGGAGCTTGTCTCGCTGGACCGTCTCGAAGGCGACCAAGCGCTAGCCGATGTGTTCGAGCGTCGCCTTGATGGTGAAGATCGCGACACGTGGTCGGCCATTGTCAAGGACGAAACGAAATGCATCCGTTGTGCGTTGTGTGCCGAACGCTGTCCGGTCGGTGCCATCACGATGGAACGCGTCGGTTTCAACACGGTGTGGGCGATCGATAACTATACGTCCTAGAGTGGGAAAGAGTGACACATGAGTACGGATTCAGGCAGCGACCTGCGAGGTAGTCAGCGATTTACTACCCCCAAGGAACGACGGGACTTTCTCGGAATTGCCGCGATTTGGTCAGCCATTGGCGCCTTTGTCTTCGCCATGGTCGGCGCGCTGCGGTTACCGATGCCTTCGGTCTTTCCGGAATCGAATCCAAGAATAAAGCTTGGCCCTCCGGAGCAGTTTCTGGAAACCGAAGTCACCCCGTTGCCGGAACATCGGATGTGGATCCTCTCGTCGCCTGAAGGACTGTATGCCATTTCGGCCGTCTGCACACACTTGGGGTGTATCGTCGCACGGCACGATGATGGTTATTTCTGTCCTTGCCATGGAAGCCGATTCGATTTGCAGGGAAAGGTCATCGGCGGCCCCGCGCCGCGAGGATTGCATTATCTCGAATTGTCGATCGCGCCCGACGGAAAGTTGGTCGTTGACCAAACGCAAGATGTCGACCCGGACGTTCGCCTGAAAGCGTAATCGCGAAGCCAGCATGGCTTTTTCTTGGTGTAAGAGAAATGACGAACATGTCACAAACGATCGAACCAGAATCGCCCCCGCGAGAGAAACCAAAAGCGTTGAAGCGGATTCGACGCAATTTGGTCAGTACGCCGCGGCTGTTCCGCGATTCGCTCATCCGACATGGCCGCCCCACGTCGGACCGAAGCGCGTCGCAGGCAATCTTCACGAACTTCTTCCTGCACATTATTCCAACACGCATCGACCGCTATTCCTTGCGCATCCGAGCGACTTTGGGCTTGGGCGTTATCACGATGGTGCTGTTCCTCCTGCTCATTGGGACCGGGATCGCGCTGATGATCTACTACAAACCGACCACGGCGGAAGCCTACGGTTCGATGAAGGATATCCAGTACGTCGTCCCCACCGGACGATTCATGCGCAACATTCACCGTTGGGCTGCCCACGGAATGGTCGCCTGCGTATTTCTGCATATGGCACGCGCCTTCTACACCGGCGCTTATAAATCTCCGCGCGAGTTCAATTGGGTGATCGGGATGAGCCTGTTCGTGCTGACGCTTTTTCTGAGCTTCACGGGCTATCTATTGCCTTGGGACCAGTTGGCTTTTTGGGCAGTGACCATCGGCTCGGAAATCGCGCAATCACCTCGCGAGATCACCGATGCCATCGGGATCACGTCATGGTTTGACCCTGGCGGTATGCAGAAGCACGTTCTTTTGGGTGCCAGCCATGTCGGGGAAGAGGCATTGATTCGGTTCTACCTGCTGCACGTGATGGTGCTCCCCTTGGTGACTTCGGTGCTGATTGGGGTCCACTTTTGGCGGATACGCAAGGATGGAGGACTCACCCGACCGGCACGTCCCGTGAAGCCCAGCCGCATCGCACCCGAACTTGCACCCGCGAAAACATACGGCCTAATGGCAGTAGTGCGGGGAAAGACTTCGCTCGTGGACCGCGAAATGTCAACAACGATTCCCTCCTGGCCCAATGCGATCTTCGCCATCGCGGCGCTGAGCATGTTGACGATGGCGGTGATGTTGGCGATGGGCTTGCTGGTTGATGCCCCCCTCGCCGAAGAAGCCAACCCGATGGTTCCCGAAAACCCCGCCAAGGCACCTTGGTATTTTCTCGGCTTGCAAGAACTTGTCAGCTATTCGGCGTTCATGGGTGGGATCGGCATCCCGGCACTGGTTGTTCTTGGTCTGATGCTAGTGCCGTATCTCGACCGCGAGCGCGACAACGTTGGTGTCTGGTTCGGTGGTACTCAGGGCAAGTACGTCTGCCTGTTGTCAGCCGTGTTCACCGCGGCGGTTGTCATCGGGATGCTTACCTTCACGGTCACTCACGGATGGTTGCGCAACTGGTACCCAGACATTTCGCAAGTTGTAATCACATTCGTGAACCCGGGCACCGTCATGTTCGCGATATTCTCCCTCTGGTCGTTCGCAATCATCAAGGTCAGCAACTCGACTCGCATGGGTGCCTTGGCCGTGTTCACGTGCTTCTTGATTGCGTTCGTGATTCTCACGTATTTCGCGATCGTGCATCGTGGTCCGAATTGGGACTTCTACTGGTCCCAGAGCCAATGGCCTACGCATTAGGACTTACGTTTGATGGAAAACTTCCGAGTAACACGTGTCAAGATTATCTTGCTCCTCAGCAGCCTGGCATGTCTCGTGCTGTTGGTCATTGCTGCCCTGCAAGAGAACCTATTGAGCGAATGGCGAGGATATCAGCGCGACTACGCGACGGTGCTGGCCGAACAAAGTAGCGATGGGACAAGTTCCACGGCATTCACCGTCGAACCGCGACAGCTATTTCTGGCCGATCTGGGGCGCATCGATCGCTGCGTTACGTGCCATGTGGGCATCGACAACCCGTCGATGAAGGGTCAACCCAACCCGCTGGCGGTTCATCCAGGAGATCTACTCGAACACCATCCACCCGATAAGTTTGGATGCACGATTTGCCACCAGGGGGAAGGCCGTGCGACGGTTTCGGCCGATGCCCACGGGGATTCGCCCCATTGGCCCAAACCGCTTCTTCGCGGTGAACTGGTCTATACCAGTTGTAGCCGCTGTCATTACGAGAATGATTTGTACGGCGGCGAAGCGGATCTCTACGGCCAAAACAAGCCCGTCGAATTCATCCGACGGGGCGAACTCAACGCACAAGTTCCCGGTTCCGATAACATCGCCCGGGGCAAAAAGCTGGTATTGGAAAAAGGTTGCCTGGGTTGTCACAAGTACCGCGCGCGGGGCGGTTCAATCGGTCCAGACATCACGCATGTCGGTGATAAGACCGTGCATGATTTCGATTTCACGCACGTCCAGGGCGACCACACGGTTCTCAATTGGTTAGTCACGCATTTCAAATCACCCAAGTCCGTGACTCCAGGAACGTTAATGCCCGAACTGGGGCTTTCCGATCATCAGGCTGGCGATCTTGCCCAGTACATGATCAGCCTCAAGCAAAAGAACGCCCCGGCGGAATATACGCCGTTGCCACGGCCCGTCGACCCAACGCCCGTCCGTGGTGAGACGCTCTACGCGGCATACTGCTCGGCATGCCATGGTAGGGATGGGGTGGGTGCCATTGTCCGAAATTCGGAAGAAGCCAAAGCGATTGATCGGGCGCGGGAACTCCTTACGCCGTCGCTTCGCAACATCGACACACTTGGAGTTTCCAGCGATGCTTATCTTCGTTCGATAGTCCACCACGGTCGTCGCGGAACTAGTATGCCAGCTTGGGGCGAGGATGGAGGTCTCAGCAGCGATGAGATTGATCTGATCGTCGGATACATCCGCGGTTGGGAACCACGTGCCGCGGACCAGTCGTATATCTCGGCCTCCCGCGGCGAGGCCCATTACGGCGCCGCTTTGTTCCGCGCGAATTGTGCCGCCTGCCACGGCAACGAAGGCCAAGGAGGCGAAATTGGCATCTCGCTTCGATCGTCGACGTTTCAATCGATCGCCGATGACGCGTTTATCGCCGAAACGATTCTCCACGGACGTTCGAACACGGCCATGCCGTCGTGGAAGGAGTTCGACAACCGTGAGGTGAGCGATCTGCTGGCATTCATACGTCAGTGGCAACCCTTGCGCTCCGAACGTAACGAAGTCCTCGCCAGCAAGGTCATTGCCTCGATCGATCCACCTCCAGATTCCGTGGCCACGGGCCTGAAATTCTATCGCAGCCGTTGCGCTGTATGTCACGGCGACAATGGCAAGGGGAAAATCGGGCCATCCCTCAATAATCAATCCGTGCTACAGGTTGTCTCAAACGAATTCCTGCACGATACGATCGTCAAGGGACGCCCCGGCACGGCCATGCCGGCTTGGCGGCAACTTGGTTCACTTGATGTTGCCGACATCATCGCGCTGCTGCGAAGTTGGCAAACAGAACCGAATCGCGAACTCGAGCCGATCTCGGTCGCCGGAGACTGGCAATATGGAGCCATCCTCTTTCAAGGAATGTGCGCAAGTTGTCACGGACCAAACGCGGAAGGGTCAATCGGTCCACAACTGTCCAACCCTGTGTTTCTTGCTTCGGTGAGTGACGAAACGCTTTTCCAGTGGATCGGTTATGGCCGCCAAGGCACGCAAATGAGGCCATTCCTTAAGGGAGAACAAGGGATCGTGGGGCTCTCGAAGCCTCAAATTGTCGACATCATCACCTACATTCGGTCGCTCCGCTCGCAGCGCTCAATTCGTGGTCAACAGATTGGGCTCGGGTTCGCTCCCCGGGGTGATGTCCTCTATCACCGGATGTGTGTCGGTTGCCATGGTCCCGAAGGTGGCGGAGCAACCGGTCCGGCGATCAGAAATCCCGACTTCCTCGCTGCCGTCTCCGATGGATTCCTGAGAGCCACCATCGTGCTTGGACGCGCCGGAACCGAAATGCGCTCGATGGGCCATGGCGGGGCCGGAATCGTCGAACTTCGATCGGAACAAATCAACGATCTTGTCGCTTACCTGCGAAGCGCCAAGAGTTCGCAAGCCATCACCCACAAGTTCGTCATCGGTGCCGATCCCCAGCGGGGACACATCCTATTCGGACGCTATTGCGTGGGCTGCCATGGCACCAACGGCGTCAAGGGCTTCGCGCCGGAGTTGAATAACGCTGGCTTTCTGCATGCCGCGACCGATGGCTACCTGCAAGCGACCATCACGCGCGGGCGTCGCGGAACGGCCATGCGCCCCTTTGGAAAGGGGCGTAGCGGGGTCGCCGAACTTCCACAACGCGATATCAACGACATCGTGTCCTTCATTCGCCAGTGGAGCCCCGATACACGACCGCTACTTCGGACCGAACCCTTCGCCGAGGTGTGGCACGAGTTGGCCGGTTCGCCTCGAGAAAAAAGTCTTTCATCACTTCGCACCACAGCCGGGACAAATGGAGGTGGAGGAGAGTAAATCATTGCCAATTGCACGACCGTCTGGTTTCACCCGCTTGCGCTACTTGCCGCACATATGACGAGCGACCCCGCACGGAAGCGGTTTCCGTCCATGAATGCAAAGCACCGTTTACAGAATACTGACAGGTAGTCGTGGCCTAGAGAAGGCACGACAAATTGAGAGCCGAAACTGCCGGGGCGTTTGGCACGGTAACTGCCATCCAATCAGAAGAACTCGCCCCGGAAGAGTTCACCATGAAAGAACTCGGCCACGAAAAAGATCACGCGCATTAGACGCGATTACCATTCTCGCCAACCAACATTCCAAGGATTCTTAACCATGCCAAAGCAACGAGGTCCCGTGGATTTCGATCGTCGGGCGTTCATGAAAATGGCGGCTACCACCGGAGCAGCCGTCAGCGCGACATCGCTATACCCGAACGAGTTTATCGAAGCCGCCGCCGCGCCAGAGAACTCTGCCGCCGGGATCAAGCTCTTGCAATCGGCATGCCCCTACTGCGGGGTGGGCTGTGGAACATTGATCAAGGTCGAAGACGGTAAAGTCGTTGGTATGATACCCGACAAGAAGCACCCGTCGAATCGTGGTATCCAGTGCATCAAGGGGCTCAACGCGCATGAACCGATTTATATCGACCGCCTGACCAAGGTGCTCGTACGAAAGGACATGAGCGATCCACTTCGTGGGCACGTCTCCAGCACGAAGGGACGTTTTGACGACGACGTCTTTGACGAAGTCACTTATGAAGAAGCTGAAGAGATCGTTACCGAGCGGATCGCCGAGATCGTCCACGATCGTGGCGGGAACTCCGTCGGGCTCAACGGCAGTGGCCAGCTAACGATGGAAGCCCAATGGATTGAGAACGTTCTCATGAAGGGCGTTCTAAGCAGTAATTCGATTGAGGCCAACGCACGCATGTGCATGACTTCGGCCGTGACGGGGTACTTCTACAGCTACGGTTCGGACGCGCCGCCCACCAGTTACGAAGATATCGAGGAGGCCGACTTCATTACGTTCTGGGGCCACAATGCCCGCGAGGCGCACCCGATCTTGTTTTGGCGCGTGGCCGATCATAAGCAACAAACGGACATTCCGACGTTGGTATCCGACCCTCGTCGCACGGGTTCGGTCATCGGGCTGGAGAACATCAACCCCCGCAACAGCCTTCACATCCAAACGCTCAACGGCGACATCAGCTATCAAAACGCGATCGCGCATGTATTGCTGACCAAGTATCCCGACGCGATCATGCCCGAGGATTGGCTCAAGGATAACGTGAACGGCTATCGCGAGTACATCGATGGCATTCTGGAGCGATACTCCCCCGCGCAGGTTATCGAGCGGCTACAGCTTCTCGACCGTGGGCGCGTAACGGTTGATACGATCGAGCAGGTCGCGCGCTATTGGGCCGACGCGACTAGGAAAGGCCGACAACGAGGTCGGGGCGGCGTACTCTCGTTCTGGGGCATCGGTTACAACCAGATGCTCCATGGTCAGCACAACACGATCAGCATCATTAATCTGCACCTGCTCACCGGCAATCTCGGACGTCCCGGTTGCGGCAGCCATTCGCAAACCGGGCAACCCAACGCCATGAGCGAACGGCTCATGGGTGGGCTCACCGGACGCCTGCCGTTCAATCAGCCGTTGGCCAACGAAGAATGGCGCAACCACATCGCCGATGAATGGGGCATCACCCGCGAGCGGCTCACGGAAACGTCGACCAAGAAAAATGCGGGGATGGCCATCGGTCTGATGGAGCGTGCCCTCAAGGGCGATCTGTTGGCCTTGTTCTGGATGTACACCACGCACATACACATGCCCGACCAGAACACGTTGGTGCGTCCCGCGCTGACAAAGATGTTCTGCGTGGTACAAGAAATCTATCGCCACGCGCCGAACCTGCTATACGGCGACGTGATCTTTCCCGCGTCCACTTGGGGAGAATGGTCTGGCGGGACGTACATCCAGAGCGAGCGACGCGTCTATGTGTGCGATGGTACGAACAATCCACCGGAAAACTGCCGCCCCGATATGGACATGGCGATAGACAAAACTATAGCGCTGGCCAAAAAGCTGGGGCTCGACGCTGACAAGATCATGCCGTTTGAAAAGAAAATTCGCTCCGGCAATGGGTTGATGGTTTACGATCCCGAAGATGTGTTCCGCGCAATCGCCATCGCCAGCAAGGGTAGCGACGCGGATCTCTCGGGCATGATCGAAGTTGAGAAGAAAGATGGCATCAGTGTGTATGACCAACTTCGCGAACTTCGAGGCGTTCAGTGGCCCGCGCCAACCTATAAGATCGCGAGAGCAGGCGGCACGCCCCGTCGCTATCTTGGACAAGAAGGTTGGGCCGGGAAGCCCTATGGCGCGTTTCGGCACGCCGATGGCAAGGCCAAGATGAAGCTGTGCGAACAATCGTACGACCGCATCAAGGAAATCACCGGCAAGCTGATGCAATATGGCCATCGCGACCGACCCGGGGCTGGCCCGTTCTTCATCGACGACATCGCGCAAGCGAAAGCGGAAGGACGGAAGAGTTTGTTGGAGGAAGCTCGTGATGCCGCGTTGACGCCCGAACTTCCCGATTTGGAGATCTACGAAGACACCTCTCTCGGTTTGGAAGATCACAAACGCGACGATGTGTACCCCTTCTGGCTTGGTCTGGGAATTGTTTACGAACACTTCCATACCGCGAAAACGATTCGCGGCGCGACAACGAGAAAGCTCGTTCCCGAGCAATACGTCGAGATGAGCCGAGGCGATGCCGAACGATACGGGCTGCGAGACGGTGATCCGGTTCGGCTGGTGACGCGCCGCGGAACGTATGAAGCCCGGGTCACGGTTGGTTTGCAAAGCGAGTTGCGTCCCTCGCGAAGTGAATTACCCGAGGGGTACTTGTTCAGCCCTTGGAATCTGTCGGTGGCCGACAGTGCCGATCCGACGAAGAACCGTTGGATGGTCAACGCGGTCAGCCATCGGGCATGGGATCCGGTGAGCGGTCAGGCAGACTTCAAGAAGCTGGCGGCACGGATCGAGAGGATTTGAGATGGCGGTTGATCGTCGGTCATTTCTACGCAACGTCGCCGGGTTGGCCGCTGTTTCGACCGCGGCGACGGGTGCTTCGGGATTATGGGTTGAAAAAACCGAGGCATCCGACGCTCCGTTGCGTCCTCCCGGCGCGCTACCGGAGGCGGACTTTCTCGCGACGTGTATCCGCTGTATGCGGTGCGTTGATTCCTGTCCGAATCACTGCATCG
>Ga0114931_10004023_pt1 | contig 18444 bp, 20 predicted proteins | sample 2SBtaG_FD_89579 | JGI IMG/M metagenome (GOLD analysis project Ga0114931, IMG submission 89579) | Deep subsurface microbial communities from Kolumbo volcano to uncover new lineages of life (NeLLi) - 2SBTROV14_V59a metaG | ecosystem: Environmental > Aquatic > Marine > Volcanic | place: Kolumbo...
GCGTCGATCATCTCCGCCGTGTTCGCGAACATGGCCTCGGTCTCGGTGGGGAATCCGGCGATCAGATCGGCGCCGAAGACCGCGTCGGGCCGCGCCGCGCGCACTCGCGCGCACAGGCGCTCCGCGTCGGCGCGGGCGTGGCGGCGCTTCATGCGCTTGAGGATCATGTCGTCGCCCGATTGCAGGGAGAGATGCAGGTGCGGCATGAGCCGCGCCTCCTCGGCGAGAAGCGCGAATAGCTCGTCGTCCAGCTCCACCGCGTCGATGGACGAGAGACGCAGGCGCGGCAATTCGCGCACCAGCGCCAGGATTCGCCGCGCCAGCCCGCCCAGGGTGGGCCGGCCCGGCAGGTCCTGGCCGTAGGCGGTCACATCGACCCCGGTCAGCACCACCTCCGCGACCCCGCCCGCGGCCATGGCGCGCACCTGCGCCACCACCGCGCCCATGGGCACCGAGCGGCTGTTGCCGCGCCCGTAGGGGATGACGCAGAAGGTGCAGCGGTGATCGCAGCCCTGCTGCACCTGCACGAAGGCGCGGGTGCGCGCGGCGAAACTGTCGATCAGGTGGGCCGCGGTCTCGCGCGCGGCCATGATGTCGCCCACGTGGATGCGCGGGTGCACGGCCGGATCGGGCGCGAAACTCTCCGCGCGCAGCTTCTCCGCGTTGCCGAGCACCTGGTCCACCTCCGCCATGGCGGCGTAGCGCTCGGGCGCGATCTGCGCGGCGCAGCCGGTCACGATCAGGCGCGCCTCGGGGTGTTCGCGCCGGGCCCGGCGGATCGCCTGACGCGCCTGGCGCTCCGCCTCGGCGGTGACCGCGCAGGTGTTGACGATGACCGCCGCGCCCAGCCCGGCGGCCCGGGCATGGTCGCGCATGACCTCCGATTCCCAGGCGTTCAGGCGGCAGCCGAAGGTGATGATCTCGGGCTCCGGCCCGGTCCCGGTCATGGCGCCGTATCCCCGATCAGGGCGTCCAGGTCGATCTCGCCGGCGAACGCGGTCGCCACCGGGCCGGTCATGACCACGTGGCCGTCGGCGCGCCAGTCGATTTGCAGGTCGCCCCCATCGAGGGTGACCGCGATCTGGCGCCCGGTGAGCCCGCGCCGGGCGGCGGCGACGGCGGCGGCGCACGCGCCCGTGCCGCAGGCCAGGGTGATGCCCGCGCCGCGCTCCCACATGCGCAGGCGCAAGGCACCTGGCCCGCTCACCTGGGCGACGCCGATGTTGGCTCGCTCCGGAAACAGGGGGTCGTGCTCGAGGGCTGGGCCGAGCGCCGCCAGGTCGATGGCGGCCGCGTCGGCGACGAAGAAGGTGGCATGAGGGTTGCCCATGCCCGTGGCGACCGGGTCGGCGAGCGGCCCACGGGCCAGGTCCAGGTGCAGGGTATCCATCTCGCGGGCCAGGGGAATGTCTTGCCAGTGGGTGCGCGCCGGGCCCATGTCGATGGCCACGGCGCCGCCCGCCGCCGCGCGGGCGCCGAGGACCCCCGCCTCGGTCTGGATGCTCAAACGCGTCGCGCCGGTCCGCTCCATGACCAGGGCGGCGGCGCAGCGGGTGCCGTTGCCGCAGGCGCCGGCCACGGTTCCGTCGTTGTTGCGAAAGCGCAAGGCCACGTCGGCCGCCCCGTTGGCCGCCGGTTCGACGATCACGATCTGATCGCAGCCGACTCCGCGCCGCCGGTCGGCGATGGCCCGCGCCGCCGCCGCGTCCAACTCGAACGGGGCCTGGCGGGCATCGAGCACCACGAAATCGTTGCCCAGGCCGTGCATCTTGATGAAGGGTCGCGTGCGCATGACCCGGGTTATATGGTCATGGGCCAGCCCCTGTCCACGCCCCATCAGGCCGCTTGACCCGCCGTGCCCGGGCTCTTATGGTCCGCCCGCTTACAGCATTGGTACCCATTCGGCTCCCACGGCCCGCCCGAGGGGGGAGTCACGCCGGTCCGCGAGTGTCGCGCGCCGGCGCGATCGTGCTTTGAACAGACGGTGAGATCGCGACGTGTTCGATAGCCTGCAGGAACGCCTGGGCGAAGTCCTCGGCAAGCTGACCCGGCGCGGCGCGCTTTCGGAGGCGGACGTGACCGCTGCCCTGCGCGAAGTACGCATCGCGTTGCTCGAAGCCGATGTCGCGCTCTCCGTGGTCAAGGATTTCATCGCCGCCGTGCGCGAGAAGGCGGTCGGCGAGCAGGTCCTGCGCTCGGTCGCGCCGGGCCAGATGGTGATCAAGATCGTCCACGATCACCTGGTCGAGACCCTGGGCGGCAGCGCCGCTGGGCTCGATTTCGAGGTGACCCCGCCGGCGGTGATCATGATGGTCGGCCTGCAAGGCTCGGGCAAGACCACCACCAGCGCCAAGATCGCGCTCCGCCTGAGCGAGAAGGCCAAGAAAAAGATGCTCATGGCCTCCCTCGACGTGCGCCGCCCGGCGGCGCAGGAGCAGTTGCGCGTGCTCGGGCTCCAGGCCGGGGTGCGCACCCTGGATATCGTCCCTGGGGAGCCGCCGGTGGCGATCGCCAAGCGGGCCGTGCGCACGGGCGCCTTGGAGGGGTTCGACGCGGTGATCCTGGATACCGCCGGGCGCCTGGCCATCGACGAGGAGATGATGGCCGAGGCGGCCGCGGTGCGCGACGCGGTTTCGCCCCACGAGACCCTGCTGGTGGCCGATGCCATGACCGGCCAGGACGCGGTCAACGTGGCCGCCGCGTTCCGCGACAAGGTGGGGCTGACCGGCATCGTGCTGACCCGGGTCGATGGCGACGCGCGCGGGGGGGCCGCGCTGTCCATGCGCGCGGTCACCGGCTGCCCGATCAAGCTGATCGGCGTCGGCGAAAAGCTGGACGCCCTGGAGGATTTCCACCCGGACCGGATCGCCTCGCGCATCCTGGGCATGGGCGACGTGGTCTCCCTGGTGGAGAAGGCCGCCGAGGGCATCGAGCAGAAAGAGGCCGAGAAGCTCGCCCGCAAGCTGGAGAAGGGCAAGTTCGACCTGGACGACCTGGGCGGGCAATTGCGCCAGATGCAGAAGATGGGGGGCCTGAGCGGCATGCTCGATCTGCTGCCCGGCATGTCCAAGGCCCAGATGAAAAACGTCAAGGTGGACGACCGGGTGATCACCCGGCAGCTGGCCATGCTGTCGTCCATGACGCCGCGCGAGCGGCGCCGCCCGGAGCTGATCAAGGCCAGCCGCAAGCAGCGCATCGCGCGCGGCTCGGGCACCACCGTGCAGGACGTCAACAAGCTCCTGAAACAACATCAGGAGGCCGGCCGCATGATGAAACGGGTGCGCAAGATGGGCAAGAAGGGCCTGATGCGCGGCGGGCTGTCCGGCCTGATGCCCCCCGGCGGCGGCGGATTTCCGCGCTAGTTCACCGCGCGAACCGAACACCGAACACAAAACCGAACAGCAAATCGAACACCGAACACCGAACGGAGAGAGACGAACGATCATGTCACTGCGTATTAGACTGGCCCGGGGCGGCGCCAAGAAGCGCCCCTTCTATCGTATCGTGGTCGCCGATTCGCGCAGCCCGCGCGACGGCCGCTTTATCGAGAAGATCGGCTTCTACAACCCCATGGTGGCGCGGGACCATCCGGAGCGCCTGCGCCTGGACGAGGAGCGCGCCCGGCACTGGCTGTCGGTCGGCGCGACCCCGAGCGATCGGGTTGCCCGGTTCCTGGGGCAGGCGAATATCATCGCCGCGCCGGCCGTGCCGACCCAGACCAAGAAGAACCAGCCCAAGGCCAAGGCGCTGGAGCGGGTAGCCGCCGAGGCGGAGGCGAAGAAGGCCGCCGCGGAGGCCGCCGCCGCGCCGGCCGTGGAAGCGCCCGCCGAGGCGACCGAGGATGCCCCCGCCGAGGAAGCTCCCGCCGAGGCGACGGAGGGCGCCTAGGGCCGGGCGCCGTCGCCGAGGGGCGAGGGGCGCCGTGACGGAGCCGGCCGGGCCCCGTGTCCTGCTGGGTGCCATCGCCGGCGCCCACGGGGTGCGCGGTCTGGTGCGCATTAAGAGCTTCACCGACGATCCGGGCGATCTGACCGCCTACGGCCCCCTTGGCGACGAGACCGGCGCGCGCACCTTCCAGGTCACCATCACCGGGTCCGCCAAGGGAGGGGGCGCCAAGGGGTTTCTGGTCGCGCGCATCGCCGGCATCGACGACCGGGCGGCGGCGCAAGCCCTGAAGGGCACGCGCCTGACCGTGCCGCGCGGGGCGCTTCCGGCACTGGGGGACGAGGAGACGTACTATCACGCCGACCTGATCGGCTTGGCGGTGGAGGATCTGGCGGGCCAGCCGGTCGGCACCGTGAGTACCGTGTACGATTTCGGCGGCGGCGACCTTTTGGAGATCGATCGGGCGGCCGGCGCGCCTCTGGTGATTCCGTTCACCAAGGCCGCGGTGCCCCAGGTCGATCTTGCCGGGCAGCGCCTGGTGATCGCGCCGCCCGAGGAGGTCGAGGCGCCAGAGCGGCGGAGCGATGGCTGAGCACGAGAACGAGACCGAGACCGAGACCGAGGAGGTCCCCGTGGCGCCTGGCCCCTGGCGGGCGCGGGTGCTGACCATCTTTCCGGAGATGTTCCCCGGGCCGTTGGGCTTGAGCCTTGCCGGCGCGGCGCTGGAAAGTGGGGTTTGGGCGCTCGATGTTCTGGACATCCGGGACTTCGCGCGCGATAAACACCGCACCGTGGACGACGCCCCGTTTGGCGGCGGTCCCGGCATGGTCATGCGGCCCGACGTGATCGACGCGGCGCTGGGATCCTTGGCGGCGCGCGAGGGCGCGGCGGGCCCGGTGATCTACCTGTCGCCGCGTGGGCGGCTGCTGGACCGGGCCCTGGCGCGGGAGCTGGCGGCGGGGCCGGGTGTCACGTTGCTGTGCGGGCGCTACGAGGGCGTCGATCAGCGGGTGCTGGACGCGCGCGGGGTTGCCGAGGTCAGCATCGGCGATTACGTGCTGTCCGGCGGCGAGCCGGCGGCGATGGTTCTGTTGGATGCCGCCGTGCGCCTGCTGCCCGGGGTCATGGGCAACGCGGCCAGCCCGGCGGAGGAGTCGTTCGAACGGGGATTGCTGGAATATCCCCATTATACGCGGCCAGCCACATGGCGGGGCCGCCCGGTGCCGGAGGTTCTGCTCTCCGGCCACCACGAGAACATCCGCCGCTGGCGGATGGAAGAGGCGGAACGAATTACGCGGGAGCGCCGCCCCGATCTTTGGGCGCGCGCCCGGCGGGAACGAGACGAAGGCAAGGAACCGGAGCAATGAATACCATCGAGCGGCTCGACCAGGAGCAGATCGCCAAGTTGACCGCGGAGAAGCAAATTCCCGAGTTCAGCCCGGGCGATACGGTGCGCGTCAACGTCAAGGTGATCGAAGGCACGCGCGAGCGCGTCCAGGCCTTCGAGGGCGTGTGCATCGCGCGCAAGAACCGCGGCATCAACTCCGCGTTCACGGTGCGCAAGATTTCCTACAACGAGGGCGTGGAGCGCATCTTTCCGCTGTATTCGCCGATGATCGAATCGATCGCCCTGGTGCGCCGGGGCGACGTGCGCCGGGCCAAGCTCTATTACCTGCGCGGGCGGCGCGGCAAGTCGGCGCGGATCGCCGAGAAGACCACCGGCGCGGCGGGCAAGGCGGCGGCCGCCGAGCGGGCCGAGGCAGCGGCGATCAAGGCCGCGGCCAGCCAGGCGCGCAAGGCAAAGGCGGCGGCCGCCAAAGCCGAGGCATGACCGGGCCGCGGACCCTCTTCGACAAGATCTGGGACGGCCATCTGGTCGATCGCCAGGACGACGGCACCTGCCTCCTCTACATCGATCGCCACCTGGTCCACGAGGTGACCAGCCCCCAGGCGTTCGAGGGTTTGCGCTTGGCCGGGCGCGCCGTGCGCCGGCCGGAGGCGACCTTGGCTGTGGCCGACCACAACGTGCCGACCACGGATCGCGCCAAGGGCATCGCCGACCAGGAAAGCCGGATTCAGGTGGACGCCCTGACCCGCAACTGCGCGGATTTCGGTGTTCCGTATTTCGCCATGGACGACGTGCGCCAGGGCATCGTCCACATCATCGGGCCGGAGCAGGGCTTCACCCTGCCGGGCGCGACCATCGTGTGCGGCGATTCCCACACCGCCACCCACGGGGCCTTCGGGGCGCTGGCCTTCGGCATCGGCACCTCCGAGGTCGAGCACGTGCTGGCCACGCAAACCCTGGTGCAGAAGCCGGCCCGCAACATGCGCATCGTGGTGGACGGCGCGTTGCCGCCCGGGGTCACCGCCAAGGATATGATCCTGGCGATCATCGGGCGTATCGGCACCGCCGGCGGCACGGGCCATGTGATCGAGTACGCGGGGGAGGCGATCCGCGCGCTCTCCATGGAATCGCGCATGACCGTGTGCAACATGTCCATCGAGGCGGGCGCGCGCGCCGGGCTGATCGCCCCGGACGAGACCACCTTCGCCTATCTCGAGGGCCGGCCCATGGCGCCCAAGGCGGGGGCGTGGGAGGCGGCGGTGGCCGCTTGGCGCACCTTGCCCTCGGATGAGGGCGCCACCTACGACAAGGAGGCGCGCCTCGCCGCCGGCGAGATCGAGCCCCAGGTGACCTGGGGCACCAGCCCGGAGGACGTGGTGCCGATCACCGGCCGCGTACCGGACCCGGCCGCGGCGCCCGACGATGCCAAGCGCGCGGCCATGGCGCACGCCTTGGCATACATGGGCCTGGAGGCGGGCATGCGCGTGCGCGATATCTCGGTCGACAAGGTTTTCATCGGCTCGTGCACCAACGGGCGCATCGAGGACCTGCGCGAGGCGGCGGCGCTCGCCAAGGGCCGCACGGTGGCCGAGGGCGTGACCGCCATGGTCGTGCCGGGTTCGGGGCTGGTCAAGCATCAGGCCGAGGCGGAGGGCCTGGACCGGACTCTGATCGAGGCCGGCTTCGATTGGCGCGAGCCCGGGTGCTCCATGTGCCTGGCCATGAACGCGGACCGCCTGGAGCCCAGGGAGCGCTGCGCCTCGACCTCGAACCGCAATTTCGAGGGCCGCCAGGGGCGCGGCGGGCGCACCCACCTGGTCAGCCCCGGCATGGCCGTCGCCGCCGCCATCGCCGGCCGCCTGGCCGACGTGCGCGAACTGAGTTGAAGGCTATAAGGTCCCGGATCGCCGCTAAGCGGCGTCCGGGATGACGAGGGCATTTGTAGGTATAGACGACCCGTCATCCCGACCGCGCGGCGTGGCGTCCGGGACGATGAGGGCGTATGTAGGTATAGACGATTCGTCATCCCGGCCGAGCGACGCGAGCGCCGGGATCTTTTGCCGTAATGGGTAGGGAGCGGTCTGGTTATCGAGGCCAGATGGAGAAGCGGTTCTACGTTTATATTCTTGCGAGCAAGCGGTGCGGCGCCGTCTATGTTGGCGTAACGAACGATCTGGTCCGGCGGGTTTGGGAGCATAGGGAAGGTATCGCGGATAGCCACACGAAGCGCTACTGGATCAAGCGGCTGGTTTATTTCGAGGACCACGCGACGGCGGAGGCCGCGATCCAGCGCGAGAAACGCTTGAAACGGTGGCGTCGAACGTGGAAAGACGAACTGATCGAGAGCCGAAACCCTGACTGGCGCGACCTATATGACGAGATTGCGCGACCGTGACGTCTGATACAAGGTCCCGGATCGCCGCTAAGCGGCGTCCGGGATGACGAGGGCATTTGTAGGTATAGACGATCCGTCATCCCGACCGCGCGGCGTGGCGTCCGGGACGATGAGGGCGTATGTAGGTATAGACGACCCGTCATCCCGACCGCGCGGCGTGGCGTCCGGGACGATGCGGGCGTATGTAGGTATAGACGATTCGTCATCCCGGCCGAGCGACGCGAGCGCCGGGATCTTTTGCCGCGATGGATCGAACCGCTCTGTCGTCGCTGATGACGCGAACCACGAGCGCACACAACGGACTGGAAAGCCGAGATACGACCATGGAAAAGTTCACCACCCTGCGCGCGGTGGCCGCGCCTTTGCCGATGGTCAATGTTGATACGGACAAGATCATCCCCAAGCAGTTCCTCAAGACGATCAAGCGCACCGGCCTGGCCAAGGGCCTGTTCTACGAGCTGCGCTTCGACGAGGCGGGCAAGGCCAAGCCGGGCTTCGTTCTCGATCAGCCGGCCTACGAAAACGCGAAAATCCTGATCGCGGGCGAGAACTTCGGCTGCGGCTCGTCGCGGGAGCACGCGCCGTGGGCCCTTCTGGACGCGGGCATCCGTTGCATTATCGCGCCCAGCTTCGCCGACATCTTCTATAACAACTGCTTCAAGAACGGCATCCTGCCCATCGTGCTGCCCAAGGCGCGGGTGGACCTCCTGATGGACGACGCCCAGCGCGGCGCCAACGCCATCGTGGCGGTGGACCTGGAGGCCCAGGAGATCACCGGGCCGGACGGCGGCAAGATCCGCTTCGAGATCGACCCGTTCCGCAAGCACTGCCTACTCAACGGCCTGGACGATATCGGCCTGACCCTGCAAAAGGTGGACAAGATCGACGCCTTCGAAGCCACCCGCGCCCGGGCCGAGCCCTGGCGCGCGGGCTGAACCACTAGCCGGCGACGGCAAACACGTACACTTTTCCGGCACGTACAGTTAGGGATAGAGGGGGGGCAGGCATGACCGCCAACAAGAAACTGTTGATTCTTCCCGGCGACGGCATCGGGCCGGAGGTCATGGGCGAGGTCGGCCGGGCCATCGGCTGGTTCGGGGATCGCCGGGCGGTGCGCTTCGAGGTCGAGGAGGATCTGGTCGGCGGGGCCGCGATCGACGTCCACGGGGTGCCCGTGAGCGACGCCACCGTGGCCAAGGCCATGGCCGCCGACGCGGTGCTGCTGGGCGCCGTGGGCGGCCCCAAGTGGGACGCCCTGCCGTTCGAGATCAAGCCGGAGCGCGGCCTGCTGCGCCTGCGCAAGGACATGGTGCTGTATGCCAACCTGAGGCCGGCGATCTGCTTCGAGGCCCTGGTCGCGGCCTCCTCCCTCAAGCCGGAGGTGGTGGCCGGGCTCGACATCATGATCGTGCGCGAGCTAACGGGCGGCATCTATTTCGGGCGCCCGCGCGGCATCGAGACCCTGCCCGACGGCACCCGGCGCGGGGTCAATACCCAGGTCTATACCACCGCGGAGATTCACCGGGTGGCGCGCGTGGCCTTCGATCTGGCGCGCCGGCGGGGCAAGCGCGTGTGCTCGGTGGAGAAGGCGAACGTCATGGAATCCGGCGTGCTCTGGCGCGAGGAGGTACAGGCCCTGCGCGACGCGGAGTACGCGGACGTGGAGCTTAGCCACATGTACGCGGACAACTGCGCCATGCAGCTGGTGCGCAACCCCAAACAGTTCGACGTGATCGTGACCGACAACCTGTTCGGCGACATGCTCTCCGACGAGGCGTCCATGCTGACCGGCTCTCTGGGCATGCTGCCCTCGGCCTCGCTTGGCGACACGGACGACTCCGGGCGCCGCCAGGCGCTGTACGAACCGGTCCATGGCAGCGCCCCGGATATCGCCGGCCAAGGAAAGGCCAACCCTATCGCGAGCCTGCTGAGCTTCGCCATGATGCTACGCTATTCCCTCGATCTGGGGAGCGAGGCGGACCTCGTGGAGCATGCGGTCGCGGGCGTGCTCGGGGCCGGAGTGCGCACCGCCGATCTCGCGGGCCCCGGCGAGGCGAGCGTCTCCACCCGGGCCATGGGCGACGCGGTGCTGGCCGAGTTGGAGCGCCTGAACGGCTGATTCGCGCGATATTTGCCGGGGATCATTCGCGAAAGCGTGTTTTGACCCGGCGCGTGGCCTTTCGTATGCTTCATGATTCCCGTCAACAGCGAAAGGAGGTGATCCGGTGTCAAAAGCATTGGCTATGATCGCGGTGGCGATCGGCATCGCGGCGGCAACCGCCGGATCCGCCTGGGCGGCCGGTGGTTGCGGCGGCGTGTCGCAAACGGGCCAGTCGGTTGCGTTGGAAACTCAAACCGCTTCCGGCGGCACGGTTTTCCCACAAACCCAAAAGCCGGAGGAGCCGGCCAACTGACGGCGCGGCCGTTATCGCGACATGGCGAAAAGGCCGCCTGAACGGGCGGCCTTTTCATGTGAGACGGGCGGCAACGGCGGGGCGGCTTTCCTTGCATCGTTGGGCCAAGAACCCTAAGTCACCCAAGCAAGCGCTATAGCGACGGACCGAACGGACGAAATCATGGGATACAAGGTAGCGGTGGTTGGCGCGACCGGCGCGGTGGGCCGCGAAATGCTGACGACTCTGGCCGAACGGGACTTTCCCGTGGACGATATGGTGGCGCTCGCCTCCGAGCGCTCCGCCGGGGCGCGGGTCTCGTTCGGCGAGGACGACGTGCTCAGCGTGCGCGACCTGGCCGGGTTCGATTTCAAGGGCCGGGATATCGTGCTGTCCTCGCCCGGCGCCAAGGTTTCGGCGGAGTTCAGCCCGCGCGCGGCCAAGGCCGGCGCCGTGGTGATCGACAATACCTCCCACTTCCGCATGGACCCGGACGTGCCGCTCGTGGTGCCCGAGGTCAATCCGGAGGCGATCGCCGGCTACACCCGCCGCCACATCATCGCCAATCCCAACTGCTCCACCATCCAGATGGTGGTGGCGCTCAAGCCCCTGCACGATCTGGCGCGCATCAAGCGGGTGGTGGTGGCCACCTATCAGTCCACCTCGGGCAGCGGCAAGGACGCCATGGACGAGCTGTTCGAGCAGACCCGGGGCATCTACGTCAACGAGCCCGTGCGGCCCGAGAAGTTTTCCAAGCAGATCGCCTTCAACGTCATTCCCCATATCGACGTCTTTATGGACGACGGCGCCACCAAGGAGGAATGGAAGATGATGGCGGAAACCAAGAAGATCCTCGATCCGGCGATCAAGCTGAGCGCCACCTGTGTACGCGTGCCGGTGTTCATCGGCCACGCCGAGGCGATCAACGTGGAGTTCGAATCGCCGATCGACGAGGAGGCGGCGCTCGAGGCCCTGCGCGCCGCGCCGGGTGTGAGCGTCATCGACCACCGGGTGGACGACGGCTACGTCACGCCGGCTGAATGCGTGGGCGAGGACGCGGTTTTCATCAGCCGCCTGCGCACCGACTCCACGGTCGATCACGGCCTGTCCCTGTGGGTGGTCTCGGACAACCTGCGCAAGGGCGCGGCCCTCAACACCGTGCAGATCGCCGAAACCCTGGTCGCGGATTACCTCTAAAGAGGCCGGTTAGGCCAGCGGCTCGGCGGCGAACCGGCGCGGTGGATCGACCATGGCGTCCTGGGCGGCGATCAGCGCCAGCTCGCGGGTGCCCGCGGCCCGGGTCGCCTCGAGAACGGCGAAAATGCCGGCCACGGCGGCTTCCAGGGCACGCGGACAATCGCGTGTTTTCAAGTAGTGGGCCAGGAACAGGGCGGCGATGGTATCCCCCGCGCCGTTGGGCGCCGTGTCGAAGGGGATCAGCGGCGCGCGCACGCGCCACGCCCCGGTGGGAGAGACCGCCAGGGTCTCGATCTCGTCCGGCGCCGTGCGGTCGTGGCGCAGGCTGGTGACCAGAACCACCGAAGGCCCCATGGCGTTGAGCGCGCGCGCGGCGCCGATCGCGTCCGCGAGGGTTTCCACGCGCCGATCTGTCAGGCGCTCCAGCTCGAACCGGTTGGGGGTCGCGATGTGGGCCAGCGGCATGGCGCGGGCGCGAAAGAAGGCGGGCAGATCGGACTCTACGTAGAGCCCGGTGGCGTCGTCGCCCATGACCGGATCGCACGCATAGAGCGCCGCCGGATTGGCGCGCCGCACCCGGGCCACCGCGTCCACGATCGCCGCGCCGATCTCCGCCCGCCCCACGTAGCCGGAGAGCACCCCATCGCACGCGCCCAAAACCCCGCGCGCGCTCAGGCCGTCGATCAGGGCGGCGACGTGGCGCGCCGAAAAGTCGTCGCCGGTCCACCCGCCGTAACCCTTGTGGTTGGAATACTGCACCGTGTGGATCGGCCAGACCTCGATCCCCAGGCGCTGCAAGGCGAAGACCGCCGCGGCGTTGCCCACATGGCCGTAGGCGACGTGGGACTGGATGGACAGGACGTTCACGGGGGACCCTCTCGTGGATAGCTGGCGCAACCTTGCCACAGGGGCGCCATCGGTTATAGTCGCCGCCGGTTTTTGCACCCGCGAAGAGGGGAGGGAGCCCATGGCCGCGAACGCCAGACCGCGCCGATCCGTTCTCTACATGCCCGGCTCCAACGCCCGCGCCCTGGAGAAGGGCCGCGCCCTGCCGGCCGACGGGCTGATCCTGGATATGGAGGACGCGGTGGCGCCCGACGCCAAGGCGCTGGCCCGCGCGCAGATCGCCGCGGCGGTCAAGGCCGGCGGCTACGGCGGACGCGAGTTGATCGTGCGCATTAACGGCCTCGAGTCCGCCTGGGGCCGGGACGACCTGGCGGCCGTGGCGGGGTGCGGGGCGGACGCCATCTTGCTGCCCAAGGTGGAGAGCGCGGCCATGGTGCGCGATCTGGAGGCGGCCATGGACGCGGCCGACGCGCCCGGGGACATGGCGATCATGTGCATGATGGAAACCCCGCTCGGCATGCTCCACGCCGAGGAGGTGGCGGCTGCGAGCCCGCGCGCGTCGTGCCTGGTCATGGGCACCTCGGATCTGGTCAAGGACCTGCACGCCGCGCATACGGAGGCACGCCTGCCGGTCTTGACCTCGCTTGGGCTGTGCCTGCTGGCGGCGCGCGCCCATGGTCTGGCCATTCTCGACGGCGTGTATCTGGACCTTGCCGACGACGCGGGCTTCGCGCGCGCGTGCGCCCAGGGCAAGGAGCTGGGCTTCGATGGCAAGACCCTGATCCACCCCAAGACCATCGCCAAGGCCAACGAGGTCTTCGCGCCGTCCGCCGAGGAGGTGGCCTTCGCGCGCCGGGTCATCGAGGCCCACGGCGCGGCCGCGCGGGCGGGCAAGGGGGTGATCGTGCTCGACGGCAAGCTGATCGAAAACCTGCACGTGGAAGAGGCCCGGCGCCTGGTCGCGCTGGACGAGGCGATCCGCGCGCTCGGCGCGGACTCGGCCTGATATGCCCAAGCCCGGCCCGGCGCCGCGCGGCGGACGGTTCTTCGAGGATTTCCGCCCAGGCGATGAGATTCGCCACGCGACCCCGCGCACGGTGACCGACGGGGACCGGGCGCTCTACATGGCGCTCACCGGTGCGCGCTTCGCGCTCCACTCGTCGGACGAGTTCGCCCGCGCCCTCGGTCTGCCCCGGGCGCCCCTCGACGACATGCTGGTGTTCCACGTGGTTTTCGGCAAGACCGTGCCCGACGTTTCGCTCAACGCGGTCGCCAACCTGGGCTACGCGGGGTGCGTGTTCGGCGCGCCGGTCTATCCGGGCGATACATTGAGCGCGCGCAGCCGGGTTCTGGGGTTGCGCGAAACCTCGGCCGGCACCGCCGGGGTGGTCTACGTGCGCTCCACCGGCGTGAACCAGCGTGGCGAGACGGTGCTCGATTACACGCGCTGGGTGCTGGTCAACAAGCGCGACCCCGCATCCCCGGCGCCAACGCCCGAGACTCCGGATTTGCCCGATTTCGTGGCGGCGGAGGACCTGCATGTGCCAGCCGGGCTCGATGGCGCCGGGTACGACGGGGCCCTCGCCGGGTCCGAGTCTCTGTGGGACGACCATGCCCCCGGCGCGCGCATCGACCACGTGGACGGCATGACCATCGAGGAAGCGGAACACCAAATGGCGACCCGCCTCTACCAGAACACGGCGCGTGTGCACTTCGATCTGAACGCGGCCAAGGCCGGGCGCTTCGGCCGGCGCATCGTCTATGGGGGGCATGTCATCTCCCTGGCGCGCGCGCTTTCGTTCAACGGGTTGGCCAACGCCTTTCGCGTGGCGGCGATCAATGGCGGGCGCCACGCGGCGCCTAGTTTCGCGGGCGATACGATTTATGCCTGGTCCCAGGTCCTGGAGAAACTGGAGCTGCCCGGGCGCGCGGACGTGGGCGCGCTGCGCGTGCGCACCATCGCCACCAAGGATCGCGCTTGCGCCGATTTTCCCCTGACGCGCGCGGACGGCAAGTTCCTGTCCGAGGTGGTGCTCGATCTGGATTACACGGTGCTGATGCCGCGCCGTTAGGGAATCGCTAACGATTATTACGGTTTAACAAGAGGCAAGCAGCGCGCCATTGACGATTGGTGCGACGCGGTATAAATGAGGTGCGCGCGGCGACGCACCCGAGTTCCCCGCAAGAGGTACGCCGCAAGCACCGTTTCGCCGCCTCGAGGAACTCCAACATGACCGTCCAGAACAGGCCGCTGTCTCCACACTTGCAGGTCTATCGGCCGCAGTTGACCTCGGTGCTTTCGATCACCCATCGGCTCACCGGCGTGGCGCTGGCGGTCGGCACCCTGCTGCTGATCTATTGGCTGACCGCCGCCGCGGCCGGAGCGGAAGCGTTCGAGACGGCGCAGTCGTTCATCGGCTCCTGGTTCGGCCGGCTCTTGCTGTTCGGCTGGTCGCTGGCGCTGTTCTATCACCTATGCAACGGCATTCGGCACCTGTTCTGGGATATCGGCGCTGGGCTCGACCTGCCGACGGCCTATCGCAGCGGCTATGCCGTGCTGATCGCGACGGTGGTGCTGACGCTGGCGAGCTGGATCGCCGGCTATGGCGCCATGGGGGGGCTGTAACATGCCAATGCGGAGTTCCTTGAAGCGGGTCACGGGCCTGGGCGCGGCCGGCGAGGGGGTCGGTCACTGGTGGGCGCAGCGGGTCAGCTCGCTCGCGCTGATCCCGCTAGCGGTCTGGTTCGTCGCCTCCGTCGTGGCGCTGGCCGGGGCGGATTATTTCGCGATCCATCAATGGCTTTCATCGCCGATCGCGGCGGGATTGCTGATCCTGCTGATCGTGGCCGTGTTCTATCACACCGCGCTCGGCCTGCAGGTGGTGATCGAGGATTACGTGCACGACGAGACGATGAAAATCGCCGCGCTGCTCGGGGTCAACGCGCTGGCGATTGTCCTCGGGCTCGCCGGCGTCTTGTCCGTGCTGAGCATTCTGTTCAAGGGCCAGATATGACCAAAGCCTACGAGATCGTCGATCACGCTCACGACGTGGTGGTGGTGGGCGCCGGCGGCGCGGGTTTGCGCGCCACGTTCGGCTTGGCCGAGGCGGGCCTGCGGACGGCTTGCATTACCAAGGTTTTTCCCACGCGCAGCCATACCGTCGCGGCGCAAGGCGGAATCGCCGCCAGCCTGGGAAACCTGGCCGACGACAACTGGCGCTGGCATATGTACGACACGGTCAAGGGCTCCGACTGGCTGGGCGACCAGGACGCCATCGAGTACATGTGCAAGGAGGCGCCGCAGACGGTCATCGAGCTGGAGCATTACGGCCTGCCGTTTTCGCGCACGCCCGAAGGCAAGATCTACCAGCGCCCCTTCGGCGGCCACATGAGCGATTTCGGCGAGCGCCCGGTGCCGCGCGCCTGCGCCGCCGCGGACCGCACGGGCCACGCGCTGGTGCATACCCTCTATCAGCAAGCGTTGCGCCATCAGGCCGAGTTTTTCGTCGAGTATTTCGCCCTCGACCTGATCATGGAAGATGGCGAATGCCGGGGCGTGGTCGCCTGGAACCTGGACGACGGCACGATCCACCGGTTCTCCGCCAAGACGGTGATCATGGCGACCGGCGGCTACGGGCGCGCTTATTTCTCATGCACCAGCGCCCACACCTGCACCGGCGACGGCAACGCCATGGTCGCGCGTGCCGGGCTGCCCTTGCAGGACATGGAGTTCGTGCAGTTCCACCCGACCGGCATCTACGGCGCCGGGCCCCTGATCACGGAGGGGGTGCGTGGCGAGGGCGGGTATCTCACCAATTCCGAAGGCGAGCGCTTCATGGAACGCTACGCGCCGAGCGCGAAGGACTTGGCCAGCCGCGACGTGGTCAGCCGCGCCATGACCGTGGAGATTCGCGAGGGCCGCGGCGTTGGCCCACGCAACGACCATATTGATCTGCACATCGAGCATCTCGACCCCGAATTGATCTATCTGCGTCTGCCGGGCATCGCCGAATCGTCGCGCATCTTCGCCGGCGTCGATGTCACCAAGGAACCGATCCCGGTTCTGCCCACGGCGCACTACTGCATGGGCGGCATTCCGGCCACTTATCACGGCGACGCGATCTTGCCGCGCGACGGCGATCCGGACGCGACCGTGCCCGGGCTCATGGCGGCCGGCGAGGCGGCCAGCGTTTCCGTGCATGGCGCCAATCGCCTGGGCTGCAACTCGCTCCTGGATATCGTGGTCTTCGGGCGCGCCACCGCCCTGCGCTGCGCCGAGCTGATCGATCCGAACGAGATGAACCGCCCCCTGCCCGCGGCCGCCGAGGCGCGCGCCCTGGAGCGCCTGGACAAGCTGCGCCACGCCAAGGGCGGCACGCCGACCGCGCGCCTGCGCGAGGCGATGCAGCGGGACATGCAGGATCACGCGGCGGTCTTCCGCACCGGCGAGTCCCTGAAAGAGGGCGTGGACAAGATGGACGCCATCTGGCGCGGGCGCGAGGATCTATCGGTTCAGGACCGCTCCATGATCTGGAATTCCGATCTCGTGGAAACCCTGGAGCTCGACAACCTGATCCATCAGGCCAAGGTGGCGCTCGCAGGCGCCGTCGCACGCGAGGAAAGCCGAGGCGCCCACGCGCGCGAGGATTATCCCGATCGCGACGACAAGACCTGGCTGAAGCACACGCTCGCCTGGTGCGACGACGACGGCAAGGTGCGCCTGGATTACCGTCCGGTGCACCTGCAACCGATGACCGACGACATCGAATCTTTCCCGCCCAAGGCGCGGGTGTATTAGGCGAGCATGAAACCTATTTTCTCGCGGGAGGAGTTGCCCGGCCGACAGCTTCTATCACCCGGATCCCGAGATTTGGGAATCGGATTTCAAGCGTAGGAGACCCTGATGCGCTGTGTGCTATGTCGACACGGCGATACAAAGGCCGGAGAAGCCACGGTGACGCTGCAGCGGGGCGAGGCCATTATCGTGGTCAAGTATGTTCCCGCGGATGTCTGCGAGAACTGTGGTGAGTATTACCTTTCCGATTCGGTGGCGGGCAAGATCATGGCTCGGGCCGAGGAGGCGGTCAGGAACGGCGCGGAGGTGGAGGTTCTTCGCTACGCGGCATAAGGCCGCCGCTTACGAACCGCGCCGCGCATACGAAAGACGGGAATAACCGATGGTCGAATTTGTCCTGCCCAAGAACTCGCGCGTGACCGAGGGTAAGACGTATCCGGCGGCGGAGAGCGCGGGCAATGTGCGCCGATTCAAGATCTACCGCTGGAACCCGGACGACGAGGCCAATCCGCGCGTCGATACCTACGAGGTGGATCTCGAGTCGTGCGGCCCCATGGTTCTGGACGCGCTGATCAAGATCAAGAATGAGATCGACCCGACCTTGACTTTCCGGCGCTCCTGCCGCGAGGGCGTGTGCGGCTCCTGCGCCATGAACATCGACGGCGCCAATACGCTGGCCTGCACCAGCTTCATCAGCGACTTCTCGGGGGATATCAAGATCTACCCCCTGCCCCACACGCCCGTGGTCAAGGACCTGGTGCCAGACCTGAACCAGCTCTATGCCCAATACACGGCGATCGAGCCGTGGCTCAAGACCACGACCCCGGCGCCGGAGCGCGAGCGCCCGCAAAGCCCGGAGGAGCGCGCCAAGCTGGACGGCTGTGGGAATGCATCCTGTGCTTCAGTTGCTCCACGAGTTGTCCCAGCTACTGGTGGAACGGCGAGCGGTATCTGGGCCCGGCGATTCTGCTTCAGGCCTACCGCTGGCTCGCCGATTCCCGCGACGAGGCGAGCGGCGAGCGCCTCGATGCCCTGGAGGATCCGTTCCGGCTCTATCGGTGCCACACCATCATGAACTGCACCAAGACGTGCCCCAAGAGCCTGAACCCGGCCAAGGCGATCGCCGAGATCAAGAAGCTGATGGTCGCGCGCCGGCTGTAGCCGGGCGCGCCATGGCGGCGTCATGTATATTCCCGAGCCGTTTGCCCTGAACGACCAGACGCGCATCGCCGCGGTGCTGCGCGACCATGATTTTGCCTTATTGATCAGCGCCGTGGCGGGCCACCCGCCGGTCGCCACGCACCTGCCCTTCGTATACGACCCGGCGGCCGGGCCATGCGGGTGCCTGATCGCGCACATGGCGCGCGCGAACCCCCATTGGCGCGATTTCGCGCCGCTCGCGGCCGCCGGCGGCGAAGCCCTGATCGTGTTCCAGGGGCCGCATGCCTATATCTCGCCCACCGCGTACGCGCCGGGGCCGGCGGTGCCCACCTGGAATTACGTGGCCGTCCACGCCTACGGCACGCCGCGCCTTTTGGAGACGCAAGACCAGGTCGAGCAAGGTCTTACGCGCCTGGTCGCCGCC
>Ga0114931_10004024_pt1 | contig 18442 bp, 13 predicted proteins | sample 2SBtaG_FD_89579 | JGI IMG/M metagenome (GOLD analysis project Ga0114931, IMG submission 89579) | Deep subsurface microbial communities from Kolumbo volcano to uncover new lineages of life (NeLLi) - 2SBTROV14_V59a metaG | ecosystem: Environmental > Aquatic > Marine > Volcanic | place: Kolumbo...
GCTCGGCAAGCGGCAGCTCCTGACGATCATTGGCAAGCGCGATCAAGCAGTGCTGCGGCTGGACGGGTTGCGCAAGAAGGATGTTGCCGTTCAGGGCCTGACGGCGTTGGAAGTGTTGCTGTTCGGCAAAATGTCGGGTGATCTGCTGAAGGACAGCGGTGATGGCCGCTTCATGTGCGGTTACGCCAGGACGATTGCCGCAAATCTGTCGGACATGGCGCAAAAGATTGTTGCCGGATGGAGTGACGGCGGCAGCTTCACAGCCATCTGGTTGAAGGCCGGGCCGCAGAATACGCTCTACAAGTCGCCCAGCGGACAGTCGAATGCAATACTGAAAGCCTATAGTTTCGGACTTGGCAATCTACGCGAGGTGAAGCTGCTGGACCCGATCAAGGCGATGCTTACAAACAGGAATAACAAGCATGCGAAGCGCTTGCGGCCGGAATTCGCGGCCAGCGGTTTTGCCATAACGATGATGATCGCCAATATCGAGGGCATTCTGCAGATGTTTGACGAGGGCGGGTTGGCCGAGCGGCTGGCCGTGGACGAGCCGGAAACAGCGGATCTGGTCAGAGGCGAGCTGCGCGCCGCCATAAAGAAGGCGCGCCGCCTCGAAAAGCTGGGCGAAAAGGCTTTTGTTGATAAGACGGCCTCCAAGAAGCTCATCAAGATAGGCCTGCCGCTGAAGACGGCATTGTTTGCCGGTGGTCAGGCATTGGCAACAGAAATGGGGCTGGTTCTGGGCTATACGAGTGATGACGGAGATTGATCGGTATGACGGAGATTGATCGGCGCTCTTTTCTGGCGGCTGCCGGGGCGACTGCGGGCATGGCGGCGGTGGGCCTTGGTGCGATGTCGGTGCTGCCCGCGCATGTCCTTGGGGCGAGCCAGTCGGGGGCGCGCCAGTCGGGGACCAGCCAATCGGGGGCGCGTGATCTGTTTGCCGCGGCGCGCAAGGATCGCCAGGGGCGTTATTCCGCGGTTATTTTCGATCCCGATTCCGGGCGCGAACTGGCCAGTGTGGCGTTGCCGGCGCGTGGTCATGACATCGTTGTTCGCCCGCAAGCGGAACCGGCCGCAAAGAGGGGCTCGCCGGTCTATTGCCGCGACTGCGTGGTCTTCGCCCGCCGGCCGGGAAATTTTGCCGTCGTCTTCAACGACAATCCGCAGCGCCCGGCGCTGTGGTTCTCGACCCGCCCCGACCGTCGTTTCTACGGCCATGGCGCTTTTTCTCCTGATGGCAGGCTGTTGTTCACGACCGAGAATGATTTCGAGGCAGGCCGCGGCGTCATCGGTGTTCGCGATGCCGCACAGGGCTATAAGCAGATCGGAGAACTGCAATCTGGTGGTGTTGGCCCGCACGATCTGGTCATGCTGTCTGACGGCAAAACGCTGGTGGTCGCCAATGGCGGCATCCGAACCCACCCTGATATGCCGCGCCTGCAGCTCAATCTGTCGACCATGCGGCCAAACCTGGCCTATATCAATACGCGCAACGGCGACCTGCTGGAGCGTCATGAGCTGCCTGCACATCTGCATCAGCTCTCCATGCGCCATCTCAATGTCGGCGTCGGCGATAGGGTGATCTTCGGCTGCCAGTTCAAGGGGCCGAGATGGAAAACACAGGCCATCATCGGGCGGCATCGGCGCGGGCAGCAGGTGGAGCAGTTGCTGCTGCCGGCAGCTGTGCTGCACGACATGCGTAATTACGTCGCTTCGGTTGAGGTGGACCGCAGCGGCGCCTTTGCCATCATTACCGCCCCGCGCGGCGGCCTGGCGGTTGTCATCGAGGTTGCATCTGGCAAGTTCGTTGCCCGCCAGGATATGGACAACGTCTTTGGCGCGGCGGCCAGGCGCAACCGGCCGGGGGTCTTGCTGAGCAGCGGCAGCGGCGCTCTGGAGTCATGGTCATGGCCCGGCATGGCGCAAGCCGGCCTTGAAGCTTATGACAAGCGCCTGGCTTATGCCTGGGACAATCATCTCGTCAGCGGTATGTGATCCAATGCCCTGTTTCGTGTCCTGATGCGTGTCAGGGCCGGCATCTGCGTCAGAGCCGTGTGCGTGTCAGGGCTGGCAGTGCGTCGGCCGGCTGCTCGGGGTTGCCTGCGCCCGGGCCTGGAGCTGACAGCATCTGCTGCCGGGCGGCAAGTGCCGGTCCTGCCAGTCCTGCTGTGGGGCAGCCGGGGCAGTCAAGGCAGCCGGGGCACAGCCGGGGCAGCCGGGCAGGTCGCTGGCGCAAAACGCTGCATAAGCCCGGCCCGATCCAATCCGATCCAGTCACCAGCACGCCGCCGTCACATGCCGGAGGCAGGTCTTGGGCATGACGTCAAATCGCGCGGGCAGGCCAGGCGTAAGCCGGGCCGCCGCGCCCCTCTGCCCGGCGGCTTCAACAGTTGACGCGGCTGCCAGCCGGTCGTAGGACCGGGGCTCGTTTTGATGTCAACCTATCAAATGACAAGGCCCATGCTCGACAAAACCTATCAACCTGCCGAAATCGAGGCGCGCATTACCAGGCTCTGGGAGGAGCGGCAGGCCTTCAAGGCGGGGCGGCCCGAACGCCTGGACGCCAGGCCCTTCACCATCGTCATTCCGCCGCCCAATGTGACCGGCACGCTGCATATCGGCCATGCCCTCAACAATACGCTGCAGGATATTCTCGCCCGTTTTGAGCGCATGCGCGGGCGCGATGTCTTGTGGCAGCCGGGCATGGATCACGCCGGCATTGCGACGCAGATGGTTGTCGAGCGGCAGATGGCTGAGCGCTCCGAGCCGGGCCGCCGCGACATCGGGCGCGACAAATTCGTCGACAAGGTGTGGCAGTGGAAAGAGGAATCAGGCGGCCAGATCATGGCCACGCTGCGCCGCCTCGGCGCCTCCTGCGACTGGTCGCGCGAACGCTTCACCATGGACGAGGGGCTGTCAAAGGCGGTCATCAAGGTGTTTGTTGATTTGCATCGCGACGGGCTGATTTATCGCGACAAGCGGCTGGTCAACTGGGACCCGAAGTTCCAGACGGCGATTTCCGATCTCGAAGTCGAGCAGATCGAGGTCAAGGGGGCGTTATGGCATTTCCGCTATCCGCTGAAGGGTGGTGCAACTTATAAGGCGCCGATCGCTTTTGACGAAGAGGGCAAGGCAACCGAATGGGAGGAACGCGATTATATCGTGGTGGCGACGACGCGGCCCGAGACCATGCTTGGCGACAGCGGCGTCGCGGTGCATCCCGATGACGAGCGCTACAAGGAGCTCATTGGCAAAAAGGTGGTGCTGCCGCTGGTCGGGCGCGAAATTCCCATTGTTGCCGATGATTATGCTGACCCTGAAACCGGCTCCGGCGCCGTCAAGATCACGCCGGCGCATGATTTCAATGATTTCGAGGTCGGCAAGCGCTGCGGGCTGGCGCAGATCAACATGCTTGACGCCCATGCCTGCGTGATCGCGGGGGCGCAGGCCGATGCGGCGGACATTCCTGAGACCTATCGCGGCATGGAGCGCTTCGCCGCGCGCAAGAAGATCGTTGCCGACATTGAAGCGCTGGGCCTTTTGGACCAGATCGAAAAACACCTCCATCAGGTGCCGCATGGCGACCGCTCGGGCGTGCCGATCGAGCCGTGGCTGACCGACCAATGGTATGTCAATGCCGCCAGGCTGGCGATCCCGGCAATCGAGGCGGTGGAAAGCGGCAAGACCGAATTTGTCCCCAGGAGCTGGGAGAAAACCTATTTCGAATGGATGCGCAATATCCAGCCCTGGTGCATTTCGCGGCAACTGTGGTGGGGGCATCGCATTCCCGCCTGGTATGGCCCCGATGGCGAGGTTTTTGTCGCTGCCGATGAGGCCGCGGCAAAGGCGGCGGCCAAGAAGCATTACGGCAAGGCGGTCGACCTGAAGCGCGACGAAGACGTGCTCGACACCTGGTTTTCATCGGGGCTGTGGGCCTTTTCGACGCTCGGCTGGCCGGATGAAACGCCGCAGCTCAAGCGCTATTATCCAACTGACGTGCTGGTTACCGGCTTTGACATCATCTTCTTCTGGATCGCCAGGATGATGATGATGAGCCTCTATTGCATGAAGGAGGTGCCGTTCCGGACTGTCTATGTCCATGCCCTGGTGCGCGATGACAAAGGCGCCAAGATGTCGAAGTCGAAGGGCAATGTCATCGACCCGCTCGACCTCATCGACGGCATTGATCTTGATGGGCTGGTTGCCAAACGCACGGCCAGCCTGCTCGACAAGCGCGAAGCCAAAAAGGTCGCCAAGGCAACCAGAACCGACTTTCCCGATGGCATCGCCGGTTATGGTGCCGATGCCTTGCGCTTTACGCTTGCCGCCATGGCGGCGCAGGGGCGCGACATCAAGCTGGCCACCTCGCGCGTCGAAGGCTATCGCAATTTCGCCACCAAGCTGTGGAACGCGGCGCGCTTTGCCGAGATGAACGAAGCCCTGCGCGATCCTGATTTTGACCCCGCAGCCGTCAATGAGACCATCAACCGCTGGATCGTCGGTGAAACCGAGCGTGCCGCCGCGGCGGTGACACAGGCCATCGAAGCCTATAAATATAATGAGGCGGCGGGCGCTGTATATCAGTTCATCTGGGGCGTCTTCCGCGACTGGTATCTGGAACTCATCAAGCCGGTTCTGAACGGCTCCGATGATGCCGCCAAGACGGAAACTCGTGCGGCGGTGGCCTGGACGCTGGATCAGGCTTTGAAATTGCTGTACCCCTTCATGCCGTTCATCACCGAGGAGCTTTGGGCGCGTGTCGTTGAGCACGGTTCCCCGCGCGAGGTGCCATTGGTGCTGTCGAAATGGGTGGCGCTCGACGGGCTGCAGGACAGCAAGGCGGATGATGAGATCGGCTGGGTGATGCGGCTGGTTGAAGAGTTGCGCTCATTGCGTTCGGAAATGAATGTGCCGGCAGGCGCCAAGATTCCGCTGCTGCTGATTGGCGCTGATAAGACGAGTCGGGCGCGCGCCTTGCATCACGATGAGACCATCAAGCGGATGGCGCGGCTGGGCAAGATAAGTTTCGCCAAGGCGGCGCCCAAGGGCTCGGTGCAATTCGTGCTTGGCGAGGCGACCGCGGCGCTACCCCTGGCCGACTTCATTGACATGAGTGCGGAAGCTGCAAGGCTCGCCCGTGAGGTTGAGAAAATCGAAGCCGAGATCAACAAGATCGAGGCCAAGATGAGCAACGAGCAGTTCATGAGCAAGGCGCCGGCGGCCGTCATCGAGGAAAACCGCGAACGGCGCAGCGCATTTGAAGACCGCCTGGCCAAATTGTCGGCGGCGCGCAAACGGCTGGACAAACTCGGCTAAAGCGGCCTGCCCTCGAGCGAAGCGGCTCGCCAGCGTGAATTTGATCCCCCACGCAACTGCGCCTCGTGACCGGCCGCCGGGCAGGCGTTTGCCGCGCCAAGCCTGGCGCTCTAACCGCCATAAAGCGGTCATTCCTTAGATCCGCTGGTAATTATACCGACCGGCCAAATTACTGACTTCGTATACCCACAGTCAAGCGCAGAGAATTCAAGAGGATACAACGAACGCATATGTCAAAACAAAATACCTACGGTATTATTGGTGGCTTGCAAGCAAGGCATTGAGACGCGCACGCGCAAGGGTCTGGGCCTTTTTGTAGCCGCTGCTATAGGCCTTGAGCTGCAGGGCCTTTCGGTAGTCCTTAATGGCGGCCGCGCTGTCGCTGACCGTCTCATAGGTCTGGCCGCGACGGACATAGGCGATGACATAACGCGGGGACAGGCTGATGGACTTGGAAAAGGCCGCAATGGCGTCCTCGTGTTTTTTCAGTTTCGAGAGCGTTGTGCCGCGTTCCATAAAGGCGAAGGCTGATTTGGGATAGATCTTGATGGCGCCATCTATGTCGGCCAGCGCCCCGGCATAGTCTCCCTTGCCGCGCCTTGCCCGCGCCCGGTATATGTAGAAACTGGATTCTGTGGGGTTGATCGTCATCGACCTGCTGTAGTCGGCAATGGCGGCATCCCAGTTGTGCATTTTTATGCTGAGCTTGGCGCGCTGATCGTATAAATAGGTGTTTTTCGGTTCAAGCTCGATCGCCCTGTTATAGTCGGCAAGGGCCTTGGCGTAGCGCCGCAATTTCCTATACGTCCTGGCGCGATAGGTATAATAGAAATATTTTTTCGGCTCAATGCGAATGGCCTGGCTGTAGTCGGCGATCACATTGTCCCATTGTTTCATGTAGCGGTAGATATTGGCGCGCGCCAGATGATGGCTGGCCTTGCCGGGGGCCAGGTCGATGATGCGGCTGTAGTCCTTGGCAGCCTTGCTGTATTGTTTCAGGCTGGCATAGGCTTTGGCGCGGCGCTTGAGCGCCTTGATATTCTCAGGATGTTTGGTGAGCAGTAAAGTGGTTGTCAGCACGGTGCGGCGGTTGCGCGCCGCGATCTGCTTCCTTGTAAGAGGTTTGTAGCGCTTGCCGCAAATCGCGCGCAAGGCTTGCCATTGTTTCTTGTTGAGCGCTGGCGTTGCCGCATAGTCCGGCTGCTGCTCCATCAGTTTGGCGCGCGCCAGGCTGGCCGGATGAGTCGACAGGAACTTGTATTTGTGCATCAATTTGCCAAGCCTCGAGCCGCCCTTCCGGTTTGCCATCTGGCGGAAAAAGGCGGCCAGCGGCTTTTGCGAAATGCCGGCCTTGCGCAGGATGTCCACGGCATGGCTGTCGGCCTCGGCTTCGGCCTTGCGCGAAAAGCTCAAGGTGGCCAGCAAAAGGCCGATGTTCTTGAGGCTTGAAGATGACCCGGTGAAGAAGAATTCGCCTGCCGTGGATAGCGCCAGTGCCCGCACGAGGCCGGCTTCCGGGTGCCGCTCGATGCCATGGCCCATCTCATGGGCCATGACACCGGCAACCATATCCGCCGATTTGGCACGTTGGATGAGCCCTTTTGTCAGCACGAGGCGTCCCCCTGGTGCCGCGAAGGCATTGACCAGATGCCAGTTGACAACGGTAACCTTGAACGGCTTTTCAAGGCCGGCGGCATCGGACAGGCGTTTCATCATGGCATCGAGGGCGCGGCGCCCCTCGGGCTTGCTGCAATGTTTGAAGCGCTTGGTCATATTGCTGACGACGCGTTCGCCAAGCAGGGCTCTGGCGCGCTCGGGCATCACGCCGGCAATGGTTTTCGATGGACTGTAGCCGGTGACGTAAATGAGCCCGGCGAGGGCGGCAATAACGGCAGTAATGGAGCCGGCAGGCTTGAGGCCGATCATGCGCCTGGCTCTGGCGCAGATTTGCGGCGCCAGATGTTTGAGACTGGCAGCAAAGTCGCGATCATCCACGAAAAGCGTGGCGCCGGGGTGGTCCGTGCTGCTGAGCAGGACTTCTTCGGATCTGGCGGTCAATGGGACGCCGCAATTGAGCCTGGCATAGGCCCAGTGCTGCACCGGGCTGTCCTCGGGCATGTTGAGGCCGGCATCAATTTCGATCGCCTCGCGGCGCAAGCGCAGGATGACCGGCTGGCTGATGGCGGTCTCGCCGGAGCTGAGGCGACCGCTGTATTGTCTGAACTTATCCAAATGCATCAATGTCAAACGCCGTTGCTAGACCTTCGCCGCGCGCCACCATTTCCTCTTCGTTCTGCCCGACGCGCGCAAGCGGAACATTGCCGTCAAAATCCAGTCGCGTCATGTAGTAGCGCATGAAGCGGGACTGTGCGATGGGAGAAAGGGCACCCAGCGACAGAACTGAAATGAGAAAATTGGTAAAGGTCAGCCAGACCAAAGAGGTTGCCGTGGCGCTGCCCTTGAATCTGGCGCGGCCGAACCAGGTTTGCGACGCAAAATAATTAATCAGGCCGGCGCTGTACCAGGCCTTGATGAGGGCATAAAACAGCAAAGCGCCAAAGATGATGATGCCGATGACAACATATTCGCCGGTGGTGATTTTCCATGGAACGCCTCTCAATGCCCTGGAGATTTGCGGTCCGAAATACGCCATCAAAGCGCTGAATCCGCCGACATAGGCGGTAATTCCCGCAAGCCACACCGCCCAATAGCGTCGGTAGAGCGGACCGGCCTGGCCGGCGAAGGTCAGCCGGCGGTTGCCGAGCTTGGTTTCATTGGTCATGAAGCGCTGCAGCACCGTTTCGCGCCAGGGAATGATCCAGCCGCCGGTCAGCGGGATGAGCAAACCGGTGGCGAAATACAGCACGCCATATTTGAAGGATTTGCCGCCGCTGAGCGAGCCGCGGATGCCACGCCATTTGGTGCGCGACAGACGGTAGCGTTTGGCCCGATAGGAGCCCATGCCGATGAGGAAGAAAAATACGGCGTAAAGCGCAAAGGTCAGAATGCCGACGGTCGCCTTCGATGTTACAAAAACCTGGATGCCGAAGGACAGGATGGCGAGCGGCAGAATGACCAGAAGAACACAATGACAAAGCCGAGGAACAGCTCCCAGCCGGTGCCGGTATATTCCAAAGGCTCGCCCTGCAGGCGCGAGGCCGCCCAGATGCGTTTTCTGACCTCGGTCTTGCCCCAGAAATGGTAGATGCCGAGCGTTGCGACACGCAGGGCAAAGTTGAACAGGGCGAGGCCGAGGATATTGCCCTGGGCATTATGCCAGCTGAGTTCGAGCGGCTCGCCGGGCGGCGCTTCGGCTGGTCCGGTCTTGCCGGGAGTTGTGCTGCCGGGAGTTGCGCCGCCAATCGGGGCCGGCGGGGATTCATTGTCGGTTTGCGGCATGTTGTGCTCTGGGCCTCAAGCTCGTTAGGACGTTCACTTCTTTAGCAATGACAGGCAGACGGATCAATGGGCAGACGGATCAATGGCAAGGCCGGGCAAGGCTGCGGCCGCCCCGGACCGGGGCAGGCACCGGGCGTCTGCTTATTGGGCTGCGTGACCTGTTGTCGCCACCTGCAGCGGCAGCAGCCGCAGTCCGGCCAGTTTCCAGTGGAAATTTTCAAGCTGCATGACGGTGATGAAGTGGCGGTCGGGCTGGTAGCGGTCAATAACCTCAATCTCAAGTCTCGTGAAGGAGGTAAATACAATGCGCGCGATGGGGTCGAATGTGTCGATGAATTTGGCCAGCCGCGTGCCCTCCAGCCAGGTGCCGTCAAGGGCGCGGGCAGGCTTGGCAAAGCCAACGGCGGGGCGCCATTTGCGCCGGTAATTTTCGCGCGTGGCATAGGCTCGTGCGAGGCCGGCAGGGGTCATCATCTGATTGAGGCTGGTTTCGATCATGCCGGGCACAAAACTTGATTTGAGGCGCTGCCAGAACGACGGGCCGGCCCGGTGGCCGCCATTCCTGGTGCCGCCGCCGCCGCTGGCTGGCTGTGCTGCTTGCCAGGGTTTGGCGCCAGCGGTTTCAACCAGCGATGCTTTCAGGCTGGCACGCAGGGCAGGCCAGTCGACTTTTTGCTCAATGGCTTTGAGGTCGCCGGCCATGATCGCCCGCTTGAGCTGCCATGCCGAAATCATCGGCCAGGCCATATAGGATAGGCCCGTCAGGATGACCAACAGAGCAGCAACAAGAGCTTTGCGCATGGTTAAAAAGGCTTCCCCGTCACTTGATCCCGCTAAACCTCAATCCAGCTTCGTCATGGCCAGCTTCGTCATGGCCAAGCTTCGTCATGGCTGGCGGCTGAATGGGTTATGCGATGAAATTCCGTCCGCCTTGTGGCGGCTGGGGTCACGCCTTCTGCCGACATTACCGCAATATTGCCCCCAATGAGCCGTGAGCACGCCGAATTGCAGCGCTAAGCATGCCGGGCTTCAGCCATGTGGCGGGGTCGTCATTCTTGCGGTCATCATTCTTGATTCTTGCGGCCATCATCAGAACGGCATCATTCTTGCGATTATTATCAGCATGGAAATTATCAGAACGGCCATCATTCGAGCGGTTTGGGGATCATCTGCCAGCCCGCGAAAATGGGACAGGAGCCAGCTTTAGACCATGAGACAGGCCGCGTGATGAGATAGGCCTCGTAAGGAAATAGGCTCAGGAGCTTTGGGCAGCAGCAAAACACCAGTTTTGACCGGCAAAAACAGCGAAAACTTAACGCTGTGGCGCGAAGGCAACGGGATTCGAATGCTCGGTCACTATTGAGCCATAAAGTAGCAACAGGATTACGATGGATCACATTAACCTGCTTTATTTATCACTTCTTCTTGCGGGCTGGCTCTGCCTTATTCGATGGCGAATAACGCGGTGGTAAATAAAGCAGGTTAATTGCGGGGTGCTTCAAGGCCTATTTGCGCGAGGGTTGTACGTTTCAGCCCTCGGGTGAGGCGGTAGACGAAGATCCCATTACATTGAGCTCTTTTTAGTCGCCAGCTATCTGCTGAGCCGGCAAATGGTTGGCGGATGCCGGGCGTCAGTTGTTGGCGCGCCGCTTGCGCCGCGGTTGTCGTCGAGACCGATAGCGGGTGCCTTTGGAGTTGATACGGGGAAAGGGGCAGGAAACGAAATGGACGTAAAGAAGACGTTTGACAAATCAAAATTGCCAAGCAGACATGTCACTGAAGGGCCGTCGAGAGCGCCACACCGGTCCTATTATTATGCCATGGGCCTTGACGAAGAGCAGATTCACCGTCCTTTCGTCGGCGTCGTATCCTGCTGGAACGAAGCGGCGCCATGCAACATCGCATTGATGCGCCAGGCTCAGTCGGTCAAAAAGGGCGTTGACGAGGCAGGCGGGACGCCGCGCGAATTCTGCACCATTACGGTAACCGACGGCATCGCCATGGGCCACCAGGGCATGAAGTCGTCACTGGTCAGCCGCGAGGTCATCGCCGATTCCATCGAACTCACAATGCGCGGCCACAGCTATGATGCCGTTGTCGGCGTTGCCGGCTGTGACAAGTCGCTACCCGGCGTAATGATGGCCATGCTGCGCCTCAATGTGCCGGCAGTCTTCATGTATGGCGGCTCGATCCTGCCCGGTCGTTTCAAGGGCAAGGACGTGACCGTCGTCGATGTCTTCGAAGGCGTCGGTCAGCATTCCGCCGGCAACATGTCGGAGAGCGATCTTTGTAAGCTGGAAACCGTTGCCTGCCCCGGTGCCGGCGCCTGTGGCGGCCAGTTCACGGCCAATACCATGGCCTGCGTTTCAGAAGCGATCGGCCTTGCCTTGCCGGCATCAGCCGGGGCGCCGGCTGCTTATGAGAGCCGCGATCAATATGCGCTTGCTTCCGGCCAGGCGGTGATGCGGGCCCTGGCCGATGGTCTGCGGCCCCGCGATATTGTTACGCTGAAGGCTCTGGAAAATGCCGCAATGATCGTTGCAGCCACCGGCGGCTCGACCAATGGTGCCCTGCATCTGCCGGCCATTGCCCATGAGGCGGGGATCGATTTTGATCTCTTTGCGGTTGCCGAGATATTCAAGAAAACGCCCTATATCGCGGATTTGAAGCCGAGCGGTAAATATGTTGCCAAGGATGTCTACGACATCGGCGGCATTCCGGTGATTATGAAAGCATTGCTGGAGGGCGGTTATCTACATTCTGACTGCATTACGGTTTCAGGGAAAACTGTTGAGGAAAATCTCAAGGACGTGAAATTTGATGAAAATCAAAAGGTTGTTTATCCTGTTTCAAATCCCATATCTGCTACAGGAGGCGTTGTGGGTTTGCGGGGCTCGCTGGCACCAGAAGGTGCCATCGTAAAGGTTGCGGGCATGAAGAATTTGCAGTTTAGCGGTCCGGCGCGGGTCTTCGAATGTGAGGAAGACGCCTTCGAGGCGGTTAAAAACCACGCCTACAAGAGCGGCGAAGTCTTGATCCTTCGCTATGAAGGCCCCAAGGGCGGCCCCGGCATGCGCGAGATGCTGTCGACGACGGCGGCGCTTTATGGCCAGGGTGCAGGCAATGACGTGGCGCTGATTACCGATGGCCGGTTCTCTGGCGGCACGCGCGGCTTTTGTATTGGCCATGTCGGCCCCGAAGCTGCTGTTGGCGGCCCGATCGCGCTTGTTGAAAACGGCGACATCATCGTCATTGATGCTGAAAAGGGTGTGCTCGACCTGCAGGTCGATGACGCCACGCTGGCGGCCCGGCGCAAGGCCTGGAAAGCACCTGTCAATCAATATCAAAGTGGTGCATTGCGCAAATATGCCGAGCAGGTAGGCCCGGCCTATAAAGGCGCTGTCACTCATGGCGGAGGAAAGGCTGAAGTTGTTTGTTATGCGGACATATGATTGGCTGGCGGGTGGCTGGCTGCGTGCTGACAGGGCTTTGCCGGTCCGGGCAAGGATCGGAGTTGTTATGGCCGCGGCTGTGCTGTGGCGGCGATTGTCGCGGACAAGACCGACAGCAGGCGCCGCGTTGGCACTGCTGCTGCTGCTGTCGCTGGTCTGCGGGCTGAGCGCCGGAGCCGGGGCGGCCAAGGCGCAGCAATTCCGTTCGACCAGAGCGGCTTTCGAGCAGGGTATCCAGGCCTATCGTGCAGGCTATTTCAGGATCGCCATCCCGGGTCTCCGTTTTGCCGCCGACAGAGGCTCTTTGCTGGCCAAGTTCTATCTCGCGCGCATTTATGCCGATCCCGACACCGCGCAGACCGATCATGGCGCCGCCTACAAGCTTTATTTCCAAATTGCTTCCAACAATCTGGATATTGATGCCGCCATCGACCCGCGTGCGTTATATGTCGCCAAGGCTTTGACTGCCGTGGCGCGCTATGTGCGTAGCGGAATACCCTCAATCGGCGTCAAGCCCAATCCGCGCAAGGCTGCCGGCTATCTGCGACATTCGGCCAATCACTTTGGCGATACCGAGGCGCAATTCGAGCTGGCCAAGCTCTATCTGCGCGGAGATGGCGTGAGCAAGAATATCGGACTCGGCCTGCATTTCCTTTCGGTATTGACGACGCAAAAAAGCTATGCGCCGGCTCAGGCATTTCTGGCCGATATGTTGTGGCGTGGCAGATATGTCAAACAGAACAAGGCCAAGGCGCTGGCCTTGATTGCGGTGGCGGTTGCCAATGCGCCGAAACATGAGCGTTTCTGGATCGAGGACATCTATCAGAATATCTATTGCGGGACCTCAATCGGTACGCGTCGGCAGGCCAGCGGGCTTGTCGCGGATTGGCGGGACCGCTATGGCGGCAGGATTCTGCATCCGAGGAGACCGCGTGCGTCAGATATGCCGCAAGCCATAAGAACCTGCGGCAATGGCGAAGAAGTGGTCCCGGTTGAGCGCTCGCAACTTGATGGCTGGCTACGCGCAACGAAAACAATTGCTGCTGGTGATGCCAGCAATGGCGATTCCAGTAGTGGTGATGTCGGTAAACTCGCCGCCAGGTCGACGGCCCGGCTTGCTGCCAGATCGGAAAAATCCATTAAGCAATCCGAGCCGGCAGCCGCTATGGCGCCGGCCATGCAGGGAAGCATGGATGCTTTTTCCCTGCGCAATGTTGGCGAGAGCCTGCCCCCCCGCTGATTGCTGCAAGCTCCTTGCGGCAAGCGTCTTGCGGGGATTCGCTGTCGCCAACCCGATCTATTCACCAGCGCACTATTCGTCATCGACCAGGGCGGAGTCAGTCCGCCAGAAGCAGGGTGAACAGATCATGTTAGAGCGATTCCGCGCCGCCTGCGTTTATCAGATAACAAGCCTCAGCCTTCGAAAGTCCAGACACGGTCGGCCTGGCGGCAGGCAATGGTTTCAGTCTTTTTCGTGCGCGTTCCGGCCGTGAGCCATACGACGATGTGGCGGCAGACCTGGCCTTTGCTATCGCGGAAGGATGCTGTTGGCATGATGATGCCGCTCAACCGGCCGTTCCTGCGTTGCCAGACATAACTGGAGCCGTCGCCGACGTCATTGAGGGCAAGCTGCAGGGCACGCAATGTGGCGATCTCGTCGGACAAATCAAGATGTGGCCGCGCCATGACGATTTCGGGAGCAGGCCAGGAAGGCATGGACCGGGAAGCCGTGGATGAGCGGGAAGGCGTGGACCGGGAAGGCATGGATGAGCGGGAAGGCGTGGACGGGCGGGAAGGCATGGACTTGTCGGCGCCTGCTCGTGGTCTGGCCGCAATGGCCTGCACCATGGGCGCCTTGGCAGCGGCGCGGCTGGCTGGCAGATGCATGGTTGCCGCCATGGTGGAACCTGGCAGGAAAGCGACCATGGCCAGGAACACGAAGGAAAGAACCGCGAAGACCGTATAGGGAAGCAGTGCCGGTTTTAAACACATAATAATCTCACTCAACAAACGCTACAATTCCGCAACAAACAATGCGGGCGTTGCTCATGATGCCTGGGAGTGGTTAAAAAGCGGTGAAGCTGCGTGCCGGATTGACTGCGCCGCAGTTGTTCGAAATGCGACGCGGGAGCGCCCTTGGCCACAGATGATAGCGGCCCTCAAAGGCCGAGCCGAGCGGCTGAGAGACCGGGTGGAAGCTGAGAGACTGAGATAGTTGAGGCTGGGAGGCTGGAATATGGCTGAAAAGAAGCCTGACTATTACGCGGGACCGCAGGCCGGTGACTTCACCAGGGTGGCGGAACCATTTGGCCTTTTCGAGGCGTGGATGGCCGATGCAACCAAACATGAACTCAATGATCCCAACGCCATGGCGCTTGCCAGCGTTGACGCCAATGGGTTGCCGAACCTGCGCATGGTTTTGCTGAAGGGGCTCGATGATGGCACGCACCCGCAGCGCGGTTTCGTGTTCTATACCAATTTCGAGGGGCAGAAGGGCGTCGAGCTGCTGGCCAATCCAAAAGCGGCCCTGTGCTTTCACTGGAAGTCGCTGCGCCGCCAGGTGCGCGTGCGCGGGATCGTTTCGCAGGTGAGTGACGAGGAGGCGGACAGTTATTTTCAGTCGCGCCCGCGCGGCTCCAGGATTGGCGCCTGGGCGTCCCAGCAGTCGCGGCCTCTCGAAGGGCGTTTTGCACTTGAAAAGGCTGTTGCGCGCTATGCCGCCAAATTCAATATCGGCAATGTTCCACGGCCCCCCTATTGGTCCGGGTTTCGCGTAACGCCGCTGGAGATCGAGTTCTGGCACGACCGGCCATTCCGCCTGCACGACCGGGTTGTTTTTCGTCGCGCCACGAGTAGAGAGCCGTGGCAGCGCCAGATGCTTTATCCCTGATTGGCCTCACGGATGCCATGCCGGGCTGACGACCTCTTTATGGCGGTGTTGCCGGCGGCTCAGCCGGTGCGATTGTTTGGGTTATGATATTGGCGAGGATGGCGGAGACCAGCATCGCCACCAGACCAAGCTGCGGCCTTGCCACCGGCATCAGGATCAGCAGCAGAAATGGTGCGCCAAGGATGGTTATCAGCCAGCTCAAACCGGCAAGCAGGTGCTGCCCATCAAGCATCTGCGCGCCGTATTCGACAGGTCGCGCATAGGCGATCGCGGCGATCAACAGCATGGTGAGCGTTACCACTGCCGAATCCATGGGTTCAAGGTGATTGTGGCCAGGTGGCGCCGTCGCCCGTGATGACGCGACATCAAGCGCCAGCAGGGCAGCCACGATCAGTAGCGGCGCAGTCGTCTCATCGCCTGGCCGGCGGCCGACTTGCAGTTTCATCGGGTTTGCCATCTGGGGAGATTGCGCATTCCGCCGGGCCTGCCGGGCTCTAGTAACATATTTATTCTAGTGTAGCTTATGACTTTGACGTTTGAATGCGAGTGCGCCTTAAGTGGTATCAAACGTCAAAGTCGCTACATTAGGAGATGCCAGCTTCATTGTGAATTTAGCTGCTGCCCGTTCTATGCTACACCATGAACTTATGGAACCCGAAAATAGCGGTCAGGGCCGGCAGCTATCGTCGCAGCCATTCCCCTCGGCGATAGACCCGGCAGCCTGCCTGAGGCAGAGCCTGCCAGGGACTGAAACAGGTTGAAGGACCGGATTACAGAACATGCCAAGTGCAACAAACGCGGAAAAAAAGACTCTGGTGCTGACGGGGGCGTCGCGCGGCATCGGCCATGCAACGGTCAAGCGGTTTTCGTCTGCCGGCTGGCGCGTCATCACCTGTTCGCGGCAGGGGTTTCCCGAGAGCTGTCCCTGGGAGATGGGTGAGGAGGACCACATACAGGTCGATCTGTCTGATGTCGCAAGTACGCGTAATGCCATTGCCGAGATCAAGGAGCGTCTCAAGGACCAGGGCAGCCGGCTGAATGCGCTGGTCAATAATGCGGCGATTTCGCCAAAGGGCGAGGCTGGTGCAAGGCTCGGGACGATCGAAACCAATCATGCCGACTGGCAGCATGTGTTCCAGGTGAATTTTTTTGCCCCTGTGCTGTTGGCGCGCGGCCTGATTGAGGAGCTGGAATTGGCCAGGGGGGCCGTTGTCAATGTGTCGTCAATCGCCGGCAGCCGCGTCCATCCTTTTGCCGGCGCGGCCTATGCCACGTCGAAGGCGGCGCTGGCCTCGCTGACCCGCGAGATGGCCTTTGACTTCGGGCGCCGCGGGATCCGCGTCAATGCGATTTCGCCTGGCGAGATTGATACGGCGATCCTGTCTCCGGGCACGGAAAAGATCGTCATGGAACAGATCCCGCTGCAGCGGCTTGGCGAGCCGGAGGAAGTTGCCAAATCAATCTACTTCCTGTGCACCGAGGCATCGAGTTATGTGAATGGTGCGGAACTGCATATCAACGGCGGCCAGCACGTTTGATGCGGGCCTGCTTGGCCAGCTTGGCGCAAGCCCGCTGCCCGGTGTCCTGCCGGTTGCGGCGGCCGCGCGGGCATCAGGGTATCGGCTATAGGGGTATCGGGCATCGGCTAAGGCATTATCATCGGGGCATCTGATTTTTCGCCGGCGCCAGGCTATAACGGTACGCGCAGGCTTGCCTTCAGTCCACCAAGTGCGCGGCTGCGGCCAAGCGCAATGTCACCGCCATGATTGCGTGCGATGTCGCGGGCAATGGCGAGGCCGAGACCGGTATTGCCGGCGTCCTGGTTGCGCGCGTGGTCGAGACGGTGAAAGGGCTTGAAGACTTCTTCATAGTCTTTTTTTTCGATGCCCGGTCCATCGTCCTCGACGTCGATACGCAGCCATTGCGCTTCCTTTGTCACGCGGATGATGATCCTGTCGCCAAATCTGGCGGCGTTGGAAATCAGATTTGTCAGGGCACGTTTGAACGAATTGCGCCGCAAGGTGAGAACGAGGTTCTTGTGGCTTTTGCGCAATTTCAACTCGATGGGCTTGCCGAAGTGGAAGGCCCCATCATGGATCTGCTGCAAAAGCCTGCCGATGTCGGTTGGCGCAGCTTGTTCCCCGCCATCGCCCTTTGAGAATGCAAGATAGTCTTCCAGCATGTTCTGCATCTCTTTGACGTCAGAGCGCAGTGCGACAATCTCGGGCGTGTCACCGAGCAGTTCCAGTTCGAGTTTGAACCTCGTGAGGATTGTGCGCAGATCGTGCGAGACGCCGGCCAGCATTGTCGTGCGCTGTTCGACGTGGGTGGTGATGCGGTCGCGCATTTCCATGAAAGCCGATGCCGCCTGACGCACTTCGCGCGCACCGCGCGGCCTGAAATCCTGCGGCAGCGGCTGGCCCTTGCCAAAGGCCTCGGCGGCTTCCGACAAACGCAGGATGGGTCTGATCTGATTGCCCAGGAACAAAACCGCCACAGCCAGAAGTACGATTGAACTGCCAACCATCCACAGCAGGAAGATGTATGAATTGGAGGCGAAAGTCTGCGAGCGCAGGGCAATGAAGCGGAGGATCGCGTGATCGAGTTTGACGCGAATTTCCACATGCCGCGACCGGCCGACGGTATCAATCCAGAATGGCTGCTGGACCCGTTTGCGCACCTGGTTTGACAAGGTCCGGTCGAGCAGTGCGAAAAACGGTTTTGGCTGCGGTGCCGGCAGGTCTCCGGAGGGCAGGATACGCAGTGACAGGTTCATCTGATCGCGCGCCAGGTCGATCAGTCTGTTATAATCGCCAGGGTTTGGATAAGTTTTGTAGACCTCTATCAGCGCCGCAATATCTCTCGCCGTGGCTTCCGACAAGCGCCTTGATACAGCAGCCCAATGGCGCTCCATGAAGACAAAGGCTATGACGCCTTCAAGCAAAACAATGGGCGCAATTATAATGATGAGCGTGCGTGCATAAAGCCCCTTGGGTGTCAGATGGGAAATGCCGTGCCGCAGGCCACTGAGCAATGCCATCGGCCATTGAATGCCGGCTTTCCGGAGTGCCGCGCGCGGGTACCGCCAGAGCCATTTTGTTGCGCCGGCTGCGATGCCCGAGGATGGCCTGTGCGCCGCCGCGCCGCCAGCATGGCTGCCACGTCCTGCTGGCCTGGCAATGCGACGCAGACCGTTTGATGTTCTGCCTCGCCATTGCACGGCAAGTCGCGCCAGGTTGCCGCGCCGGTCCGGCTCGCGCGCCGGCTTCGGCTCAATGTTCCGCTTTGCTGCAACATTCTGGTCTACTGCAACCATGTGAAGATCCCATCGCCACCAGGGCGAGCTGGTGATTTTTCTGTGCCGGCAGGCAACTGCAGGTAA
>Ga0114931_10004025_pt1 | contig 18439 bp, 15 predicted proteins | sample 2SBtaG_FD_89579 | JGI IMG/M metagenome (GOLD analysis project Ga0114931, IMG submission 89579) | Deep subsurface microbial communities from Kolumbo volcano to uncover new lineages of life (NeLLi) - 2SBTROV14_V59a metaG | ecosystem: Environmental > Aquatic > Marine > Volcanic | place: Kolumbo...
CTGTGTTCAAAAACTCCTGCGCTTTCCCATCCGCCGACCGCCCTTCGAGGCCGGTCGACGCATTCCCCAACCGAGTGCACTCGCGACCTCCCTGTCGCTCGCCCTGCGGGCGCGGCGCGGTGCACCACGTGCGAATCGGCTATCCTGCCGATTCGTCGAGTCGGTGCCGTTGTGGCCGCTTCGGTACCTCTCCTGTACTCGATTTGGTCCCGCCTCGAGATAGCCGGCGGCGCATGATAACCCCGCGCGCAGCATCCGCCCAGCACGCCCCTCACTCAACTCAGCTCGACGCGCGCCGCGAGCGTGTAACCCAGGCCGCGTACGGTCTTGATCAGGCTTGGCGCCTTGGGATCCTTTTCCAGTTTCTTGCGCAGCTTGGCAATCATGACGTCGACCCCGCGCTCGGTGGGATTCCAGCTTCGTCCGGAAACGCTCTGCATAATCTCGTTGCGACTCAGCGAACGATCAGCGTGCAGCGCCAGGGTTGAAATGAGCTGAAATTGTGCGCTGGTCAAGTCCAGCGCCTTACCATTGGGTGAAGTCAGTACTTGAGCGACCAAATCCAGCGTCCAACCCGCGAAGCGTGCACTGGACCAGCCGTGCTCGGCAGGGGTTTCACGTGCGGAGGCACGACGCAGCACGGTCCGCACGCGGGCCAGCAGTTCGCGTTGATCGAAAGGCTTGGTCACATAGTCGTCGGCCCCGAGCTCGAGGCCTACCACGCGGTCCACCGGATCCACCTTGCCCGTCAACATGATGATCGCCACCTCCGACGAGCGCCTTAGCTCACGGGCGAGACTCAATCCGTCGGTGTCGGGCAACATGAGATCGAGGATCACCAAGTCCACGGAATGCTCGGCCAAACGCGCGCGCATCTGTTCCCCGCTTGCCGCCTCGTCCACTACATAGCCTTCGCGACTGAGGTAGCGAGATAATATCCTGCGAACACGATCGTCGTCGTCTACAATAAGGATTCGGTTTTCGGTTGGCATTCTGGCAGACGATTCCTTATTTGATACGCTTGGCGACCGACAGCGTCGAGCTATACTCGACTCTATCGATATATTGTCGCACCTATCGATCGATATATTGTCGCACCTATCGCCTTGTTGATGAAGCACCGCGTGGTAGCGGGAAATTTCGCCGACTCGTGGGCGGAGAAGTCGATCGGCGACAGAAGAGGACGCGACCAGCCGATAGCAGCGCACGATCAGAGAAACCGCATGGGATCCGGAATGACGAACCGCCATCCACGACACGCGCTTCCGAGCAGATGAAATCGGCTCGCCAAGCCATAGCGAGCAGCGCGCCGTGCCCGCCGAGCGCCGTTGCGTCCCCGGCACCCGCCGTGCTGTGCGTCGATCCGCGTACGCTGCGGATACGCCATCTCACCGCCGCCGCGCGAGAATGGTTGCGCCCGGCGACGGGAGATCCGCTGGGGCGGCTCCTGACGAGCTTGGTTACCGGAACCGATGAGGCGCAGATCGCGACGAGCCTGGATCGCCTTGCGAGCGGAAAACCGCGGAATGTACGGTTGCGGCTGGCGCCGAAACACGGCGCCAACACTCCCTCGCCGGCGACGTTGGAATACCTCGAAGGCGCCGACGAACCGCTATTGGTCATCGCGCTCACCGCGGCGAGCGCCACGCCCGAGACGACGGACCTGGACAAGATCCCGGCGGTCGGCGATTTGATCGCGACCCTGGGGCACGATTTCAACAACCTTTTCAGCGTGATCCTCGGCAGCCTCACGTTGCTGCAAGAGGAAGGGCCGACGGTTGATGATTTTGAAGCCCTGATTGAAGAGGCGCTAGCCGCTGGTCAAGAGGGTTGCGCGATCATCGAAAAGCTGGTCGCCGCCACCGGTCGGCAGGTGCTGCGTCCGAGCCGGGTCGACGCCCGCCAACTCGCGACGCGACTCGCCACCCTGTTGCGGCGCACCCTGCCGGCGAGTATCGAATTGCGCCTGCGCGCGGAATCCGATTTGCCGGCCCTGAATGTCGATGCCGCGCAATTCGAACGTACGTTGCTGCAATTGTTGGTAAACGCCCGCGAGGCGATGCCCGACGGCGGGATCATCTCGGTGACGCTCGCGCGAGAATTCGCGGCCGACATTCCCGGCCGCGAAGCGGAATCGGAACACCTACGGATCACTGTTGCCGACAGCGGTCACGGGATCAGCGTGCAACCTGTCGAGCGCGCATTCTTGCCCTTCTACAGCACGCGCACCCCGCGTCGCGGGCGCGGATTCGGGCTCAGCATTGCCCGCGCTTTCGTCCATCGCTGCAACGGTGCGATCAGCCTCCGAAGCGGCGCCGAAGGAACCACCGTGCTGTTGCGATTTCCGAGCGCCGGCTAGTGCCGCTCTACGGTTGGCGCCACGACCCGGAGCACGGGTAGTATCCGGGCGACGGCGGACGGAAGCACGGCGATGCGCGGCGATCATTCCTGCCGCCGAGCGAGTGCGCGCGGATGCGAGTCTCGGTAGCTACCAGCGTCGCGGGCGGCCGGATAGCGCGCACCGGGAGTTCACCGCGGGCCCGGTCATGCGTTACCCTGCCGTGACGCCGGGACGCTTATCGAGGGGTTACACGGGGCGACCGTTAAACCACATGGATAAAAAACGCAATTCGATACGCCGCAAACCGTCGGGGATCCTCCGGAGCTGCGTCTCGCGAGTCCGCCATTGTCCCGACAGTGAAGGTGAGCAGGCTACATTTCGGGTTCTGATCGGCGCGGTGGTGCTCATCTACCTGTATGGCAGTGGTGCATTCCAGCCATCGGGCGGGGGGGTCGGCTACTTCGCGAATCGCGTCATGGGGACTGCCTTTGCGCTCAGCGCGGTGACGATACTGGGTGCCGTCGCTCTTTATCCGGTGCGTTCGCTGGTACGCCGCTATCTGGGCATGTGCGTCGACACCGGCTTTATTTCCTACGCCATGTACGCGACCGGCGAAGCGGGCGCGCCACTCTTCGTCGTGTATCTGTGGGTCGCATTCGGAAATGGCCTGCGCTACGGCGTGAACTACCTCTATCCCGTGATCGCATTGAGTTGCGTCGGCTTCGCAGCGGTCATGGTGTTCGGTCCCTTCTGGTCGCAACATCGCGGGCTCGGGATCGGGATCGCGATCGGGCTGCTGATCCTGCCCCTCTATGTAGCGGCGCTGATTCGGCGACTCGACGCCGCGGTCAAACAGGCTAAGGCTGCGAGTAACGCCAAGGGTGAATTCCTGTCCAACATGAGCCATGAAATCCGCACCCCGCTCAACGGCGTGATCGGGTTGAGCGGTTTATTGGCGGACACCGAATTGGACCATGAGCAGCGCGACTTCGTCGAGACCATCCGCGCGTCGGGCGACGCGTTGCTGGCACTGGTCAACGACATCCTGGACATCTCCAAGATCGAAGCGGGCAAAGTCATTATCGAAGAGCGTGACTGTGACTTGCACCGCTTGGTGACCAGTACCGAGCGGATGTTCGCGCCACAGGCGCGCGAAAAACAGATCGCGTTGAACGTCTATATCGATCCGGCGCTGCCGTTCCTGGTGCGCGGGGACTCGCACCACCTCCTGCAGGTGCTGATCAATCTGGTGTCCAACGCGATCAAGTTCACGGCGACCGGGGGCGTCGAGATTCGGCTCACCCAGATGGGCGCCGGCGAGGGGCGGATCAGCGTCCGTTTCGAAGTCATCGACACCGGGGTGGGGATCGCGCCCGCCGACCAGGAAAAGATCTTCGACAGCTTCACTCAGGCGGACGGATCGATCACGCGTAGCTATGGCGGCAGCGGACTCGGCACCGCAATCAGCAAGCGCCTGGTAAACCTGATGGGCGGTACGATTCGTCTCCAGAGCTCGCCGGGCCAGGGCAGCCGTTTCTGGTTCACTCTCGATTTCGACCTGCCGACCGCCGGCGTAGGCACTCAAGCCGGCGATCCGGAGGCCCTGGATCAATCCACGATACTGGTCGTTGAAGCCAACCCCGATGCGCCGCTCACCAACCAGATCCGCGCCTGGTCGAAATCGGTGCAACACAGCGCGAGTTGCGCGCAGGCCTACGCCAAGCTGCTCGGCGCGGCCGAACAGGGACGGCGATTCGATTTAGTCATCGTCGAGCACACCTCGCTCGGCATCGCGGCAGGCGAGTTCGCGGCCGGGGTCCGGCGCGAACCGCCGATCCGGGACACCGCGCTGGTACTGGTAGGCGGGCACGGCGGGCTGACGGAAGCGTCGCAACTCGCCGACGCGGGCTACATCTCCTGCCTGCGTGCGCCGATCGATCCACGCCACCTGGCCAACGCGCTGCACGCCGCCATGCTGCGTCGCGGCACCGCGCCCGCCGAAACTCCAGCCACGCCGCTCGAAACGGCCGCGACCGGTGCGGTGCCGATCAGCGCGCGCTCGCTGCAAGTGCTGGTTGCCGAGGACCATCCGGTAAACCGCAAGGTGATCACGCGCATCATCAAACGCGCGGGGCACGCGGTCGAGGTCGCGGACAACGGGCGTAGCGCGCTCGAGCGACTCAGCGAACGCTCCTTCGATCTTGCGATTGTCGATATGCACATGCCGGAGATGGACGGCATCGAGGTCGCCAAGCTGTTTCGCGCCACCCACCCGGGCAATAGCCTGCCGTTCATGGTGCTCACCGCGAACGCCACCACCGATGCGCTCAGGGCCTGCGAGGAAGCCGGGATCGATGCCTATCTGACCAAGCCGATAGAGCGCCAACGGCTGGTGCACGAGATCGAACAACTAGGCTACGGAGGAGCCGCGACCGGTGCGGTACCAGGCTCCGGCGCGCGCGTGGCGGCGGTCGATCGGGTGCCTGCAACCCGCGTGCGTCAGATCATCGACGTCAGCAAACTGATGAGCCTGGAGCAGTTGAGCGCCGCGCCCGGCTTCATCGAGGAGATGGCCGAGACCTTCGCCCATGACGGTGAGCGACTGCTGGACCAGCTACGAGCGGCGGTACGCGAGAGTCGCACTCAGCGAGTGCGCGAGATCGCGGAGCAATTCCGAGTCAGCGCGGAGACCTTTGGCGCCACCGGCCTCGATCATCTCGCGCGACGCTTGCTGATCGCCGATCCGGTGGCGCGCGCGGAGGCGTTACGCCTGTGCGAGCGCATCGAGCAGGAGATCCGCCGCGTCCGTGACGCGTTGCGCGCCTACCTCCGGCGGCGCAATCGCGCCGCTGCTAGCGAGTGAGTCGTTCACCGGACTCGCGGCGCAACAACAGCGCCGGCAGCAGCGTGAAGTCAGCCACCAGGGCGACCAGGATAATCAGCGCCGTGAGCTCTCCCAGCCCCTGATTGATCGCATAGGAGGAGCTGGCCAACACGGCGAAGCCGAGCACCAGAATCACGCTGGTATACACCATCGGCCGCCCCACCCGGGCGAAGGCGTAACGCACCGCGAACTCGCGGCTTTCCCCCATTCCCTTGCGTGCACGCAAGTAGTTCCCCAGAAAATGCACCGTGTCGTCGACCACAATCCCGAGCGTCATCGCGGTCACCACCGACAGCGCCAAGCCGACTTCACCGACCAGCATCCCCCAAATCCCGAAGGCGAGCAGCGCCGGCACCAGATTCGGGATCAAGCTCAACAGACCGATCCGCAGATCGCGCAACGAAATGGTGACGATCAGCGCGATCAGAATGAACGCGACCCCCGAACCGCGCAACATCGCCCGACTGTTACGCTCCGCCAGGTACGCGAAAATCAACGGCGTCCCCACCGCCTGCGCGTGCATCGGCGCCGGCGTATGCGCCACCAACCACCGGTCGGCGCGTTTCGTCAGTGCCTTGAGGCTGAGATTGTCCAGATTGCCGAGCGTCACCGTGACCCGGCTCGCCCTTCCGTCGACGCTTACCGTATCATTCAGATCCAGCCCGTAGGGCACCGACATCTGATAGACGAGTAGATACTGGGCGGCCTGGGTGCGCTCCTCCGGCAGTCGATACCAGCGCGGATCGTCGCCATGCAGATTGCGATTGAGACGTTTCAGCAACTCGGTAACCGCGTCGACATGGATCACGCCGGGCTGCGCGCGCAGCCATTGGGCGAAGGCGTCGACCCGTTTCAGGTAGGCCGGATCATGGACACCGTTGGCCGCACCGGAATCCAGTGAGTAGTGGATGCGGTAGATCCCGGTGAGATGACTCATCACGAACTCGGTGTCCTGGCGGAACGGGATAGACTTGTCGAAGTAGTCAACGAAACGGTCGTTAATCGTGATCCGTGGCAGCATGAATGCCGCGGCCAACACCGCGACACCACCCGCCACCAGCACCGCGCGGCGATGGCGGATGACACACCCCGCGAAGCTCCGCAGCGCGGCGGCGGTGCCCGCCGAACCGTGTACCGGGCCGCGCCACGAGCCATAGGCGAGCAACGCCGGAATGGTTAGCACGGTATAAACATAGGCCAGGGCGACCCCGGTGGCGGTGATGTTGCCCAACCCCCTGAAGGCCGGCGAATCGGAAAAATTGAGGCTCAAGAATCCCACCAGGGTCGTGAGGCTGGTCACGGTGATCGGCCAGAAATTAGCGTCGATGCTATCCGCGATCGCATCCACCACCGCATGCCCGGTGCCGCGGGCGCTTAGATACCCGGTCAACAGATGCACGCAATCCGCGATCGCGATGGTCATGATGATGGTCGGTGCATCAGCCGACGCCGCGGTGATCGGGAGGCCAAACCACCCGGCGATGCCGAGCGCGGACAAGGCCGAGAACCCAACCACTCCCAGGGTCAATGCGGCGCCCCTCCACGAACGCAGAAACACCACCAGGGATATCGCGATGACCAGGTACATCAATGGCACCAAGGTACGTAGATCGGCCATGGTGGCTTCCGGAAACGCGGCATCGAGAAGCACGTTTCCGGTAAGGTGGATGCGCACGTCGCGCGCCCCTCCCGTAACTCGCGCGGTCAACGCCCGCACCGCGGCGGCAACCTGCTCGGCGTGCTCGGGGGGTGCGCGCTCGAAGTTGAAGCGCACGCTCACGGCCCCCACGTCGCCGTGCGGCGAAACCAACCGTCCGCGCAGCGCCGGCGAGTTCAACGCAACCTTGCGAATGCGGGCGATCTCTTTGGCATCGAGCGCGTCGCCGCCGACCAGTGGAGCGATGATCAACTCGTCGCCCGCGGCTTGCGAATCCTGAAAGTTGGTGAGCGAATCGACCCGCACCGCAAACGGTAAACGCCACGCCGCCTCGGTGAGTTTGCGGATTAGGCCCAACGCCCGCGACGTGAACACGTCACCGCCGACGGGCGCCACCACGATCAGCACCTGCTCGTTATGTGAATAGACCTTCTCGAACGCGTCCAGGGCCAGGAGTCGCGGATCCGCCGGATCCAGAAACGCCCGATAATCGGCGTTGATGCGCAGTTGCGCGAGTCCCGCACCGCACAACGCCGTGACCAACAAACCGGCCACCAGCAACCAATGGCGGTAACCCGCGACGAACGCCGCATAGCGGCGCCAAATCCGGCGTGGAGGGGGCTTCAGGGACGCACTTCGCGCGGCACCGCCAGCGTCGCTGATTTCACCCCGGCGCACGCTGCATCGCCAACACGGCGTTGTGGCCGCCAAACGCGAAGGACTCGCTCAACGCGACCCCGAGCGGCGCCGCCTGCGCAGCACGGGCAAAATTCAGGGGCCGCACCGGATCGTCGAGATTGTGGCAGCCGTGAACTCGCTGATCGCGCAAACTGTAGGCCATCACCGCGGCTTCCAACGCTCCGGAGGCACCGATCGTGTGACCGAGCAGCGCTTTGGTCGAATTGACCAGCACGCGGTCCCCGAAAACCCGTTCGATCATCGCACTTTCGACTTCGTCGTTAACCCGGGTACCGGTACCATGGGCGTTGAGGTAGCCGATCTGCGTCGGCGCGAGACCGGCCGCGTCCAGCGCGGCGCGCAACGCGCGTTCTATTTGGCGGGCGTCGGGCGCTACCGCCATGATGCTAGGCGTCAAAACTCTCGCCATAGCCGACCACCTCGGCAATCACCGGCGCGCCGCGGCGCCGCGCCGCCTCCAACGGCTCGAGCAGCAACACCGATGCACCGCCCTCGGCATAAAGAAAGCCGGAGCGCGCACGGTCGAAAGGGCGATTGGCGCGTTCCACGTCCGCGCAGTCGCGCGCCAGGGCGTGAGCGACGTCGAAGCCATGAAAAATCGCGCCGTGCTCGTCGTTCAGGTACTCCGAGCCGCCGGCCAGCGCGGCGTCAACCTCGCCATCGCGAAGCGCACGGTACGCGTGCCCTATCGCCGCGGTCCCGGACGCGCACGCGAGCGACAGGGTGACATTCGGTCCATGCAAACCGAGCTTGATACCGAGCGTCGCCGACAGCGCATTGGGCATCAGCATCGAGACCACGAAGGGGTTGAACCGCCGGGCGTGTGGAAACTCTTCACGCATCGCCCGGAGTTCATCGGCCATCGGCCGCTTGGCTTGCGACCACAACGCCTCGAGGCGCTGCCGTGGTCGCGCCAGAACGTGGTAGGTGTGGTTAAGGAGAAAACTATGCGCGCCACCGCTGCCGGTACCCATCCAGACCCCGGTACGCAACGCGTCGAGATCGCTCAGGTGGTAGGTTCCGGCCCGCCGATCCTTACGCTCAACGACGATTCCGGCTGATTCCAACGCCTGCAGCGCGGCCTCCAGCCCGAGCAGCGCCACCGGGTCGATCTGCATGCGTTCGACCCGGCTGAAACGCCCCAGCAACTCGGCCATCGAGCCGAGCGGCGCCCACACCAGCGAACCATTTTCCGCGTAGCGACTCCAGTGCTCGGGAATCGGCGCCACCGTCGCCCGGCCCTCCAGACAAGCATTCCAGAACACCTCGCCGGTGTTCCCCAAGCTCGAGCAAACGCCGATCCCGGTGACCGCTACGCGGCGCCTCATCCGGTGTCGGCCAACGCCGTAATTCGTGCGTGTATATACTTGACTACATCGCCGAGGGTACGCAGCTTTCCGGCCTCGGCTTCGGGGATCGAGCCGCCGAACTCGTCCTCGAGCGCCATGAACAGTGAAAGCTGGGTCAACGAATCAACCGCCAAATCTTCCCGTATCAACTGGTCGGGATCGAGCGTCTCAAGGTCGACCGCGAGCACTTCAGCCACCACGCCGAACACCCTTTCTTGCAGTTCCGCCGCGGTCATGGTCGACATCGTTTTCATCCTTTTCGTGAGCCAGTGAATCTCGGCAGCGTCTACTCGCGAGCGCGCGACTCCCCCGGGGCGGGTGCGGTGCATAATAAAAAATTCAGGTGCACCGGCGCAAAGCCATGGTCGGGCCGGGTAACAAAAAATTACGAATAATTACATTCGATAACCCCTACAGGGCCTTGGAATATGCAAGATGACATTCGAAGATGTCTGCGACCAAACACGACCCAACCGATCGCTGACATGGTCGTCGTCAACCGCTAACGCCAACTGTGGATGTGGCGTTCCAATTATGGCTAACGGAGGGGGTTCCAGCATGTCATATTCAGCCGCCCGGATACAAACAACGTTGCACGAGGAATCCGCGCAGACGCGCGCGGGCATGAATCAAATCCGTACTCCGGTCGAAATTCATAGCCCTGCCGCGGAATATACTTCACGCTATTTCGATACCCGCTTCGATCCAAGCTACGGAACCTACTGGGCGATGTTACGCGCGGACGCTCCGGTGTGTTTCTCGCCACCCCTGGTTGCGTCCCTGCGCGAGTGCCAGCGCGAGATCGCGACCCGGGTGCGCGAAGCGATTAGCAACGATGCCGCGGAGCGCATCCACTTTCAAGTATTCGGATCGCGGATCCCCGACGTGTTCAGTTTGGGGGGTGATCTGATCCTTTTCAAGTCGCTCATCGAACGGCGCGACCGGGCGGCGTTGCTGCGCTATGCACGCGAAACGATTGACTTGGTGTACAGCACCGCGACCGGCTACGAGTTGCCGGTAACCACTATCAGCCTGGTTCAGGGCCAAGCCCTGGGAGGCGGGTTCGAGTGTGCGCTTGCCGCCCAAGTGGTGATCGCGGAACGGCAGTCGCGAATGGGCTTGCCCGAAGTATTGTTCAATCTGTTCCCGGGGATGGGCGCCTACCAGTTGCTGTGCCGGCGCATGACACCGGTGCGCGCCGAGCAGTTCATCCTCAGCGGACGTACCTATACCGCCGAGGAACTCTACGAGATGGGACTCGTGGACGTGCTCGCCGACCCCGGTCAGGGTGAGGAGGCGGTGCAGCACTACATCCGCATGCATCACCGGCATCAGCGCGCCGCAAACTCGCTGCGCCGCGCGATCCAGGCGTCGGCACCGCTCGACTACCAGGCGATGCTGCGGATCGGCGAGGTCTGGGTCGATGCCGCGCTGCAACTCACGCCCAAGGATTTCCAGGTGCTCGATTACCTGATCCGCGCACAGCAACAATACCTGCAGTAAGGGCTCGGTTCAAAATTAGCTCACCAACTCAAGCGCCGACCCATCCCGCTTGGCTGCGTTGCTCGTCAGTCGAATATAGTGACTATTCGCCTTCCTCGCGCCTTGCCAGCCGGGCGTCTCGGCACCCGAGTTGGCAATTTAATTTCCGCCCGAGCCCTAAGCGCTCGGGCCGAAACCGGCGACGGGCCGACCGTGAAGCTCGCCGGCACCCGTCACTGAAACGCGGCGGCTCGCAACCGCGCGCCGAACTATCCGGGAGCCCGTTGGAGAGGTGCGAGTGCCGCGACCCCCGCCAACCCGTCATAACGGCCGTCCGGCGCAACCCGAAACCCATGCACGCGCGCGTTGGAAACAAAGACCTGGTCCTCGTACCAGAGCGGCACATAGGGCAAATCAACCAGCAACAGCGCCTCGAGACGCCGATAAATCGCCGCCTGATCGGTCGTCGATTCGGTCCGTTCCGCGGCATCGATGAGGCGATCGGCACGCGGATTCGAATAACGCCCGCGGTTCGCCCCTGCCGGCGGCACCGAGGCGCTGTACAGGGTATAGCGAAAAATATCGGGTAGCTTGACCCCGACCCAGGCGAGGCTGTACATCTGAAAGCGCCCGGCCTTGATGTCACCGTAAAAGGTACCCCAGTCATAACTCTTGAGCGTCACGTCGATCCCGACGCGTCCGAGTTGCGCCTGGATGATGCTCGCCAAACGCAGCCGATAGGGATCGCTCGACGTCTTGTAGGTGATCCGTGGGCGCCGCGCGCCGGTCAACCCCGCTCGTCGCAAGATCCGCCGCGCCAGTTCGGGATCGTAGGCGGGCGCCACCAATCGCGGATTGCCGGCCCAATGCTCGGGCGGCAGGATCGCGCTTGCCGGGCGCGCCGCGCCACCCATCACGTAACGGATGATCGCGGCACGGTCTACCGCGTGCGCGATCGCGCGGCGCAGCGCCACCCGACCGGTCAGCGGGTCCGCCATGTTAAAACCCAGATAGGCAAAATTGCTGCCCTTGCGCCGCTGCACCGTCAACTCGCTGCGCCGCTCCATCCAGCCGATCAACTCCGGCGGCAAATCACCTTGCATCATGTCAATTCCACCGCGTAGTAGCTTGAGCACCCGCACCGTCGGGCTCGCCACCCGTAGCAACTCGAAGCGCTGCCCATCGCGACGCCGGCGCAGGATCAGGCGATCGTCGCGCGGCCATGCCTCAAGCGTGAACGGTCCGCTGCCGATCGGCCGGCGGCTGATCGAATCCGGGTGCGCGATGCGTGCCGCCGGCAGGATCCCCACCACCAGCCGCCCCGGCAACAGAGGTGCCGGCCGAGACAGCACGAACCGCACGCTGCGCGGGTCGATCAATTCCACCGCCTTGATCATCGACAACGAGCCACGATGCGGTGATCCGGTGGCCGGATCAAGTACCGAGCCGTAGGTCGCCTTGACGTCACGGGCGGTCAGCGGCGTGCCGTCGGAGAATCGGTGTTCGCCGGGCATCAGCGTGAAACGCCAGCGGAGCGGCGACTCCCGCCGCCAACTCGCCAACGCCGGGATCGGCCGGTAGTGTTCGTCGAAATCCACCAGGCGTTGATAGATCAGCCGATTGATCCGGGTCGACGCTGCATCCGTCGCGAATCGCGGGTCGAGTGTCGCCGGACTCGAGGCGAGTCCGAAGCGCAGCACCTCGGGGTCACGCGAACTGCATCCAGCGATCAAGACGACAACGAGCATCGCCAGCCAAGCCCGTCGAGCCAAGCGTATCTTGATCAACATCCATACCCTTTTGTTAGCGCGCCCTTGACGCTTACGAGCGCCCGGCGGCGCATGGCGAGGTCGAGCAACGCACAGTATACTGACAATGTTACTGTCGGCGCGCCGCGATCATCGGGCTGTCGACGTGCGGGAATTGACGGGCGATCCCATGCATACGATACGTATTTCGGGTTTGTCCACTCGGCCTGCAGGGAGTGGAGGAATACCACGGGCAGCGCTTGGCAGCGCGGAGCGCCCGGCTGGCGAGCGCCGCAACGGCGGAGATGGACGGGTGCTGCGCGGCGAATGGCTGCGCGCGGAAAGTACCGTCGATCACCAGCGACCACACCACGAGCCACGCCTGCGGACCGCTGTCCCGCCACCGCTCGATGCACGGATCCTCGCGCGACGCGCCATGACCGCTTACCGAGCAAGCACCCAGCCTGCCGTGTCACACCTTCATTTGATTGCCTGAACGTGGAACTCTACCCCAGCGCTGCACGTCCCACCGCTCGCCGGTCCGCGCCGGGTGGAATTCGCCAACCAGTAATATGTCACCGCTTTCCGGATCGACCGTAGGTTTCATCGGTCTCGGTCTCATGGGTCGCCCCATGAGCCGCAACCTCATGCATGCCGGCGCGCGGTTGGTCATCCATAACCGCAGCCGTGAAGTGGTAGCGCGACTCGCCGGCGAGGGAATGCAGGCTGCCGCGAGCCCGGCCGAGGTCGCGCACCGCGCGCCCGTCGTGATCTTGATGCTCTCGGACACTCCGGCAGTCGAACAGGTGTGCCAAGGGGCCGATGGTTTGATTAACGCGGTCCGGCGCGGCAGCCTGGTGATCGACATGGGAACCACCGCGGTCGCCGCGACCCGTTTGATTGCGGACCAATTCGCCGCGCGCGGCGCCGCATTCGTCGATGCGCCGGTTTCCGGGGGCGATCTGGGCGCACGCGAGGCAACCCTCTCGATCATGGTCGGTGGCGAAGCAAATGCGGTCGAGCGCGCAATGCCACTGCTTCAGGTGCTCGGACGCAACATCACCCGCGTCGGTTCGGTCGGGGCCGGACAAGTCGCCAAGACCGCCAACCAGATCATCGTCGGTCTCAACATCGGCGCGGTTGCGGAAGCACTGAGTCTGGCGCGCGCCGCCGGCGTCGATCCGGCACGGGTACGCGCGGCGCTGAGCGGCGGCTTCGCCGACTCGCGGATCCTGCAGGTCCATGGACAGCGGATGATCGACGGTGATTTTCGGCCCGGAGGGAAGGTCGTTACCCAGCGCAAGGACCTGCGCCAAGCGCTCGAACTGGCCGCCGCCATCGGTCTCGAACTACCGGCGACCCGTCTCAACCTGTCGCTCTACGAGCGGCTGGTGGCGTCAGGCGGCGGCGAACTGGACCACAGCGCCCTGATCAAGGTCATCGCCGAGGACGACGAGTCCTCCGGGTGACCGATTTCAACTACTGTTGTGGTTGCTGTTCGCGCGCGAGCGTATTTCTTCACGAATGCTCTTCAGCAGATCGGTGAGTGCCAGCGCCATCACTCCGATGACCACCACCCAGAACACCACCGCATGAATGCGTGACATATAAAATCCCAGGAACACGAACGCGGCCGTCATGGCGATGATGCCAGTGATTATGTTGACCATTTACCCGTCACTCCCTGGTTCGCCACGCGATGCCGAGCGTCACCCGCCTCGCTCGTCGCCATCGTCTTCTTGCGCCAATCGAGCCACCAGCCAGCGTGCCGTTCGCAACAGGCGGGCGTCATCGCGGCGCGCGCCAACCATCTGTACCACGAGCGGCAATCCACGTTCGCCTTGCATCAAGGGCAGACTGAGCGCGGGAACCCCGCACAAGGTCCAGATCGTGCAGAATACCGGGCTGCCGGTTGACTCCAGTCCCGGCGGCGCTTCCCCGGTGGTCGCCGGAGTGAGCAATGCGTCATACGTGTCGAAGATCGGGACCAGCAAGGATTTGAGCATTCCGACCTCGGCGAGTGCCGCATTGTAGTCAACCGCGCGCACCCGGTTGCCGCGCTCGATGATCTCGCGCAGTTGGGTACTCAACTGCTCGCGCCCATCCCGGTACTCGCGCTCATAGCTGCGCGCGATATCAGCCTCCATGATGGTGCGATGCCATGCATGGGCCTGCTCGAAGTAAGGCGGCAGGACGACCTCCTCGATCGCGTCGCCGAGCGCCGCGACCAACTCGGCGAACGCCTCGTGGGTCCCCTGCTCGGCCTGCTCCCAGACCGGCGTACGCACGAAGCCGAGCCGCGGCGGCACCGGCGGCTCGCTACCCGCCGTCGCGAGCAGGTGCGGTGCGGCGCTCCGGCGCGTGTCGGGGTCGCGCTCGTCATAGCCAATCAGCGCCTCGGCGCCCAGGGCGGCGTCCTCGACGCTGCGTGCGAACACCCCCACCTGATCCAGCCAACGTGATTGCACCAGGATCCGATGGCGTGAAATCAACCCATGGCTGGGCTTGAAACCGACCACCCCGCAATAGGCGGCGGGTCTGATCACCGAACCGTTGGTCTGGGTCCCGACCGCCAGCGGTACCATGCCGGCGGCGACCGCGGCGGCAGATCCGCTGGAAGACCCTCCGGGCGTGCAGGTGGAATCGTGCGGGTTGCGGGTCTTGCCCGGTCCGTACACCGCGAGTTCGGTGGTGACGGTCTTGCCCATGACGACGGCCCCGGCGGTGCGCAAGCGGGTGACCGCGGCGGCATCCTCATCCGGGGTGCGCCCCGCGTGCAGCACGGTGCCGTCCTCGGTCGGATAATCCTCGGTATCGAAGATGTCCTTGACGCCCACCGGCAAGCCGTGCAGCGCGCCCAGCGGCTCCCCTGCGCAACACGCTTGATCGGCGCGGCGCGCCTGATCCAGGGCATGCTCCCGATCGAGATGCGCCCACGCCTGGATTTCCGGTTCGCGCGCGTCGCTACGCTCCAGGCAACTGACCACCAATTCCTCCGCCGTCAGTCTACCGTCGCGGATCGCCGCAGCAGCATCACACGCGCCGAGCGCCCAAGGTGTGCTCACCGTGATCTCTCCTGCGCTCTCAGTGTCCATAAATAACACCCGGTAGCCACAGCGCCAGTCCCTGGAAGTTGTACAACAGAATCATCGCCAGCAATACCACCACCAAGAACGGCAGTGAACCCTTGAAGATCTGGATCAACTGGACGTGGGGCGGCGCCACGCCTTTCAGGTAATAGGCGGCCATCGCCATTGGCGGAGTCATGAACGAGGTCTGGAGATTGAGCGCTACCAGGATCCCGAAAAATAGCGGGTCGATGTGAAAGGGTTTGAGCAGCGGCAAGAATATCGGCACGAAGATGATGATGATCTCGCTCCACTCCAGCGGCCAGCCGAGCAGAAAGATGTTCAACTGCGCCACGATCAAGAAAGTCACCGGATCCAGATTCATGCCGAGCACGAATTCCTCGATGAACTGGTGGCCTCCGAGGTAGGAAAAGACCTAGGAAAAGGTCCACGACCCGACGAACAGCCAGCACACCATCGCCGAGGTGCGCACCGTCAGATACACCGATTCTTTGAGCCTCTGCCAGCTCAACGAACGATAGGCAGCCGCCAACAACAGGCTGAAAAACGCACCCACCGAGGCCGCCTCGGTGGGGGTCGCGAGACCCATCAGGATCGCACCGAGCACCGCCATGATCAGGATGAACAAAGGCAGGAAACTGGTGAACACCATCCACAGCAACTGCTTGGTGGGGATGTCCGACTTGGGGGGCTTGGGCGCCAGCTTGGGATTGATCATTGCCCGCCCGACTACGTAGACCATGTACATGCCGGCGAGCATCATCCCGGGGATCATTGCCGCCGCGTAGGCCTGAACCACCGACACCCCGGCGGTCGCCGAGTACACAATCAGCATGATGCTCGGCGGGATCAGGATACCCAGACAACCACCGGCGCAAATCACCCCGGAAGCAAATTCGGTCTGATAACCGGCCTTGAGCAGCGCCGGATAGGCGAGCAGCCCCATCAGGGTCACCACCGCACCGATGATCCCCACCGCGGTCGAGAACAGCGCGCAGGTCGCGAGCGCCGCGATCGCCATCGACGCGGGGATCCGGCGCGCCGCGATATTCAGGGTAAAGAACAGCCGATCGACGATATTCGCGCGCTCAATGATATAGCCCATGAACAAAAACAGCGGCACCGCCACCAGCACGTTGTTGGACACCACGGAATAGGTCTGATTGACCAACAAGTCGAAAATGTTGTTATCGAACAGCGCCTGACCGGGCTGGAAATAGGCGTAGAAACCGAAACCGAGCCCCATCGCAACCAACGTGAAGGCGATCGGGAATCCAAGCAGAATCATGACCAGCAACAGGCCCATCTGCAGCATGGCGACCTGAGGATCGGTCATCGCGGCGCCTCCTGCTCGGATTGCGCGGCCGTATCCAACCCCAGGATGTGCTCCAACTCTTTCTCGCGCTGCTGGAGTTCGTCGCGCTGATCGAGGAGTTGCGTCTCCATCTCCTCGACGTCCTGCATGCGCGCGGGCCACACCCCATCGTGCAGGCACACCAGGCAGCGCAGGACTTCGGCGACACCCTGGATCGCGAGTAAGCCCGCGGCTACCGGGATGACGGTCTTGAGTGGCGAGACGGGCACGCCCGCGGGGCTGTTGATGCTGATCTCACCGGGCAGGCCTGCGGGCCCGAACGGCATGTAGCCCCACGACTCGTGGGCATAGCCGGCACCGGCATAAATAAGCGCCACCATGCCGGGAAAGAAAAACACCATATACAGCGTCAATTCAATCGCCGCCTGCATGCGGATCGGCCACAAGCGGTAGATCACGTCGCCACGTACATGCCCGCCGCGCGACAGCGTATAGGCGCCCGCCATCATGAACAGCGTGCCGTACATCGTGTAGCTGATGTCGAAGGCCCAGTCGGTGGGATTATCGAAAACGTAGCGCATGAACACGTCGTAGGTGGTGCACAGCGTCAAGATCAGGATGCACCAAGCAAACGCCTTACCCACCCAGGTACTCAAACTGTCGATGACGTACAGAAAACCGTCGATCTTGTTGCGCATGGACGCGGGTCATCCCTTAAAGAATCCAAAAAACCGGGGCGGCGCCGGGAGGCGACGCCCCGTTCAACGTAACAGCGAGGAGAGCCCTTTGTTACATTCAGAAGCCCAGCTCGCCCGGGTAGCTATGTTCGTAAGCGAGCTTATAGTCCGCCGCGTTCAGCAGGTTGTAGTAGGCTGACTTATGCACAAAGGCCTTCTGCGAATCCACCACTTTCTTGAAGAAGGGATCTTTCAGCAACTTGGCCATTACCTTGTCCCAGGCCTTGAGTTCCGCCTCCAGCACCGATTTCGGCGTGCGATATACGTGTACGCCATTCTTGTGAATGAGCTTCTGCAGGTCCTTCGGGTATTGATACATGGCCAGGTTGAAGTTCGCGGTGCTCGCGGCCTCCGCCGCGTAGCGCAGGATCGCCTGATGCTCCTTGGGCAACGAGTCGAACTTGGTCTTGTTGAAGATGATCTCGAAGAACTCCGCGGCCTGGTGGTAACTGCTCATCATGTAGACTTTCGAGACATCCTGGGCGCCGAAGCGGCTGTCCGAGGTCGGGTTGTTGTACTCGAAGGCGTTAATCACCCCGCGCTGGAGCGCGGGCACGATTTCACCGCCCGGGAGCTGCGTCACTTTCACGCCCATCGCCTCCATCACGTCGGTGGCAAGCCCCACCGTGCGGTATTTCAGCCCGACCATCTGTTTGACATCGGTGATCCGGTGCTGAAACCAGCCGAGCGGCTGGGTCGGCATCGGCATCGCGAAAAAGCCGACCAGATTAAGTTTGAGGATCTTCTGCACCAGCTCGTCGTACAGGGCTTGGCCGCCACCGTTATAGATCCAGGCGATCACTTCAGGCGCGGTCTGGCCGAACTGCGGGCCGGTGCCGAATAGTGACGCGGCCTTGTTCTTGCCGTACCAGTAGGCTACCACCTGATGGCCGGCGTCGAGCACGCCTTTATGGACGGCGTCCTGGAGCTGGAACGACTTCACGACCGCGCCCGAAACCAGGTAATTGATCTTCAGGCGCCCGCCGGACATCGCGTTGACCCGGTCGACGTACTGCATCGCCATGTCATTGAAGATGTCCTTGGCGCCCCACGCGCCCTGCATCTTGAGGGTCACGGTCTGGGCGCGTGACACCATCGGAAATCCCAGTGCCGCGGCGCCCGCCGCACCGGCCGCTCC
>Ga0114931_10004026_pt1 | contig 18437 bp, 13 predicted proteins | sample 2SBtaG_FD_89579 | JGI IMG/M metagenome (GOLD analysis project Ga0114931, IMG submission 89579) | Deep subsurface microbial communities from Kolumbo volcano to uncover new lineages of life (NeLLi) - 2SBTROV14_V59a metaG | ecosystem: Environmental > Aquatic > Marine > Volcanic | place: Kolumbo...
CGCGGCATAGTCGTCGTCCTGATGAAACACCTCCGACCGAGCGTTGCCACGATTCAGCACATGATAAACCATCCCGCCGACCGATGCTCGCGCTGTTCTAGCCATCAGCATAGCCTAGCAGAACATACCAGCGTAAAAAAATAGAATGTCCCCCTTTACACCCTCCGGCGTGGGCTGCTCGAACGCCTTTTCGGCCTGATCGAGCACCTGCTTGACCCACATATGAATCTGACTCGGCTGAACGCTAAACGCGTCGGCCAGATCGGAAACCGGTACCTTGTCGGCAAGATGCCGCCGCACGATCTGGGCTTTCTTCTCCACCGTAAAATATCTGCGAGTTCTCGACATGGAATCCTCCTCCGTTGGAAGTTATGCTAACGACCAAACAGAGAAATTCCAGTTCCATGAGAAGCAAGACACCAACAGCCCTTGCGATGTGATATCGAACATCCATTTCAGAAATCCGGTTTCCTCAGCCATCCCCAAATACTGGGGGGAGCGAACCCGCCACGTCGTGCCATGCATGCTATCGACAGCATGAAGTTGGAGCCTTGACACCTGGATTGCACACAGCCCCTGGCCATCTCAATCGTTAAGGTTTATCGCGGCTTGCCATAAATGCGTTTCGTTATCATCCCACGAGATCACTCCGACGCGAGATGGCAGGATGGCGAATTATCTACTGTCACGGAACGGGCTTACGTCGTTGTTCGCGGGACATCAGACCGCTAAAGTTGCTAAAACCGCCTGCATGATGAAAGGTGGTCAGCGGGGCTAAAAACTGGAGATCACCGTGAATTCAAAATCCGCCATCCCCGGCGATGGCCAAACGATGGAGGAAAAGACAGCCGCCGACGGAGGCCTGTCCGCGGGATCACAAGATTATCCCGTCTTTTTAGCTTTGTTGCTCATCGTCGTGTTCACGGTCGTGGTGTTTCGCGGTGTCGGAGGGAACACTTATGTCTACGACGACAAGATTAACGTGGTAAGCAACGCGCATCTCGCTCCCTTGTCGTGGGAGAACCTCACGTGGTTTTGGACCACTCCGTACGCGAACCTCTATGTTCCGGTTACGTATTCCGTGTTGGCCCTCGAAGCAAAGCTGGCGGCGAAGACCGACGAAACGTCTGGACGCGTGACACTTGACGCATCGGTGTTTCACTATGGAAATCTCGCGTTCCATGTGGCCAATGCCGCGCTGGTGCTCCTGCTTCTTCGCTCCGTTGTCGGACACACGCTACCAGCGATGGCCGGTGCGTTGCTGTTCGCGCTACATCCCTTGCAAGCCGAAACCGTGAACTGGATCACCGAAACCAAAGGCCTGCTAGCCACGTTGTTCGGTGTGTTGGCCGTGTGGCAGTATTGGTTATTCGCCGCCGGCAACCGCCACGTACTATCAAGCACACCGTGCGGCGTCACGATCTCCCCGTCCCCTTCCCTACGCTGGTTGCACTACGCCGTGGCGACCATTGCCTTTGGCTTGGCATTACTCTCCAAACCCTCGGCGGTAGCGGTGCCGTTGGTCGCCTTGGTGCTCGACGCCGGGCTGTTGCGTCGCGGATTCGTGGCGACAATTGTACCGACCGCCGCTTGGTTTTGTTTAGGGTTGGTAACCGTCGTGGTTACCCGGGGTGAACAGACGCTCGCCAACTTCCAATACGTGACTCCGCTAATCGATCGCCCCCTCGTCGCAATCGATGCGTTGGCGTTTTATCTGGAAAAGCTGTCCGTGCCCGGGTGGTTGTGCATCGACTACGGACGTCAGCCGTCGTACGTGTTGGGACAAGGGTGGCGCTACGCGGCATGGCTGGTTCCGCTGCTCTTTGTAGGACTGTTACTGTTGCTCCCCGATCGCCGCAAGTGGCTGGTGTTTGCCGCGGTGTTTGTCGCGGGACTATTCCCGATGCTTGGTTTCGTTCCGTTCGGCTTCCAAGACATTTCAACCGTGGCCGACCGATACGCCTATTTTGCCATGTTGGGTCCGGCATTGGCCCTGGCTTGGACCGTTGAGCGATACGATCGTCGTGCCGTAATCGTCGCGGTCGCCGTCGCGCTTCTTGTTTTGGGTAGCCTCAGCCATCTTCAGACTCGCTACTGGCACAATTCGCGTTCGCTGTTCGAGCATGTACTGACCGTCAACCAACGAAGCGTCACGGCAAACCTCGTACTGGGAAACCTCGTTTCCGGATCGAATCCCACGGACGCCGCGCGCTACTTTCGGGCCGCCGTTGAAATTGCCCCCAATCATGCCGGCGCCAATGGAAGCCTGGGGACCATGCTGTTCGTGATGGGGGAGCTTCGTGAGGCAATTCAACATCTAAGGACATCGATTGAGACAAAACCGGATAACTACCTGGCCCACTTCTATCTGGCACAGGCGCTGGCGTCGCGGGCGGACTATGCCGAGGCCCAAACACACTACGAACAAACGCTTCAACACAATCCACGGTTCACCACGGCCACGATTCAACTAGCATGGCTGCTGGCAACATGTCCCGACGATGCTGTTCGTGACGGAGAGCGAGCCATTGAGTTGCTTTCGCCGATTGTTAAGGAACAAGAAAACGCGGACCCCTTGGCGATCGACTCGCTGGCTGCCGCCAATGCCGATGTTGGGAAGTTTGACGTCGCGGCGCAAGCGATGTGGAATTTGATTCAGCGTCTTCGGATCGTCGCCAAGCATGACCCGCGATGGCTCACCTATCTGCGTGCCATCGAGCAACGCGTGCAACTCTATCAGGCCCGACAGCCCTATCGCGGCGGACCGACGCACCAGTTGGTGCCCAGCCGTATAACGATCACGCGGTAGCTAGCCTCAACCCAAGCGGAGACGAAGTCAACCCGCAGATCGCTCACGCAGCATCCGGGCTAACCACGGCATGGCCACGCCGCAATACACGGCCACCAGCGGCATGATTGGATGTCGAAGACGGTGATACCCCACGGGCCCTCCCGATAGGACGACGAAATAGGCAGCCACCACCAACAGAACGATCCATGTCCAATCGGCCCTCTGTCGTACACACAGCAGTATCCCAACGAAGGCCAATATCGCATAGCCCGCCCACGCCAAACTGCACGCGATATGAAACGAGACCACACCGACCTTCCGCCAAGCGGGCTTCAGTTTCTCCTTGAGAAACAAACCGGTGTAGGCCGAAGTGCCTGGATCGGTGAGCGTCGATGCGACTCCACGCACGTACACCCACGCGAACGTCAGCGGTGAATCGAGGATCTCCACGATGGCCTCATGCCGCATATAGCGATAACGTCTCCCGGGCGACCAACCGCGTTGCTCGGGATGCAAGCGAAAATAGGTCTCTCGGTTTCCCAAGCCAAGCGACACTTGCACATTGCGAATATCCTGATCGTTCTCCAATGCACGCACGGCCGCCGCATGCCAAAAATAGAGGTTCGCGGTGCTGACCGCCGAGAACTGTTGGTAGTTGGCCAAAACGCTGTTTCGCACCTGCCATGGGATCAACAGCGCCGCACAGATCACGAGAAAGGCCCCACTGCGTGCCATGCGACGCAGCGTTGACGGTTGGCCATATGCCGGCAAGCAGAACAACAATCCGGCCATTACAACGGGCAGGTAATAACCCACCGGACGCACATATGCCGCGACGGAAAGTACCGCGGCGCTCTGCATGAGTGCCGCGATCGAGCGATTGCCTCGATAGGCGGAAAAACGCTCGGCACTCATCGCCAGAAGAAACGTGAACAGCGTTTCGCTGAGCAACTTGCATGCGTAGAGCGACGAGAGGGGTTCCAAGGCAAAGCACCATGCCGCGGCGAGACCAACCCGAAAACCGCCAATACGCTTCGCCAAACGATAGACGACCACCGTCGTGAGGGAGCCAATCGCGATTTGCAGCGAGACGATCAAGGCGTCGACGTTTCCCACCCAGAAACCCAACGAGAGAAACAAAGGATATCCTGGAGTCCTGAGCAACTCCGGTTCGCCGTGCCGTGAGAACGAATCGTCTTGCCACAACGAACGTGCCAGGTCGAGGTATGACTTGGTGTCGGGTTCGTGAAAGGCCGCCGGTGCGTTTCCAAGGGTCAGGGCAAGCCCTGGAATTAGCATCCGAAAGGCCAACGCGCCCACGATGGGAGCGATCACCCATCGACGTCGCACGTCGCATTCGCCGTTGGGGTCGATCAAGAACCTAACTCCCCCGGTTCACGCGAACGGTCAGGGCAAATCTTCGACACCGCTGGATTGCGCGCCGCCGGTTCCCGAAGTAGCTTCGACGGAAGAAACCGGTGTATTGGGCAGCGAACCGTTTGGAGGGTTCGCGGCTCGAACTTCGGCGTCGACGCCGATCCCCACATCATGGAGCGACCGCTCGGTTAAGTACAGTTCAAGCCGTTGACGAAACCGGTCTTCTAGCTCGGCGTCTTGTCGTTTCACGGCCATCAACTTGGCACGGCGCGTGACCGCGACCGCTTCTTTGAATTGCCCTGCTTCCGCATGCGCCGCGGCAAGCGTGTCGAGATACTCGATGAAGTCGGATGGTAATTTTTCCGAAAAACTCTCAACCAACTCCTTCGCCAATCGCACGGCTTCTTCGCCATCGCGTAAGACGGGATCATCCACGGTTGCCAATATCCAGGCCAGATTATTGGTGGCGATCGGCCATCCGTTCCACTGATCGCGGTACTTCAGTGCCGAGCGGTACGACTCCACGGCTTCGGCAAATCGGCCCATTCCCTGTAAGGTTAAACCAATCTGATAATAGGCGCCGGCGTATTCCGGATTGATCGCGAGAATCCCCTCGTACTCGCGCAACGCCTCCTCGGGGTGACCTTGATCGACCAACAGATTCCCAAGGCCGATGCGCGCTTCGACGTTACGCTTGTCCACCTCGATGATCTGACGAAGCGTGGCTTCGACACGCTCGAACCGACCCTGTTCCAAGTAAACATGGGCCAACTCGATCCGCAAGGTGATCGATTCGGGATCCAATTTCAAAGCCATCCGCAACTGTTGTTCGGCGGCGTCAAACCGCTGTTCGACTTTCAGTAAGTCGGCCAACAATTGATGCGATCGGGCCAACGCGATTCGCACCTGGGGATACTCAGGGTCGCGACTGTATACCGATTCGAGAAGGGCGATGATCTTCTCGACGACCTCCCGGTCCACGGCGACCCCCTTGTTGCCCAATTGCTTTAGCATCGCCTGGGCGATTCCGAAATTAGCCTCGTTCAGTCCGGGGCGCGTACGAATCGCTTCGTTGAATTGATCTATCGCTTCGGCCGTGCGATTTTGCTCGACGAGAAGATTACCCAAGCTGATTCGAGCTTGATAGTAGTGGGGGTTGGATCGAATCGCATGGTTCAACAACGTCATGGCTTCTTCTATTCGCCCTTGATCCTGATAAGCAATCCCCAGGGCGTTTAGGGCTGGCGCCGAGTTGCGATTGATTTCGACGGCCCGCTGCAAGAAGGGGACGGCCCTCTCTAATTCACCTTGCTTTCGCAACACGAGCCCCATGCTGATCAGCGACTCCAGGTGACGGGGGAAAATAGCCAGCGCGGACTGAATGTATTGTTGAGCTTCGGCATACTCGCCATCCGCTAGGCGTTGATTGCCAAGGTTGGCATAGGCCATGAAGCTGCGAGGGTTGACGTCTAGGGTGTGTCTGAACAACGTGTCATTGTCGTGCCAGAAACCGCTTTGGCGAACACTCAGCATTGCCAACACGCCAAGTGCGATCGCGACACCGTACACAATCTCTTTCCGCCGGGTAGTCCGCACCAACCAGGCAACGGCCAGCGCCGGACCTAGCATCGCCAGATACATGTAGCGGTCGGCAACCGTCGAATAAAACTGAAACGCGAAGGGGACAAGGCCCAACACCGGAAGTACGGCAATCACCGAAATCGCCACGGCCGTTAACCAAGGTGCCGGTCTCGAGACACGCCATAAAAGTGCCACACCCAGCGCCGGCACGAACCATGTCAGATAGCCCCACCAGTGGCCAACGACAACCGTTGGCGTGCGACCGTAATCGGTACAAAGCCAGACCGGCACGGAGAGCTTGTATAAATAGAAACATAGTGCGTCACCAGCGATGAGTGGCCGGACCCACCATAGTTGTGCCTGCGCGTCTCCCAAGCCTGTTTGAAACGACTTGGAGGTGTATGACATTCCGACACTAATCAACGCCCAGACCACTAACAGGGACCAATCGCTCCACACCTCTGGACGCCCCTTCGGCCGGCGCCCCAACCAAGCAAAGTCGAGAACCCACGCCAACAAAGGAATCACGACTGCCGACGGTTTCGACAACAGAGCAATCAAGAAAGCGGCGGTCGCGAGGGCGTAGACGATGTACCGCGCGACCGGAATCGGCGGTAAATCGTATTCCTCATCATATTCGTCCAACTCCTCGTCGGAATCCGACTCGTCGGCAGGACTCTTCACGCGAGACTTCTCTTCCCGAGAATCGTCGTTCGATGCCGTTTCATCGTTGGTTTCTACGGGCGCCGTTTCAAACTCCATCTCGGTAACGCGGAGATAGAGCCAGAGGGCGATGAGCCCGAACAGGCCAGCCAGCAGACCTCGAGCCTCGGAAGCCCAGTTCACGGACTCGGCTTGTAGTGGATGCACGGCAAACAACAGGGCCCCAAGCAGAGCACCAGGAACGCTGTCGACCAAGCGTCGGAGAACGACGAACACGAGCAACACGCAGGCTGTATGTAGCGCGAGATTGCCAACGTGAAACGGCACGGGGTCGATCACCCCTTCGGTCGCGTCTGGCAGGGAGGCGGCAATCGTCGCCACGGCGGCCCACCATGTGTACGCCATCGGGTTGTAGAGCCCCGCGTACGCACTCCCCCAAAGCCGTCCAAGCCCTTCCTCGGTTGGCGGTGTGAGGTAGGGGTTGTCAGTAATATGAAGGCTATCGTCCCACAACAAGAACTGATTGGTCGTGGCGCGACCGAACGTCAGAAGACAGGCCGCGACCAAGATGGCGACGGCCACCAACACCGACTTCCAGTTGGTACCCTCACCGGACAACGACTCGGACGACGGCTCCCTGGAATCAGCAGCTGTCGGCATCGGCTCGAACTTCATTCAGTGAGGCGAAAAGGGTTGGTCGTGTCGTCACACAGCCGAATTCTCGCCGGATCCGACGACCTGATCCATGACAACCCTTTATCGTAGTCGCGTTGCCCGTTCTTTCAACAGGCGACCGGCGATCGCTCGAAAACCGGTTGACTGGGGTTAGTACAGGCTATTTCCGTAAGCAGGTTGTCCGGTGGCGTTTTCCCCCGGTGCAATACCAGCGGGTTGTGGTACCAAGGGGCCACTATATGCGTTTTGCCCTGGAGCCATGATTCCCCCCGATCCAGAAGCCGGCAGCGGCTGTTGAACGGGCAATTCTGGTGTCGGCGCCGCGGGTGGAACCACACGATATCGTTGGTCGGCGGAGACCGCGGTATCCGCCCGGGGTTGCCCTTGCGCCAACCTCTCCTGCCATTGCCTGGCCTCGACCATGTTCGGATCGGCCGCCACGGCGTATCCAAACTGCCGAACTGCGTCTTCGGAATTCCCCATCTCCTGTAGAATGTAACCGACATTGTAATGGGCCACGGCCGGTCCATGCACGGCGGCAAGCTGCTCGTAAGCCTCGTCGATACGGTTCATTTTGAGCAATACCTTGGCAATGTTATTGCGGTACAGCTTACGTTGCGGTTCGAGCTGAACCGCGGAACTCAAGGCATCGACCGAGGGGCCCATCATACCCTGGCGTGCGTAGCAAATACTGAGGTCGTTGAGCGCGGTGGCCGACTCTGGATGATGTTTGGTGGCCTGTTGATAGAAACCGGTTGCTTCGGCCAAACGGCCCTGTCGGTCGAGCAAGTGGGCGTAGCTTAACAGGGCTTCGAGATCGGTCTCGTCGGTTTCAATCGCCTTTTTATAGCTCGCTTCAGCGCCCGCGATATTGCCGGCAACCTCTTGAACCCGGGCAATGGACACAAAGAACGATGCATCGGGCTTGTTCGCCGGCGCGGTGATTGAAATTGTATCGGTGATTGGCGCTGCCTTGCGAGGCTTGACCATATCGCTGGCTTTTTTAGCGCTACGCTTGATGCTTTGGCCCACGCTCGATGTCATGCGTTTGGTCGAAGCAACCATCGAACCGGCCATCCGCTGGACGGCGTTTTTCTTGGGTTCCGCATTAAGCCCAAGTGCTGGAGAAACAATGGGTCGCTCGCTTAGATCGGCGGCGTACTCTTTGTAAGGCTTGTCGTAATCGATTTGCCCCGAAAGAGTCACGTCCGCGTCCTTCTTGGGCTTGCCGCGGAGGAAGCTGAACGACGAAGGGCTCTTCGCGGTCAACGAGTTGTTGCTGGAACAACCAACCAGACCGATCGCCAATGCGATGGATGCGACATAGAATGTCCGTACGAGCTTACGCACCTGGCACCTCCTGGCCAAAACGGGCGGGCCTGTCGCTTTTCAACCCGGCGAATGCCAGGATGAAGAAGAGCTTCCCTTAACCCGTCGCGGTAACTTCCTTGCATAGCTTCTTGATCGGCCAAGACTCGGGTGGGACTGCACCTGAATCGATGGCGCAACCGACAGAAACGGGTTGAGACAAGCAGGAGAGCCACCCGACCATCGCCAGCAACGCTAGTATTTGTCGCGGTTACTTCCACATAATGTAGAAGAGACCGAGAGCGACCCCGGCACTGCACAGCATGAGGAGTTGTGTGGTCCGCTGGTGTGAGACCCACCGCCGCATGTATTTAACATCACCACTGGCGACCCTCGCGGCGGGCTCGGAAGCTTCGTGCATCGCTAAATATGCCGGGCTTTGGGTGACACTTGTGGCGATTTGTTCGGTCCATGGCATGTCGAGTTTCACGGCGGCGACTCCGCCAAGTGAAAGCAGGACGATCACCATGCCGACATAGAACTTGAGCCCGCGACGACGCGGTGGCTCTTCGGTTAAACGCCGTGGCGCGCACTTCACAGAACACATCATACAAGTTCTCTCTTTATCAGGTTCCACGGGTGGTGGTGGAAAGGTTCCCTGATCAAGAGAGCCCACGCATGATCGACATCGTGTCTCGCCGCGCCACGGACATGTGGCGTCAGTTCAAGTCGATCTTCTCTCGTTCAGGTAGTCGCGGCACCGGGATCGACTCTTGGAACTTGCGTCCGATCTCGTCGACGTATTCCGCCGGATAACTCGGTGCCGCAAGTTCCGACTTGGCCACATTACCAACGTCCTTGCCCATCCAACTAGACGCCAAGAACTGTTGCACGGAAGATATACGCGCGGCGGTTCCTTCTGGCCTAGCCGTTCCATGAACAAACACCTGTCGCCGGTCGAGACCCGGATCGGTGAGGATCCAGCGGATCTTCAAGCGTCCGGCTTCGGTAAGCTGGTTTGCCTCGTCAAAGTGATAGTCGCCCAAGGTATTTTGTCGCTGCCAGCCTTTGGCAATCATGGTCTGAAACGGAGCGGCCGCCGCCTGTCGATCAGCATGCACGAATTGCAAAGGCCAGACTTTGTTGTGTTGATAGGCAACGCCGAATTCGCTCTTCGGATGGTGCCACCAGCCAGCCTTTGCCTCGATGGACGCGACCAATACCAGTGCTGTCATGACGACAGCCGTCAAAAAGCGTTGCATTGCTTATCCTCCCGATTCGCAATCTCACGGGGAATGCCTCGAGGCATCACTTGCCCGCAAGTCACATCCATGACTTCGTTGACCAAGCGATTCGCCCTGGTCTTGGGTCGATTCCACAACCCACGCATCTAGGTTCTATCGGCGTGCCGGTGGTAAAGACTGTCGAGTGATCCCGCACACGCTCGATCTCAAATTGCCAAAGTCCCAATTGAGACGTATTCCGTACCCAATAATCCGATTGCAATGGTTAGGTAAGGCAGGGGGGAGCTAGCCTGCTGTCGGTTATCCCCCACCCATTGCGGGGAACATCTCGCGAACCATCGTGATGGCAGCCGGCCCGACCAACACCACGAAGATTCCGGGAAAGATGAAGATCACCAGTGGGAAGATCAGTTTCATGGCGGTTTTCGCTGCCCTTTCTTCAGCCAATTGGCTACGACGTGTCCGCATGGATTCGCTTTGAACCCGTAGCGCCTGGGCGATACTGGAACCGAACTTATCCGCCTGAATCAGAATTGCCGCCAGCGACCGCAAGTCGTCGACTCCAGTGCGAACCCCCAGTTCATGCAGCACTTCTGCACGACTGCGCCCCATCTGCAACTGGAAGTTCGACAGGGCGAACTCTTCACTAATCACGCGGCAACTTTTTTTCATCTCGTCGCTGACCTTCCGCATGGCCTGATCCAAGCCGAGCCCCGCCTCGACGCACACGACCATCAGGTCCAAGGCATCCGGCAATCCAAGAAAGATCGCGTCTTTACGGTGTTTACCAAAGAAGAACAGGACGATATCGGGAAGGTAGAACAACCCACCACCGGCCAGCACGGTGTACATCAGCGAGTTTTGGGTCATTCCGTAATACCCCAGCAAGATTCCCCCGCCACCCACGAGGCCACACAACAGACCGAGAAACTTCAGCCCCAGATAGATACTCGCGGTCGCTTCGCCGCGAAAACCAGCCTGCGCCAATCGGCTTTTTAGCTTACTGACTTCCAATTCGTTTTTCGGTTGCAGCGGAGCCGCCAGCGCGGGGGACGCTTTTTCAATGACCCGAGACATGGTGCCCGAGTTCTTCGCGGTCCCAAGTTCACCACGGCGTCGCAACTCGGGGTTGTTGAATTCGTCGAGCCGTTCCGACGCACGGCTTTTTTTGTCGGCCACCACATCGAGCAGCCACCACGCGGCGGCGGCGAACATCCCGAAAACGGCGATCGGCAACAGTTCGGTAAAGTTAATCAGTCCAGCGAAGATCACGGTATGGTTACACCTTGATGTTAATGATCTTGCGGATTACCAATGCACCAAGCACTTGCATGAGCACGGCGCCCGCCAGCAATTGTTTTCCCATTGGATCCGTGAACAGGGGCGTCATGTACGCGGGGTTCAACTGATAGACGGCCAAGAACAACACCGGCGGCAATGCCAAGAGCACGATCCCCGAGAGCCTGCCTTCGCCGGTGAGGGCCTGTACTTGCCCCCAAATGCGGAATCGCTCTCGGATCAAATGACCGATCTTGTCCAGGATCTCGGCCAGATCGCCACCGGTTTGCCGTTGCAAGATCAACGCCGTGGCAAAGAATCGCAGATCAAGATTGGGCACGCGCGCGGTCATTGTTTCCAGCGCGTCTTCAAAGGGAATACCTAAGTTCTGTTCGTCGAATACGCGGCCAAACTCCTCGGCGATCGGCGAGGGCATCTCCTCATTCACGAGACTGAAGCCCGCCGCCAGACTGTGGCCCGCCCGCAATGCCCGAGAGATGAGTTCCAATGCGTCGGGAAGCTGCGCGGCGAACTTCTTCAAACGACTTCGCCGTCGAAACAAGAGCCACAACATCGGCAGCATCGCCATGAACAACGCGGCAACCGGCAACACCCCGAAGGGACTGTGCAAGAACCAAGCAACGACGGCACCGCTTACCCCCAACGCCGCCGAAACCGCAAAGAACGTGGAGGGCTGTAACGAGGTATGCGCTTGCTCGAAGAGCAGGCTGAGATTGGTCACGCGATTGAAGAAGTCTTCCAGTGCCGAAGGCATGTCTTCCAGCGGCTGAGACAACACACTCTCGGCCACTTTATCCGCATTCGGATCGCGGCTTCCCGTGAACAGATCGATCCGGTCTTCCGCGCGATTATCGGTTCGTTCGCGCAGCAAGACAGCCACGGCTCCCACGAGCGCCGAGACACCTACAAACGCGGCAATTGAAATTAGGAACGGGCTCATGCCTTTGAATCTTCTTCCTATTGGTCAAGCGACAGTGGCACGGGGGGGCTTAGTCCTGCATCATCACACGTTGCCGGAAAGCGCTCGCCGGCAAGCGAACCCCGGCGGACTCAAGGCGGTCCATGAACGTCGGCCGAATTCCGGTCGATTCGAACCTGCCATACGCGCGTCCGTTGTCGTCGATACCTTCCTGCACAAAATGATAGATGTCTTGCATCACGATGGTATCTTGCTCCATCCCGAGAATCTCGGTGATGTGCGTCACCTTACGCGCTCCTCCTTGAAGACGGTTGGCCTGAATGATGAGGTCCACGGCGCTTGCGATCTGCTGACGCATGGCTTTCAGCGGCAGCTCGAAGCCCGCCATCGTGATCATCGTTTCGATTCGGGCCAAACCGTCGCGAGGCGTATTGGCGTGAATCGTTGTCAGCGAACCTTCGTGACCCGTGTTCATCGCTTGCAACATGTCTAGCGTCTCTGGTCCACGGCATTCACCGATGATGATACGTTCGGGTCGCATACGTAGCGAGTTGCGAGCAAGATCGGTCGCCGTGATCGCGCCTTTGCCTTCAATGTTCGGGGGGCGTGTTTCAAGCCGCACCACATGGTCTTGTTGTAGCTGAAGTTCGGCGGCGTCTTCGATCGTGACAATACGATCCGTATTCGAGATGAAGCTCGACAATGTGTTGAGCAACGTTGTTTTTCCAGAGCCCGTACCGCCGGAGATAATCATGTTGAGCCGAGCCTTCATGGCGCCTTCCAACAACATGACCATTTCGGGAGTGAAAGCCTTGTAATTGAGCAGGTCTTCCAACTTGAGCGGATTGGCCCCGAAACGACGAATGGAGACCGACGCCCCGTCCAATGCCAGCGGCGGAATGATCGCATTCACACGCGATCCATCCTGCAAGCGAGCATCAACCATCGGGCAAACTTCGTCCACGCGACGACCAACCTTGGACACGATCCGATCGATGATCTGCAAGAGATGATTATTGTCGCGGAACACGACGTTGGTCTTCTCCATCTTGCCGCGACGCTCGACATAAACGCTTTTCGGCCCGTTGATCAGAATATCGCTGATCGAGGGATCCTTGAGCAGAAACTCCAAGGGGCCGAGTCCGAAGGTTTCGTCGAGCACTTCCTCGATCAAACGATCGCGCTCAGTACGATTGAGCAACGTGTCTTCGCTATCGCACAGATGCTCGACGACCAGTCGAATCTCGCGGCGGAGGGTGTCTCCTTCAAGATCGCCGATCCGCGAAAGGTCCAACTTATCGACAAGCTTGCCGTGTATGCGGCGTTTCAGGCTGTCGAATTCGTTTTCCTTGCTGCCGTCATGGGAGCTGTCAGCGATGGCTTTGGCCATGGTGGTTTACTCAAGTCAAGATGCTTTGTTGTTCTGTCCATGGGTGCTCGCACGATGGCTTTCGCGCATCTCCTGCGATTATCCCCAGAAAACATAGCTCATGAAACGAGCCCGGGGGGACCCTATTAAAAAGCGATAACATCCGTGAAGGCTGGGAGTTACAGCGAACTGTTCACCGACCGAGGTGGCCAATTCACGCTCTACGCTCGTGCGGGGCGTGCGGCGAACAAAGCCTATCCCCCCTTGGATCGGGCTGATTCGCGAAGATCGCTCTTGAATAACCTGATTCACCGACCGGGCTATCGTCGGACATCATGGCAGATCGCTCATGAAGTCTTCGGTCTCACCGAAAGAAGAGAAGGCACCAGAGCCCCCGACGCGCCGCGCGACCTACTTTGCCGGCGTCTCATCCGAGCGACGAGGCAAGAGGCCCATCAGGCGACTCAGGGTCGACCTTCCGCCAACCGCGTGCTCGCCAGCCAGATCTTTTCCCGAGAGCCGATCGGCGAGCTGTGAGATCGATTGGGTAATTTTGGCTTTCGGGGCCTGTTCGATCAGAGGAACACCATTGTTGCGCACTTCGACCATCGTGCGGTAGTCGTTGGGTAACTGCCAGAATACTTCGCGACCGATCGTGTCTTGGGCCTTCTTAACGCTAATCTCACCCGAATCGAGACCGGCGCGATTGACGATGATTTTTACCTTGTCCGCCAACTCATCCATCTCGGCAAACGACGCCAAGAGCCTCACAATATTTCTCAGGCATGGCAAATCGAGTTGCGTGACCAGCAGAACATGGTTGGACGACTCCATGGCTACCATGTCCAACGCGCTGTAGGCCTTCGACAAGTCGAAAATCACATGCGTGAACGTTGCTTTTAACAGCCCAACGACTCGCTTGAAATCTTCTGGACCAATTGTCGCTGCGTCTTCCATTTGCATCGGACGCGGCAACAGGAACAGCCCTGAATCGTGTTTGGTGAGTGACCGCTTCAGAAGCGCGAAATCCAACCGCGACACGTTTTGGGCCACGTCGATCAGGGTATAGTCGGGAATCGTGTCAAGGAACACATCGGCATCCCCAAGACTCATGTCCAGATCGATGAGGGCAACGGTGTTGTTGGGTTTCTGGGCCATCACGCATCCCAAATTGACGGCCACGCTCGTCGAGCCCACTCCCCCGGTTGCGCCCGCCACGCTGATGACGGTACTGCCACGGGAGCGAGATTCGTCTTGACCGTAGCGGCGATCGCTAATCCGTCCCAAGGCGGCGACTAAATCCTCGAGATTGATTGGAAGCGAAACGAATTCCTTTGCCCCCGCGCGCATCGACTGCAAGATCAACGACCCGTCCGTCGACGAACTGAGGACTAGAATGCTGCAATCGGGTGAGGAGGCGCAGACTTTTTTTACGAGATCGAGCGCCTTGGTTGAGTCGGCGTCGAGGTTAACGATGCCGATGTCCGGCTGCGTCTGCGAGACAACATCGCTAAAAAACTCGTACCGCGAACACTCGGCTTCCAGCCAAATCATGTCCATGCCCAGCAGCAACTTTTTCAGCGCCTCTCGGCTATCGTTGTCTGGATCGACAAGCGCTAATCGAAGGACATTCTTCATGCGGACAAACTTTCTAGCCCCATGGCCAACACGTAACCACGGCAAATGGCCGCGGTTGCGTATCGAAAAATCCAGAAACGGTTGACGAGAAAGCGTAGCTTAATTTTCCACGTCAACGTCGTATCCAAGCGGTCCAATAAGGCCCGGCGTCGCGCGAGCGGCTGCCGGAAGCCTTTGGTAGGGACTGGACGGTTGGTAGGGATTGGGACCGCCGGCTTCCATGTCGCTGGACCGACCCGGCGTTGGAGGAATCGCACCCAAGGTTACCGACGGTTGCGGCGGCAGCGGAGCCTGATTCCCGGGCACCGGAAGTCCGGCGGTCGCCTGTGGCACCTGAAGCGAGGTATTCGGCTGCAGGGCTCCCCCCTGTGAATAGCGACGACGACTGGACTGGATTTGCGCCGTGTCCGGAGAACCAACCGGCGCTGCATTCTCTGCCGGAGGCGCCGGATTCCCATTGGGCGGTGTTGGCGGGGGAGGCATCGGAACGGGTACCGGCTCACTTGAAGGGCCCGGTACAGCTTCCGTGGGTACTTCGATGACCTGCACACCGGGGCCGTACATCATGTTTCCGCCCTGCATAGAGCCACCAGAATAGCCAGGTTGCCCTTGGTCTGGACCGCAGTTGGGACAGGGAACTTCAATGTGCCCCTTCCAAAACAGTTGCGTATCGTTCGGATTACATGCATTGAGACCAGGTCCCCCCGGCGGTACTTCATGCGGATCCAGTGCATCGACCAACTCCGGAGTGACCAGAATCAGCAGTTCGATTTCGTTCATCATCGAATCCGTACGACGGAAGGCGGCACCAATCCTGGGCAGGTCGCCTAGAAACGGCACCGCGCGAACTTCGTTCTCCAACCGCGACTGAATGAGCCCGGCGATGGCCAAGGTTTGTCCCGATCGCATTTCGACACCGGTCTCCACTTCGCGAACGCGAAGCCCCGGGATGGACGTCTGGTTGATCACCACGCTTCGCGAGTTGTCGATTTCGCTGACACGGGGCCGAACTTCGAGACGGATCCGTCCGTTGCCCAACACGATCGGTACGAAGTCCAACTGCGTTCCGAACTTCTTGTACTTGATCGACACGGTGCCCAAGCTCTGTGGGACCAGGATTGGAAACTCACCTCCAACGTTGAACGACGATGGTCGCCCGCTGACCGCGACCAAGTTTGGTTCGGCCAGAATCTTCATCAGGCTGTTTCTCCGCAACGCTTCAAGCAAGCCGAAGAACGCCTGTTGGTTGTTGAGGATCCCAAAACTCGCCGTCTGTCCGCCGGTGGCTTCAACCATCCCCGAAGCCGAGGTGAAATCGCCAAGCAACCCACTGATGCCGGAGGTAACGAAGTCGTCGCCGTTAATCTGAGCGAAGTCAAACCCCAAGGTGCGCGCCTTGGTGCGGGATATTTCCATTACCTTCACGTGCAGAAGCACTTGTTGCACACCCCCCACGCTAATGTTGTTGATCACCTTCGGATGGTAGTCCTCGGCAATCGCGATGATACGATTGACGATGTCGGGGCGATCGACGAACCCAGAGACGATAACGCTGTTGGCAAGCGGAATCACCTTCAGAGAGCTTTTGGGGAACTGTGACTGGAGCACCATTTCCAGTTCTTGCGCGTCGCCGAACACGATGACATCGACCGTGCGAATCTGATTCTGTTCATCCCAGAGATTGACCTGAGTGACCCCAGGCTTCTTGGCCAGGATTTGAATCTGCGTCGGCGACAGCGGCGTGATCTCGAGCACTTCAGGGTTGTTGACCTGTGCCTGCGGGATCTTTTCATCGAGCGTCAAAATGCGGCTCGTATTGACGATCATCTCCAGACGTTTGCTGGCCGCATCGACTTTGAAAAGAACCTGCTCACGCTGTCGCACCTGTTGTGCCGCAAGGTGTGGGGAGTGGCTAAGCAGAAGAACCAGAGACGACAGCCCTACGCACAGCGCGAGGGGCCGCGAAAGATGTGGCGCGTACATCCGTGTATTCCTTGCCAAATCCGTGATCGGATTGATTTGCACGTCCGTGTGCCGCGGTTAGCCATCGGGTGGCAACCACGTGGCGCCAGGATTGGCGCCCCCCTGTATCTCGTCGCGGTTCCGTCGATCATTCCTCTGATCAACGAAACCCGCTCTTTCGTGTTTCGACCGTCAGACCCAATGCAATCAACGTTATCTACATATCCGGCGAAAAATCCGACAATCCGCCGTCATTGTCATCCTGCCATCCGTCATCGTCAAAGTCGTCGCCGTCGGCATCCTCTTCGTCAGGTGACTCATCTTCAATTGCATTGATATCGTTGCTCGTTCCGACACCAGCGCCAGAGTTGACCTCTTTGGGCAGGCGGCTCTCCGCGCTGAATTGCACTTCGCGGGCGTCGGAACCAATCACCAACACCATGGTCCACACGTCTTCCGAATCCACGTTGACGGTCTTGACGGCCGGTTTCGGCTCCGCTTGGGGCTGACCGTTGAGGAAATCCACGATGTTGTCATTGCCAGCTTTCTCGTCATACACCAGACTCGTATCGTCTCCCTCGCGGGCTTCCGAATCGATGTCCAGCAACTCGGCTATATCGGCACCATTGGAATCCGCCGCTACATCATCTTCAGGGCTTCGCAACACCAGGCGAAGCTTACCGATTTCGGCAGCCAACGCAACCAACTCGGTCTCATCCGGTTTGAGCAGCAGCGACACCGTCTTGGCCGCGATGGATTGTTCCTCGCCCACCTCTTCGCTCTGACCAACTTGGTCGTTCACCGCGAAAACACGGATGTCTTGGAGGATCGTGCGGGTGACCGTCTGATTGATATTCTGACTTGGATTGGCCTTGATATGCACCAGCACGTCAACGCGGTCATCCGGCAGAATGAGGCTACTGGAGCCGCTCACCGAATCGACACGGACCGAGACGGAACGATACCCTTTGGGGATTAGTCCACTGACCGAACGGCCAGCGTCCTTGCTTAGCAACTTGGCTTCCAGAATGGGCTCGCCCTTGACGATCAGCGTTCGCGATCGACGGTCGTTGACGTCGTCGAGGCTTGCGATAGCACCTTCGGGCACCAACTCGACGGGCCAGTCTTCGAGACGCACGTTTTGAGCATTCAATTCACCTCGAAGACCAATATCGGCCATGGCGACGAGAATTGACTTCGTTTCGCCCTTTGCTTCCGGCTTATTGGCGCGGTTGGTGGCCAACACCTGATTGATTCCGATCGAGGCCACCAGACCGCAACCCAAGGCAAGCATTAACAGCACAATCGATTTAGGTCTCATCCGTTCCCCTCCCGGGGTCCAAGGTTAGGGCTAGCCGTGGGTATCACGGGGTGGCACGACGACGCCTGCGGCCTATTGCGCGCTTTCACGGCGCATGATCGTGCTAGCTGAGAGTGTCTTCCCCCCGATGAACAACGGCGTCGGCAGCCAACTAACTTGATTGAAAGGAATGGAGACCGTAACGGTTACAGGTTCCCCAAAACCGGCCGAATCAGGCGGACTCGGATCGACCGTTACGGTCGCGCCATCCACGGAAGCGCCGGTAAGGTAATCGGTGACCGAAGTCTGCA
>Ga0114931_10004027_pt1 | contig 18426 bp, 17 predicted proteins | sample 2SBtaG_FD_89579 | JGI IMG/M metagenome (GOLD analysis project Ga0114931, IMG submission 89579) | Deep subsurface microbial communities from Kolumbo volcano to uncover new lineages of life (NeLLi) - 2SBTROV14_V59a metaG | ecosystem: Environmental > Aquatic > Marine > Volcanic | place: Kolumbo...
ACTCATTCTGACGATGGGCCTCTCCCACCTGGACACCCTCGACCCCACACTGATTGGCGACCGGGACTTCCGGATGTGGCTCGAGAAGATCGTTTCGTCCGTCCTCCAGAGCGACGGCAAGGAGACCGCATGAACCCGGAACTCGCTGACCAGATCCGCTCCGCCTCCGCGCAAGAAACCGCGCGCCGGCGCTATCCAGAAGGTTTTCCCGCGCTGCCGCCAGTGCCCGTGGGCCGATACACGGACCCTGCCTTTTTCGAGCTCGAACGGGAGCATGTCTTCGGGAAATCTTGGCTCTTCGCTGCGCATGTAGACGAGCTGCGGGAACCCGGCGATGTGATTGTCATCGATCACCTCTTTGCACCGATCCTGCTCACGCGTGGATCGGACGGCGAGGTACGTGCCTTCTACAATGTGTGCTCTCATCGAGGTTCTCCTCTGCTCGGCCCAGGCAAGCACCACGTCAGGCGTCGCATCGTGTGCCCCTACCATGCTTGGACGTACGAGCGGACGGGCGAGCTCGGCAGTGTGACGGAGGAGCGGGATTTCAAGAACCTCGATCGAAGTTGCCTGGGTCTTCGAGCCGTCCGCTGTGAGCACTTTGCAGGCTTCGTTTTCGTCAACTTCGACGCCGTTGCTCCGCCTCTACGCACGGTCTTGGGAACTGTGGTCGAAGAGATGGACGACGAGGTGGGCGACAAGGCTCCGGGCACCGAGTACCACCTGATCAAGAAATGTTCGTATGAAATAGCGGGGAACTGGAAGCTCGCGGTCGACGCAAACCTGGAGACCTATCACGTCAACGTGCTGCACAGGGATACCGTTGCCGGGGCCATCGACTTGCACACGACGACGATCGCGCTCTATGCCTCGGGGCAATCGCGCATGTTCCTTCGCCAACGACCGGGAATTGCGGCCGAGATTCCCCTCCCAAGGTTCCCGCACGTCGGGGATCTCGCCGGCGAGGGAGTACTCACCTATTCCCTCTTCCCAAACATTGCCTGGGTGATCTCCCCCCAGTTGATGTTCACGACCAATTCGTGGCCGGTCGCACACGACCGCACCCGTTACGACCTCTACTTCGTTGGTGCAGGCCCGGCGACCGAGGAGACCCAGCCGGTCTGGGATCTGATCATCGGGTTCAATGTGAATGTGATCGAAGAGGACGTCGAAGCAATCCAAGGGATGCAGTGCTCGCTGAATTCCGGCGCGCTCGAGGGCATCCCGCTGAGCTATCAGGAACGCCGCATCTACCAGACGCATGAAGAGATCGACCGACAGATCGGTATCGATCGAATCCCGCCGTCTCTTCGCGTCACCCCGGTACTCGGTCCCGTGATCGAGCACTGAGACACCTACTGAAAACTAGACTGGAGCCTTGTGATGCACGATCTCATCGTGGCCAACGGAATGCTCGTCGATGGAAGCGGATCCCAGAAGCGAATCGCCGATATCGCGGTCGATGCTGGGCGCATCAGCGCGGTCGGAAGTGGCCTGGGCGCCGCGAGCCGGATCATCGACGCAAGCGGCCAGCTCGTGACGCCAGGATTCGTCGACATCCATACACACTACGATGGACAGGCGACCTGGGATCCGGTTCTCGCACCGTCATGCTGGCACGGGGTGACCACACTGATCATGGGAAACTGCGGCGTCGGCTTCGCACCTGTCCGTAAAGGGTCAGAGGAGTTCTTGATCCACCTGATGGAGGGAGTCGAGGATATTCCGGGCACCGCTCTCTCAGAAGGAATCGATTGGAGCTGGGAGAGCTTCCTCGAGTTTCTCGATGCACTCGAGCGGGCGCCCCACATGCTCGACCTTGGAGCACAGATCGCACACGGTCCGGTGCGAACCTATGCGATGGGCGAACGCGGGGCCCTGAACGAGCTGGCAACGGACGCGGATATCGAGGCGATGGCCGAGATCGTAAGGGAAGCGATCCTCGCGGGAGCCTTTGGGTTTACAATTTCCCGGACGCTGGTCCATCGCGCGATCGACGGAGAGCCGGTACCGGGAACCTTCGCCGCCGAGAACGAGCTCTTCGGCATTGGTCGCGTGCTGGGAGAGCTCGGCCGGGGTGTCTTCGAGCTTGCGCCCGCGGGCGTCATGGGTGAAGACCTCGCCGCTCCCGAGAGGGAAGTGGCCTGGATGCGGAAGCTCGCCGCGGAGATCGGGCGCCCGATCAGCTTTGCGCTGGTCCAGCACGAAGCCGATCCGAAACAGTGGAAGCGCGTGCTCGACCTGGCCACGGAATCGGGGTCCATGCTATGGCCACAGGTCGCTTCTCGGCCGGGAACCATCTTGATTGGTCACGACACCCTGAACCCGTTCTCATTTCGACCCAGCTACAAACAGCTTCGGGAGCTCCCGGCCGCAGAACGGGTGGCCCGCCTTCGCGAGCCCGGGATTCGCAAGCAGATCCTTTCGGAGAGGGGAGAAGTGCTCGATCCGCGTGCCGCGGTGGTCCAGAGCTTGTTTGAGAATGCGCTCCACAGGGTCTTCCCGCTGGGAGACCCGCCGGACTATGAGCCCCACCCGAACACGAGCATCCTCGCCACGGCAGAGCGCATGCACAGGGATCCGCATGCGGTGCTCTACGACGCCATGCTCGAGCTTGATGGGCGCCAGCTGCTGATGTTGACGATTGTGGGCTACGCCGATGGCGACCTCGAAGCCGTCCGCGCGATGCTCGAGCACCCCCAGAGCGTATTCGGCCTCGGCGATGGTGGCGCCCATTGTGGCGCCATCTGCGATGCGAGCATGACGACCTCCCTGCTCAGCCATTGGGCACGGGATCGGAAGCGAGGTCCCCGGCTTCCCGTCGAATGGGTGGTACAGAAGATGACGCGCGCTACCGCCGAGCTGTACGGACTGACCGACCGCGGCCTCGTGGCGCCCGGGATGAAGGCGGACCTGAACGTCATCGACTTCGATCGGCTGGACCTGGCCCTGCCCGAGCTCGTACACGACCTGCCTGCAGGGGGGCGGCGCTTCATTCAACGCGCGAAGGGCTACACCGCGACAATCGTCTCAGGCGAGGTGGTACTCGAAGAGGGCGAGCCCACAGGCGCCCTTCCGGGCAGGCTCGTCCGAGGCCGATAGCAGGGACTCGGTAGCGGGGACGTTCCTTGCGAACTTGCGTTGACCCAACAACGCAAGTTCGCAAGGAACGTCCCCGCTCAAGCCGGAGTTTTGGGATAGGCTCTACGCCTCGTCGGGGTCATGTCCAAGTAGCGGACCGAGAAGAGGACCCCCGGAATTCGGGTTCGGGTAGTCTTCTTCCTCCCAGCACTTGTGACAGAGACGACGATCCCCGATGTCTTTCAGGTCATGCGGCTCGAAGACCTCACCGCACCGCGAACACTCATCAGGATGCCCACCGCTCACCGAAGCAGGTTACCCCGGACCGTCGGCAGGGTGCCAGCTGAGCGAGCCGCCCCGTGGGGTAGAACACCACCCGCGATCGAGTCCTGGATAGCCAGGGTTACCCGCTCCGAGCCATCCAGACCGGCCCCATACGACCGGACCTGGTGGCGGTCCTCCGGGGATTCCACCCGGATTTCGCTTTGGATTCAGTAACTTACGTAACTCGAACACCGCCGGTTGCTCGGAGACAATGTCAATGATAATATCAACGTGTTTGTCAACCGTTATATCAACGAGAGGAGCATATCGTGGATAGCCCTCCCGCAGCTCTGCTCCGGATCGCGGATCCCCCGCTGGGGCTCTACTTCCGACCCGGGCGCAACGACCACACCACCCTGTTGCAGATGGTGGCAGCCGGTCCGCCGCCGTTTCACGGGGCCGTGCTCAACGCATCGCTCGAGAAGCGCCAGCGCGAGCTTCGCCTCCATCTTGAGAACAGCCACTATGAGCGTGTGTTGGATCCGATGGCACTCGAGCTGGCGACTCGCGGTGGGTGGGAACGCGATGCGCTCCGAGGTCTCGAGTGGGCCGGCAAGGAACGCCACGTGCCTGCACACTTCGCGCACAGTGGTGTCGCAGGGCTCGTGGATCCAATCGCGAAGTTCGCTGCGGAAAACCGCTACAGCGCCGTGCTCGCGCCGACTCACTACATCGAGAATGTTGACGATCCCTGGTGGAAGATTGATCGCCGCGCCGCGCGGCGACTGCGGCTGCAACTCGACGCAGGCGATCGCCAAGACGTGTTGATCTACTATCGCTTGGCGGTCTCCCGTCAGACGCTCATCGACCGCGAGCAGCGCTTCGCGATCCTAGCGGCCCTCGCAGATCTCGACATCGACGCCGTCTGGCTCTGTCTACACCCGGTATCTTCGCGAAGTGGACCGATCGTGTTGCGGTCGTACCTCGAACTTTGCCGGGACCTGGCTTCGATCGACGCACCGCTCGTAGCGGAGCGGGCCGGATTTCTCGGGCTTGCACTTCTGGGCATGAATGCTGTGGGAGGAATCGAGTCGGGGATCACCTTGGGACAGGGTTATCAGGTGAATCGACTCTTGTCGCCGCCGAGAAAGGAAGACTCTGCTGAGGTCTTCGCGCCGCAGCCGCGCGTATACATAGAGCGGTTGGGAATCACGCTGACGAAGCAAGAAGCTCGGAGTTTCCTTTCCGCTCAAGGCATGAAGCGCCGATTTGCGTGCCAGGATCGAACTTGCTGCCGACACTGGGAAGACATGATTCGCGACCCTCGACGGCACTTCGTCTTCACGCGAGCTGCGGAAGTTGCGTCGTTCAGTTGCGTCCCCGTCCACAATCGGCCCACGGTGTGCGTGGACTGGATTCGAAATGCGTCCGACGACGCCGTCCATGCGGCGAAGTACAATGCGGTGAAGTTCGAGAAAGACCGCAAACGTCTATCGGAGTGGCGACTCACGCTGGCCAGCGTCGTAGACCGTCGGAATTACTCGGAAAGCGTCCACGCTCCTGAGGGCCAACGCAATCGAAACCACCATCGTGCGTCGTCGCTGCACTAACGGAGGAGAAGAAAGCCAATGCCCAGCCCTGTAGCGACTAGCCTTGTCGAGGCGATCCACAAGAATACCGGGATCAGCTTCCGGGACGTCGCCCAGTTGATGAACACGACGCCGGAGACGGTCTCTCGCTGGAGAAGCGGACGCGTAGAGCCTCAGCCGGCGAAGTTCAAGAAGCTCGCAACGCTTGCGTGGCTGGCGGAGCAGCTTGCAGAGTTCTACGAGCCAGAACAGGCGAAACTCTGGATGTTCACGCCGCAGCGGCTGCTTGCCGGCGCGCGACCCGCAGACCGGATCGAGGAGGAACGCATCGACGACGTCCTCGCCCTCATCAAGCAGCTTCAGGACGGCGCGTTCGTCTAACGTCCGTGGTCGCAGCTGAACATGGCCCACGATCCGAATCTGCTCGACAAGCTGGAGGCGATCGAGCAGCGGTCGTGGGATTGTACCGTTTTCCGCTATACGGGCGGCGGGCGGCCTCCCGATCGGGAGAATACGATGGGCGCACGGTGGAACCCACCGGAAGTCCCAGCGATCTACACGTCGCTCGAGCACGAGACCATGCTCGCAGAGTTCGAACACCTGCTCGAAGTGCTCGTCCCGAGTCCCCATCGCGAGGCCTTCACCGGATACGAGATTCGAGTGTCGGTAGCTGGAGTTCTCGACCTGCGCCCTCCCGGTCGGCTCGCGGATCTGGGCATCACCGCCGCCGAACTCGCAGCGGACGACTGCACGGCCTGCCAACGAATCGGGGGTGCGGCGGCATGGCTATCGCGCGGCGGACTGCTCGTGCCTTCCGCTCGCAGGCCCGGAGGGAGCAACCTGGTCATCTTCCCCCATGCCCAAGATCCGAACTACCAGTTCGAGATAACCTCGGAGGTCTCGATGGGAGACCCCTGAGGCCCCATGTCTCCCACAGACCTCAGTGTGAACCGCCCCGGGTTTGCTGGAGGCACGCAAGTTGAAGGAGCCGCCACCTTCATCCCCTGACGTCAGTAGCTTCTGGGACACCCGCTCTCCTCACCGATCCACCCTACGTAAGCGACCCGCACAAAATCCGCAATAGCGGCGATGCTTGTCAGCGGAAAACGGGAGAGGTTCTCCGGCTCAAGTTCCATGCTCGCCAATCCGATTGAGGTCGCAACAGGTCTCATTCTGCGCGCGCATCGCTACCCGCTCGCGTAGGTCATCCGCAATTTCCCATAACGCGATTCGCCCGCGATGCCAGGTGGGTTGCACTCGCGATCAAGGCCTGTGCAATCAATTCGGTAGTGTGCTCGTCCGCAGGGGCGCACCTCGGTCGGTCACCGTGGAATCTCCGGATAGAGGAGGCGTGATGGACAAGATTTTGATGCCAGCAAAACTTCCCGACGACGACATGGTTCGCGTGCATCGCGATGCGTTTCTCGCGAGAAAGCTGACAGCTGACCAATCTGTCAGCTCAATGATTGCAGAGCTAGGCGATGGAATGGCAAGCTCGCAACTGTCGGAGCGAAAGAACCAGATGGCGGGCAGTCTTCGCGTGACGCCCGCGATATCGCCCTATGTCTGGAAGCTTCTAGACGCAGCCAAACGAGTTCTCCATTTTGACACGAAGGTAGACCTCTACGTCGAATGTTCGAATGAGATGAATGCATTTTGCTTGCCGCTTCCGGACGGTACGATTTGTGTTGTCGTATCCTCAGAAGTCGTCAAGGTTCTGAATCCAGCTGAGTTGCTATTTTTGTTCGGGCACGAGTTGGGCCACGCAGTTCTCAGGCACCACGAACTCCCAGCCTCTGCGCTGATCGAAGTCTCTCGCGACAAGGGCTGCCTCTCGCCAGCGATGGCACTCAAGCTACTATCGTGGTCGCGTTGTGCAGAGGTGTCAGCGGACCGATATGGGCTGCTCTGCTGCCAGAATCCTGGTGTCGCTGCTCGGGTGTTCATCAAACTGGCGTCTGGGCTTCCGGGAAGGTTTCTGGGCGAAACAAGCGACTATCACGAACAGTTTGATGAATGGAAGAAGGTCAGCGAAGCAGAAGATGGTGCACTGCAAACGCATCCGCTGCTTCCACTTCGAGTGTCCTGCTGTCAGACATTCGCGTGTTCAGAATACTTCAGCGAACTGTTTCCGACTCTGAGTGGCGAGGCGAAATTCACGAATGAGGAAGCGGACCGTCGGACGGCTGAACAGCTCTGCCAGATGGATCCGGACCCCGAGCTGATGGACGACGCAGAGCATATTGACGAGGAGCGAGAGTTCCTCGCACTATCAGGATTGCTGCTGATCTGTTCCGATGGGCAGGTTCTAGATGAGGAAACAGCAGGCGTGGTGTCGATCTCCACTACTCAGCACGTCGCGGCCGCGACAGCGCTATTGCAGTGCGATGCATCCTCAGGTGAGGAGCGAACGGGCCAAATTGGCAGGTTCCTCGCCGAGAGGTGTGAACTTTCCCGCCGAATCGCAATCATCGTCAAGCTCATGATGCTTGCTGCCATCGATCTCGAGATCGCTGAGGCCGAGACACAGCTCCTTCATGCCTTTGCAGAGGCGCTAAATGTCCCCGACCTGTTGGTCGATTCGTTGCTACAACGCCTCCTTGATGGAGATGCCCTGAATATTTGATCCAAAGCGGCGCGTGATTTCCAGGTTTCGCCGAGGGCTTCCTTAGGCGTCATTCATCCCCGATGAACAACGTGACGACGGCGGGTTACTGTGCGGCGACGGGCCTTCAGGCCAACACGATGTCTCGAATCGGCTCCCGAAGACACGAGCCTACGGCCTCAGGATCGGATCCCCGCTCCCGAAGGGTTCTGTAGGCAAGGTCTCTGGGCAGGCAAGCAGAGAACTTCAGCGAGTCCAAGGCGTCATCCGTCACCGGGAAGACGCTTTCCGACCCCCCTGCGTTTGCCCGGTCGAGCCGTCGCTTCAAGTCGTCCACGCTCGTCCCGTCCAGAAGCCGGATGAACAGATTGTCCTCGCGGGAGGCCTCCGGACGAAGCGCCCCAATCAGCTCCCCCAACGTGGTGTTCGCTCGAAGTCCCGCGAACGTCCACCAGCGGCTCACGCCCGAAGCATCTCAAATGACGGCCGTAGCGGTGGCGTCGATCCAGGAGAAGTCCTCGCAGATCTCCTTCAGCTTCCCCTGCGCGCGCGAGCTGAGCTCCAGCTCGAGCTTTCCCGCGTCGAGGACCCGGCGGATGGCGCGACACAGTTCGAATCGCAGAGGGATTCTCGACCCCATCCAGCGAGAACGGCCCTTCTCCCTCGCGGCCTTCACGTAGACCACACGGCGTTCCCAATCGACCTGCGACACCTCCCAGCTTCGCCCGCCGAGCAGGAGCACCGCCGGCCCCGATCGCCGCACCTGGAATGAAAGAGGATCGACGAAGCCCAGCTCCGCCCTGCCGTGCCGAACGGTGAACAGCGGAGTGCTGGTGAAAGCCGACATGAGCTCCATGAAGTGGCGGCGGCCAAAAGCTCGCTCTCCCTCGGCACCCAACGACAGCATCCCTTCCTCTTCGAAGAGGATGGCCCGCGAGGGCATGAACTCGATAATGTCGTCCAAGTGCTCGCGTGCCATCGCCGCGAACGCTGGCATCTCTCCGAGCCACTCCCGCCAAGTCGCGCGCCCGATGCGGCCCTACTGAAGGGCCAGTGCCATAATCTGCTGAGCGAAGATGTGAAAGGGTTCCGGTGGAGGAACGATCGGCTCGACATAGCCATCGAGCGAGAGCCGCAGCAGGCCCGAGGCCCTTAGGAATCCGTCCTCGGATGTGGCCAGGAACAGGCAGTTCCTTGATGTACCGGCGCGCCGGCCCGTGCGACCCAGCCGCTGCAGGAATGAGGCCACGGTCGCTGGTGCGTCGATCTGGATGATCCGATCGAGATTTCCGACGTCGATCCCGAGCTCCAGCGTGCTCGTGGCGACGATCACGCAGTAGTTTCACTCTGCGAACGCCTCCTCGGAGCGACGGCGCTCGTCGAGACTGAGCGAGCTATGCGAGACGAAGGTTTCCCTTCCGGCCCGCCGGAGTTCCGTTGCCAGCTCCTCGACTGGGGATCGGCTGTCGCAGAACACGAGGCGTTTTTCACCCCTGTGGAGCAAGGAAACCACCCTCGCCGCGTTCTCGACGCCGCCCACATAGTCCAACTGCGCCGACGCCGACTTCGTCGTTTCACCGGCCGGCGAAATGACCCGCCTGGGCCGAGACGACACGGGCGCAAGCCACTCGAGAAGCTCCTCTGGATTCCCGATCGTCGCGGAGAGACCCAGGCGCTGGATCTCGCGACCTGCGAAGCGACGCACCCGCTCCAGGACCGCGAGCAGATGCCAACCCCGATCGTCGCCGGCAAAGGCATGCAGCTCGTCCACCACCGCGGCGTGGATGCCCCGAAACAGGGCCCGTGGCTTCGAGCGACTCGAAACGAGCATGACCTCGATGGATTCCGGTGTGGTCAGCAGCAGATCCGGAGGCTCTGCCATGATTTTGCTGTGTCGAGACGCACTGACGTCTCCGTGCCAAAGCTCCACACGGCGACCGACCAGAGAGCATTAGGCGCGCAGTCGCAAGTCTAGATTGTTCAGGAGCGCTTTGATCGGGCACACGTAGAGGACGCTCAAAAGTGTGAACGCTGCGGGGACAACCGGACATCTGCGGGGTCGATTCACGCCGAGGCCTCGGCAAGCGCGGCCTGCAGCTCCTTGATGGCCGCCCCCAGCGTCGGGATAGCTCTCGTCCGAAGCCGGTAGCGGGGACGTTCCTTGCGAACTTGCGTTGACCCAACAACGCAAGTTCGCAAGGAACGTCCCCGCTCAGGGACGGAGCACGCGGCCGGCGAGGCGCCCGGTGTGGCAGCCGTTTTCGAGCGCGATCTCGCCGTTGACGAGGGTGTAGGCGTAGCCGCGGGCGCACTGGGTCCAGCGACCTGCGCCAGCGGGGAAGTCGTGCACGAACTCCGGGACCTCCATCGCGAGGGCATCCAGATCGATCACGTTCATGTCGGCGTAAAAACCGGGCGCGATCCTCCCGCGGCCCTGGATTCCAAAGACCTCGGCGGGCTCGCTGCTGAGGCGACGGACTGCCTCCTCGACAGAGAGCCTGCCTCGGTCTCGGCACCAGCAGGCCAGCACATGGGTCGGCATGCTGGCGTCGCAGATCGCGGTGACGTGGGCCCCGGCGTCGCCGAGGCCCACCAGGACCCCCGGGTGCGTGAACACCTCCTCCACGGCCTCGGGCACCTGATTGGCACCGGCCGAGACGAAGAGCTGTCGGCCCCGGGTCTCTCGCAAGAGGCCGACGAGGCTCTCCACCGGCCGCTCGCCGCGACGCTTCGCCACCGCGTCCAGGCGTCGCTCCGGCCGCAGCTCGTAGTCACAGCGCTCCGGACCGAAGAGGTAGAGGGAGGTTCCCGCGCGCTCCTCCACCTCCGGGCGAACGGTCTGGAGCCCGCGACGCAGCTCCGCGTCCTCCAAGGCCGCGAGGCGATCCGCGGCGGGGAGCGCATAGAGGCTCCGCCAGGCCGCGGCCCGCACCGGGGAGCGGTTGGCGAGACCGATCAGGGAGAGCACCGGGCGCGGGTTGAACATCGGGTGGATCTGCGCCCCCGCCCGCTGCTCGCGCGTGGCCTCCTCCAGCACGATGCGGTGGATCGTGGGCACCAGGGCATGGGTGAAGACGCTGAAGACCACCGGCCGGCCGGAGCGACGGGCGGTCTCGCCGATGCGGTGGACCTCGGCCCGGACGCCGGGGAACGCTGGCCCCTGGTCGCGCTCTCCGAAGCCCGCCACCCACTGGACGATCCCACGGCCGCAGCGGGAGAGGACCTCCGCCAGGGCGAAGAGCTCGGCGTCAGACGCGTAGGTCCCTGGGATTGGCACCCCCTCCGGCGTCGCGTGGCTGGCGGTGCGGGAGGTGGAGAACCCCAGCGCGCCCACGTCCAGCGCCGCCTCCACCTCGCGCTGCATCACGGTGAGCTGGCCCGGGGTGGGCTCGCGGCCCTCCTCCGTCGCCGCCTCTCCCATGGCGTACAGCCGCAGGGCCGCGTGTCCCACCAGGCCGACCGCGTTGGCGCCCAGCGGTCGGGACGAGAGCCCATCGAGGTACCCGCCGTAACCCTCCCAGCCAAAGGGAACCCCCGCCAGGATGGACTCCGCCGGAATCTCCTCCACGGATTCGAGGGTTCGCGCGAGCCGCTCCCGGTCTCCCGGACCGACGGGCGCGAAGCTCACGCCGCAGTTGCCCACGACCACGGTCGTCACCCCATGCCAGCAACAGGGGCTGACCAGCGGGTCCCAGAAGAGCTGGGCGTCCAGGTGGGTGTGGGCATCGATGAAGCCCGGGGTGAGGAGCCGACCCGCCGCATCCAGGCTGCGGCAGGCTCCCTCAGCGACCCGACCCACCGTGACGATCCGGTCGCCGTCCACCGCCACGTCGGCTGCGAAGGGGGGCTTGCCGCTGCCATCCACTACCCGTGCCCCACGGATCACGAGGTCATGCATGTGGCCCTCCATCCCTGCACCCCGTTCCCTCGCAGCATTTCCGCGGCGTTGACAGCGGGGGCGGTCCGGGGTTTATTGTTCCGGTGACCAAGAAAGTACGTGCTCCGGGGCGGCGATCGCAAGTCGAGGCCAGGCAGACCCGCGTGCGGCTGCTCGACGCCGCGGAGCAGCTGTTCGCGCGCCGTGGCTATCAGGGCACCTCCCTGCGCGATGTGGCGAAAAGGGTGGGCGTGCGCCCTTTCACGCTCCAACACCATTTCGGCTCGAAGGCGGGGCTCTACGAGGCCGTGGTCTGCCGTTGGGATCCGGAGCTGATGGAATGTGTCACCCGGCTTGGAGGGGACCGCGACCCCCTCTCCGCCCTCGACGAGGTGATCGACGTGCTCTTCGACTTTTTCCTGGAGCATCGCGACTGGGTCTCTGTCACGGCCTGGGCCGCCCTTGGGGACGGGCCGCCGGAAGGCGCGCAGCTTCAGGACCGCACCTGGGTGGAGTTCATGAAGAAATCCCTCGGCCAGAGCGAGCTCGCCTTCGGTCTCGACCCGGGGCTGCTGCTAATCACCGTCGAGGGCATCCTCAACCATCACGTCCTCTCCAGTGCGCACTACCAACAGCTGTGTGGGGGAGACGTTGCCCAACCGGCCGTGCGACGGCGCACTCGCAAGCACTTGAAGCGTGTGGTGAGGGCGATCCTGATGGGCCCGAATCCGGACGCCTGAGATGAAGCTGCACGACTACACGGGCCTCAACGCCCTCGTGACCGGGGCTTCCAGCGGCATCGGGCGCGTGCTCGCGACGCGGCTAGCCACCCTCGGCGCTCGCGTCGCTCTTGTAGCGCGCCGAGGGGAGGAGCTGAAGAAGCTCGCGGACAGGATCCGTTCGGCCGGAGGCGATGCGCTGGTCCTGCCTTGCGACGTCGCCGAGCGCGGAGCGGCAGAAGCCTGCTGCGCCGAAACCCTGGCGCAGATGGGCTCAGTGGAGCTCCTCGTGAACAACGCGGGCTATGGGCATCACCGCACCTTCCTCGACTGGGACGTCGAGGACATGGAGCGCATGATGCGCGTGAACTACTTGGGGAGCCTGTACTTCACCAAGGCCCTGCTCCCGCAGATGGTAGAGCAGGGGCGGGGCTGGCTCGTCTTCGTGTCATCGGTCGCGGGCAAGCTCGCCCCGCCCGAGGAGTCCGCCTACGCCGCCTCGAAGTTCGCGCTGGTCGGCCTTGCACAGTCCCTGTCGCTCGAGGTCGAAGACGCCGGGGTGCACGTCCTCACGGTGTGCCCAGGCGTGGTCCGCACGCCCTTCTTCGACAAGGAAGCGCTCTCGAGGATGCCCCCGGCCTCGCGGCGCCGGATGGTCGAGCCCGAGGGCATGGTCGATGCCATCCTCGACGGGCTGGCCAGGGGCCGGCACGAGATCACCCACCCCCGAGGCATCGCGCCCGCCTACGCCATCCAGGCCATCGCGCCAGACCTCATGCGGCGCATGATGAAGCGCTCGACCCTGGACGCCCTGGCCAAGGAGCAACGGGCACGCCGGGGGAAGGCGCGCCCATGAGCCCGCGGTGAGCCCCCCCTGGAAGCTCGAGGAGCCCTCGGCCGAGCTCTGCGCGCGCTACCGCTCGCGGGGCCTCTGGACCGACGACACCCTGGCGTCGGTCCTGGCCGAGGCACTGCCTACGAACGGCGCACTCTCCTTTCGCGTCTGGTCCGAGCAGCGGCCCTTCGAGGGGAGCATCGCACAGGTCGCCGACCTGGCGCGGCGCGTGGCCGGCGGGCTCTCGGCACGAGGGATCGGGCCCGGCGACGTGGTAGCCTTCCAGATCCCAAGCTGGGTGGAGGCGGCGGCCAGCTTCTGGGGTGCCGCCCTGTGTGGCGCGGTGGTGCTCCCGATCGTCCACTTCTATGGCCCCAGGGAGGTGGGCTTCATCCTGCGCCAGTCTGGCGTACGGGCCTTCGTAAGCGCGGACCGCTTCCGGAGCTTCGACTACCTCGCAAGCCTGGACAGCATCCGCACGGGCGCCCCGGAGCTAGAGCTGATCGTGGTCATCGGCAAGGCGCCAGAGGCGACCGTGCCCTTCGAAGCCCTTGCCGACCATTCCCCGCTGGAGCAGATGCCCGCGGTAGCGCCAGAAATGCCCGCCCTCGTCGCCTACACCTCCGGCACCACGGCAGAGCCGAAGGGCGTGGTCCACACGCACCGGAGCCTCCTCGCGGAGATGCGACAGCTCGCCGCCATCCAGACCCCCGGCGAGCGCCCCACACTGGCCGGAGCTCCCGTAGGTCACTTCATCGGCATGCTGACCGGCCTGCTGCTACCCCTCCTGCGCGGCCTGCCCATCCACCTGATCGACGTGTGGGATCCCTCCGCGGTCCTGCAGGCGATGCTGGAGGCCAACCTCACCGCTGGCAGCGGGTCCACCTACTTCCTGACCAGCCTCCTGGACCATCCGGAGTGCGGAGCCGCACACCGGGCACGCATGCAGACGTTGGGACTGGGCGGAGCGCCGGTCCCCGCTGCGCTCGCCGAGCGAGCGGAGGCCCTGGGAATCTCGATCATCCGCTCCTACGGCTGCAGCGAGCAGCCCTCGATCACGGGAGCGTGCCACACGGACCCACGCGAGAAGTGCATGTACACCGATGGAGGGCCGCTTGCCGGCGTGGAGCTGCGGCTCGTCGATGACGAGGGGCGCCAGGTTCCAGCGGGCCAGCCCGGGGAGGTCCTCTCGCGCGGCCCGGATCTCTTCGCCGGTTACACCGACCCGACGCTCACGGACAAGGCTTTAGTCGATGGGGGCTGGCTGGCGACTGGCGACGTCGGCGTCCTGGACGAGCACGGCTGGCTCACGATCACGGATCGCAAGAAGGACATCATCATTCGCGGTGGGGAAAACATCAGCGCGGGCGAAGTCGAAGAGCTGATCGCGAAGATGCCAGGCGTAGCGGAGGTGGCCGTGGTGGCAGGCCCCGACCCGCGCATGGGAGAGCGCGCGTGCGCCTTCGTCCGGCTACAGCCGGCGGCCACATCCCCGGACCTCCGCACGCTGCAGGCATTTCTCGGCGAGGCCGGCCTGACCCGACAGAAGTGGCCGGAGGAGATCCACGAGGTGGAGGACTTTGCTCGGACGCCTTCTGGAAAGATCAAGAAGTTCGAGCTCCGGGCGCTGCTTCGCGCACGGGCCGGCGGGCACGCATGACAACCGACCAGCTCCTCGATCACCTGCTGATCCCCCGCGCAAACGGTAGCCCCGGTCTCGAGCAGGTGGCCCGCTTTCTGGGCGAGCGCCTGCAGGGCGCGGGAGCCGTGGTGAGCCAGCACGCCTTCACTGCGACCCCGCACGGCTTCCAGCTCGTCTGGACCGCGGCCCTCCTCCTGGGCGCCGGATACTTCGCCGCCATCGCCACGCGGCGCCACCTCCTGGCCTTGGCGCTGATCTTGACGAGCGCCGTGATGCTGATGGCCGAGTTCGAGTACCTCTACTCCCCGGTATCGGGCCTCCTCCCGGCTACCGAGACGAACGTGGTGGGAACCTTCCCGGGCCAGCCCGGCGGGCCTTTGCTGCTCTTCACCGCTCATTACGACACCACCACCCACTTCGGTGACCACTTCAGCTGGGGACGCTGGGGGGCGCTTCAGGGGCCAGGAACCGCGCTGGCAGTGGGGCTTGCCCTCGCGGGGCTGTGGCTGGGTAGGCGCGGGCGCCGGCTTCCACGCGCCGTAGCTCTCCCCGTGGCCCTCCTTGCGGTGGCTCCCTTCGTCGTGATGTTCTGGTTCCAGAGCATCGGGCCGCTGCTGCGCGCGCCCAGCCCGGGGGCCATCGACAACGGCGGCTCCTTGGCAGCACTTCTGCTCCTTGCAGAGGAGATGCAGCCGCGGCCGGCGGGCGCGCCCACTACGGTACAGATCGTGTTCCTCGCTGCCGAAGAGGAGCGAGCGCTGGGCTCCTGGGCCTTCGCACAGGAGCTCCCCGCGCGCGCGCCCATCGCCGTCGTGAACCTCGAGTCGATCGGTGCCTCGGACGAGCTCTCGACCATTCCCGAGGATGGCTTTACGACGCGCCGCTTCCGCAGCTCGGACGCCATGCTGGCGCTCGTGAACGACACCGCCCGAGAGGCCTGGGGCAAGCCCCTCCCCACCCAGCGGCTACCCTTCGGTACGCTGACGGACGGCCGCTCCTTCCTCGCCCGGGGAGTCCCCACCATCACGCTCCGGACCTACACCCGGAACGGGTCCTTCCCCCGCCGCTTGCACTCGCAATACGACTCGCGAGATCGCCTCGTCCTCCCCGAGATCGACCGCGCCGCAGGCTTGCTGCGCGCCCTGGTCGCGCGCGTGGACGCCAACCCCGAGCTCATCGAAGCCCTGCACCAGAAACGACAACCCTGAGAGAGGAATCGTCATGAAAGCCCTGGTCACCGAGAACAGCCTGCCGCGTCTCGCCGCCACGAAGATCCTCTCGAGCTTCACGCCCCGCGCCTACATGGGCCCGACCTCCCCCATGCAAATGCGCGAGGTCCCGGACCCCACCCTCCCGGCGCCGGACTGGGCGGTAGCGCGCACGCAGCTCTGCGGACTCTGCGGTAGCGATTACAAGCAGGTCTTCATGAACGGCTCCCTCGACAACCCCATGACGGGCTACATCTCCTGGCCCCAGGTGCTCGGCCACGAGGTGGTGGGGGTCATCGATGAGATCGGAGCCGGCGTCACACAGCGCAAGCTCGGCGACCGGGTCGTGCTCAACCCGTGGCTCTCGTGCGCGCCACGGGGCCTGCCGCTCTGCGAGTGGTGCCAACGCGGCGACCTGGCCCAGTGCCTGAACTTCGGCAAGGGTGTGGCCGAGCCGGGCATCCACAGCGGCAACAGCGCCACGGCTACCGGCGGCTTCGCGCCCCGGGTTCCCGCCCATGAATCCCAGTGGATCCCGATCCCCGACGACGTCAGCGACGAGGCGGCGGCCCTTGCCGACCCGTTCTCCGTCTCCCTCCACGCCATCCGGCGCACCCCCCCCACGCCGGGCGGTGTGGCCGTGGTCTATGGCTGCGGCACCCTGGGGCTGCTCGCCATTGCCATTCTGCGCATGCTCTACCCGGATGTGCGGGTCCTCGGCATCGCCCGCTACGCGCACCAGAAACAGCTGGCACAAAAGCTGGGCGCGGAAGCGGCCCTGCCGCATCGCCCCACGCGAGGCATTGTCGAGGAGATCGGAGCACGCACCGGGAGCGCTCTCATAGAGCCTTGGCGTGGCCTGCCCGTCCTGAACGGCGGCGTGGATGTCGTCTACGACACGGTCTCATCCCCCGAGACCTTCGAGGTGGGGGTGCGTGTGGTGCGCTCCCGCGCCTCCATCGTCGCGCTCGGGGTCGAGCCGCCGCGACGCTTCGAGTGGACCCCTCTCTACTTCAAGGAGATCTCCATCGTGGGCTCGAACGGCTTCGGTATCGAGGAGCTCGAAGGCCGCCGTCAACACGCGATGGAGTGGTACTTCGAGCTGATCCGCACGCGCGGCTTCGATGCCACTGCGATCCTCACGCATCGCTTCGCGCTCTCGGACTACCGCGCGGCATTCATGACCTGCTACCGCCAGGGCGAGCACAGCAGCGTGAAGGTGCTCTTCGACGACTTCCGCGTAGACGGCTGAGCGATCGTGCGCACCCCCCTGTGCAAACGGCTCGGGATCGAGTTCCCGATCTTCGCCTTCAGCCACTGCCGCGACGTGGTCGCCGCGGTGAGCCAGGCGGGAGGCCTGGGCGTGCTGGGCGCCCTCGCCTTCGACGCCGAAGAGCTCGAGGTAGAGCTCTCCTGGATCGACGAGCGGGTCGGCGACCGGCCCTACGGCGTAGACATCGTCATCCCGAGCCGCCACGAGGGGGCCGGCGAGACAAACCCGGCGCGCCTCGAGGCGTTGCTCCGCGCGAAGGTCCCCCAGGAGCATCGCGACTTCGCGCAGCGGCTGATGGACGAGCACGGGGTTCCCGCGCTTCCTCCAGAGAGCCAGCCCCGCGAGCTGCTCGGCTGGACCGCAGCCACCGCCGCGCCTCAGCTCGAAGCGGCCCTGGCCCACCGCAAGGTAGAGCTCATCGCGAACGCCCTGGGGACTCCGCCCAAGGAGGTGATCCAGCGAGTCCAGGCTTCGGGACGGCTGGTGGCGGCCCTCTGCGGCACCCCGGGACAGGCGCTGGCCCATCAGGCCGCTGGGGTGGACATCATCATCGCCCAGGGATCGGAGGCCGCCGCCCACACGGGCGAGATCGGCAGCATCGTGCTGTGGCCGCAGGTGGTGCGGGCCGTGGCGCCACTGCCCGTGCTCGCCGCGGGAGGCATCGGCACGGGCGACCAGGTCGCCGCGGCGCTCGCTATGGGAGCCCAGGGGGTATGGACCGGCTCCCTGTGGCTGATGGTCGAGGAGGCGGACCTCCAGCCCGCGCAGCACCAGAGCTACCTGGCCGCCGGCAGTGGCGATACCGTGCGCTCGCGCTCCTTCACGGGCAAGCCCAACCGCATGCTGCGCAACGACTGGACCGAGGCCTGGGCGCGGCCGGATACACCGGAACCCCTGGGGATGCCACTCCAGTACATGGCCACGGCCGAGGCCGTAGCGCGCGCGGCGCGCTACCCCGGCCGTTCCCAGGCAGTGGACTTCAACGCGGCGGGACAGGTGGTGGGAATGATTAACCAGATCCGCTCGACGCGAGAGGTCGTTCAGACCCTGGCGGAAGAATTTCTCGAGGCGGCCGACCGCCTCGCAGGGCTGATGCCCGAGGAGTAACCCGATGACGACTGTGTATCACGACGAAGACGCGCGGCTGGAAGACGTCCAGGAGGAGACTGTCGCAATCCTGGGTTACGGCAACCAGGGCCGCTCGCAGGCACTGAACCTGCGCGACTCCGGCCTCGAAGTGCTGGTGGGAAACATCGCCGATGCCTATGCAGACCAGGCGAAGTCCGACGGCTTCGACGTGCTGCCTCTTCCCGAGGCGAGCCGCAGAGCGAGC
>Ga0114931_10004028_pt1 | contig 18424 bp, 18 predicted proteins | sample 2SBtaG_FD_89579 | JGI IMG/M metagenome (GOLD analysis project Ga0114931, IMG submission 89579) | Deep subsurface microbial communities from Kolumbo volcano to uncover new lineages of life (NeLLi) - 2SBTROV14_V59a metaG | ecosystem: Environmental > Aquatic > Marine > Volcanic | place: Kolumbo...
GCCTGCATCCTGCGCTTGAACTCAGGCATGCCTTTTTCGGCCTCGGCGATCCATTCTCGCGCAAAGCTGCCGTCCTGAATATCCGTCAAAATGGCTTTCATCGCAGCGCGTGAGGCATCATCGACGACGCGCGGACCACTGATCATGTCTCCCCAGGCCGCCGTATCACTGATGAACTTGTGCATTTTGCGCAAGCCGCCTTCGTGTAGCAGATCGACGATCAATTTCAGTTCGTGCATGACTTCGTAGTAGGCCACTTCAGGCTGGTAACCCGCCTCAACCAGTGTTTCGAAGCCGGCGACGATCAGTTCGGTCGCGCCACCACACAATACTGCCTGCTCACCGAACAGATCGGTTTCAGTTTCCTCTGCAAAGGTTGTTTCGATAACGCCGGCACGAGCGCCACCGATTCCTGCCGCATAGGCCAGTGCGGTTTTTAACGCGTTGCCGGTTGCATCCTGGTGCACAGCGACAAGGCAGGGCACGCCGTGACCTTCTTCGTACTGACGTCTTACCAGACCACCGGGGCCTTTTGGTGCGATCAGTGCCACGTCAAGGTCAGCGCGAGGTTCCACCTGCTTGAAGTGGATCGCAAATCCATGCGCAAACAACAGCAAAGAGCCGTTTTCGATATCGTCGACGACAGACTGGTACAAGCTTTTCTGCACCATATCCGGTGTCAGGAACATAACAACTGCGGCACCTTTTACAGCGTCGTTGGGTTCCCGCACCGTAAGGCCGTCAGCCTCAGCCTTGGCCCAGCTGGCGCCGCTGGAGCGCAAACCGACAATAACGTTAAAGCCACTATCCTTAAGGTTCAACGCATGGGCGCGTCCCTGGCTGCCATAACCAAGCAGGGTGACCTGGCGATCAGCCAGGCAGGAAATATCTACGTCCGATTCTGAATACATTTGCATGAGTGGCCCCTAGCCTTGATGCGAAAATAAAAAAAACCCCACTATCCGTTTGGATGCGGGGTGTACGTTGTTCATTGACTGAATACGCGCTACCCGCTGTGCCTCCCGAGGGAGAGCAAAGAAAGTCGAAGCACGAGCAGTCGTTCCAATTGTCTGGTAGTCATGTCGCCGATATCATGTTGCAAGCCGTTAGTGATGTCAACCACTCCTTAAGAAGTTACGAGTGTTACTAAAGATGCTGCATTAACTATAATTTCTAAGGCCCTAATAGAAAAGTAGTTTTCCACTCATACGTACCGACTACACCCATTCTTATATATTGCGCTCAAAAAAGCGCTGTCAGGTACAACGGGTATTCGAGGCAAAAATAGAATGCGGAACAGGCACCACAATCGATGATGGGTAGTACTAATCATTGATTGGCCAGCTGTAAATCTTATGGTGTTGTTGGGCTGGCGATCTGCAAACCATGTGTTATTCTTGGTCACAGAGTTCGGGGACCTGAAGACATAAAGGAATAAATGGCGGGAAAATCTCAGACGGTATTTCTGGGTATGCCAACGAATAGAAAGATAACAATGGGTTCCAATAAATTATCGCCACGCGGCGAAGGTGGAGAGGGCCGCGAGCGCAACTGGAGATGCATTCAGCATTTTCGGTTTTCATTTATGCATGTATTCAACGGATACGTTGCATCCCTCTCCTGCAAATTAACTTAAAACATAAGACCTTTAAGGAGCGTCCATGAAAAGGTGCACAAGCAGCAGCCGACGCCTGACCGCAGCGTTTTTCGCGACCGCGGTTATCGCAATTTCCGGCAGCGTTTTCGCCCAGGGCGTCGATCAGGTATTGAAAGCTGATCAACGTCGTTTGAATCTGGCACAACAATCCCAGGAACGAATCAACAGTGTGGTTGAAGGTACGCATTCACTGGAAGACACGTACCGGGCTGTAAACAAGGAAATCGACGGCCTCAAAGTCTACAACCGCTTGATGAGAGCACAGGTTGAAGGGCAAACGGCCACGTTGGAAGACATTGGTCTGTCCATGGACCAGGTCGATGTAATCAACCGCCAGATATTCCCTTTGATGGAACGCATGATCGACGGTCTTGAACAGTCCATCAAACTCGATGTTCCGTTCCTCATGGATGAGCGCCTTGGACGCGTCGAAAATCTGAAAAAAATCATGGAGCGCTCGGACGTTTCCGTTGCAGAGAAATTCCGTAAGGTCATGGAGGCCTACCAGATTGAAAATGAATTCGGCTGGACATCGGAGTACTACACTCAATCGCTGACATTAGATGGCGATACACGCGCATTTAACATGCTGCGAATCGGTCGAATTGGTCTGTACTTCCAGTCTGACGACGCGAAGATTAGTGGTCGCTGGGATAACGAAGCACGCGAGTGGGTCAAAGACAATTCAGCCCGCAACGAAATTCGCAAGGGCCTCAGGATGGCTCGCCAGTTGATTGCACCGGAACTTATCAATATCCCGGTTCCCGCCCCGGAGGCCTCTTAAATGAAACGCTTGACAATAATTATTGCCGCCGGACTGCTATGTCTCGGAATGACACCGGCAAACGCCCAGGATGGAGAAGACGCCCGCAGCATGGGTGAGCTTCTCAAACTCATCGAACAAGGACAGGCACGCGACTCGCAGGAGGCTCGTAAACGCGAAGCGGCTTTCAAGTCAGCGCAAAATCGCCAACAATCGCTCCTTAACAAGGCACGTGCGGAACGTACTCGGCAGGAACATGTCAGTGCACAACTCGAACAGCAGTTTGAGGAAAATCAGCAACGCATTATTACGGCGCGACAGGCACTGGACGAAAGACTGGGTGCTCTGAAAGAGCTGTTCGGTGTGTTGCAGACTGTCTCAGGTGACACCCAGGGTGTGTTCAATACCTCGCTGACCAATATCCAGTACCCGGATCGAGGCGAATTCCTCGTAGAACTCGGCAGCAAGATGGCCGGCGCGAGCAGTCTCGCTTCGATTGAGGACATCGAAAAGCTCTGGGGCATGATCCAGAAAGAAATCGTAGAGTCCGGACGGGTGGTTCGATTCAACAATTTGGTCACCAAGGCTGACGGACAGCAGGAGCAGATGGAAGTTGTCCGCGTTGGTTCTTTCAACGTGGTCAACGAAAATGGCTACCTCAAGTACAATGCGAAGGACGGTTCGCTGGCAGAACTGGCCCGGCAGCCGGAAGGTCGTTACACCAGTTCGGCAAAGGATATGCTCAGCGCTGACAGCGGCCCCGTGACCTTTGGTGTTGACGTAACACGCGGTACCATTCTGGGTCTGCTGGTTGAATCGCCGACCATAAAGGATCGTATTGAGCAAGGTGGTATTGTGGGTTACTGCATCATCGCGTTGGGTATTGTTGGCCTTTTGATCGCCATCTGGCGTTGGTTCGGACTATCCGGTGACAGCCGCCGGGTCGCCGCTCAACTCAAACGTGAAACAGCCAGCACAGACAACCCCCTGGGTCGTGTTCTCGCCGCCTACGAGAGTAATCGCGGGGCCGATACCGAAACCGTTGAGCTCAAGCTCAGTGAGGCCGCGCTCAAGGAAATGCCAGGGCTTACGAAAGGCTTGCTGTTCATCAAGGTTGTTTCCGCGGTTGCACCACTTATGGGACTGCTCGGTACCGTAACCGGCATGATCAAGACCTTCCAGGTCATCACGCTGTACGGCGCAGGCGACCCGAAGATGATGGCGGGTGGTATTTCTCAGGCCCTGATGACGACGGTGCTTGGCCTGGTTGTGGCGATCCCGATGGTACTGCTGCACACGGTTGTCAGTGGTCAGAGCCGCAAGATCATCAACATCCTTCAATCTCAGAGCGCGGGCATCGTTGCCCAGCACTCGGAGCGTAATGGCTGAGGCCGATAAGGAGTAATCATGTATTGGCTATTTGACAGTTTTGAGGCCATACGCGATTTCATGAATCTTGGCGGTTTCGTACTTAAGAGTATCGCCGTGGTGATCTTTTTGATGTGGGTACTCATCGTTGAGCGGATATTGTATTTCCGCTCAACGATGAAAACATTGTCAAAAGAGATTCATGACAGCTGGGAGACGAGACAGGAACGTAAGTCCTGGAACGCACACCAGATTCGCGAGTTGCTGATATCGCAGTATAGCGAAGCCACGAACAAGGACATCAATCTCATCCAGACCTTTGTTGCTTTGTGCCCGCTGCTCGGATTGCTCGGGACGGTTACCGGCATGATCAGCGTTTTCCAGGTCATGGCGGTTTCTGGCTCAGGAAACGTTCGAGCGATGGCTGCCGGTGTGTCACAGGCAACTGTACCGACGATGGCCGGCATGGTAGGCGCGCTTTCGGGCGTGCTGCTTGTCACCTTGTTAACTCGCCGCGCGGCTCGTGAAGTGGAGTTTCTGGAAGACTCGCTCACGATGGACCACTAAGGATAAGACCATGGCAAAACATGACTTTTCTGTGGGTCAACAGGAAGACGATGGTGACGAAATCAACCTGACGCCGATGCTGGACGTCGTTTTCATCATGCTCATCTTTTTCATCGTGACCGCATCTTTCGTCAAGGAAGTGGGTATTGATGTCAATCGGCCGGATGCTCCCGTAACGGAGACCAAGCCGGAAGATGCCAATATCCTCGTCATTATCGATGCGAATGATGAAATCTGGATTGATCGTCGAGTTATCGATCCGCGAGCTGTGCGCGCGAATATTGAACGCCTGCACGCGGAAAATCCGAAGGGGTCGGTGGTGATTCAGCCGAACAAGCGATCAACCAACAAGATGCTTGTGACGGTTATGGATGCATCACGTAGTGCTGATGTCTACAACATATCCATTGCGGATTCGAACTGAGCGGGATCTTTAAGGACATGCCTCATGCGAAATAATCAAGGTGCATTTGGACACGAAGAGGAAAGCGAAGAGATCAATCTTACGCCGATGCTCGACGTCGTGTTCATCATGCTTATATTCTTTATTGTTACAGCAACCTTTATCAAGGAGGCCGGCATCCAGGTGGATCGTCCGGATACCGTCACAGCCGAATCCCAGGAAGATGCAGCGATTCTGATTGCTATCAGCGCCAACGATGAAATCTGGATCGACAAGCAGGAACGCGACCCCAGGGATGTACGTGTAGTTATCGACCGGCTTCATGCGGAGAACCCGAAGGGTTCACTGGTGATACAGGCCGATGAGGAGTCGACCAACGAAATGCTGGTCATTATTCTCGAGGCCGCCAAGGCTGCCGGTGTAACTAACGTTGCTATTGCATCTGACGACGGCTAGGAATAGCGGCGTTGGCCGCTGAGGAGACAGGACCAAAAATGATAGGTCGCTATTTGATTTCAATTGTCACGGGTGTTGTCGTTACGCTCAGCCTGCTGTTCGTGATGCAATTGCTTATTGCTTCTGGCAAGACCGCATTGACCAAACCGAGAGAGCGTGCGCAGCTCGATTTCGTACGTGTAAGGCGAAATGAGAACCTGAATACACAGGACCTCACACCCGAAAAACCGCCCAAACCGCCCGAGGCGCCGCCCGATACACCCCCACAGGATATGGATAATATTGATCCGGATGCACCGAAGATTGATGTGTCCCGTCCAAAAGTAACGGCCAATACCGATATCGGTGGTCCCGGTGGAATGAATATCGCGGAAGGTGATTATCTGCCCATCGTTCGAGTCGCGCCGGTTTACCCGTCCCGGGCTCTGTCGCGTGGTTTGGAAGGCTTCGTCGATATGTCGTTTACTGTAACCACCACCGGAACGGTGAAAGACCCGATTGTCCTGCAATCGACCAGCAGCCTGTTTGAGCGCGCAGCCACGCGTGCGGTACTGAAATTCAAGTACAAACCACGAGTGGTTGATGGTGTGCCCGTTGAAGTAAAGGGTGTCAAGACACGTATTTCGTTTGAGCTGGAAGACTGAGGCCGATTGATAGCCCTTGGCGGGGAATCTATCCAAAAGGATATATTTTTTATGAATACTGATCGTGGAATCTCACTGAAGCTGGGTGTCCTGTTACTGGCAGGTTTGCTGGCATTTGGTAACGCTGCTGCGCAAAAAAGCACCAGGGCGGATAAAGACGATAAAACGAAAACGAAGCAGGCCCAGGCCGTCAGCAAAGAAGTGTATGAGCGCATCCAGAAAGCCCAGGAAATGGTTGATGCGGAGAATTACAAGGCTGCGTTGAAGACCTTGAAGAGCTTGTACAACCCGGATAAGTTGACCGAATATGAGCAAGCCAACGTGCTGAATTATCTGGGATTTGTCTATTACAACATGGAAAACATGAAGGAGGCGATCGGCATTTATAGAAAACTGCTCGCCATTCCGAGTCTTGAGCCACAAATGGCCAAACAGACGACCTTCACCATGGCGCAATTGCTGACCGTCGAGGAACAATACCGGGAAGCGCTGACAACGCTTGATAAATGGTTCACGCTGGAGCCAAATCCTGGACCGCAGCCCTATATTCTCAAGGCGCAAATTCACTATAACCTGAGCGAATACAAGGCAATGGTAAAACCCGTCGAGACGGCTATGGAGGTTGCACGCAGTCGTAATTTGCCGGTAAAGGAAAATTGGTGGGGACTACTGAATTTTGCCTATTACTCGCTAGAGAATTACGCCAAGGTTCGCGATATTCAGGAAGTCCTGCTGGAGAATTGGCCCAGGAAACGTTATTGGCTGTCGCTGGCGGGTGCCTTTACGGAGTTGGGTGAGGATGAAAAGCTGATCTATGCATACGATGCCGCCTTCACCCAGGACATGCTGGAGCAGGGCAAGGAATTCGTTACCATGGCACAACTCTATTTGCAGGCTGAAGTTCCTTACAAGGCCGCAAAACTCCTGCAGGAAAAAATGGATGCCGGCATCGTGGAGAAGAATGAAAAGAACTACCGCCTGCTGTCACAGAGCTGGATGCTCGCGATGGAAGACAACAAGGCGATTCCAGCGTTAAAGTCCGCCGCAAGCCTTGCCAAGAACGGTGAAGTGGATGCACGTCTTGCAAACACTTATTTGAATATTGGTGAGTACGGGGAGTGTGTTACTGCTACCAATACAGCCATCCGCAAGGGCGGCTTGAAGAGTCCTGATAACATCCAGATATCCCTCGGTATGTGTCTTTATAACCTGCACCGTTATAACGAGGCGAAGGCGGCATTTCATAAAGCAGCGAAAACTCCTCGATCGCAACGCACTTCGGGGCAGTGGATCCGTGTAATCGACGCCGAGATTGAACGTAATCGCCAAATTCGACTGGCCGAAGAAGCAGCGCGCAAAAAACGCAAGGAAATTGACGAGAGAAGAGCGAAAAGCGGACGCGCCTGACGGCGACCCCGCATTCGTCTCATTTAAGCGTGCGATTAAACATGAGGGCGTTGACCAGTACCGGTCAACGCCCTTAATATTGCGCGCTTTTGAGCCCGGAAAGTAGCAATGCCAAAAATTATCTATATAACGTCCGACGGATTGCGACACGAAGTAGACGTCGAAAATGGCTATTCGGTCATGGAGGGCGCGATCAACAACAACATTGATGGCATTGTTGCCGAGTGCGGTGGTGCCTGTGCCTGCGCGACCTGTCACAGCTATATCGACAACGCCTGGGTGGACAAGCTGGCACCCATGGACGATATGGAAGACAGTATGCTGGACGCCGCCTTTGAACGTAAGGCCAACAGTCGCCTGACTTGCCAGATCGAAGTAACCGAGGAACTCGACGGCCTTGTTATTCATGTCGCCGAGAACGACTATTAAACACATTGCAACGCAGGAGCGATCGAAATGACTATAGCAACAGGCGATAAAATGCCGTCCGGTGTTTTTGGCATCATGACGGAAACAGGACCGGGTGCAATCTCGTCCGATGATCTGTTTTCGGGCAAGAAAGTCGTACTGATATCGGTACCGGGAGCGTTCACGCCGACCTGTTCAATGAATCATCTACCTGGATTCGTGGATCAGTTTGACGCACTCAAGAGCAAGAATGTCGACACCGTTGCCTGCATGGCCGTTAACGATGTATTCGTTATGGATGCGTGGGGAAAGGATCGTGGAGTCGGCGACAACATCATGATGCTCGCCGATGGCAACGGTGAATATGCCAAGGCGCTGGGCCTTGATTTCGACGCCTCAGGATTTGGCATGGGTACGCGTGGCCAGCGTTTTGCGATCGTTGTCGATGATGGTGTCGTGACTCATATAGCCGTAGAGGCACCCGGACAGTTTGAAGTCAGCAAGGCCGAGGCCATACTCGAAGTCCTGTAGCCGAAGCAGCGCTATTCGAGGGCGTCAGTCAGTTCCGGAACAGCGCTAAACAGATCTGCTACCAGGCCAATATCGGCAACTTCAAAAATTGGCGCTTCCTCATCCTTGTTGATCGCGACTATCGTCCCTGCATCTTTGATTCCGGTGAGGTGCTGGATTGCGCCGGAGATGCCGATCGCAATATATAACTCGGGTGCGATAATCTTGCCGGTCTGACCCACCTGCGTCTCGTTCGATACATATCCGGCATCAACGGCGGCGCGCGACGCACCGACACCTGCTCCCAGCTTGTCAGCCAACTTATAGACGAGCTCAAAATTTTCCTCGCTGCCGAAAGCGCGACCACCCGCTACGACGCGTGTAGCAGTCTGTAAATCCGGTCGGTCTGTTGCGCCTGATAGCAGCTCCACAAATTGGGTGTGTGAGGGTAAGTCGGCCGTAGCATCAACACTCTCTATCGTGGCTGAATTGCCATCATTGACAGCTGTATAGGACGCGATGCGCACTGTTGCAACTACAATACTGTCGCTTGGCACCTCTACCGTAAGGATGGCACTACCCGCGTAGACAGGGCGCTTGAACGTATGACTACCCACAACACTCATAATGTCACTGACCTGATTGACACCGAGCAGTGCAGCAACACGCGGCATCAAATCCTTACCAAAGGTTGATGACGGTCCAAAAACGTATGAGTAGCCGCTTGCCAGAGCAACTATCTGTGGTGCCAGTATCGCTGCAATCGCGTGTTCATTTTCCGCGCGCTCAATGGTCAAAACCCGTGATACCGACTCAAGCGCGGCAGCCTGTTCCGCTACCGGGCCGGCAGCAGATGCGAACACAGCGACATCAATTTCAGCGCCATCTATGCTTGCCGCACAGGCGACCACCTTGGCGACGCTGGGACTAAGCCTGGAACCGTCGTGTTCCGCAATGATGAGATTTTTTGACATTACACGAGTCCTTTGTCTTTTAGTGCAGTGACGAGGCCTGCGACGTCATCTACCATGATGCCACGCTCACGTTCTGCGGGCGCCTCGAACGACAGTTCTTTGATTTTTGGGCAGGGAGCAACACCAAGATCCGCCAGTGGGATCGATTCCAACGGCTTTTTCTTCGCCTTCATGATGTCCGGCAGCTTGACGTATCGTGCCTCGTTGAGTCTCAGGTCGACTGTGATGACCGCCGGCAAGCTGATGTCGATAACTTCCAGACCGGCATCGACCTCGCGAGTGACTTTCGCCTTGTCGCCGTCCAGATCTATCCTGGAAGCGAAAGTTGCCTGTGGTTTTCCCCAAATGGCCGCCAGCATCGGACCGGTCTGACTATTGTCATTGTCAATTGCCTGTTTGCCCAACAAGACGAGATCAATACTGTCCCGGTCGATAATCGATTTGAAAATCCGTGCGACGCTTAACGGGTCCACGGACTCTTCGGATTCGACCAGGACGGCTCGGTCTGCACCCATAGCCAGGCCCGTTCGCAATTGTTGCTGCGCATCGGCCCGCCCAACTGAAATGACGATTACCACTGCGGCTTCGCCTCGCTCTTTGATACGCAGTGCTTCTTCCAGCGCAATTTCATCGAACGGGTTAATGCTCATCTTGACACCATCGGTTTCAACACCGCTGCCATCACTTTTAACGCGAACGCGAACGTTGTAATCAACGACTCGTTTCAAGCCAACGAGAATTTTTTCCACCTTGATGCTCCTTTTCCTGGTGCCAGCAGTTGCGAATCTACTCCGCAGCCCGGTATTGTCCAATACGCGATAACCGTGCACAAGGCCATTGTCGAAAATAATGGCGGCAGTACATTTGACTATCGCGAGCTACTCTCCACCTGCGTGATTTTCATTAATTTTTGGTAATGTTGATAGCCTTGTAAGATATTTCTGTCTCTGGTTAGAATCAGTCGCCGGTATTTTTTTGGCTGGCGCCTTGCGGTAAATACTTATGCTAAATACCAGAGACCTCACAAAACGCTACGACGGCCATACTGTGGTTGATAGCCTGACTTTCAGTTGCGAGCCTGGTGAAGTCCTGGGCTTCCTTGGCCCGAATGGTGCCGGGAAGTCCACGACCATGAAAATGGTGACGGGATTTATTTCGCCAAGCGCTGGTAGCGCAATTGTGTGTGGGCATGATATTCAAACAGACACTCTTGCTGCGCAGCGGTGCATCGGTTATCTGGCCGAAGGGGCGCCGCTGTATCCTGAGATGACGCCAAAGCAATTTCTCGATTTCGTTGCCGACGTTCGCGGCCTCAAGGGTGAACGACGCCATGAGCGCTTGAACGAAGTCATCGCACTGCTGCATCTTGGTCCGGTGCTGGCACAGACCATCGACACGTTATCCAAGGGCTTCAAGCGTCGCGTCGGACTCGCACAGGCGATGCTTCACGATCCCGACGTCCTTATACTTGATGAACCGACTGACGGCCTCGACCCCAATCAGAAACATGAAATCAGAGAGTTGATTCGTCAGATGTCCAAGCAAAAGCTTATCGTGATATCGACTCATATACTCGAAGAAGTTGATGCTGTTTGTACGCGCGCGATTATTATTGCCGACGGACGATTGCTGGTTGACGACACACCGAAAAATCTGGTCGCGGACGGTGGTGGGGATCTGGAAACGGTATTTCGCCGCGTGACCACAAATGACACTGCTTACACATCGCTGGGCACATCATGAACTTGGTCAAAGCACTGTTTCGACGAGAATTGCGAAGCTACTTCGCGACACCGGTTGCCTATGTATTCATCGTGATTTTCCTGATACTTATGGGAACATTCACTTTTTATCTTGGCGGTTTTTTTGAGCGCGGCCAGGCGGATCTTCGTCCGTTTTTCGATTTTCATCCCTGGCTTTATCTTTTCCTCCTGCCCGCAATTTCGATGCGGCTTTGGGCAGAAGAGCGCAAGACGGGCACCGTAGAATTTCTGATGACCTTACCTGTGACGCCCTGGCAAGCTGTGCTCGGCAAGTTTCTCGCTGCCTGGGCGTTCGCTGGCATAGCCTTGGCATTGACGTTTCCTATATGGATTACGGTTAATTATCTCGGCAGCCCCGATAACGGTGCCATTCTGGCGGGCTACGTGGGTAGTTTCCTGATGGCCGGTGGCTTTCTGGCGATAGGTTCATGCTTGTCCGCGTTTACCCGCAACCAGGTCATTGCCTTTGTCATTACCGTCGTCGTCTGTTTTGGCTTCCTGCTATCCGGATTTCCGCTGGTCCTCAATATGTTTTCCGGCTGGGCGCCGCAGATCGTTGTGGACGGCATCGCCAGCCTCAGTTTTCTGACACATTTTTCCAATATATCGCGTGGCGTTATCGAGTTGCGAGACCTCGTTTATTTCGCGCTTGTAATCGGTACGTTTTTGTATGCGAATACCGTTGTATTGGGCTGGAAAAAGGCAGACTGATTATGAGTACGCGATCACAAAAGAAACTGGGCGTATCGAGTCTGATCCTGCTGGCCATCGCATTTATCGCGACAGTCATCGTCTCAAACCAGTTGTTCAGGGGTATCCGTGTCGATCTTACGGAAAACAATCTTTACACATTGTCCGACGGAACCAAGCGCATACTGCGCAGCATCGATGAGCCGATCGATCTCTACTACTATTTCTCCGACAAAGCGACAGAAGGCGTCCCATCGTTGCGCGACTACGCCAGCCAGGTACGCGAGATGCTGGAGGAATTCGCGACTACCAGTCGCGGCAAAATACATTTGAACGTAATCGACCCGCTGCCGTTTTCCGAAGAAGAAGACCGGGCCACGCAGTACGGATTAAAGGGCGTGCAGTATGGTGCAACGCCCGACCCGGTGTACATGGGGCTCGCAGGTACGAACAGTGCTGGTGATGAAGAAATCATTGCATTTTTTCAACCCGATAAGGAAGCGTTCCTCGAGTATGACCTTGCCAAGCTTGTCAATACGCTCGCCAACCCGGAGCGTCAGGTTGTCGGACTCATTTCCGGCGTTTCTATGGCTGGCAAGTTCGATCCGCAGTCACGGCGCATGCAGCCGGCCTGGGTAGTCTATCAGCAGGCGCAGCAACTTCTTGAAATTCGCGATCTCGGTACGTCGTTCGAAACGATCCCTGACGATATCAGTCTGTTGTGGATCGTGCAGCCGAAGAATTTATCCGCGATGACACAATACGCGATAGATCAATTCATCATGCGCGGCGGCAAAGCCCTGATATTTGTAGACCCCGTCGCAGAAGTCGACGCCACAGTGGCGGAGGGTATGCCGCAGGGTATGCCGCCGGTGGGTCAGGGATCAGACCTGCCGTTATTGTTTGCCGGTTGGGGAATCCAGTTCGACGCAAAGAAGGTCATCGCGGACGCGCAGCTGGCACTGCCGATAAGTGCGGGCAATGGTAGCCGACCGACACGTCATTACGGGTATCTCGGTATTACCGCAGAACAAATGAACCATGATGACATCATAAGCGCTGAGCTTAGTTCGATTAATGCTGCCATGGCGGGTCAAATCCGGCTTACAGACGGTAGCAATGCGACTTTTACGCCGTTGCTGACCTCCAGTGCCGCCTCCTCACTGTTGCCGGCGTCGCGATTTACCTTTTTGCCGGACCCGGCCAGCCTGCAACAGAATTTTACGCCCGGCGGTGAGCCAATGGTGATCGCAGCGCGCATTGGTGGCATGCTGCCCAGTGCGTTTCCGGGCGGTCGGCCCTCGACTGACTCGACAAAAAGCGGCGGCGACGAGCAGGCAGATGCAGCAACAGAACACCTCAGCAAGTCCGCTGAAGCGGTCAACCTGATCATTGTCGCCGATGTCGATCTGCTCAGCGACCGCTTATGGGTACAGGTACAGAGCTTTTTGGGACAACAAGTCGCCAACGCCTTTGCCGACAATGGGGCCTACGTTGTCAACGCACTTGAAAACCTCGGCGGCAGCGCCGACTTGATTAGTGTGCGAAGCCGGGGCAGCTTTTCGCGGCCGTTTAGCAAGGTCGAACAGCTCAGGGTCGGTGCTGAGGCGCGTTTCAGGGAAACTGAGCAACGCTTGCAGCAAGAGCTTTCAGAGACTGAACAGCGACTGCAGGAATTGCAGTCATCTCGCGAAGATACGGGCAGCTTGTTACTGACCGATGCGCAGCAATCTGAACTGGATCGATTCGTTGATCAGCGCGCGTCGATTCGCAAGGAATTACGCGCGGTACAGCGTGGGCTGGACAAGGATATCGATAAACTCGGCAGCTTATTGAAGTTCGTCAATATCGGCCTGATGCCGCTCTTGCTGACGCTGGGTATATTGATCGGCTTGTGGCGGCGCAGGCGCAAGGAACGGTCATGACGGGGACGAGAGTAGCGATCCTTGCAGGTGTCGTAGCGATGCTTATAGCGCTTGCACTGATCCTGAACAGTAATCGTTCCGACGGCCCCGCGTCTGAAGGCCGGCCACTGCTGCAAAACTTCGCCAGCCAAGCCAATGAAGCACAACAAATTAGTATCGTGAGAAAAGAAAACGATCCGATAATAATACGGCGTGAGACGGACAAATGGGTCGTTGCCAATCGGGATAACTATCCCGCAAACGTCAGCAAGCTCCGGCAAATCATTGGCGCACTGGCAAATGCGAAAATCCTGGAAGAAAAAACCTCAAACCCTGATCTGTATGAAAAACTCGAAGTCGGTGATCCAGAGGACGGTGGTAGCGGCACCCGGGTAAGTATTGATGGCGACGGATTTTCCTACTCCGTTGTTGTCGGCAAGCAGGTGCAAGGTGATCGTCGATACGTGCGTGTCGCAGGATCCGAAGTGAGTTATCTGATTGATCAAAATCCCAATATTCCGCAAAATATTCGTGGCTTGCTGGTCCCCGATATTTTAAATATCGATACGAAACGCGTGCGCAAGATGATCATCAGGCACGACGATGATGATGAGACCGTAATTATAGAAAAAACTGCCGAGGATCTCAGTGACTTCGCGGTACTCGACATTCCGGAAGGTCGGGAATTGAAATACGCAACGGTGGCAAACGGCATGGCCGGCGTACTCAGCGACCTTGATCTCGAAGATGTGCGCGCGGCGGTCGAATCAAACGCTGTAGCCTCGGCGATAATTCAGACATGGGACGGCCTGCGGATCAGCGTAGAAATCAGCACCGACAGTGAAGCATCGTGGCTGACATTTAGTGCGTAGGCAGCCGCGGAAAAAGCGATTGATTCCGCAGACAACAATACTCCTGGCGGCACAGGTGCCGCGGTGGTTGACGACGAAGCCAGCAAGATAAACGAGCGGCTGAACGGTTGGCAATTCGCGATAAGCGAATACAAGAAAGACTTACTGACAAAACGTTGGCAAGACATCCTCAAACCACCGACTGCTGCTATAGAGTAGCATCAGCTGTGTCTCAAATAGCCATCTCGCCAGCCACACAGGTTTCTGCTCGGTCTTGGCTGTGACTGATACGGATCAGTTTTGCTGCGGATTTAGCGTAAGATTGGCTACTTGAGACCCCATATCCGTGTGCAAATATTGCCAGCGGCTTATCCGAATTCGCTGTAACTGGAATTATTAGCTTATATAACAATATGCAATATAAACAAATCATTACAATTGGTTTTTCAAGTATATTATTAGCTTGTGCAAGTACGCAGGGGGGCCCGGATGATGGTGATTCCCGAGCCTCAACCCGGCGATCGGATTGCATCTTAAGTTCAAGTATCCGAGGATATAGCGTTCTGGATGAGTCAAATCTCATCGTTGATGCCTTAGGCCGGCACGAATATCACGTTACATTGCGTCGGCGAGCCTACGGGCTCGAGTCTTCCTGGAGCATAGCGTTTAATTCGGCGACTGGCCGGATTTGCGCCGACTTCGGTGAAGTGATCTTTGACGGTCATTTGGACAACGGATCGATAAGAATCGCGTCGATTCGCGAACTCAGTCCGGAGGACCACGAGGATCTCCTGATTCAATTCGGCAAAAAGAAGCCGGAAATCGAACAAACACCTGTGCCGAGAGAGGTAAAAGGCGCAGAGGTAGAAGAGCTGGACCCAGCGGCCAACGACAAATCGTCGGGCGACTGAGTCACGCAATCCGCAATCTCCGTGCGGACCCGCCCGGCTAACCTTTACAGGTTGGCCGGGTTTTTTATGAGGCGAACCGATGTCCGGGCCATTAGATAACATTCGAATCCTCGATATGAGCCGGGTGCTTGCCGGCCCCTGGGCCTCGCAACTGATGGGCGACTATGGCGCTGATGTCGTCAAGATTGAGAGAACGGGTTCTGGTGATGACACGCTGCAGTGGGGACCGCCGTTTCTTGGCGACGAGTCGGCTTATTTCCTGTCTGCAAATCGAAATAAACGCTCTGTAACGGTTGATATCGGGCTCGAAGAGGGGCAAACCCTGATCAGGGAGCTTGCGCAGCAGGCCGATGTTCTGTTGGAAAATTACAAGGTTGGGACACTGGCGCGATTCGGTCTGGGCCCAAGTGATTTGCTGGAACTCAACCCACAACTGATTTACTGCTCGATCTCGGTTTTTGGCCAGACCGGATCGCGTGCCAGGGAGGCAGGCTACGACGCAATGATTCAGGCGTCGGCCGGATTGATGAGTATCACCGGCCCACCACCGCTGGAGCCTGGTGGCCCGCAGAAGGTTGGCGTCGCTATAGCAGATATCATGGCTGGCATGTACGCGACAACGGCGATCCTCGCAGCATTGCATTCACGAGCCGGGAGCGGTAACGGACAACACATCGATGTGCCGCTCTACGACAGCCAGGTGGCATGGCTCGCGAACCAGAACATGAATTTCCTGATTAGTGGAAACGTGCCGGAACGCATGGGTACAGCACATCCCAATCTTGTTCCGTACCAGTCCTTTGCCACCAGCGATGGCGATATGGTGCTGGCAGTTGGCAACGACCGACAATTTGCGAGTTGCTGTGACGTGCTTGGTTTGCAGGCAATTGCGACTGACCCGCGCTTCGCGACAATGAGCGGGCGCATTGAGCATCGGGAAACTTTGATCCCGTTACTGCAATCAAAATTACTGCAAGGCAATACGGAACACTGGCTGTCGCTACTTCAGGAAAAGGCTGTTCCAGCCGGACCGGTCAATAATATCGAAGAGGTTTTGACAAACGAGTATGCCGACGAACGCAAGTTGGTCCGTCATATTCAAAATAGCGAAAACAAGCCCGTTCCTCAGGTCTCGAATCCAGTCACGTTCGGCAGTACACCGGTTCACTACGGCAACGCGCCGCCAACATTAGGTGAGCATACAGATGAGGTACTGCGGGAATGGTTGGGGTATTCTGACGAGAAAATCGAAACACTGAGACGAAGCGAAGTCATTTAGTGCCCGGCACACTCATCAAGAGCAGCGAAATATTGCAAGACGTCCGCTACGAGATTCGTGGGCAGCTTGCGAATCATGCTTTGGAGCTCGAAAAACGTGGTTACGAAATAATCTCGCTGAACATCGGCAATCCCGGCCTGTTCGGTTATCGTACGCCGGAAACCATGCGCCTCGCGATGATCGAAAATCTCGGTCAGGCCGAACCCTATTGCCATCAAAAGGGGATATTTCCAGCGCGTGAAGCGATCGTAATGCAGCAGCAGGATCGTGGTATCGAGGGCGTAACGGTGGACGAGGTATTCATTGGCAACGGTGTCAGCGAACTTATCGACTTGTCCCTGCGCGCATTGCTTAACCCCGGTGACGAGGTTCTGGTCCCCAGTCCGGACTATCCACTGTGGAGTGCCGCTGTCACCCTGAATGGTGGAACAGCCCGGCACTATCGTTGTGACCCGGTTAATGGCTTCGTGCCTGATATTGACCACTTGGAGGGCCTGATCAGCGCCCGCAGTAAAGCAGTCGTTGTCATCAACCCCAATAACCCAAGCGGTGCAGTCTATGACCGCAACACACTTGAGGCCATTGTGGGGCTCGCAAGAAAACACGGTCTGGTCGTACTGTCCGATGAAATATACGACCAGATGGTCTATGACGACGCAGAATTCATACCAATGGCGACAGTGGCCACGGATACGCTCTGCCTGACTTTTTCCGGTTTGTCGAAGGTCTATCGCGCCTGTGGTTATCGGGTGGGTTGGGCGGTGTTTAGCGGTGATCTCGATAAGGCTGGAGACTACATCCACGGCATGGAATTATTGTCGGCGCTGCGTTTATGCAGCAACGTCCCCGGCCAGTGGGCCGTACAGACAGCGCTCGGTGGCTTTCAAAGTATCGAACAGCTGGTGGCACCGGGTGGCCGGCTGTATCAGTCCAGGCAAACTGTTATTGAGCGCTCGAAGGCAAGCGCATACCTGCATCTCGAACGGCCTATGGGCGCGATGTATGCGTTTCTGCGACTGGATAAGAGGTTTGACGGCAAGCTGGATGATCAGGCGTTCGCATTGGAATTGCTGGAAAGTCATCATGTCCTCGTTGCACCTGGCAGCAGCTTCAATACTCCCTACACGGATCATTTCCGAATCACGACGCTACCCGACCCGGATGCCGTCAATATCGTATTCGACCGCATTGATGCGTGCCTGGCCCAATACCGCTGATCGATGTACGAGCAGTTATTCGATTCACTGCACAACGGCGGGACAGTAGTCACCGCTAATCGACGACTCGCCCGGGTATTGACTGATGAATATTCGGCCGGGCAACTCGCCAGCGGCAAGAAATCCTGGCGCAGCCCCATGATTTTCACCTGGCAGGACTGGCTCGTGGCGCTATCGAGCAGTGCACGGGAGCAGGCAGACCTGCCCACCCAAATCAATGCACATCAAAGCCAATTGCTATGGGAGCGTTGCCTGCGAAAAGTGCTCAATGAGCCCGAAGCCAGTATCGCAAGGCTTGTTCGCCTGTCACGAGAGACCTGGCAACGACTCTCCGACTGGCAGGTAGGCATCGCCGAAGTGGCCCGTTCGGTGCAGAACGATGACCAGCGCCTGTTCGCATCTGTCGCCGGCCGCTATCTCGGTATTTTGCAGCGCGAGAACTGGGTCGATGATGCCGGACTCGGTGGCTTGATTCTCAATTTGATTACAGAGCGTCGGATTGCATTTTCCGGCCGACACAGCTTTGTCGGCTTTGATCGACAACGACCGATTTTTTTAGCCATCCAGGAAGCGATGATGGCTGCCGGAGCCGGGATCAGCAGCGCGCCAGATGGCGGTTCCGTGGCACAGTATTCGTTGCAGGCCTTCGAGA
>Ga0114931_10004029_pt1 | contig 18422 bp, 13 predicted proteins | sample 2SBtaG_FD_89579 | JGI IMG/M metagenome (GOLD analysis project Ga0114931, IMG submission 89579) | Deep subsurface microbial communities from Kolumbo volcano to uncover new lineages of life (NeLLi) - 2SBTROV14_V59a metaG | ecosystem: Environmental > Aquatic > Marine > Volcanic | place: Kolumbo...
CGGCGCTCGCGCTCGATATGTACGGCGACGGCAAGCAAGCCGACAATCCCGAAGACGCCGGGAAACTCATGACGGAAGCGATCAGCAATCCTGATGCTGCCGGGGCTCGATTCTTGGCTGCATACGAGTTGCTCAAGAATCACGAAACGACCGACCCATCGAGGATCGCTGCCATTGGTTATTGCTTTGGAGGCGCGGTCGTGTTGCAAATGGCCCGGTCTGGGACCGACCTCGCCGGCGTTGCGAGCTTTCATGGCAACCTTTCGACCGAGGCCCCGGCCGAACCGGGCGCAGTGCAGGCCAAGATTTTGGTTATGCATGGCGCCGACGATGTGCTGGTACCCCAGGAGCAAGTCACGGCGTTCAAGAAAGAAATGGATGCGGCGGGCGCGGACTACACCTTCATTGCATACCCCGGGGCCATGCATGGCTTCACCAACCCGGCTGCGACCGAAAATGGGAAAAAGTTCAGCTTACCTCTCGCCTACAACGAAGAAGTCGATGGGAAGAGCTGGGCAGAGCTTCAAAAGTTTCTCAAAGATCTTTTCGACAAAGCCTGAGCACGGGCGAGCACCTCGGCTCGGCTCCTGAAACCGATCAATGGGGAAGCGCTCTCTTGAGCACCTTGCCGGTCGCGTTGCGCGGAAGAGCTTCGATGAACGTCATATCGCGCGGAACCTTGTAGCTTGCGAGACTCCGTTTCACGTATGCTTTCAGCTCCTCGCCGTCAACGCTCGCGCCGGGTTCGAGCACGACGAACGCCCTGAGTCGCTGCCCCCACTCAGGATCCGCAACCCCGATGACGGCCACCTCCGCTACGTCCTCGTGGGCCGCGATCAAGTCTTCCACCTCCCGAGGGAACACGTTTTCACCTCCAGAGACGATCATGTCGTCGTCTCGCCCGTCGATGAAGAGACGGCCTTGCTCGTCGAAGTGGCCGACGTCGCCGCTGCTGACCATCGAGCCGAGCCGTTCCTTGTCGTCGCCGCTGGTGTAGCCCTCGAACGAGATGGCATTCGCGACGAAGATGCGCCCGGTCTGCCCGGTAGCAAGCGATTCACCGCGGTTGTCGAGGATCTTCACGGTCGCGCCCAACGGCGGCTTGCCGGCGGTTCCGGGAGCGGCTCGCATGTCCTCGGGCGTCGCCACGGACGCCATCGCAACTTCAGTGGACCCGTAAAAGTTATAAAGGTTGTCACCAAAAGCATCCATCCACGCCGTGGCGAGATGCCCTGGCAAGGCAGAACCGCTGGCGGCGGCAACACGAAGCGAGCTGAGATCGTACTTGCGCTTCACCTCGTCGGGCAATGCAAGGATGCGCTGCATCATGATCGGGACCAGCGCGAGCGACGTGCACCGGTGCTCAGCGACGGCACGCAATGTGGCTTCCGGATCGAAACGTCGGTTCATCACGTAGGTCGAACCGAGGACGAGACCCAACTGGAACTGCCCGAGGCCCCAAGAGTGAAAGAGCGGGGCGGCGATCATCGTTCGTTCGCCGGCGCGCAGAGGGATTCCGGACAGCATCGACGCGATAGGCATCATGCCCTTTGGCGAGCCACGCTTCGCGCCTCTCGGCGTACCCGTAGTGCCTGACGTGAGCATCGTGAAACGTGATTCGATGCTCGGTGGTTGGACGTTATCGTCCGAGTGGTCCGATATCACGGTATCCACCGTCGGATCGGCGCCCGATCCGTAGACGACGAAGCGAGGCATGTCCTGAAGGGCTCCGAGCAGGCCGGCGAACTCTTCGTCGTAGAGCAGGGCGCTGACTTTTTCGCGCCGGCCTACCTCGGTGAGCTGGGGCGCCGCGAACATGGTGTTCAAGAGGACCGTATTGGCGCCGACTTTGCAGCAGGCTAGTATCGTTTCGATGAAGCGGCGATGATTGCGGCACAGGACCCCAACCACATCGCCTGCCGATACACCCGCCTCCTGCAGTCCACGCGCCAGCGCGTTCGAACGCCGGTTCACCTCATCGAAGGTGGCAGAGCCCTCATCGTCGATGACTGCGACCGCCTGCGGCTGACGAATCGCCAGCGCGATGAAGCCCAGGGCCGGCGATCGACCCCAACCCTTCGCCGCTCTGACGATGCGAATCGTCTTATCGGGCCGAATTGGTTTGAAAACGCCGGCTCGATACAGCACCCGCGCAACCTCTACCCTGTCCCTAAAGTTGACCACGTCGAGTAGCCTAGCGCCCGATGCTCAGTAACGAAAGACGTACTCCAACCAAAGCCAGTGCTCTGGGTTTGGCGCGCGCGTCAAGGTCGACTCGCGCCGGTCGAGGAAGACTCGAACGTCGTAGCGCATGCGTAGCGTATCCCGCTCGCGCACGGTGAGCGCGGCGTCCAGATACGCCCAGAGCGATTGGGGGAGCCGATTGTTGTCCTGAATGTCCTCGAAGTCGTAGCGCACGCGGATTCGAATGCGAAGGACGTCGATGGGCCGAGCAGTGATATGGAGGATCGCCGCGATGTCTTGCTGCAGACGATGACTATCCCGCTTTGCATCGAGCCACCGATTTTGAAACTAGCCCGACAGCGTGAGGCGCGGCACGGGCTGGTACGCGAGGCGTGTTGCCAAGAGAACCCGCTGCCCTTTGCTGTTTCGGTATTCGGTCCATAGCGCCCAGCTCCAAGACGAAGCGATCTGAAAGTCCGCGCGTGCGAACAGCAGCCCGTTCCACCTGCCTGAGGAGAGACGACGCCATCCATCAGCTATCACCCGCAGCCCAACTCGGCGCCGAAGGCGAATCGTTGCGCGCAGGCGAAGCCCGGCCTCGTCTCTGGCTTGCAGTCCGTCGAGCTCGTCAGGGGTCGACACGGGTCGCGCGTAGGGATTCACATAGTCCGACCCGTAGTAGCGGACTGATACGTCGAGCTTGGCCAGTGGCAGGGTAGTCACGCTCCGCGCGATGGCTCCGTATCCACCGCCACCGCCGACCTGCCCATCGAAGCTCCGCGCAACCTCCGCAAAGAAATCCTGCAAGCCGAAGCCAAACGCGACATCGACTCCGACTGCGCCAAAGGCTCCGCCAAATGGCTTGCGCGCGATCTCCTGAAACCCGAGGCCGACTCCCCGCACGAGCCACTTGGGCACCGATCCGTACCCGGTGAGACCGACATGGGTCCGCTCGTTCCAGAAGTAGCTCGCGTTCGCGCCCGCGAGCCCTTCGGCATACATTGCCGGCAAGCTCGCAAACGTGGCCGTGCTTGCAGGCGCGTTTGGATCGCCGGTGTGCACGTAGACCGGAGGCGCCCGGCATGCCGGATCCTCATCTCTGCGCGGATCGTCACAGGCGCCCGCGTCGACAACTTCGATCTGCCGAGCGCGATGAACCTGATAAGAGCCCCATGCGTACACCTGCAGCCATCCCTGTCCTACGGGAAGGTCCTTCAAGCCGACCGCAAGGCCCGCCAATCGATTCGTCCATTCATAATCCGGAGTGACCCGGGCGACCCGGCCGGCCGGGCATGGCGACTCCGGCAGCTCTCCGGCGGCGCGCCTGCAGCGCAGCCCGAGCTCGCTGTTCCGACGAAGCTCGTAGTCCCCGAAGAAGCCGTTCGGCGTGATTTGGTCGGTCACGTCGAACGTCAGCCGCTGTCCAAACCCGATGCGGTAGGTCCCAGCGATGATCTCCCACTTGTCCGCTATCCATGCGCCATAGAGCTTCGGCACCTCCAAGCGCACGTGCTCGGGCTCGGCGCTGAGCGCGTGGCGGCGCGGGTCCCATCGAACGCGGCGCAGGCGATTTCGCGTGAGGACAGCCGCAGCGCCGATATCCAGGTTGCGAAGTGTTCCGACCCGTGCCTGGGCAGCCGCGGCAGGTGGCAGCCGATCATAGCGGCCCGTCCATCGGCCTTGGATGCGCACGAAGCCGCTGGTTCGCGATCGCGGGGCCTCCCGGGGCGGGACGATGACGAATGCGTGAAGTGCGCTCGCCAGCTCGGGCTCGAGCACGCCTGCTGCGACCAGGTCCTCTAGAGCGTGGATAGCCCCGACTTTTTCGCGATACGCGAGGATGCGATCGACCTGCCGGTAGTCGAGATTGGGAAGCAGATACAAGCGTTCGCGGCTCGCCCGATTGAGGTCCACTCGCGTTTGATGCAGAAGCAGCAACGCGTTGAAGGATGACTCCGAGATCTGTGCAGTCACCAAGAGGTCGTACAGATCTTCCTCGGTTTTGACATCGATGAAGACTTCGTACTGGACTGCGGCCGCCGTGCGCGGCGCAAGAAAGAGGAGACCGGCTGCAATCAGCGTGCCCTTCAGGAGCACGGAGGGTTGGCGGAACCGGGCGTTCCCAAGTCGCCGTCGCCATAGGCGTGCATCGCGTCGCAGACTCGGCCGAGCTCGTCCACCTGGATTGCGACGCCCGCCTTCGAATGCTCGTACGTCACGGAGTCGAGAAGCAGGGCCCCGACGCTCAACGTGAGGGTCTCCTCACTGTTGTTCAGAGAGAGCGACAGCTTGGCATCGGCCCCTTCGACCCCGCCGTTTTCCGAGGGGTCTAGGTTCCGCGCAAAGACGACCCGCGCGCCTGCCGGCACCTGCAAGCAGTCTTCGTCTTCGACGGTCGTGACGCTCGATGTGAGGTCCGAGAGCACCAGCCCGTTCAAATCGACCGCAGCATCGAACTGGACCTCGAGCCACTCTCCATCGCGGTTTCCAACGGCCGATGGGTTCGCCATCCACTCCGTAATGTGTGCTTCGCCCGTCTTGGGGCTGACGATCCCGCGCGCCTTGCCCTGGTCGAAACACATGCCGGGACTCAAGACCGGGGGGCAGCTCGGATTGGCCTCACCGGGTGTTCCATAGTTGTCCGTCGCGTACTCGAGCGAAGATGGAGCGGGGCAGCGCTCCTGGTCCGGATCGACCTGCCAAGCGACGCCTTCAGTCGTACCGTCGTAGTCCACCCGGTCGAGGACCAGCCCATGAGCGCCGGCTACGATACTTTGCATTCCCGAGTTGCGCAGACTGAAGACGAGCCCCGCGTCGACGCGGGGAGCCGCCGCCGGGCTCGCCCCGAAGACGACCCTTGTGCCCGCGTCGACCGGGAAGCACGCTTGCTGATCGATGACCGCCTGTAGTGCGTCGGCGGAGGGCCCAAGTTGCAGCCCGTTGAGATCGGCGTTCGCTTCGAAGAACACTTCGACCCACTCGAAATCGGCATCGGGCCCTGCTGGATTGGCCATCCATTCGCTGATTCGGACTTCGCCCGGTTCCGGCGCCCGAATCGCGCGGCCAGTCCCGGCCTGCAGGCACATCCCGTCGAGCTGGATGGGCTCGCAAGGACTGTTCGAGGTCCCCGGCGTCCCGAAATTGCCCGCTGAAAACTCGTCGGACCCCTGCGGCGCAACGCACCAACGACTCGTGTCGTCGTTCAGCTCATGATCGGGCTCGAGCCGCCCATCGAGCTCGAGCGCGCGGCCGTCGACCGTGCGCTCATAACGCATCTGGTCGATTGGCGCCTCCCCGCACCGAATCGAGAGAACCCCATCTGAGTTGCGGAGGCTCCCGAGTGTGTCGCCATAGCTATCATCGAGATACGGCGGCATCGAATCGCGTGACGCGTTCCCGACGACGAAGTAATCGCCCGGGTCGATAGAGCCGCTGATGAAGCGATGAGCCTTCTGGCCGGTGCCATCCGCCTTGCTTGCGACCAGCGTCAGCCCGTCGAGCGAGAGAGTAGCGCCACTTGCATTGAAGAGCTCGATATACTCGCCGTCCCCGTCTGGCCCGTCAGGGTTGGCATGCACCTCCGTGATGACGACGTCGCCTGGCGTCATCTCATCGCACGCATTCGCCGTGACGCCTGCTTCGCGTCCGCAACCGCCTAGCACCCACACCAGGCACACGAACCCGCATGCCCAATTCCGAACATCTGCCATCTCGACCTCCCGCCGCTGTGGTTTGCCGGGTTATCGGACAGCGCCTCGCGCGGTTTCGTGTCGCTGAGCGCTCGACTACTCGGCGGCGCGCTCGGGGTCATCGGGCCAGGGCAAGGTGGGGAGCGAGACTTGTGTAGGCGCGCGAACCACGATTTGAAGCGTGCGATAGTTGCCCTTTTCGTAGCGTTCCACGCGGCCCCGGATTGCGACGGGCTCTCCCCTGTAGCGCTTGATTCCGCTCTGCCGAAAGACGTCCTTATCGAAGAAAATCACCGGAAATCCGCTGCCGCGCTGCCTGGCCAACACGACTCGCACGAGCCCTTTGAAGTGCTGGATCCGGTCCACAGTCGACAGAATCGTGGTCTTTTGGCCGAGCCTCTCCTCGAGTCGCTCAGTGGCATCCGAGTGAGACAGCTGCACGTAGTCGTCGCGACTGTTGGCCTCGTGCTCGAACGCTCGAATGAAGTCGGCTCGCGCGTTCCACCAGGCTTTGCGTTCATCGTAGTCGCCGTAGCCTCGGGCGTCCGGACTCCAGATTCCGCGATGCGCTTCTCGGGCCTCCGCTTCAGCATGAGACAACTGATTGTGAAAGCGATGCGAGTATCCATATTTCGTGAAGTACGGGCTCATGCCCGCGCGCACGCACTCCACGTTGTAGCTCGTCCATCGGCCGTTCTTCTTGACGAACGCGTACGCGAGCAGGCGTCCATACCGTCCCCGGATTTCTTTCGGGTCGTCGCGTTCTAGTCGCACGACACGCACGCCCTGGAAAAACGCCTTGGCAAACTCGGTGGCCTGCTGTCCCATTGGCGTCCCTGCTTTTCTCGGACGGGTTGCATTGCCACGTTTCCGTTTCAAGTACCGTTCGAAGTCCTTCGCAGCCGCTGCGCGATCGGCTTTGCTGCGGAGCTTTTCTTCGGTGTCGATCGATAGCAACCGAATCGAGCCCTCGATGCCTTCGACACGAATCGTGTCGCCATCGACCACAGGCTTGTCGCCCAGCCGGTACTCGCCGACCAGCAGCCCTTCCCGGTCGCACTCCTTGCGAGGCTCCGCCTGGGTGGGCGGGTGCTCGCTGGCGCCGACGTGGGCCGGGGCACTGTCCGCGTGTCGACCCGGTGCCTCAGCCGTCGCGCCTCGGTCGCAGCCTGCGATCGCCACCGCCATGCAAGCCCCCGCCGCCCAGATGCCACCCCAGATACGCATCCAGCGTAACCTATTCAATTTAGCCGTTGCCGGCTAGATATGCTCTAGCTCTTGACCAGCCTCATCACTCGTCGTCGGCCGAGTCGATGCCAGCGAGCCGCCTGGCGAGGCCTTTCTTGAAGTCCAACGCCATCTGCCGGCCGATTTGGATGCGCTGTGCCTGTGGCGAGCCCGCGCCGTGCAGGGACTCGGTCAGGTAGCCGACGGCGTTGCGGCCCATCGTCATGTTCTCGATCAATCGCAGGACGCGAATGCGCGCTTCGGTCGGCGTGTCCGCCCGGCCTTTGAGGTACTTGTCGAGGAGCGCACCGAGCTCGGGGTGACGGAGCTCCTTTTCCGACGGCGCCGTGCTCACCAGGCCACCGGCCAAGTCTTGTGCAAGCCGCCCCATTTCAAAGGGCATCTTGGTGACGTGGTGCTTGCAAACGTTTGCCAGCATGTCGTCGTTCAAGTAGCAGCCCGATTTCGTGGGGCGCGCCTGATGGGAAGATGCGATGCCAGCAGCGTACATCGTCTCGTTGAGGTGAGGCATTTGCACGAGCTTGTCTTTGATGTGCGAGGCTTTATCGACGCCGTTATATTCGGCAGCCTGCGCGGCCGCGCCGATCAGCACATCTCCGACGCCCGTCTTGCAGACATAGCTGCGCCGGTGATAGCAGGTGAACCGCTCGACGAGCATCGCGGCGAACTCGTGCTCGCCATCCATGAAGACGTGACTCCAGGGCACGAAGACCTCATCGAGCACGACCATCGCCTCCTGGCCGGAAAAATTCGCGTTGCCCACGTCGATCGAACCGCCTTCCATGCTTCGGGTGTCACACGATTGGCGTCCGTAGATGTAGGTGATCCCTGGCGCATCGACTGGAAACGCCGCAACTACGGCATAGTCCGCATCTGCTGGGCCGAGACGTATCGTCGGCATTGCGATGATCCAGTGGGAGTTGATGCAACCGGTTTGGTGTGCCTTGGCACCTTTCAACCAAATCCCGTCTTCGTTTCTCTTCGTGACGTGCACGAAGAGATCGGGGTCGTCTTGCTCGTTCGGCGCCTTGCTTCGATCCCCTTTGACGTCGGTCATCGCGCCGCCGACGACGTAGTTACGCTCCTGCATCGTGCTGAGGAACGCCTCGAGCCGCTGGTGGTACGGGGTGGCATGCTTTTCGTCGATTTCGTAGGTGACCGAGTGCAGCGAATTGAAGGCGTCCATGCCGACGCAGCGCTGAAAACAGGTGCCGGTGTTCTGGCCGAGCTTTCGCTGCATCATGTTCTGCGCAACGAGGTCTTCTGCGCTTTGCGCGACGTGCAGGAAGCGGTTCACGCGCTTGCCGGTCAGAGATGACACGACTGTCGCGACCTCCGGCTCCCGCATAGCGAGGTCGTACGTTTCAGCAACGGCATTGATCGACGGCCGAATCATCGGATGATCCACCGGCTCGGCAACTCGCTCCCCCAAGAGAAACACCTTTAGGTTTCGCCCGCGAAGGCTTTCGATGTAGTCGTCGCCGCTTTCGATTCGTGCAGGCCTGTCGCCGTGGCCAAGAGGCATATTCCCTCCGTAGCATGCCACTGTACCACGCCCATCAGAGGGGTGCGGCGACGAGCTGCTCCCGGGTTTCGTCCGCGTAAAATCGGCCTTTGCCGTCGCGGCCGACGCGGCCGAGGGCGACCTCATGATCGTGCGTAAAGAAGAGCCGGCCTCTTTCATCGAGCAAGCGCGTGAGCAAATCCATCTTTTCGTCGACTAGCCGCTCCGGGTATCGGTCATAGCCCATCGTGATGGGCAGGTGCATCCATGCGCGTCCGGGAATGAGATCAGCAACGAACACAACGGGGCCGTCGTCTCCTGGGATCTCCGTCAGCATGAGTCCGGGTGTGTGTCCTTCGCAGAGCCAGAGCTTGTAGTCGCCACCGAGCGCGTCCGAGCGGCGCCCCTTCACGACTTCGAGCCGTCCGCTTTCTTCGAGTAGCGCGGGCAGCTCGGGAATGAACGATTTGCGGTCTCGCAGGTGTGGATGCTTGGCGCGTTGCCAGGCGTCCCAACTCACCACGAACGTGGCCTTTGGAAACAAGAGGTGCATCGGCTGTTCCGGGTCATACACGCTCAGCAGACCCCCTGCGTGGTCGAAGTGAAGATGCGACAGCACCACACAGTCGATGTCTTCTTCCGAGAACCCTGCCTCGTCTAGGCTATCGAGCAAGACGTGCCGCTCTTCTTGAACCCCGAAGCGGTCGCGGAGCTGGGGGGGAAAGAACGCGCCGATCCCGGTTTCGAACAAGATGTGCCGCTTGTCGTCTTCGATCAGCAATGCGCGGCAAGCAAGCGGAATACGGTTGCGCTCATCAGGCTCGACCCACTTGCGCCACAGGGCGCGCGGAGCGTTGCCAAACATCGCACCGCCGTCGAGCCGCTGCGAGTTCCCCAAGATCGACCACGCTCTGCGGTTACCCACGCGCAGAGCCTAGCAGGATAGGGAACCCGTTTAAAGTCACTGTCGAACGACGTAGACGCTGGCCTTGGCATGGCGAACGACGCGCTCGGCCACGCTGCCGATCAGCCAACGCTCTATGGGCCCTCGTCCGTGTGACCCGATGACGATCAGGTCGACGCCGTGCGTCTCGGCATATTCACAGATCGCCCTTGCGGGGGAGTGGGCGGTCAGCACTACAAGCTCGACCTCGATGCCGGCAAGGTGTTCGTCCCGGAGCTTGGCAAGCGCGGCTTCGTGTGCACCTTCGCCGGTTTCGGAGGCTGGCTCGAGGATGGTTTGTGGCGGGATGAATGCTTGCGGGTCGGAGATGTGGATCAGCGTCACCTTGCTGCCATTGGCCCTCGCGTATTGCCCCACCTCGGGCAGCGCGCGTATGGACTGTTCCGAAAAGTCGATGCATGCGAGGATATGCTTTGCGGCCATGAGCGAAACCTATCATCTTTCCCAAATGCGGGGCATGCGCAGGCTAGGGCGATCTGTCGGCGTTACTGGTTCTGGCTTGGGTTCTGGCTTGGGTCTTGTCTTGGGTTTCGGCTTGCTCGTCGTCACGTCGGCTTGCAGCAAGTCGACGAGCGCCGGAAGCGCGACCGCGGCGACGGCCACTAGCGAAGAAGCCGAGCCGAGGCCCTCGAAACCGACGGCGTCCGAAGTTGCCTGCCGGCTGCACTCCTGCGCGCCTCCGTACTATTGCAACCAGGACACGGGTATTTGCGAGCGCCTGCCCTGCATGGAGCGCCGGGACTGCCCGTACGGATACAAGTGCGACCTCGCGAAACACGTCTGCCAATGACCGCCTTTCGGAGGTAAGCATTGCTAACATCTGGATCCATCCTTTCCGGGCGCATGTAATCATTGATGACATTCCTCGCTGGGCGATGTTATCAATGATTACATGCCAGCGAGAGCTAGGGTAAGCAGCGCTAACATCTTCTGCTAGGCTCTCTTCATGAGCGCGGCGCAGAAGCCCTACCACCGCGGAAACCTTCGCGAGACCTTGCTCGGGATGGCTTTCCAAGTCGTGGACTCCCAGGGCGCCCAGGCGATCAGCATGCGCGCGCTTGCCCGCGAGGCGGGCGTTTCATCCGCTGCCCCGTTTCGCCATTTCGCCGACAAGCAGGATTTGCTCGCTGCCGTGGCCCGAAAAGCAGCCGGTGACCTCCAACGGAGGCTGGATGAGGCCAGTGCGGAATGCAGCGACGCCCTGACGCAGTTTCGAGCGATGAGCGTTGCGTACGTCAGGTTTGCAGCGGAACACCCGGCACTGTTCGATCTGATCCACAGTGCCGGGCCGGTTGCGAGCCACTTTTGGGGCGGGGCCGAAGATGAGCGAAGGCTAAAGTTGATCGCGCTCATCATTGAAGGCCAAAACGCCGGCTTGGTTCCAGAGGCCGACCCCGAGCTCATCGCTCTCACCAGCGAAGCCCTCACCCACGGCCTCGCGACCATGATCGTCGAAGGCCACCCCCGCCTACGTGACCTATCGTCAGAAGACGCCCGCAGGCTCACCCTAGCCGCCACCCAGCTCCTACAAACCGGCATCGGCCTCTCCTAGGGGACCGGCATCGGCCCCTCGAGACCGCCGGCTGTCCCTTAGAAGTGCACGATCTCGTAGTCTTTGGGAACGAGCGTTCGCGTGCGCAGGATGTACTCGGCCGCAAAACCTGGGTAGAGCGAGTGGTTGCTGCCGTCTTCGGAAAGATACCAGCTCTTGCACCCCGACCAGACCATGTGCTTCATTCGCTTCTGCAGACCTTCGTTGTAGTGGTCCTGCACGTCTCGGCGTATGTCCATGTACTTGAGATCTTCGGCCATCATCTTCTTGATCGCCTGCAGCGCGTGGGAGATCTGAGCCTCGGTGTAGACCAGCACGGAGGTGTGGCCGGGGCCGGTATTGGGCCCCATCATGATGAACCAGTTGGGGAAGCCAGCCACGGTCATGCCTTTGTAGGCCACGGCGCCTTGCTTCCAGGCCTGGTCCAGCGTGCGGCCTTCAAGGCCGATCACCCGAAATGGTGCGGCCGCAAGACCGAGTAGAAAGCCGGTTGCAAGGATGATCGCGTCGAAGACGCGCAGCGTGCCGTCGGCGGTTTCAATGCCTTCAGGTCTCATGGCTTGGATCGGATCGGTCACCAGCTCGACGTTTTCGCGCTCGAACGAGGCCCAGTAGTCGTCGGAGACCAAGACTCGCTTGCAACCAAACTGGAAGGTTGGCGTCAATTTCTTGCGGAGCGCCCGGTCGGCCACCTGTCTGCGCAGGTTCCACAGCGAGAGCTGCTTCCCGATAGCAGACAAGATGCGCGAGTCGAGAAAAACCAATGGGCCGAGGAGCTCGCTGACCCAGTACTTGATGAAACGGCTCATGCGCAGAAGAAATGGAAAGCGTCTCATCAGTCGTTTGCCGCGTCGCGAGTACACCTTGTCTAGTTTGGGCACGACCCAGGCAGCGGTACGTTGGAACACGCTCAGCGACGCCACTTCGGGTGCAATGGATGGCACGACTTGCACGGCGCTTGCGCCCGTGCCGATCACGGCAACGCGCTTACCCGTGAGGTCGACGTCGTGGTTCCAGCGAGCGGTGTGAAACATGTCGCCCGCAAAGGTCTCCATACCTTCGATCTTCGGATAGGAAGGATCGACGAGCCCGCCGACGCCGGCAAGGACCACGCGGGCCCTGAACGTGTCACCTTCGCCACTGGTGAGCGTCCATGTGCCACAGTCCTCATCGAAGCGTGCTTCGACGATTTCGGTGCGGAGCCGCATGTGTTCGCGGAGCTTCCACTTCTCAACGACCGCGAGCAGGTACTCTTGGATCTCCCAAGAGGTCGCATAGCGCCGGCTCCAGTCGGGCTTTTGCTCGAATGACAGCGAGTACACATGCGATTGCACATCGCAGGCGGCACCGGGATAGGTGTTGTCTCGCCAGGTTCCGCCGATTTCGTCCGCGCGCTCGAAGATAGTGAAGGAGTGAATGCCAGCATTGATCAGCTGAATCGCAGCGCCGATCCCCGAAAATCCAGCGCCGATGATCGCGATGGGAAAATCGTGTTCGTCTCGCACGGGCGCGCAGGCTAGAGCACCCGAAGCGCCAGCGCCAGCGCCAGCGTTAGAGTCGAATGCCGATCTGGAAGAGGAAGGTTCTGGGTGCGCCTGCGGTGATGTGTCTTGCGGGTTGTCCCGAGGGCGGCTGGCCCGGGTTCCAGTTGGACTCAAACACGAACTCCTGCGCGGCGTATTGCGTATCGAGGAGATTGAACACCTGGAACCCCAGGTCGAGGAACCACCAGGACAGGCCGGCGCTCAGCTCGAGGAGGTTGACGCGGGGCGAGGTTTCCGAGAACGGGAGAGGCCGTTCGCTAATGAGGCTATACCCCACGCCCAGCTTGCCGTTCAACGGGTACTTGCCGAGTTGTACCAGGTCCTTGGATGCGCCGATGTCGAGGCGGACCAGCCAGGGCGGCACGAAGGGGAGCGTGTCGCCAGCTTGAAGGCCAGAGGGCGGTTCCCCAGGAGCCGTCGGCGGCGGCTGGTCGAGCGTCGCCTTCACATAGGTCACTGAAAGCGCGCCGTAAAGCCAGGGAAGGGGGCGGGCCTGGGCATAAAACACCGCGCCAATCCGAGTGGTTGGGCCAACCGACTCGAAGCTGACCTCCCGCGCTTCGAAGATCAAGTCGTCGCTCATTTTCGTGAAGAAGCCCGTCAGGGAGAGCACCAGCTCGTCGTTCTTGCCTATGCGCGAGCGCAGCCCGACGTCCGTCGAGCGGACCTTCGTGAAGGGCACGCCTTGGCCGTCGACGAGCTGGCGGGCATGCGGGGCGCGGAAGCCACGGCCGTATGCCAGGATGACATCGAGCTGTTTGATGGGTTTTATCGTCGCGGTTACGCGCGGACCGACCGCCACTCCGGCAGCGGTTCGCTCGTATGGCATGACGCCGTCCGGGGACACGCTTTCTAGCCTATCAGTGACGTCGAAAAACAAGGCGTCGGCACGCACGCCCCCTGCAAGATTGAGGTACTTGGTGAAATCCCAATCGAGGTCGAGCCACATCCCGATGTCGGTCTGGGCGATGCTTGCATCGACGCGTTGCTGGTAGACTTGGATCTGGGGCTCTTGCACGAGATCGATATGCTGATCGATGATGTCGAGCCGGGCGGAAGTGCCGAGCTCGATGGTCCCCTTGGCCCAGTCTGCAAGCACGAATTCGTGCGTACGGTGCCGCGCGTCGCCGCCGAGCACCAAGCGCTGGTCCTGCTGATCGACCAGGTCCCCGGGTGTATCGCCGTTGGCATCGGTTTCGAGAAAGCCGCTGAAGTTCTCCCGCAAGCGAAAGTCGTGGAACTGAATCCACAGGCCAAAGCTCGAATTGCGCTTGTTCTTTCCGCGCTGCTCTCCGGAGACACCCAGTATCGCGTCCATGTTGGAGGCATTTTGCGCCTGCGCGGTGTCGAAGGGATAGGCGTCGAGCCAGCCGACTTTGCCCGCCTCGATGTCGTCTCGGCGCAGCACGCCCGCGAGGTCTGACCGCGCCCCGCCAAAGCTTCCGTGAACGTGGAAGCGCCATTTGTCGCGGCCGAATCCATATTGGAACATCGCGGATCCAAGGATGCCCTTGCGTCTTTGACCAAAGCCATCGGTGCGCTGAAGCTGGAAGGCGCCAAAGGTATCGGGGTCCCCGCCTTCACGCGCGAAGATGGCCACCTCCCGAAAGGTGTGAAAAGAGCCGTACTCGGTTTTTGAATAAACGCCGCGCTTTTCGACGCCGAGCTCGAAGTCGATCGTTCCTGCGATCGCGAAATCGCCCTGCCGGGGATCGTACACGCCTTCGATGACCCGGAGATTGCGGATGACCTCGGGGATCACGAAGGCTTGGTAGGTGTAGCCCTGCGCGTGAACCTGCGACGGCTGGTTGAGCGGGACGTCACCGAGCTTAAACTCGATGTCCTGGCCATGCTCCGAGTCGAAGCCGCGTAGAAAGTACCGCTGCGCCACCGCGGGGCCCTCGACTTGGGCGGCGTAGAGCCCTGGGACACGTTTGAGCACGTCGTTCGTGCTGAAGACCGGTGCCGCGTCCAGGATCTGTTGATCGATCGTGAAGTCGGCGGCGCCACGCCCGGCACTTCGAAGGCGCGCGGCGTTCACCTGAGCGTCGGTCTCATAGAGGGTGCCAGGGGCAGTAGCAGGGGCAGCAGCAGTTGCAGTACCAGTAGCAGGGGCAGCAGCAGCTGCAGTACCAGTAGCAGGGGCAGCGGCAGTTGCGGTGCCAGTAGCGGGGGCAGCAGCAGTACCAGCGGCAGCTGCAGTGCCGGCTGCGGTACCAGTAGCAGTAGCGGGGGCAGCGGCAGTAGCAGTAGCGGGGGCAGTGCCAGTACCAGCGGCCGTGCCAGCGGCAGCGGCCGTGCCAGCTGCAGTGCCAGCGCCCGTGCCAGCGCCCGTGCCAGTGTCAGTGTCAGCGGCAGCGCCAGCGGCGGCGCCCGTGCCAGCGGCCGTGGCAGGGGCGGCGCCTGCTTCCGGCTCTGTGAAGTGAACCGCGACGCGGATTCGGCTTGCCACCGTCGTGTCACCTCTTTTGGCCGGCTCGAACGTCCAGGTTTGCACGGCTTCGACCGCCGCCGCGTCGAAGTCAGCGCCCGCAGAGTGCTCCACCACGACGTCGGTCACCTTCGCATCCGGCGTGATCGTGAGCAGCAAGATCACCACCGGGTGTGCACCGCTGCCCTTCTGTCCCGGCGGGAACTCGGGTGCAGGCGATTTGAGTAGCTGTGGCGGATGCAATGCCGGCTCTGTCGGTTTGGCCTCTTGTGCATAGGCGAAACTCGACATCCACAGAGTCAAGACCCCGAGCGCAATCGCACACGCATTGTTCCTTCGATTCCCGTCCATTCACTTCTCCTGCCCCCCGTGTGACCACGGGGGTTTACGTTCGCTTGGTCGACGAACGTCAGGCAGGAGGTGAAGTCTTGGGCGCGACTCGGAAACGAACGCTGTCCGCGAGGACGAAGGCGTCGGCAAGCATGACGTCGTGCGGCGCTTCGAGGATCCGCGCCAACGCCCCTGTCTCCGCGAACGAAACCAGCGCATCTCGTCGATGCGCCGAGAGCGAGCAGTGCTCATGGCCCTCTTCGGCGCTCGCGTCGCGCGTTCCGTCCGATACCGACGGGTATGGATCGGCGTGGGTTTCGAGCAGGTGATGATGTGTCCTGCTGCTGTGAACCAACTCACCATGCTCCGGGCACCGCGTGTGCTGGACGAGCAGGATGTGCACGCCGCTCGAACCCTGCAAGAAGAGGGCGAGCAGACTCCCAAGGACGCAAGCACTCCGAATCATTGCTGATCTCGGGGGATATCGTGCCGGCAAGACATGCGCAATCGTGCAGTATGACCGAAGCGCACCGGGCATCAAGCGGCTCCTGATGCGCGCTGGAGCGACTAGCCCGACGGGGCTACACCCTGAGTGGCTTCCGCGCGCTAGGATCTAGTGGGTCTGGGGAGCCCAGCTGCTCATGTCGCGACACGATCCTACTGAGGTTACAAGGCGCCATGTCTTTGCGCAGAAGGGGCCCTCCGAGAAGCGGGAGCAAGCCCGAATCGTGGTGCTTGCGGGTAACTTGGCCGGCGACAAGTATGCCATCGACAGCGAGCTGACGTTTGGGCGTGGAGACAAGGTAGACGTCCAGATCGACGACACCCTCGTGTCGCGGAGCCATACTCGCGTTTTCCGGCATCAGAACGGGTCGTACGTGATCGAGGACCTGGACAGCCGCAATGGTACGCAGGTCAACGGGATGGCGATCACGCGCCAGGTGCTGGCGTACGGCGACCGCATCCAGATCGGAAGCTGCCTGCTCCTGTTTGCGCATCACGACCCCATGGAGGAGCAGGTCGCGCAGCGTCGCAAGCTCGAGGCGATCGGACGTCTTGGGACCGGGGTTGCTCACGATTTCAACAACCTGCTGGGGGCCGTGAAGGCTAGCATCGACTTTTTGAACGGTCTGCCGGACCAGACCAAGGTGGGCGACACCGACGTGCGTGAAGCGTTCGACGACATTCGCGCAGCGGCCGCCGCCGCGACTGAAATGACCAGCCGTCTACTCGGGTTTGCGCGGGAGGTTCGGCGCAGTCATTCCGAGGTAGACCTGTCCGAGCTCTGTCATCACGTCGTTCAGCTTGCCCGGCACACCTTCCACCGGGGCATTCGTATCGAGGCGCAGATCGACCGTGGGCTCAAAGTGATCGGCGATCGAGGGCAACTTCACCAGCTTCTGATGAACCTCCTGATCAATGCGCGCGATGCGATGCCCAATGGCGGCAAGTTGACGATCACCGCCAAGAAGGCCGACCAGCTCGATCTCGAAAGGGCGCCGCTCAACCCGTTGGTTGCGCATGCCCTCATCACCGTGGCGGACACGGGTATTGGGATGGACGATGCGACGCGGGAACGCGCGTTCGATCCGTTCTTCACGACCAAGGGCGAGCAGGTTGGCGCCGGGCTGGGCCTCGCCGCGGTGTACGAGATCGCGAAGGCGCACAATGGTCACATCACGGTGCACAGCGTGCCGAATCAGGGCAGCGAGTTCCAGGTGGTCTTCCCCTTGACCGGCGAGCGCCGCGTGCTCCCCACGGAACCGAGCTTGCCCGCGATCAAGCTTCCCACGACACAGCTCCTAATCATGCTGGTCGACGACGAAGACATCGTCCGTCGAAGCGCGGGGCGCGTGGTTCGCCAGAGCGGTCATCGGGTGATCTTTGCCCGAAGCGGGCAGGAAGCGCTTCGAATCTATGCCGAGACTCAGCCCCGGTCCGATCTGGTACTGATGGACCTCAACATGCCGGGAATGACAGGGGACCAAGCGTTCAAGGAGCTGAAGGCAGCGGACCCCGAGGCTCCGGTGGTTTTCGTATCCGGGTACTGGGACCACGACCTCGAGCGCGAGCTTCGCGGCATGGGCGCGCTTGGCTTCGTTCAAAAGCCCTACGAAGCTGCTACGCTTCGGGACGCCATCGTTCAGGCGATGACCGCCCAGACTTCATGATCAAATACATAGGCTCGAAACGCGTGTTGGTCCCGCACATCGTGCGAGCGATGTCGGCCTTTCCCGAGTCGGGGCGGGTGCTCGATTTGTTTTCAGGCACGTCTCGAGTGGCGCGCGGGCTCAAAGAGACGGGGCGCTATGTGATCGCGAACGATCACTTGTCCTATGCGGCGACCCTGGCCCGCTGTTACGTGCAGGCTGATGCGGATCGCTGGCTCGACGAGGCGATGCGGCTGATCGCCGATTTGTCGGACATCGTGCCCGAGCCTGGATATTTCACCAAGGCGTTCTGCGAGGAGGCGCGATACTTCCAGCCTCACAACGGCGCGCGTGTAGACGCGATCCGTGAGGAGATCGCACGCCGGGCTCTGCCGCAGGAGCTGGAGGCGATCGCTCTCGTATCTTTGATGGAAGCCGCCGACCGCGTCGACTCCACGACCGGTGTTCAGATGGCTTACCTGAAGCAGTGGGCGCCCCGCGCATTCAACGGCCTCGACCTCCGCGTGCCCGCGATGCTTCCTGGCCCTGGCGAGGCGCTCCACTTGGATGCCGTCGAAGCAGCGTCAGAAGTGGAGGCCGACATTGCGTATATCGACCCACCCTACAACCAGCACAGCTACATGGGCAACTACCACATCTGGGAGAGCCTGGTTCGTTGGGACAAGCCCGAGACGTACGGGATCGCCAACAAACGAGTGCAGTGCAAGGAATACAAGAGCGACTTCAATTCCAAGCGCCGAATTCGGCAGGGGTTGAAGGCCGTCCTCGAGGCGGTTCGGTGCAAGCACCTTCTGGTCTCATTCAA
>Ga0114931_10004030_pt1 | contig 18420 bp, 18 predicted proteins | sample 2SBtaG_FD_89579 | JGI IMG/M metagenome (GOLD analysis project Ga0114931, IMG submission 89579) | Deep subsurface microbial communities from Kolumbo volcano to uncover new lineages of life (NeLLi) - 2SBTROV14_V59a metaG | ecosystem: Environmental > Aquatic > Marine > Volcanic | place: Kolumbo...
AGACCGGGGGGAACGTTCCGGACTCCGGGGCGTGGCCTCGGGCAAACCGGATCCATCCATTGGCGGGGACTTTCGCGACGGATTCGGCGAGGCTCAACGGTTCGGGCAGGTACCCGAGGGCGAGATAGGCAGCCAGGCCGTCCGGGTCGATGGTCATCGTTTCGCCCGGTCGGTAGAGGGCCTGCGGCTCCGAGGAGAACCAGACTTCGGAACCGATCCGACGGTAGAACAGGGGTTTTTCGCCCGCCCGGTCGCGGGCCAGCAGGAGCGTTCGGGTGCGGGGGGTCCACCAGGCCAGTCCGAACATGCCCCTCACGTGCGCCAGGGCCTCGACCCCGTCATGGCTGAGGAGGGGGACCAGGGGTTCCACATCCGAACGGGATCGGTAGGGGTGATCGGGGTAACGCCGTCGGAGAACGGGGGCGTTGTAGATCTCACCGTTACAGGCGAGCGTGCCCGCTCGGCACCGCACAGGTTGGTCGGCGTTGGGTCGCCGGTCCCGGATGGCCAGCCGTTCGACGCCAATTGCCGCATCGGGGGTGAGAACCTCGCCGTGACCGTCCGGGCCGCGGTGACGGAGCCGCGATGCCATGACCGAGAACTGGGACGGGACGCACAGGGGGGCGCCGTCCAGGGACACCATGCCGTAGATGCCGCACACGCTACTGGGCCCGACGGGCCAGGCGGGAGGTCACGCAGGGACCGTACGCGACGTAGCGACCGCCGCCGGCCAGGAACGGGAGGGTCTGTTCGAGGGTGGACCGAACGGCCAGGTCGTCGGCCCGGGCGACGAAGACCGTCTCGTTGTGGCATTTCCGGAGGGCTTCACGCCACCAGTCTCCCCGGCGAATGCCCGTGCCCGGCCCGCTCCAGCGCTCGAGGTTCCGGCGCAGGTAATTGCTGGTCAGTTCGTGCCCGTCGTCGGTCACCACCGTGATGGTACGCCGGAGGTAGAACGGCAGCGACAGCGGAAAGGCGTGGACGCCAATCACGGGAGTGTGGGATCCCACCCGATTGGCGATGGCCGCCGCCAGGGACTCCGCGGATCGGTCCAGTCCGATGGTTTGCAGGAGCGGGGTGGCGACCAGCGGGATGGAGGCGACGGGCACGGCCAGGATCATCGCGGCGACGTGAATCCGACGGTGCAGCAGGACGACCGCGAGGCCCGCTGCGGTGCTCACGCCGCCGAGCCAGGCTGCCACCTGGGGAATGGCCGGTCCGACCTCGGTGGAGACATCAAGCAGGGCGGGCACGGTCCAGGGGGCGCTGCCCAGGATGCCGCCGACCACCATGAGTCCCACCCCGGCGGCGCTCATCGCCGTGCCGGCCCGGCGCGAATCGCCACTCAGCATGCGCGCGGCCAACAGGGCGATCGGGGGAATGAGCGGCAGGACGTACTGCGGGCGCTTGGACTGCGAGAGGGAAAAGAACAGGAGCGGGATCACGATCCACAGGAGCAGGAACACCCGATCGTGGTCGGCCGGTCGTCCGCGCCGATGCCACGCCTCCGCCAACCCGATGGGAAGCCAGGGCAGCGACCCGGCGGCCAGGATGGGCAAGAAGTACCACCAGGGGCCGGTTCGGTGCAGCTCGGTGGTGGAGAAACGTCGGAGCGTCTCCGTAACAATGGCATAGTGCAGGTGTCCGGGGGCTGTGCGCGACATGACCAGTAACCAGGGAAGCAGAAGGGCTACGAAGATCAGGGGCCCGACGATATCCACGATCGGTCGGAATCGGTGCCGATAGGCGGCATACGGGATCGCGACCATGAGCGGGATGCCGAGGGCGATGGGGCCCTTGGTCAGGACCCCGAAGGCGATCGCCGTCCACGCCAGGGCGGACCACCATCCGGTCGCCGTCGGTCGGTCGGGATCGAATCGATCGATGGCGGTTTGAAATGCGATCAGAGCAAGGACCACGAACGTGGTGAGGGCAGCGTCAAAGATGACGGTGCGGGCGAAGGCCAGCGTGAGAGGCGTGGTGGCGGTCGCGAGAACGGCAACGACCGCGCCGGCAGGTGTCAACCGGGGTCGGGCCCAGGTCCAGACCAGGGTCAGTGTCGCGAACGTGAACAACAGGGACGTCAGGCGGGCCGCCCACACGGTGGGCCCGAACAGGTGCATGAGTGCCGCCCCCGCGGCAAAATAGAGAACGGGCTTGTCGACATAGGGGGCGCCGTTGAGGTGTGGAACCAGCCAGTCGCCCTGCTGGTACATCTCCCGCGCGATCTCGGCGTTCCGTCCCTCGTCCGGATCCAGCAGGGGATAGGCGGCCAGTTTGAACGCCAGGGCGGTGAGGACCAGGGCGAGGGTCCCGGCCATCCGGAAACGGGTCAGGGGCGACGTCACGAGCGCAGGGGCACGGGTTGGGAGCGGGTTGGGTGGAACGTTCGGGAGGGAAACCTATGGTGCAGCGGCGGCGGGCGGCACCGAGTAGGCAGGGTGTGCGGTATCCGGACGGCGCGACGTCAGTACGGTCCCTGGGACGAGGATCGCTCTTCGGAGGTCGGGGCCTGGGCGACCGTCATGGGCACGGAAGCGGCCATGTCGCCATCGACGAAGATGTCGAAGTGGTAGGGCCCGGGATGGTCAAAGGGGACGTCAAAGACCAGCACCGTCCCGGCCTCGATCTCGGTGATGCCGGCGGGGGGTTCGTTGAACGTGACGATGCCCGAACCGGTGAGCACGTCGTTTCCGGCTTCGTCCTTCAGGGCAATCCGGACTTGGTGCTGGCCGATCTCGGTCCGTTTTCCCTTGAGGCGGACTACCAGATGGACGCGGGGGTGCACGGCGGGAAACCGGGGAATCCAGAGGTGCTCGAAGATGCCCATGACCGAGAGTTTCCCAAGCTGATCCACGACGGCATAGTCACACAGCAGGGCCAGGTCGATTCGCATGAGAGTCAGCCGCCTTCGAGATACGTTGCGGCGGTTCGACTGAGCAATTCGACGGCGAGCGGGAGGACGTCCTCGTCGATGTTGAAGTTGGGAGAGTGATGGGGTTGGTCGGTCTTCTTGGCCGGATTTCCGGAACCGACCAGCGCGTAGCATCCCGGTGCGTGGTTCAGGAACAGTCCCATGTCCTCACTCGCCAGGGTTCGGACATCCCGCCGGACGGCATCGGTGCCAACCAGATCCTCGGCGATGTCGGCCATGAGGGCGGTCATGGCCGGATCGTTGGTCGTGACCGGGAGGAGCCGCCGATACTCGACGGTGGCGGTGGCCCCGAATGCCTGGGCGGTATGCGTGACCAAGTCGGTCATCAGGGTCGGCATGTCGGCGTGGATGGCCCCGCCGTATGTCCGCACGGTTCCCAGCAGTCGCGCCGTTTCCGGTATGACGTTGAAGGCCTCTCCGGCCTGCACCGACGTGACCGAAACCACCGCGGCCTCAAGTGGATCCCGGCGACGGGACACAAGCGTCTGCATCGCCGTCACGACGTGGGCGGCCACGATGATCGGATCAACCGCGTGTTGAGGGATGGCGGCGTGACCTCCTCGACCGTGTATGGTGATTTCAAACGCATCGGCGGACGAGAAGATCGGCCCGGAGGTGATCCCGATCGTCCCCGCCGGGAGATAGGACCAGAGATGCATGCCGAAGGCGGCATCGACCGGGGGAGCGTCCATGACGCCGTCCTCGATCATGGCCCCGGCGCCGTTCCCGCCTTCCTCCGCCGGTTGGAAGGCGAAGCGAACGGTGCCCGGAAGATCGACGGCCGCCAGGCGGGTGGCGACCTCGAGTCCGACCGCGATGTGCCCGTCGTGTCCGCAGGCGTGCATCTTTCCGGCGGCCCTGGATCGGTATGGCACCTCGTTCGCTTCCTCGACCGGCAGGGCATCCATGTCGGCCCGGAGCAGCACGCACCGCCCGGCCGCATTGCCCCGGGTCCCGACCACGCCGGTACGACCCACCCCGGTGCGGACGTCATAACCGAGGGTTTCAAGACGTTCGGCTACGATGCCGGCGGTCCGATGTTCCTCGTAGGCCAATTCGGGATGAGCGTGGAAGTCGCGCCGGTCGGCGATCAACCGCTCGGTATCGATGGGGGGGAGGGAAACGGTCATGGGGAGGACTGGGGTGAAGTTGGGCAAAGGTCACCGAGGCCGCAGGCGTCGCACCGCGGCGTTCGGGCCAGGCACGTTTCCCGTCCGTGGGAAATCATGAGGTGAGGAAAGAGCGTCCAGTCCTTTCGGGGTACCAGCGCCATCAGATCGCGCTCGATTTTGACCGGGTCCCGTTCCCGCGTGAGATCGAGGCGCCGGGAGATACGGGAGACATGGGTGTCGACGACGATACCGACATCGATCCCGAAGGCGTTGCCGAGGACGACGTTGGCGGTCTTGCGTCCCACTCCGGGGAGCGAGGTGAGTTCCTCCATGGTGCGGGGCACGCGGCCGTGATACTCCGTCGAGAGGCGTTGGGCCATACCGATGATGGCGCGAGTCTTGTTGCGGAAGAAGCCCGTTGATCGAATCATCTCGGCCAGTTCGTCGGGGTCCGCGTCGGCCAGGGCGCGGACACTTCGGTATTTCCGGAAAAGGGCCGGGGTCACCTTGTTGACCCGGGCATCGGTGCACTGGGCACTCAGGATCGTGGCCACCAGGAGTTGCAGGGGCGTACGGTACGTAAGCGAGCAATGTGCATCCGGGTACCGGCGCTTGAGTCGGGTGATGATCTTTTTCGCCCGGGCTCGTTTGGCGGCAGGCGTCTCCGTCATCGGCGGCAGCGGGCAAACGCCAGGAAACCGTCCAGCGACCGGCAGTTGAGTACGTGTGCGGCGGTCAGGCCCCCCTTGCGGGCGATGCCGAGCCCAAGATCCATGTTGGACATCCCCTGGGTATTGTGGGCGTCCGCTCCCAGGGAGATCGTGACACCCAGCTCCAGGGCCGTCCGGACCATGCGCCAATCGAGGTCGAGGCGCTGGGGATGTGCATTGATCTCGACGGCGACCCCGCGATCGGCGGCCCGCGCCAGGATCGCGGGAAGGTCCATCGGATACGGATCACGAGAGAGCAGGAGTCGCCCGGTTGGATGGCCGAGGATCGTCATGGTCGGATCGTCGAGGGCGCGGAGGATCCGGTCGGTCATCTCGCCCGACGATTGGGCAAACCGGTTGTGGACCGAGGCGATGACAAAATCGAACTGTTCCCGCGTCACGGGGTCGTAATCGAGCGATCCGTCCTCGAGAATGTCGACCTCGACCCCCTTCAGGACTCTGAGGTGGGGTGTGGTGCGATTCGCCTCGTCGATCTCCCGGTGCTGATCCGGAATACTGTCGGCGTAGAGGCCACCGGCGTAGGTCGCCGCCCCGCTGTGGTCGGTGATGCCGATGTACTCGTACCCGGCGTCGGCGGCGGCGCAAGCCCACTCCTCGATGGTGCTCGTGCCATCGGAATAGGTCGTATGACAGTGGAGGAAGCCGCGGATGTCCCCCGCCTCGATAAGGTGGGGGAGTCGCCGGTCGGCCGCGGCGGCGACCTCGTCCGTCCCCTCCCGCAATTCGGGGGGCACGTAGTCGAGGTCGAGGGCGGCATACACGTCGTTTTCGGAGGAGCATGGGAGCAAGGCTCCGTCCCGGCGAAGCCCGTCCGCATCCCAGGTCAGTCCCAACGCCTTGGCCCGGGCGCGCAGCTGTTCCAGATGGGCCGGGTTGCCGGTAGCCCGAAGCAGTTCCCAGCCAAAGCGTTCCGGAGGGCTCAGATACAGATCGACGACCGTGTCTGACGCAAACCGGATGGTGAAGGCCTCAGGCGATTTTCCCACGAAATCGTCAACGCCGACGACCGATCCGAGCCGGTCGGCGAGGTCGGCTCCGGGGTGGTCGGTCTCCACCACCAGGTCCAGATCACGAATCAGCTCGCGCCGGCGCCGGAGGCTCCCGGCCAACTCAACCCGATTGATGCCCGGCAGATCGGCCAGGGCCGCGGCGAGTCGGTATCCCTCGTCCCTGGCATGGTGGAACAGGTGGAATTCTTCGGCGCGGCGCAGGTACTCGATACCCTTGAGGATCTTTTCTGCCGTACGCGGCCCGAAACGCGGGAGACGGGCCAACCGGCCGTCGCGGGCCGCGGCCTCGAGATCGGCAATCGTGTCTATAGCCAGACTGTCATGGATCTGCCGAATCTTGGTGACGCCCAACCCGGAAATACGCATCATCTCGACCAGGCCAGAGGGAATTTCGGCGCGCAGGTCTTCGAGGACCCGCGCCCGTCCGGTTCGAGCGGCTTCCTCGATGATGGCGAGCGTGCCGGGGCCGATGCCCCGGCTCTGAGCGAGGTCGCCGGTGACCAATCCCTCCAGCAGGTCGCCGGGGTAGTGAGCGACCGCCCGGGCGGCGTTCTGGTAGGCGCGCACCCGAAAGGTGTTTTCGCCTTTCAACTCGAGGTAGGCGGCAATCTGCTCGAGGAGGTGAGCTGCGTCGCGTTTGTCCATGACCGGCTGTGTCGAAGCTAGCGGGCCGCTCCGGCCAATGCGAGGCGGGCGAGGTGGAGGAGTTCCTCGGGGGTGGCGATCGAACGGACGCCGGCCTCGTCCCCCCCCGGGACCCGAGCCGGAAACAGGGGACGGGACACGCCAACGGTGGCTTCCTGAACCCGGGGGCCGTGGGCCTCCGCCACAAGTTGACTGAACCCGTATCGATCCGCTCGCAGCCCGAGTATGGCAACCACCTGCCAGTGGTCGCCGCGGTCGAGGGACACGAACAGGCCGTCGAGGGGCTCCCAGGGGTTGTCGGTGTCGATGCGGGCCCAGAAGGTGTGAAGGGGAAGGGCGAGGTAGGCGGCACCCCCCGGAATCCCGGGCAGGGAATCGTCGGGGCTGACATCGGCCTCCCGCTCGATCCCCTCCATGGTCACCGGCAGAGTGATGCGGCCCGCATCCCAGAATCGCCAGGCGGCGTACAGCAGGCGCAGCAGATTGTCCGCGGTGAGGGCGTCGGGAGGCAGGTCTCCCGGCGCCAGTTCCTGAATCAGCTCCCGGGTCCGGGTCAGGGCGGCAAAATCAACGAGGTCGGGAATCTCGTCCCCGACATCCACTCGGATAGCGGGAAATGCGGTTTCGGCCAGCGGGGCAAAGACGAAGTCGAACGGATGGAGACGGGTCACGGCACTCGCGGCAGGAATCCATCGAGGGTGTCGCGGAACGCGTCGAAATCCTCGATGTAGGGTACGTGTCCGGAATGTTCCATGATCCGCAGGGGGGCGCCAAGAAGTCCGGCGGTTTCTCGGGCGGTCTCGATGGGGATGGGGTCGTGCCGTCCGTGGAGGACCAGCGCCGGCACCTTCAGTCGGCCCAGAGCGTCCTGGAGGTCGTAATCACCGAGGCTGGTCCAGACTGCGGTCTGGGTCCTGCCGTTGACCCGGAACGGGGTCAGGTCCCGGGCCCGCGCGGGATCGGCGAAGTAGGGAGCCACGGACAGTTCGAACAGGCGTTGCCGGTAGGCATCGGGGTCGCGATCCCGAAGTCCCGATGACCGGAGCGCGTCGCGGGCGGCGAGGAGGTCGGGGTCGCGAGACCGGGCGGTAAACCGTTCTTCGAAGACGCGGCGCCCGGCCGCCGTGACCGGCGCCGGCGAGACGAGGGCGAGACGGGACACGCGGTCCGGGTGTTGAATCGCGTACAGGATGGCAAGGAGCCCACCCCAGGAGTAGCCCAGCAGGGTCGCCGGGCAGTCACCATTCCCGGCCAGGAGGGCGTCGAGGTCTGCGACATGGTCCGACCACGCCACGGGGGTACGCCGGTCGACGCTCGATCGCCCCCCGCCGCGCTGGTCGTAGTACCGGAGCCGACGTCCGGCGGCCAAGGCATCGAACTGGGGAAGCAGGTAGTCGTGGTGGGCGCCGGGACCGCCGTGCAGCACCGTGACCGAGGGGCCCGCGCCCAGGGTGCGGGTGAACAGCGATACCCCGTTGACGTCGACGGTGACTTCGATCGGAGTCGGTGACATCGGCGGGCTAGAGCAGCTCAGCCAGGGCGTCGGCAACCTCCCGAACTGCCGCCTCTTCTTCGGGCGGGAACCCGGCGGCGACATCGCTGTCGATGTCGATCTGCCCGAGGATTTCGTCGTGTCGTCGAATGAGGACGATCAACTCGGAGCGGGTGTCCAGATTGCATGCGAGGTACTCGGGTGTGGCTCCCACGTCCGGGACGTTGAGGTCGACCTGTTCCCGGACGGCCCGGCCACACAGGCCCCGGCCGACGGGAATCACCGTGTGGGGGGTTTCCCGGCCCTCGAAGGCCTCGAGCACGAGGGATGTTCCGGCCGGATCGAGCATGTACATGTACACCGACGTGTACGGCGGACCGGCGGCGGCGATGTCCCGGGCGGCGAGCTGCAGCAGTTCCGGGCGAGGCACGTCGCGGCAGAAGGCGGCGTGAAGTTTCCGGGTGATCGGGTCGGCCCGGAGGACGGGGTTCTTCACCGGCTTCTCAAGGTGGCGGTGAGCGTGACCTCCCGTCCGTCCCGTTTCACCCGGAGGGTGACGGTATCTCCCGGCCGGTACGCGTTGAGGGCATCGGTCATGTCGAAGAGGTCGCCGACAGGGTGATCGCCGAGCCCGATGAGGATGTCGCCGGTCCGGAGGCCCGCCTCGTCGGCCGGGCTGCCCGACGTGACGCCGTTCAGGCGCACCCCTCCGGGAGTGCCGGTCATGTCGGGGATGGTCCCGAGGTACGGTCGCTCCCCGCCGGCCGGGGCCCGCACTTCGCGCGGCGGGGCAACCTCGACGAAATCGAGAGGTGTTCGGCGGGTGGCCAGCGCCCAGACAAAGTCGGACACCAGGCTGTCGACCGCCAGCACCCCGGGGAAGTTCAGCGTGCCGGGATCGTCGGTGGTCCGGTGGTAGTCCTCGTGGGTTCCGGTGAAGAAATGGACCACCGGGACGCCGGTGACATAGAACGATTGGTGATCGCTCCGTCCGAATCCGTCACCCCCGGTGGTGATGTCGAGTTGATGACGGGCGTTCACGGAGTCGAGGAGCGCGGTGAACTGCGTGGCGGTTTCCGTCCCGAACGCCGCCAGACGGCGATCGCGAAGCCGCCCCACCATGTCGAGATTGACCATGGCAAAGGTCGAGTCGGCCGGGTAGGGGGGATGTTTGGCGTAGTAGTCGGATCCGATGAGCCCGAGTTCTTCTGCGGTGAACGCCACGAAGACGATCCGCCGGTGGTCGGGTGCGGTGCGACTGGCGAGCCGGGCGGCAATGTCGATCAGGGCCGCCGTCCCGGATGCGTTGTCGTCCGCGCCGTTGTGCACGACGCCGGTGCTGTCCGGGTCGAGGCTGCCACCCTGGGTGCCGAGACCCAGATGATCGTAATGGGCTCCGACCACCACTACCTCGCCGGCCAGGGATCCCGAACCCGGGAGAAATCCAACGATATTGGTCACGGGCGCCCCGCCGAGGCCCGCGTGGGCGGCGGCCGGGGCGGTGGAGTCGATACGGAAGTCCTGGAGGTATCCGCCGGGCTCCCCCGGCTGGAGACCCACGTCCTCGAACCGGGCGGCCACGTAGGCGGCGGCCGAGTCGAGACCGGCCGTGCCGACCCCCCGGCCCTCAAGCCGGTCGGCGGCCAGGAAGGTCACGTCCGCTTCCACCTGGCCGGGTGGAGGGACCGACGGTTGACAGGCGACGGCGATGAGGGTCAGAACCGCCGGGAGCGAGGGTCTGCTCGAATTCATGGTATCAGTCGGTAGATTTGCACGGAACCTAACCGGACGGGAGACGTGACTCTACGGTTGTTGGCGCTGGTCCCGCTGGCAGTAGGCATCAACCTGGCCATGGGGCAGATTGTTTCGCTGCTGGCGCTCCCCGTGTACTTGGATACGGTGGGTACCGTCCTGGTGGCCGCGCTCGCGGGTCCGTGGGCGGCGCTGGCCACGGGGCTCGTGTCCCAGCTGATTCTGGGGTTGTTCGTCAACAGCGTCCTGCTTGCATTCCTGCTCGTCCAGCTGCTCGTTGCGGTGTACGCCGGGGTGATGTGTTGCCACTTTCGGGTGTTCCGATCGGCCCCGCGAGCCGGAGGGTCCGGCCTGGTGCTGGGTATCCTGGCGGCGAGCGCCTCATGGCCCATCTCCCTGCTGGTGTTCGGAGGGGTGACGAGTCCCGGGGTCACCCTGGTCACCGCGGTCCTCGGTGGCCTGGGCCTGCCGCTTCGCTGGGCGGTATACGTGGCCAGTCTTGCCACCGACATCGTGGACAAGACCGCCACCTTCCTGGTTGTGTATGCGGTCCTGAGTGCTCTGCCCGGCCGCCTGGCGGGTCGATTTCCGGCCGCCGCCCGGGCCCGCGGGGTTGCGGGGTGATTCGTCATGTGGAGGGGACCGGGATCCTGCACCGGATCCATCCCCTGACGGCGTTCGGATTGGCGGTGAGCATCTCGACCTCGGTGTTCGTGGCTCCCCCTCCCCTCGGGCCGGTCGCCGTGCTGGCCGGGACCGTGATCCTCGCCGTCGTCAGCCGTCTGCCGTCGGCTCTGGGGAGAACGGTGGTGGTGTCCGTGCCGTTCTGGGGTTTTCTCCTGCTCATTCACGGACTCCTGCGTCACGATCCGGGACGGGCCGTGGTCATAGGGTCCAGGGTCAGCACGGTCATCCTGGTTTTTGCCGCCGTGGTCACGGCCGTCCAACCCGCGCGCCTGGTGGACGCGCTGGCCGCGCTTCGGGCACCGTTTTCGGTCGGGTACGTGTTCTCCGCCACCCTCCTGGTCGTCCCCCGTTTGCGGGACCGTGCGCGGGCCATCAGCGAAGCCCAGCAGTGTCGGGGTCTGCGAGTGGCTGGTTCTCCCCTCGGGCGGATCCGGGCCGTGGTGCCGCTGACGGTTCCGCTGGTCTTGAGTGCGCTCTCCGAGGTGGATGAACGGGCCGTGGCCCTGGCGACCCGGGGGGTCGGGGGGCGGGCGGTGCGAACCGTGCTTCATCCGCCCAACGCCGGTGGCCTGGACGTGGCAATGGGCATTCTGGGAGTGGGAATCCTGGTCGGCTCTTTTTTCTGGCGAGTCGGGTGACCGCCATCGAGGTTGCCGGACTCGGGTACACCCATCCCGGGTCCGATCAGCCGGCCCTGGCCGATCTCGATGTGAGCATCCCGGCCGGGCGGGTCACCCTGGTCACCGGCCGGTTGGGGGCCGGGTGCAGCACCCTGCTCGAGATCCTGGCCGGGGTGGCGCCCCGTCTGACCGGGGGCACCCTGACCGGTACGGTCAGAGTGCTGGGCGTGGATCCCTCAACCAGAGAAGGAGGACGAACACTGGTGGGGCGGGTCGTCATGTTGCTGCCCACCCCCTCCTCACAACTTTCGGGGATGACGTCCACCGTGCGGGATGAGGTGGCGTTCGGCCCGGCCAACCTCGGGTGGGACCGGCAACGGATTGCCCGCGTGGTGGATGGGGAACTCGATCGTCTGGGCATCGCGGGCCTCGCCGATCGCGACCCGGCCACGCTGTCGGGCGGCGAGTTGCAACGCGTGATCCTGGCGGGGTGTCTGGCCATGGAGCCCGAGGTGTTGCTCCTCGACGAGCCCGCCGCGGAACTCGATCCCCCGATGGCGGAACGCCTCTACGCCCTGCTGCCGGAGCTGACCGCAACCACCGTGGTCCTGGCCACCACGGATGTCGATCGGGCCTCGCCTCACGTGCAGGAGGTGGTGGTCCTCGATGGGGGCGGGGTCGTGGCTGCCGGATCTCCGAGTGAGGCCCTGGGTCAGGAGGCTGTGGTCGGTCTCGATGCCGGTTCCACGGTGGCCCGCATCGTCTACGAGGCGGGCGGCCGGGGACGGCTCCCGATCGATGTGGCGGGCGTCCGGGAGTGGATCGCGTCGTGACCGGCATACAACTGCACGATGTGCACTTCGCCTATGGTGCGCGTCCGGTGTTGTGCGGTGTCAGCGGGCAGTGTGGGCCCGGAGAAGTGGTCGGGCTCACGGGCCCCAACGGCGCGGGCAAGACCACCCTGACGCGCCTGTTGATGGCGCTCGAACATCCTGGCGCCGGGCGCGTGGAGATCGGCGGCCGGTGCACGGACGGCTTGGGGCCGGCCGACCTCGCCGATCAGGTGGGGTATGTCTTCCAGCACGCGGGTCGACAGTTCTTCTCGCGGACGGTGCTGGCTGATGTCGCCTTTGGGCTGCGACAGCTCGGGTGGACGGCGGCGCGGGCCGGGGCAGCGGCAAATGCCGCGCTGGCGGAGGTGGATGCAACGAGAATGGCCGGCATGCACCCGCACGATCTTTCCCCGGCGGATCACAAGCGGATAGCCCTGGCCGCCGCCCTGGCCGTCGATCCGTCGGTGCTGATCCTGGACGAACCGACCCAGGGGATGGACCGGCCGGGCATGCTGCGGGCGGCCGCGGTCATCCGCCGGCGGAAGGCCTCCGGTACCGCCGTGCTCCTGGTGACTCACGATATGGCGATGCTGGCCGAATGTGCAGATCGCGTATGGCACCTGGAGGAGGGACACCTGGTGCTCGACGCTCCGGCTCCCGGGTTGCTGCGGGACCCGGAACTCCTGCATCGCCACGGGTTCACGGAACCGGCGCAGGTCGCAGTGGGACGAACAGCAGTCCGGGCAGGCGAGCCCGCGCCGATTCGCCTGGCGGATGTGGTATCCGCTGTGCGGGATCGATTGCGATCGCCCCCGGCGCCTACCGCGGGATGAAGTCCGGGGATCCGTCAAGCCGGTGCGCAAATGCGGCCAGGAGGCGGATCACGGCTTCGACATCGTCCAGAGACACCATCTCGTTGGGACTGTGCATGTACCGATTGGGGACCGAGACGAGGCCGGTCGCGATGCCGTGGTGAGCGAGGTGAATCGGATCCGCATCTGTCCCGGTATCCCTGGGTGCGGCAGCGACGGTGAAGGCGATCTTTTCCGATTCGGCGGTCTCGACGAGGAACTCGAAAACTTCGGGGTTGACGGCGGATCCCCGGGTGATGACGGCGCCGGCTCCGAGACGGCACTGCCCCGTCTCTTTCTCCTCGACACCGGGATGGTCGGTGGCATGAGTGACATCGACCACCAGCGCGACACTCGGGTGCAGGGCCGAGGCGCTGGGGAGCGCACCGCCTCCCATCCATCCGATCTCCTCCTGGACGGTGGCGACTGCCGTGACCGCGGCGGTGGGTGGGTCGGCGTGCAGGCGGCGGATGGTTTCCAGAACGATGTAGGCGCCGATCCGGTTGTCGATGCTCCGGGACACGAGCCGGTTGCCCGGAAGCGTGCGGGTGGCGCCCTCAAGAACGGCTGGGTCGCCGATCCGGATGCGTTCGAGAGCCTCCTCCCGCGTGGACGCGCCGATGTCGATCCAGAGGTCGGAGCATTTGGAAACCTTCTCGCGGTCCTCGGTCTTGATCAGGTGGATCGCCTTTTTGCCGATCACGCCCGGCACCGGTCCCCGGCGTGACGCGATCACCACGCGCTGGCCGACGAGGACCTGGACGTCCCAGCCGCCGATGGTCTTGAAGTAGAGGAACCCCTGCTCATCGACGTGAATGATCATGAGCCCGATCTCGTCGATGTGACCGGCGAGCATGAGGTGGGGCGCGGATCCGGGGTTCAGCCCGGCCATGGAATTGCCTGAGACGTCGACCGAGACGTGAGCCGTCAGGCCCTCGGCTTCCCGCCGCCAGATCCGGGCGGCGGGGGTTTCGAATCCGGAGGGAGCCGGAGTATCGAGCAGGCGGTGGAGGAAGTTCGATGAGCCGGTGTTCATCCTGAAACCTTTCGCATTTGGGCTCATGCTAAATGGCGCCTGTCACCAGAATGTCAACCGCTGATGGTGCTTGAGGTTGCCCTACTTGAACCGGACCCGTCCGGAGGGTACGGTCCCACCATGCGAGAGTTTGAGGACACGAATGGCGTTCTCTGGTCGGTGGAGCTGATCAGTCACGGGCGGACGTCGGAGTATCTCCATCGGCGCGTGCACCGCCCGTTGTTGCAGTTCACCTGCCTGGGGGCCCGACGACCTCGCCGGTACGTGGGTTGGGCCGGCGTCGGCGATGACGGGTTGGCCGAGGTCCCGGACACGGAATTGCAGGTGCTGCTCGAGCGGGCCAGACCGCATTGAGGGCTTGATCGGCGCCCCCCGGTCGGCTTGACACCTCTCCGGTCGACCCATACGGTTTGCTGCGACTCGCCCGGCCGCGTGAGCGGCCTTGACCCCCTCACCAGGGACCTGCCGATGGACGCTCCACCTCCCAATCCTGCGCTGGTCGACGCCGAAGAACCCCCGTTCATTGCCGCATCCGAGAATCTGCCCGAGATCACCGTCAAGGCCGTGGTGCTCGGCGTGGTGCTGTCCGCAGTGCTGGCCGGGGCCAACGCGTATCTCGGCTTGAAGGTCGGCCTTACCGTGTCGGCCTCGATTCCGGCTGCGGTGATTTCGATGGCCGTCCTCCGGATGTTCCGGCAGTCGAATATCCTCGAGAACAACATCGTCCAGACGGCGGCCTCGGCCGGCGAGTCGTTGGCGGCCGGGGTCATTTTTACATTGCCGGCCCTGATCATGCTGCAGTACTGGCAGGGTTTCGAGTTCCTCCCGACGATGTCGATCGCCATGATCGGCGGCATTCTCGGGGTCCTGTTCACCATCCCGCTGCGTCGTGCCCTGATCGTGGAAGCGCGGCTGCTGTTTCCCGAAGGGGTGGCAACGGGAGAGGTGCTCAAGGCGGGAGAGAAAGGGGGTCGGGGAGCGCGAATGATCGCGGTGGCCGGCATTGCCGGTGCGCTGCTCAAATTGGCCCAGACCGGGCTCAAGTTGATGGCGGGCAAGGCCTCGGGTTCGTTTACAGTCGGCAAGGCGGTCTTCGGACTCGGGAGCGAACTGGGTGTCGCCCTGCTCGGGGTCGGGTACATCGTCGGACTCAACATTGCCATCCTGGTGTTTGCCGGGGGACTCATTTCCTGGGCGATCGGAATTCCCCTGTTCACGATGATGGCGGGGCCCGGGGTGGTAGATTCCATCGGCGGTGGAACCCACGGTTTTGAGCTGGCGGAAGAGATCTGGAGTCAGCAGATCCGCTACATGGGGGTGGGGGCGATGGCCACCGGTGGGCTCTGGGCGTTGCTCGCGCTCATCAAGCCGATCCGCGACGGTGTCAGGTCTTCGTTCGAGGCCGTGCGGCGGGTCCGGGCCGGTGAGGGGGCGGACATCCTCCGGACCGAACGCGATGCCCCGATCACTATGGTGATGCTGGGTGCCGTCGCGCTCGCCATTCCCATCTTCATCGTCTTCCTGTTTGTCGTGAATCGGGACGCCCTCGGGATCGGGACGGGCCTGTACGGCGTCACCCTCCTGATCGGGGTGCTGTTCGCTCTGGTGGCGGGATTCCTGTTCTCGTCCGTGGCGGGCTACATGGCCGGACTCGTCGGGTCCTCCAACAACCCGATCTCCGGCGTCACGATCGCCACCATCCTGACGATCTCGGTGGTGTTGCTCTTTCTCCTGGGCGGGCAGATTGACTTCGCGGTCGACACGGCGCGCGCGACCGCCGCCGCCGCCACCGCGATCCTCGTCGGTGGCGTGGTCTGTTGTGCGGCGGCGATCGCCGGGGACAACATGCAGGACCTCAAGGCCGGGCGAGTGGTGGGCGCGACGCCCTACAAGCAGCAGATCATGCAGATCATCGGGGTGGTGGCCGGAGCGATCGTCATTGCCCCGGTCCTCCAGCTGCTCTTCTCGGCCTACGGTCTGGGCGATGTCTTTCCCCGGGCTGGCATGGATGTGAGCGAGGCGCTGAAAGCTCCCCAGGCCACACTTATGAGTTCGGTAGCCAACGGCGTTCTGACGCGGGACCTCCCGTGGGACATGATCTGGATCGGTGCGCTGATCGCCGTGGCAATTATTGTATTCGACCGGATGCTCGAGGCCCGCGGCAGCAGCTTCCGCGCGCCGGTGCTGGCGGTGGCGGTCGGGATCTATCTGCCCATCGAGTTGAGCGTCCCCATCTTTGTCGGTGGCCTCGTGGCCCATCTCGCTCACCGGGGATTGCGGAAGCGGGGTGCGTCTACCGAGGATATCGCCGACGCCGATCGATCGGGGTTGTTGTTCGCCTCGGGGCTCATCACCGGGGAGGCCCTCGTCGGCATTGCCCTCGCCGTGCCCTTTGCCGCCGCCCAGAGTACTGATGTTCTGGCCCTGGCCCCGGCCGGGTTTGCGCCGGTGGCGACGGTGCTCGGCCTGACGGGTTTCGCGGGGTTCGTGTACTGGCTCTATCGGGTGGCGGGGCGCCCGGCCTGAGGTCGGCGGCAGATCGGGGCCGCACGACCTTGGTCGTGGCGGCCCCGACTCCCCTCGCGTGGCGGTCAGTCCACGCCGTGCTTCAGCACCTGCTTGGCGATCGTATGCAACTGCATGTTGGACGTCCCCTCGTAAATCGTACCGATCTTGGCATCCCGATAGAACTTCTCCACGGGGTACTCGCGGGTGTACCCATAGCCCCCGAACAGTTCGATGCAGAGGCTGGTCACGCGCTCGGCCACCTGTGAGGAGAGCAGCTTGCCCATCGCCGCCTCCCTGGTGTAGGACTGACCGGCGTCCCGCAGCCGGGCAGCGTTGTATACCATAAGGCGGGCCGCTTCAAGTTCCGTGGCGGCCTGGGCGAGTTGGAACTGCACCGCCTGGAATTCCGCGATGGCCTTGCCGAACTGCTTCCGCTCCTGCACGTAACGGAGCGCGGCCGACAGGGCGCCCCGGGCCACCCCGATCATCTGGGCGCCGATACCGATCCGGCCGCCGTTGAGGGTTTCGATGGCCACCTTGTATCCCTTCCCCACCTCGCCGAGGACGTTTTTGCCCGGGATGGAGCAACCGTCGAGAATCAACTCGGTGGTGCTTGACGCCCGGATACCGAGCTTGTCTTCCTTCTTGCCGACGGTGAATCCGTCCATGTCGCGTTCGGCGACGAACGCCGTGATGCCTTTGTATCCCTTGGAGGGGTCCTCGGTGGCAAACACAATGAAGATGTCGGCCTCGGCCCCGTTGGTGATCCACATCTTGTTGCCGGTGAGAATCCAGTCATCCCCGTCACGCTCGGCCCGGGTCGCCAGCCCGAAAGCGTCGGATCCCGATCCCGGTTCCGAAAGCGCGTAGGCCCCGACCGTCCCCGCCGCAAGGCGGGGCAGGTAGCGCTCCTTCAGACCGGGGCTGCCCCACTGGATCAGGGGCGCGTTGGCCAGGGTGTTCTGGACGTCGACCAGGGTGGCCGTCGAGGCGTCCACCGCGGACAACTCCTCGACGGCGAGGACCGTCATGAAGAACGAGCCGCCGGCGCCACCGAATTCCTCCGGCACATCGATGCCCATGAGGCCGAGTTCCGTGAAGATCGGCAGCAGAGTCCGATCGAACGTCGCAGCCCGCTCCATGGCTTCCATGCGGGGTTTGACTTCGGCGGCGGCAAAATCGCGAACCGCGTCGCGGAACATGGCCTCATCTTCGGGCAGGGCCGTCAACGGACCGATGATGGCCGTCTCGGTTGATGTCATGGTTCCCTCCGGATGGGAAGGCGCGGGGTGGACTGCGGAATCTAGCGACCCACAGCCGTTATTCCATGTCTGACAGCACCGCACTGAACAGCGACGTCGGGGTCGCTTCGAACAGGGTCTCGCCTTCGGGGAGCGGCCACGAAGCGGGTACCCGTTTGAACCGGTCGGCCGCCACGAGGCACGGGACCCCAGCGTGGCGGCAGGCCAGGGCCAGGAGCAGGGTCCCGACCTTGTTCACCACATGGTGGGGGGTGACGGCGTCGGCGCCCACCAGGGCGGCGTCGGCGTTCCGGACGGCACGTCCGAGGGCGGCGTCGGGAATGAGGGTGGTGGCCAACCCCAGGCGCGAACGGTGTCGAACGACCTTTCGCCCTTCTCCCCCGGGCCGACTCTCGGCGACACTCACCCGGAAGTCTCGCCGCGACAGGATTGCGACCACGGTCGAGGACCAGCTGAGCGTCACCACCCGGGCCCGGCGTGGAAGACGTCGCCGGACCACCCTTACCGTCCGGGCCGCCGCCCGCTCCAGGTCCTCGGCAAACCGGGCCGGCTCGTCGTGGTGCACGGCGTGCCAGACCGGGGCCATGTCCGGATGAGCCTCGAGGAGCCGGATTCGCAGGTTCTCCAGGCGAGCACCCTCGTACCCTATCGCGATCGCCTGGGTGAGCAGGCCGGCTGCCGTGCGGGCCAGTTCGGCGGCCCCGGAGCGTCGGTCCCGGCAGAACCGGTCGATCCGGGAGCGGAGGAGAGACCCACGTGCAACCATGCTTCAAGCTATCGAACGCCGGCTGGCGCCGGCCAGTTCACTGGAGGGAACGAAACGGGGATCAGTACGTCGACCAGTTGTCCACGATGGCGTTCGTGACCGGCACGAAACCGTTCAGGGAACGGAGCGCCTGTTCCACGTAACACCCCTCGAAGAGGAAATCCGAGTCAATGTCGTTGA
>Ga0114931_10004031_pt1 | contig 18413 bp, 18 predicted proteins | sample 2SBtaG_FD_89579 | JGI IMG/M metagenome (GOLD analysis project Ga0114931, IMG submission 89579) | Deep subsurface microbial communities from Kolumbo volcano to uncover new lineages of life (NeLLi) - 2SBTROV14_V59a metaG | ecosystem: Environmental > Aquatic > Marine > Volcanic | place: Kolumbo...
GGACCTTCGTGGCGACCGCGGCCAGACTGGCGCTCGCCGCGTCGGGGTCGGGCGCGAGGGCGTCGATGGACTCCACGATCCCATCGATGTCGACCCCGCTTGCTCCCGCCGTGTCGGGTGGGGGCCGTCCCAGCAGGCGAGCCAGGTAACCGGCCCGGGTGGGAGACAGTTCGAACAGCGCCTTGAAGAGCAGGTGTTCGAGCAGGTTATCGCGCCGGATGTCCACGATGAACGCCACCGCCGGACGCATCGCGGCGATGTAGGAAAAGTTCTGGGAGGGTCCCACCCCAAGGTAGGCCCGTCCCCGCAGGTCGTCGGATTCCAGGGCGGGCACGGCGCGGAGGTAGGAACGCTCGTTGGAGATGAGGTTGTCGGTGTCGAAGTATCCGCCGGGTTCGGAGAGCAGCGCGACGAGTTCCGCAAACCCGGTGTCGGCCGGCACGCGAGTTGGGCCGGGCCGCCCCCCGGTGCAGGCCCCGACCGTCAGGCCAAGCACGAGCCAGCGTTTCACCGCAGCACCGCCTCGAGGGCACCGAGCACCGCCTCGTGCGTGTACGGTTTCGCGAGCACCCGGTCCACCCCCAGCCGGTCGGCCATCGCGAGGGCGTCGGCGGCCACGAACCGATCCCCCTCGGTGAGGGCGATCAGGCGGGGACGGGGGGTGGCGCGAAGGAGCGTCAGGACCAGGTCAAACCCGTCGGGCTCGGGCATGAAACAGTGGGTCAGCACCGCCGCGACCGGTTGTGCCTCGACGATACTCGTGGCGGCCCTCCCGTCCGCCACGGCCACCACATCGAACCCCTCCCGGGTACAACATGCGGCCAGCGTACGACGGACATCGGCGTCGGGTTCCACGATCAGGACCGTGCGGGCGATATCAGGCCTCCTCACTGTCACGGAGCGTCACCGGCGACCCTCCGCCTCCATGAACCGGACGATACCTCTGGCCCCGGGCCCGTGCGACCCCTAACCTTGGCCGGTCCTGCATCGGAACATGGTGATGTCCACGACCCTGCTGAGCGCGGTCGCCGTCCTGCCGATCGCCCTGGCCGCCGTCCTGCTGGTCGGCTTCCGGATGGCGGCCCGGCTCGCCATGCCCATCGTCTACGCGGCCTCCGTGACCCTGGCGATGGGGGTGTGGTCGATGGACCTCCGGCACGTGCTGGCCTCGACCATCCAGGGCTGGTTCATCACCGGCGACATCCTGCTCATCATCTTCGGGGCCATCCTGTTGCTCCAGACCCTGGAGATCTCCGGGGGGGTGGCGGCGATCCGGGAGAGTTTTCACGCCATCTCCGACGACCGGCGGGTCCAGGTCGTGATCGTCGCCTGGCTGTTCGGCTCGTTCATCGAGGGGGCGGCCGGGTTCGGCACGCCGGCCGCGGTGGCTGCTCCCCTGATGGTCGCCCTCGGCTTTCCACCGGCCGCCGCCGTGATGCTGGGGATGATGATCCAGAGCACGCCGGTCACCTTCGGGGCGGTGGGCACCCCGATCATGATCGGGGTCACCGATGGACTTCGCGGCCCCTTGGTCAGCGGCGACCTCGCCCGGGCGGGCATCGGATTCGAGGCCTATCGCCAGCTGGTCACCACCTACGCCGCGGCCCTGCACGCGATCGTGGGCACGCTGATGCCCACGCTGATGGTGGTCATGATGACCCGGTTCTTCGGCACCAGACGATCCTGGTCGGAGGGCCTGTCCATCGTCCCGTTCGCCATATTCGGCGGCCTGGCGTTTACCGTGCCCTACCTGCTCACCGGAATCCTGCTGGGCCCCGAGTTCCCGTCCCTGTTCGGCGCCGCCATCGGCCTGGCCGTGGTCACCACCGCCGCGCGCCGGGGGTTTCTCCTTCCGAACGACCGGTGGGATTTTCCACCGCCGAAGGACGGGACGCCGGTCCACCAACCGACCCCGGCGGGTCCCAGACCCGCCGGTCCCAACCCCCAGGTCAGTGCGGCGCGGGCCTGGGCCCCGTATGCGCTGCTCGCCGTCCTCCTGGTGATCACCCGGCTCCGGTCCCTGCCGGTCGGGCGCTGGCTGCAGTCCGTGCGGTTCGGGTCGGACGCCATCCTGGGCACCGAGGTGGGGGCGGCGACCACCCCCCTGTACCTGCCGGCGGCCATGCTCGGGGTGGCAGCGGCCTTTACCTGGTATCTGCACCGCATGTCGGGCCGACAGATCCGGACCGCCGTTCGGGATGCGAGCCGCATCCTGCTCGGAGCCGGGTTCGTCCTGGTGTTCACCGTCCCGATGGTGCGCGTCTACATCAACTCGGGCCTCAACCACGCCGTTCTGGCCGATGGTACGGCCCTGCCCTCGATGCCCATCGTCATGGCCCGGTGGGTCGCGGACCACGTGGGCCGGGTCTGGCCGGCGTTTGCCCCGACGATCGGCGCCCTGGGAGCATTCATCGCCGGCAGCAACACCGTCAGCAACCTCATGTTCAGCCTGTTCCAGTACGGGGTGGCCAGCCAGCTGGCGGTGAGTACGGCGATGGTAGTGGCCCTGCAGGCGGTCGGTGCAGCCGCGGGCAACATGATCGCCATCCACAACGTGGTCGCCGCCTCCGCCACCGTCGGGCAGCTGGGGCAGGAGGGAGCCACGCTCCGGAAGACGATGCTTCCGACGCTCTATTATCTCGGGGTGGTGGGAATCCTGGGATGGCTCGCGGTCACGGTGATCCACGTCCCGTAGCCCGCGGGACGGCGGCTACTCGAGCCCCAGTCGCTTGAGGAGATGGCCGTGGACGGCCGGAGTAATGGTGCCGTTGTCGAGGGCACCCTGAAGCGCGGCGGTCATGGCCTCGCGATCCGCCCCCACCCCCCGTTCACGCAACTCCTGAATGACCCGGGCCAGCCGCTGATCGTACTCCCCGGACCGGAGCGTCCCGGCGTCCATATCGGCTTTGAGCGTCTCCAGCTCCTTCACGAACCGCTCGACGGTAATCGGTGCCGCCATTCGCTTGTCCCCCTGTGACTGAGATACGCCCGAGTCGGGCATCGCATCGGCCTGGAATATATCGGTGAAGGGCCGGCGCAACCACCCGCCGGCGGAGCCGCCACCGAGGACAACCCTCAGGCGGCCGGGCGGGACCGGGACACGCGACCCCGGATGGAGCGCCGGGAGGGCCCCCCCACCGCCCCGGCGTCCACCACCGGGAGACCGCTGGGACCGATGCGGCACCCGGCGTCGCAGAAACCGATCATCGAGCCGTCCGCATCGGTGGCCAGCCGCAGGACCTCCCCGCATTCCGGACACCGGGGTGGCGACCGAAGGGGCGTCCGGATCAAGGTCGCGTGGCGACAGAACGGCCAGCCTCTGGTATGCACGTTGGCTCCCGCTGAGATGCGGTGGGGAACGGCAGGTTCCGGGCCACGATTTGTTAGCTGGATCACAGACGGGCGGGCCGCGGAAGAGGACATTCACCTGAGGCATCGGGGACGCAGCAAAGGTTTCAATATGAAACATACACCACATTGGGCACGGGTCGCGCGTCGAGGAGCAGCCACCCTCCGCCGGGGGGCCTGGTATCCGGTCGTCGAGGGATCGCTTCCCCGACGGGTGGTGATCGAGGCGGGAGATCGAGAGGTGGCGCTCCACACGGACCTTGTCGAGTTGCGCCAGGACCGACCGTCCAGTTTCAGTGTGGTGGAGCGCGACCCGGTTGACCGGAACCCGGCGGCCGGCACGGCGGCGGACCTGGGTCTCACCTACGCCGTGTGCCCGGCGTCCCGCACCCGGGTACGCCTCACCGGCTATCCCGACTACCTGGAGTGCCCGGATTGTGGCTACCGGGGGTTTGTCGACTGGGACCACCCCTGCTGACACAGCCCTGTTCGAATCGGGTCAGATCCCCTACACTCTGCCACGACCTCACGGGCGTCTCCGGGAACCCCATGCACCGATTCCAGAGCATCGATCATGACGGATGCCGGATCCACTTCTTCGACCTGTCGAACGTCGACGACTCCCGGATCGCGCTGACGCGCATCTCCGATTGGGAGGCGTATCTTGCGTCGCTCGGACGGGACAACCTGTTGGTCCTGACGGACGTCCGGAACAGTGCGGTGCACCTGGATGTCGGTCGCGCCCTGCTGCAGCTGGTGCAGCGAAACCGGAACCGGGTTCGCGCCTCGGCGATCGTGGGGTTGTCGGCCGATCAACAGGCCCTGTTCAACTTCCTGCGCAAGACGGCCAACCGGGAGATTGTCTCGTTCGAGACCCGCGACGAGGCACTGACCTGGCTGGCCCATCAGGAGGCGAGCGACGGTGTCGAATAGGGTGCGTCCCGGCGCTGGCGACCCCGCTCCCGACTTTACGCTGGTCGCGGGAGACGGCCGTTCCGTCACCCTCTCCGCGCTCCTGGAGCATTCCCACGTCATCCTGTATTTCGTTCGCGAATACACCTGAAGCTACTGCCTTCACCATATCGCCCAGTTGGGGCGACAGTATGACACCCTGAAGCGCCGCGGCGTAGAGGTCCTGGCCATCGGCGGTTCGGACGTGGCCGCGGCCCGACGGGTCCAGGAGGCATTCAGGTCCCCGTTCCCGATTCTGGCCGACCCGGATCGGACGGTGTACGCCCGGTACGGATTCGGCCGTTTCGCCCTGGTCATCCAACGATCGGGCACCGTATTGATCGGACGGGACGGCCGCCTCCGGATGGTGCACCGAACCGCCCAACCCCAGAAGTCCCTGGCGCAACGTCAACTGGCCGACGCCGTGGCAGCCCTGGAGGCCTGACGGGGCATCGGGAGCGTCCCTTTGTCACACGCCCCGGCTTCGATTACGTTCCGCCCGACCCCGCCACGGATACGCTATGCGATTCATCATGACGCGGGAGGAAGCCGAGCGCCTCCCGGACCAGCCCCTGAGCACCCTCCTCCTCAAGACCGCCGTGCTGGCGGTGGTCCTCTTCGGAACCGTGGCCGGGATCATGAGCGTCTTCACGGGTTGAGCCTGTCCCTTGCTCACCGGCCGAACGGCCGACAACTTTACGGGCTCCACGAGGGTGAGCCCGGACTCAATGGGAAAGCGCGGAAAGTCCACAGACGACGAGCGCCACGGCGAACGCCGGCGTCCGGTGTTGATGCCCGAGGGTGGCGAGCGACGTCACAGCCGGGATCGGCGGCGGAGCCGGAACACGACCGCCTCCCATCGCCACGCGGACTCGGGAGAGGCGGAACGTCCGTCGCGGAGCCACGACTTCGTTCCAACCCCGGCTCCCCTCCCCGGCACGACTGAAACCCCCGCCGCAACCGGGCCCTCGACGGCGGCGCCCTCTCCCGCACCGACGGGGCGGTCGACGCCCGCCCCCGCCCCCGCCCCCACCACCACCACCACCCCGACGGCGGCCCCGGCCCCCAGCACCCCCCCACCCCTGCCGAGGAAAACCGCCCCCGCCAGGCCGACTCCGGTGGAGACCGTGGAGACCCACGCCCGCACCACGCCGGACGCGACACCGGTGGCATCGGGCACCTCTCGAGCCACCCCAACCAACGGCCGCGGCACGGCCCCGGTTCGGCCGTCCAGGCCGAGGGCGACACCGGGAGCCCCGTCCCGTCCGGGGACTTCACCGGCGGGAACCGGGGGAAGGCCGTCACCCTCGCCGACCCGCCCCTCGGCCCCGGGCCCCGCCCGCCGATCCACTCCGAACCCGGGGGTGGCGAGGCCGGACCCAACCGCGGTGCCCTCGCGTCCCACCGGTCCCCGCGTCGACCCGGCGGAGACCCCACGACCCCAACGGATCACCGCCCCGGTCACCCGGCCGATCGTCGATGAGCCGGGGGCAACCGCCCCCTCGCCCGCCCCAAAGGTCGAACGTCCGGCTGCCACCGCCACGCCACCGACGGTACCCTCCCCGCCCGTGCGGCGTTCACCCGTGCCGGCCCCACGCCGGGTATCGCCCGTCCCTTCCGTGCCGCGTACCGCCGCTCCGGTCACCCCGGGACGAACCCGGGTATCACCTCGGCCGGTTCCCGTCGCCGCCCCCCGGACATCGCCGCCGCCATCCGCGCCCCCGGACATCCCCGACGGCACCAACGTGATCGCCGTCAACGGCGAAATCTGGATCGGGGCGGATCGAGTGGACGCCGCGATGTTAGGTCGTTCGCCCAAACGCGACCTGGTCCGCTTCGTACTTCGACCCCGGGGCCCCTGGGCCATCACGGTGTGTCACGGGGTGGCGGCCACCCTGTATCGGGCCTGGCGACCGGTGGCCGAGCGCCGCGAGACCGGCCACTACCGGGAGATCGGGGGACAGCTCTATAAGGAGTTGGGGTCCGCGCTCAAGACCCGGGAAGAGTTCCAGCGGGCATACGAGGCTATCTATGAGGCGTTTCCCGAAGTACGCGGGAACAGCATGGAAGAAGATGGGCGGATTCTGACCGTCGAAGCGTGAGCGTCCGCCGCGGATTCAGCGGTTCCCGGGATCGCCGTCCTCCCCGCTCTCCAGGTACTCCCACGACACGAGCGCAATCGGCACGTTCCCGTTCCGCCAGAGGAAGTCGTGGAGGTGTCGCAGGCTGAACCGGTCTCCCCGGCGGCGGCGCGCTTCGGCCACCAGGTGGACGATCTGAAGCTTGCCGATCTGGTAGCTGATGGCCTGGCCCGGCGTCGAGGCAAAAAACGCCGCTTCTTCCCGAGCCGTAGCCCGATCCATCGGGACCGTCCGCTCGAGATAATCGGCCGCCTCGTCGATGGTAAACTCGCCGGTGGCGAGCCTCACGTCGACCTCAACGCGAAGCGCCCGCAGCCGCATGAAGTTGTAGATGATCTCCCGCGAACGCGGGCTTTGATCCCAGAGCCCAGCCTGGAGCATCATCTCCTCGGCATAGAACCCGATCCCCTCGTTGGCACCGGAGTCGTAGTAGTGGCGCCGGATCGGATTGTCCTGGGCCCAGGACAGGGCGAGCTGGAAATAGTGACCCGGCACACCCTCATGCACGATGATTGGTCGAGGATCCCGCGCCGTCGAACGGGCGAAGTAACCGAGGGCCGGCGACGGTGGCCAGATATAGCTCACCGCGTCCTGGTCGAGACGGGTTCGCGAGGTCAGATCGTCGTCCACCCCCAGATGGGCCAGTGGAACGAGATAATCGGGCACCGGTCGATTGGTGTAGTGATGGAGCCAGTCGGGCACGGTCAACAGATCGCGGGTCTCCAGAAAGCGCCGGATTGCGTCTTCATCCTGCCGCTCCCGCCCGATCTGGGCGGCCTGATCGGGGAAGTAGCCCAAGGTGTCCAGACCGCGGTTCCGGTGGAGTTCGAGCGTCTCGAATGCCACCGCCCGCTCCCACTCCTGGCGCGCCATCTTCACCAGTTCTTCGGGCTCGAACGGCAACAGCGCCACCCGGTGCAGGAAAAACCGGTACGGCCCACCGCCGACCGCCGTCTCTTCAGGCATCGAATCGAGTCCATCGTCGAGCCAGTCGGCAAAAGCGGCGAGGGCCCGACCGGCCGCGTCCGTGGTGGAATTGAGGCGGCCCGCATCCGGGCCCGAGAGGTGGGGACCGAGCCGCTCCGCAACCGTTCGGAGCCGTTCGGGTGCGGCGGCGGCCTCGTCGCGGGCGAGGCGGGCAAAGGGACGCACCGGCCGGTCCAGGTTCTCCCGCGCCGCAGCCAGGGTGGCCGGGATCCGGTCGAGACGCCGGATGATATCGGTGCTGCGCGCCGGGTCAAACGGCGGCGGCTGGAGCAGCAGTTCAAACACCGATCCCAGGGTCTGGTCGATGTAGAAAAACGGATCGCGCCGCCAGGCAGGATTGACCACCAGTTCCCACCTCGCCCGGGCCAGGGCCGATCCCATCACACGATAGTCCACCTGGTGCGGGATGGACCAACCGGTGGTATCGATCGCCTCCCAGCGCGCCTCGAGCCGCACCAGCCGTACCTGCCGGTTTCGCACCGCCGCCGGCGACCAGTCGGGCACCCAGCCGACCGGACGTTCGATACGCGGGATGTCGTCGCTGGTCGACGGCTGGGTGACGGCCCGCCACCGCCAGAACGTGGCGGAGAGGTCGCGGAGGGTCTCGTACCGCGTCTGGCCCCGGACGGCGACTGGGACGAACAGCATCCACATCGCCGCCATCGCCCCGGAGATCAGGCGGGCCCCCGTCCGCAGCGGCCGGTGCACCCGTCCATTCGACGAGGTCCTCACCGTCACATCCCCCGCGACCGACGCCCCGATCACGAGGGATGCACCATGCGTTCAGGTTGGACCGCGGCGTCATACTCCGCCTCCGACAGATAGCCGAGGGCCATGGCGGCCTCCTTGAGCGTCGTGCCCTCCTTCTGGGCCTTTTTGGCGATCTCGGCGGCCCGGTCGTACCCGATGGACGGCGCGAGGGCCGTGACCAGCATCAGGGAGTTCCTGACATGCTCGGCGATGCGATCCCGGTCGGGTTCGAGTCCCTCAACCAGGAACGTGCGGAAGGTGGTGCAGGCGTCGGCGAGCAGGAGACCGGAGTTGATGAAGTTGAACAGCATGACGGGTTTGAACACGTTCAACTCGAAGTTGCCCTGCGAGCCGGCAAAACCGATCGCGGCGTCGTTCGCCATGACCTGAACGGCAACCATCGTCAGCGCTTCACACTGGGTGGGATTCACCTTGCCCGGCATGATCGACGACCCCGGCTCGTTCTCGGGCAGCCGGAGTTCGCCGAGGCCGGCCCGCGGCCCCGAACCCGCCCACCGGATGTCATTGGCGATCTTCATGAGAGAGCCGGCGAGCACCCGCAGAGAGCCCGACGCCGCCACCACTGCATCGTGCGCGGCGAGCTGGGCAAACTTGTTCGGCGCCGCGACGAAGGGGAGCCCGGTCAAATCGGCGATGATGGCCGCACACCGCTCGCCGAATCCGGGCGGGGCATTCAACCCGGTGCCCACCGCCGTACCCCCAATGGCGAGCTCGTACAGACCGGGAAGCGCCCCCTCGATCCGGACGAGGTCGTCGTCGAGTTGCGCGACGTACCCCGAGAACTCCTGGCCGAGGGTCAGGGGCACCGCATCCTGAAGGTGGGTGCGGCCAATCTTGACGATGTCGGCGAACGCCTCGGCCTTTGCCGCGAGGGCGTCCCGCAGCGCCCGGACTGCCGGGAGCGTCCGTTCCGTGATCAGCCGCGCGCAGGCGACGTACATGGCGGTGGGGAAGGTGTCGTTCGAGGACTGCGACATGTTGACGTGATCGTTGGGGTGCACCGGGTCCTTGCTCCCCATCGTTCCACCTGCCATCTCGATGGCGCGGTTCGCGATCACCTCGTTGGCATTTATGTTGGTCTGGGTCCCGCTGCCCGTTTGCCACACGAACAGCGGGAAGTGATCCGCCAGTCGGCCGGCGATCACCTCGTCGGCGGCACGGGTGATCAGCGCCGCCCGTTCTGCATCGAGCTTCCCGAGTTCGCGGTTGGCCATCGCAGCGGCCTTCTTGAGCACCCCGAATCCATAGATGACTTCGGGCGGCATGCGGTCCCGGCCGATGGAAAAGTGGATCAGGGACCGCGCGGTCTGGGCACCCCAGTACCGGTCGGCGGGAACCTCAATGGGGCCCATGCTGTCTCGTTCGGTCCGAACCGTGGCCATTGGTCTGGTCCTGCGTACGGCGTGGAGAGGTTGTGAGCGGCGGGGAACCCGGGCGGCACTCCCGCCCCCACCCCCACCGGATGCCTCACAAGGTACACTCAACCCGGACCGGGCCAAACCCGAGTGAGACCTTCCTGCTCCCCGGGAGTCGAGTTGACGACACCGCCGTTCGGGAAGAGCTTCCCCCGACCCATGGACCGGAGCGAGCTCCCATGTATCGACGCGGCCTGATCCTCCTGCTGGCCGGCAGTGTGCCGGGTGCCCCGGGCGCCGCCCGCCAGGCGACTGCTCCCGTTCCGACCTGGGATGTGGTCGAAACCACGATTGCCGACGTACATCGGGCGATGGCGGCCGGCGACCTGACCGCCGTCGAGCTGGTGCAGGCGTATCTCGATCGGATCGCGCGGTACGACAAGACCGGTCCGGCGATCAACGCCATCATCACGCTCAATCCCGACGCCCTTGCCCGCGCGGCCCGGCTCGACAGCGCGTACCGCGTATCCGGCTTCGTGGGACCATTGCACGGCATCCCGGTCATCGTCAAGGACAACTACGACACCGCGGACCTGCCGACCACCGCCGGGTCCCTGAGCCTCGCCGGTTCGATCCCGCCGGACGACGCCTTCCAGGTCCGGCGGATCCGGGAGGCGGGGGCGATCGTCCTGGCCAAGTCGAACATGGCGGAGTTCGCCTTCTCCCCGTACCACACGGTAGGGTCGATGTTGCCCGGCCACACCCGGAATCCCTACGCCCTCAACCGGGTGCCGGCCGGTTCCAGTGGAGGCACGGCAGCGGCGGTGGCCGCCAACCTCGGCGTGATCGGGCTGGGAACGGACACCGGCAATTCGATTCGGGGACCCGCCTCGCACACTGCCCTGGTGGGGATCCGATCCACGATCGGGCTCACGAGCCGGGACGGCATCGTGCCGCTCTACTTCGACCGTGACGTCGGTGGGCCGCTGGCCCGCACCGTGGAGGATGCGGTCCGCATGCTCGACGTGATCGCGGGGACGGACCCGGCCGACCCGTATACGGCCGAGGCCGACCGCCGGCGGGCCCCGCGGTACCTGGACTACCTCGATGCCGGCGCCCTGCGCGGAGTCCGTCTGGGCGTCCTCCGGCAATGGTCCAACCGTCCGAACGCCGACCCCGAGGTCCTGCGGCGGTTCGAGGAAGCCGTGCGCGATCTCACCCGGGCCGGCGCCATCGTGGTTGATTCGGTCCTGATTGGGGAGTGGGATGACCTCCGGCGTTCACCCCGGGGGTGCCTCCGCTTCCGGTACGACCTCGAGCGGTACCTGGCCACCCGCGGGCCGGACGCACCGGTTCACACCCTGGACGACATCATCCGCTCCCGCCGATTCCATCCGTCGATCGGCCCGGCGCTGGAGCAGTTTGCCAAGGCGACCGGGGCGCCGGCCGACGATCCCCGGTGCGCCGCGACGGACAGCACCCGGGCCCGACTGCGCGCAGCGGTCCTCCGCCGGTTCGACGAACAGCATCTCGATGCGCTGATCTTCCCCACGTGGTCCAATCCGCCGCGGCTGATCGGCGACCTCAACTCCCCGCACGGGGACAACAGCCAGGACCTCTCCCCGCACACCGGTTTTCCGGCGCTCACCGTGCCGATGGGATACGTCAGGGGTAGCCTGCCGGTCGGGCTCCAGATCCTCGGCCGGGCGTGGGACGAGGGGACCCTGATAGGGATCGCGTATGCATACGAACAGGCGACCCGCCATCGGCGGCCGCCGCCCACCACCCCGTAGCCCCACTCTTCCCGGTGCCGGAACTTCCCGAGGTCGAGTTCGGCCGAACCGTGGCCGACACCGTCGCCCGCGGCCGCCTCATCACCGGTGTCCGCTGTGCGCGCGATACCATCGTGTTTGACGGCATCTCTATTCGACAGTTTCGAGAGGCCGTCCTGGACCGCCGAGTCCACGCCGTGCATCGTCACGGCAAGCACCTCTGGTTCGCGCTCGACACCCGTCCCTGGCCCACCTTCCACTTCGGGATGACGGGGAGTTTTCGCACCCCGTCGGCGGGGGTACTGCGCCTGGCGTCGAGTCCGTCCCGGGATTCGACCATCTGGCCGCCGCGATTTGCCAAGGTTCGGTTCACGTTCGACGACGGCGGGGAGCTGGTCATGACCAACAAACGGCGGCTCGGTCGCATTCGTCTGCGGCACGATCCTGCCACCGAGCCCCCGATCAGCCTGCTCGGTTTCGATCCGCTGCTCGCGATGCCAACGCCCCGGGATTTCCTCCGCCGGCTCCGAGGCCGCACCGGGAACATCAAGGGATTGCTGCTGGACCAGCGCTTTGCGGCGGGTGTCGGGAACTGGATCGCAGACGAGGTCCTCTTCCAGGCGCGGATCGATCCTCGACGCACCGCCGACACGCTGAGCGAGCCCGAGGGACGACGCCTCCGTGCCGCCTTGCGCCGGGTGATCCATACCGCGGTGAAGGTCGACGCGGACCAGAGCCGTTTTCCCCGCGGCTGGCTGTTCCACGTCCGGTGGGGCCGCGCCGCCAACGCCAGAACCTCGGCCGGTGACGGGGTGGTTTTCGAGACCGTGGCGGGCCGGACCACGGCCTGGGTTCCGGCCGTCCAGCGGTAGTGACAACGGTCACGGCGACCGGTCGTGCCGCTCCCATATTGAACGGTTCACCCCGGCCGGAGTCCCGGTATGACCCGCCCCACTGCCATCATGAGCCTGTTGATTCTGGTCGGATGCGGCTCGGACCCCGCAGCCTCCCCCACCGGACCATCCGGTTCTCCCGGCCCGGCCACCACGCTCGCCGTGTTATCGGACGAGTTCGACGATCCAGCGACGCTCACCCGCTGGTCCGTGCGCTCGGCGGTGGAAAACGGGAGTCCGGATGGGTCGGTGACGATCGGAGCGGGGCAGCTTCAGCTGTTTCCGGATCAGGATCGTTACTTCCTGAACACCCACCGGGGTCTCAGCCTCTTCCAGCGCATCGATCCGGCCGCCCATCCCGACTTCGTGATGGAGACATCGGTGGCCGCGTACCAGCGTGGGACCACCGGGGCTCCAACGGAGGACTTTCACTCCGCCGGTCTCGTGGTGTATCCCGATCTGGGCAACATGACCACGTGGGTCGTCGCCAACATCGGCCGGCAGGCCGGGTCGCTGGCGTTCGAGGACAAGAACACGGTCAACGACCAGTCGAACCTGACGCTCTACGGCACCGGGAGTGACTACGCCGGGTTCATCCGCCTGTGCATCACCGGATCGACCGTTGCCGTTTTCACCCGACTGCCGTCCGAAACGGGATGGACGGCGCGGAACAGTTTCACCCACACCATCGGCACCGCCGTCGGGGCGGGCGTGATGATCAACGATTACCTGGCGGGAACCGACCTCGTCGAGGGGCGTTTCGACTACGTGCGATATGCGGACATCACGGGGCCCACCGGTTGCACCGCACCCCTTCCCTGAGGACACCGAACGGCATCAGGCCCGGACCGCCCCCGGTCGCCCCGACGTTACCACGAACGATGCCCGGGTGACGATCGGAGCGCCGGGACGCGACACGTAGGGCACCGTCCGGAAGTCCGCCGTCCAGCGATCTCCACTCAGGTCGCATCGGACGTACCCCCGTTCGGCGTTGAAGTACCTGATGTGCGGTTGCCGACTCATGATGGCGGCGCGTGTCTCCGGATAGTCACCTCCATCGCCACCCGAAGAGATTGAGGTACCGATCAACTCCGTGGCCACGGTGGGCGCGTCGGGATCCTCGTAGGACGTGCGCACGTCTCCCACCCAGTTCGTGTGGACGTCACCGGTCAGCACGACCGGATTGGACACCCCGTCGGCCAGTCGCCGGGTGACGCGCCATTGCGGCACCGCATACGCCCCCCACTTGTCCATGCTGTACTTCGGCGATTCGGGGTCTCCCCGCTCCATAGTCACCAGCGGGACCTGCTGGGCCAGGATATTCCAGTGGGCCGGCGAGCGATCCAGTTCCCGGAACAACCACCGTTCCTGCTCCTGACCGAGCATGCGGGCATCGGGATCGAACACCCCGTCGCACGCGGGTTTCACCCCGTCGCCGCACGGCTGGTCGGTCCGATACTGGCGCGTGTCGAGCACGTAGAACGTGGCGAGCGTCCCCACATCCACCCGCCGAAAGAGATGCATGTCCGGCCCCCGGGGGAGGGTCGTTCGTCGAAGCGGCATGACCTCGTAGTAGGCCTGGTAGGCATGCGCCCGGCGTTCGAGGAATTGCGCCTCCGGCGTACTGTCCTGCGCGAAGGGGCCCGCGTAGTTGTTGTCCACTTCGTGATCGTCCCAGGTCACCACCCACGGAAAACGAGCATGGGCACGCTGGAGCAACGGGTCGAGTCGGTACTGGGCGTACCGGTTGCGGTAGTCGTCGAGCGACTCGATCTCGTCGCTCGCGTGGCGACGCACCTGGGCGTCGCGGGCGGCGGTCTCGTAGATGTAGTCGCCGAGGTGTACGACGAGGCTCAGGTCCTCGTCGGCGAGGTGTTCGTACGCCGTGTAGAGTCCCTGCTCGAAATGCTGGCACGACACGAACGCGAACCGGAACCGGTCGGGACGGCCCAACGGAACGGTTCGGGTCCGGCCGACGGCGCTCTCCTCACCGCCCGCCCGAAACCGATACCAGTACCACCGATCGGGGTCGAGCCCGTCCACCTCGACATGTACCGAGTGGCCGAGTTCCGGCGCGGCCGCCGCCATGCCGGAGCGCAGAACCCGGCTGAACCGTTCATCGGCCGCCACCTCCCACAACACCTCGACCTGTTCTGCCGGGAGTCCCCCGCCCTGCATCGGATCGAGAGCGAGACGAGTCCACAACACGACACCGTTGGCCGTCGGGTCCCCGGAGGCCACCCCGAGCGTAAAGGGATTGGCCCCGAACCGGGGACGGACCCACCGGCGACACGCCGACACGCCCATCAACCCCGCACCGGCGGCGGTGAGCCTGGTCAGGAACAGGCGCCGGTCCAGGCCCCGGCGCGGATCGGATCGGGAGGAGATCGGGCTCATGGCTGGGTGGCCGGAAACGGTTCGACCTCATCCCGCACCGCCAGCGTCGTCCCGGCGTCGGCCTTCGGATCCAGGGGCGGGTCGAAGTCGAATCCGAACCGGGCGGGATCCTGCCCGATCGCCGCGGCGGCCACCACATTGAGTACGTACTGGTAGGTCTCTCGCGGGATCCGGTCCCGGTGGCCGGCGAGCAACTTCCAGAAATTGCGCTCCTTCGGTGTCGGCGGCATGGACCGAATCAGTTTCAGCACGTTGTTCTGTCCCCAGTTGTACGAGGCGATCACCAGCAGACCCGACGCCTGGGCGTCGGTGCGGTACAGGTCCTTAAGGTAACGGGCCGCCGCCCGGGTGGATTTCTCGAAATCGTGGCGATCGTCCCGGGGATCGGGTCGGGGCTGTCCCACCAGCGGCCCGGTGTGGAGTCCGAGGTCCCGCGCGGTGCCCGGCATCAACTGCCACATGCCCTTGGCGAACCCGTACCGGGTGGAGGGGCCAACCGCCGTGGTATTCAGGTCACTCTCCTGCACGGCGAGGTAAAAAAATTCCGGGGGGAGCCCTGAGGCGAGCATGATGTCGGCAATCCGCGGACCGTACCGATGCTCGGTGGCGCGGGCCATGGCGCGGGCCAGCCGGTCCGAGGTGCGCCATCGTTTGATCGAACGGCGTACCTCGCGCAGGAACTCGTCCGGCATGCCGACCTCGGACTCGCCGAGATTCCGCACCGTCTGATACACGAGCCGATCTTCCGGTGGCGTACCCGACCCGTAGATGCCGAGCTCCTCCACGTAGTCGTGGTACCGGGATTCCAGCGACGCCTGCCGCCGTCGATACCCCTCCATCAGCGCGGAGTCCAGCTCCAGCGAGGCCAGTTGCAGTTCCAACTCCTTGATGCCGTAGAACAGTTCGGCGGCAGCCGTGCGCTGGCGTTCCAGTTCCCGCCGTTGGCGGAACAGGACCGCCCCCGCGGTCAGGGTCGCCACGACCAGCACCGCCACCACCTTCCGGTACGGACGAACCCGACGGTGGTGTTCCCGGCGCACCACCGTTCGCATCATCGCGGTGTGGTGCCCCATATCGTCGGGATCGTCCTTCCGAAAGTACCGGTCGAGAATGTCCTGCTCGGTGATGGCCACCGCTTCAGTGCTGCGCGGGCCCGTCCCGGGGTCCGGGGTCAACACGAGGACCGGACCGGTCGGGCCGAACCGGACCCGGGTTCCCGCTTCGATCGAGACCTCCCGCACCCGCCGGCCGTCCACGATCAGGCCGTTGGTACTCCCGACATCCCTCAGCCACCACCGCCCGTCCTCCACCACCAGTTGGGCGTGCTGCTCCGACACCGCCGGATGATCCAGCACGAGATCGCTGTCCGCCGCCCGACCGATCCGGGTCCGCCCGGTCACGCTCCGCGAGGAGTCGTCGCCGGGGCGTCGGACCAGCAGAGGGGTTGGCGTCGAGGTCGATGGGCTCGCGGCATCTTCCATGGCGGGAGAAGGTGTCCTTCCGGCCGTGGCATCTCAAGGCCTGTGGCGGACACTCCACACCGGACGTCGCGCTTCCGGGGACCGATGCCCCGATTATGTTGTAGCCCTCCCGGAGGCCATATGGGTACGACCAAACGCGGGACCGATTATCGCTCCTTCCGCTACCTCGGCGACGACGCCGGGCGGACCACCTTTCCCCTCGCGCCGCAGCTGGACCGGGTGCCGCCACACCCGGTCGCGCTGAGCCCGGAGGAGGAACAGCGCGCCCAACACCTGCTCGACACGCTCGTCCTGATCTCCCTGCACGAACACCTCGGCGTCTTTCCCGCCGACATTGCCACGACCCCCGACTACACGCGGACCGGCAGGATGGCCACCGGTTTCGCCGGCCTGGCCGCGTCCCGCTGGGATGCGGTGTTCGACAACCTGATGGACGGCGTGCTGAACATCGAATCGGCGCACGGGTGGAAGTGGACTGAAGTTCTGCACGACCTGGGCATGCGCCTGTGCGACCTGGCCCACCAGGATTTCGTGGTCCACTGCACGGGCGTCGAAGATATCCTGCGGGCCCACCGCGACGGCCGGGTCGCGTGGATCGCTTCCATCGAAGGGGCGGCCATGATCGAGAACGAACTCGACCGCATCGAGATCCTCTACGGGTTCGGCGTACGCGCCCTCGGCATCACCTACAGCGAAGCCAACGCGCTGGGGTCCGGCCTCCGCGAACCCCGTGATGGCGGCCTCACGGTCCTGGGTCGACAGGCGGTTCGCCGCATGAACGAGGTCGGGATGCTCATCGACTGCTCGCACTGCGGTGACCAGACGGCCCTGGATGCGATCGAAGCGAGTACCAAACCGATCGTGTTGTCGCATATCGGAGCCCGGGCCCTGTGGGAGTCGAACCGGCTGGCCCCGGACACGGTCCTTCGGGCGTGCGCCGATGGGGGCGGCCTGATCGGCATGGAGGCCGCACCCCACACCACGCTGACCCCCACGCACTCGTCACACTCCCTCGACTCGGTCATGGAGCACTTCGAGTACATTCGGGATCTGGTCGGTATCGACCACGTGGGGTTCGGGCCGGACACCTTGTACGGCGACCACGTGGGCCTCCACGACGTGTATGCCAGCGCCCTGTCCATCGCTGCGTCCCGGGCGGGGCCCGACCAGAAGGTCAATCCGCCATTCGAGCGGGTGGAGTATGTGGCCGGCCTCGAGAACCCCACGGAGGGCTCCACCAACATCCTGCGTTGGCTCGTGAAGCACGGTTATTCCGACGAGGATATCGCCAAGGTGATGGGGGAGAACGCACTCCGGGTTCTGCGGGAGGTCTGGCAGTAGTCGGCCGTCAAGCTCCCCGGGGGCAACAGTCGGCCGGACAGCAGTCCGGACGAATGCCGAGCGCGGAGAGCGCACGTCGTTCGCGGCCGGGGTCGAGGCGTTCCAGCATCAGTTCCCGCACCATGGCAACGAACCCGGCGGCCGTCCCGACGGTCTCCACCCTGGTGTAATCGATCCCGAGGGCCGCGGCCCGCTCGGCCGCCTCCACGTCGAGGTCGTAGCACACCTCCATGTGGTCCGCGACGAATCCGATCGGGACCACCACCACGTCCCGCACCCCTTCCCGGGCAAGGGCCTCGAGCTGCTCCAGCACATCGGGGCCGAGCCACGGCGTGTCCGGCCGGCCCGAACGACTCTGGTAGGCGAGCGTGTAGTCGGAGACGCCCGCCCGTTGGGCCACCAGGCGGGCGGCGGCCCGGAGCTGGGCCTCGTAGTCGCAACCGCGGGCCATGCTGAGCGGCAGGCTGTGCGCCGTGTACAGCACGATGGCGTCCTGCCGTTGGTCGGCGGGCAGTCCCGCCATGGCCATCCGGACCCGGTGCGCCCACGGTTCGATGAAACCGGGGTGGTCAAAGAACACCCGGAGCTTGTCCACCACGGGCGCCCCGGACACCTGCGCGCGCGCACCCTCGATATCCTCGAGGTACTGGCGACACCCCGACCAGCTGCTGAACGCCGAGGTAACGAAGGCCAGGGCCCGGCCGATTCCGTCGTCACGCATCCGGCGCAGCGTCTCGGGCAGGAGCGGATGCCAGTTCCGGTTCCCCCAGTACACGGGCAGATCCGGGCCTTCCCGGCGAAGCAGGTCGCGCAGGGCGGCGACCAGGCGCCGGTTGGCCTCGTTGAGCGGGCTCACGCCGCCCACCTTCCGGTAATGCTCGACCACGTCCCGGCGGCGACGCTCCGGCACCGGCCGACCCCGGAGCACCCGGTCGAGAAACGGTTCGATGTCGTCGGGCCCCTCCGGCCCTCCGAA
>Ga0114931_10004032_pt1 | contig 18412 bp, 18 predicted proteins | sample 2SBtaG_FD_89579 | JGI IMG/M metagenome (GOLD analysis project Ga0114931, IMG submission 89579) | Deep subsurface microbial communities from Kolumbo volcano to uncover new lineages of life (NeLLi) - 2SBTROV14_V59a metaG | ecosystem: Environmental > Aquatic > Marine > Volcanic | place: Kolumbo...
CGGGCAAGGCGGCATGCCACAGCAACAGCAGCCGAGGCAGGTACATGGTCTGGGGTCGGGATTCATCATCTCTGACTCCGGCTACATTGTAACCAATAATCACGTCATCGAGGGTGCCGACAGCATCTCGGTGCGCCTGAGCGACGACCGCCAGTTCGATGCGGAGCTTATTGGCTACGACGAAAAGACCGACCTCGCTTTATTGAAAATAGATGCTGATGACCTGACGGTATCGACCTTGGGCGACTCCGATACGACGCGTGTCGGCGACTGGGTGGTTGCCATTGGCAATCCGTTCGGCCTGGGTGGCACCGCAACCGTCGGCATCGTATCGGCGCGTGGTCGCGACATACGCTCTGGCCCTTACGACGACTACATGCAGATTGACGCGCCGATTAATCGCGGCAACTCCGGAGGGCCCGTATTCAATACAGCCGGTGAAGTGGTTGGCGTGAATACGGCTATCTATTCACCAAACGGCGGCAGTGTAGGCATCGGATTCGCGATTCCGGCCAACCAGGTCACCAGCATCGTCGATGAATTGCAAAGTAACGGCTCTATCGATCGCGGCTGGCTCGGCGTGCAATTGCAGAATATTGACGAGGACCTTGCCGAGAGCCTTGGACTCGATACAAAGCAGGGCACCCTGGTGTCCGATGTTGTGGAGGACAGTCCGGCGGACCGGGCGGGTATCGAGGTCGGGGATGTCATCACCGGCTATGAAGGCAAAGACGTCGCCGATGCGCGCGCACTGAGCCGAATGGTTGGCTCGTCGGATAGCGGAGAAAAGGTTCGTCTGCATGTTTTGCGCGGTGGCAAGGATGTTGCCCTGAAAGTTCTATTGGGAGACGCAGAAACGCAGATTGCCTCCAACGACAACGAACACAAGCTCAAGGAGCTTGGCTTGACGCTGGCGCCACTAAACAATGATTTGCGCCAGCGCCTGGGTGTCGATGCCGATCTCCAGGGGACGGTGGTCATGAAGATTGACCCCAACGGGCTGGCTGCAGAGCAGGGTTTTCGACGCGGCGATATCCTGCTGCAGGCCGATCGCCACGCGATCACATCACCGTCGGATTTGCAAGAGACCCTGGCAAAAGCCAGAAAAAAGGGACGGCACTCGGTTCCGGTGCTTGTTCGGCGCGGCGACGTACAACAGTTCGCGTCGTTACCCGTCGCCTAAGGCGGCAAAGGAGGCAAGGGCCCCGGCAAGGGGCCTTCTCCTTTTTTGCTCGTAGCGCAGGATTCTAACTGGCAAGATATAATGCGACCGACCTCTCGTCTTGAAACTCGGAGGACGATTCGCATGATTACGGAAACTCAAAAGACGCCCGCCGATTTGGATAGAACCGGTGCTGAGATCAATAGCATTCTGCAGGTGATACTCGCCGAAAAACGGACCGCGATGGCCATGTTGCGTACCGGCATTGCCGTAATGGTTTTGCCGATGAGCGTAATCAGTTTTTTGGTTGCGACATCCCGCTTCTACGATATTTTGCACGTCGACTACCTGATTTTTCCGCTGCTGACGATTACGGTCTTACTCGTGGTTTTGTCCGTCTACCTAATCTTGCGCGCGATCCTGCAACTGCATTACTACGATCGCAGTCTGAGACAGCTCAAGAGCAAGCACCCCCACCTCATTGAAATCCTGGACTAGGTCTGGCTTGGCGTCCGCACACTGACGACCCGGCCACGGACACGGCGGAGGAAGACTTCAAGGACAAACGCGATGAGAACAAAAGCTGCTACCGACCAGATTGCCTTGGGAGATTTGCCGATCAGATAAATTGTCGCTGCAGTTAATGCACCCAGTGTTGCCATTATTGCCAGCACAACAAGCATACGGGATGCTCCGGTTTCTCCCGTTTTGGCCAAATGCCCGACGTGCACGATTCCGTGCACCAGTAGCACTGAGATCGAGCCGATTGCCGCGATTTCCGAGAGATCGAAGGCGATTGCGAGAATCACAATGAGGACCGTGCTGATGACCAGACCTTCGCGGCTATGTGCGACCGGTTCGGCGAACGCGTTTGGCAGTTCGCCGTTCCGGGCCATCTGGTAGGTAATGTTGGTCACCGAATACAGGCTCGCATTAATCGCTGATGCGGTAGAAACGAGCGCAGCCACCGCCACCGCGGTAAATCCATACTGCCCGAAAACTGGTCGGGCTGCTGCTGCCAGCGCAAAGTCTTTCGCCGCAATCACCTCATCGGCTGGCAGGTTACCGAATACCGCAAGGGCGACGGCGATGTACAACACCATCACCAACAGGATTGATGTCAGCATCGCCCGCGGCAGTGTGGTTTCCGGTGTCTCCATGTCCTCGGCGGTGTTGGTGATGACGCGAAAACCTTCGTAGGCAAAAAAAGTAATTCCGAGGCTGAAGATAATCATGTCGGTGCCCGGATAATCCGCCGGGGACAAAAGCTCCGGCTGTACAAACCAGAGCCCAACAATCGCCAATGCGACCAGTACGCTCACCTTCGACGCGACAATGACATTTTCAAGCCGCGCCATGTTTCGCGCTCCCTCGAGGTTGATCCACATCAGCAGAATCACGATACCCGACGACAAGACTGGCACAGCAATTGCCGTCATGGTCGGCGGCAGGAGGCTGGCGGCATAACTGCCAAAGGTGCGCGCGATCAGCGCGATTGAAACGATTCCGGCAATATACAGAACAATGCTCATTGCGCCGGAGAACAGACCTTCGCCGTAGCATTGGGCGAGGTATTCGACGATACCGCCGGCGGACGGGTAACGCACACCGAGCCTCGACAGTGAATAGCCGCTCAGCAATGCGACCACGCCACCAACGAGAAACGACAGGTATGTCGCACTACCGGCTATGGCGCCTGCCTGCCCCAGCAATGCGAAGATTCCTGCCCCGATCATGGAGCCCATGCCAAGCGCAATTGCTGACCAGAAGCCGATGGGTTTTCCGGATTGATGCACGTCGTTCGTCCTGGTGGCCTGCGAGCACTCTAACGTATCCAGCGGTTTGGCTGTAGTAGTTGCGCAAAGGCCGGGAAGACCACTAGCATTGGAATTTGTGAGCAAATGGAGTTCCGTGAATGGATGGCAGCATCATTGCACTGATTGCGGTCGTTCTCGCAGTAGGGATCTTCGACTTTACCAATGGTTTCCATGATGCCGCTGATATGGTCGCAACGGCCATCGCGTCCCGGGCGATGAAGCCCGCAACCGCCATCGCCATCGTTGGTCTGTTTACGTTCATCGCACCCTTGACCATCGGACTGGCTGTCGCCGACACGATCGGCACGTTTGTCGATCTGCGTTCGGCATCCGCGATCGCTGGCGAGAGCGTCGTTATTGCGGCGTTATTTTCCGCAATCACCTACAACGTTGGCACATGGCTACTTGGCATTCCCTCGTCGTCCTCAAATTCACTGGCTGGCGGACTGGTCGGAGCCGGGCTGTATGCCATCGGACGTGACCATATCAACTGGGGCATGCACGCGTTGTCCGGCGGGAATCTGGAAGGTGTAGCAAAAGTATTTACAGGACTGCTGGTATCACCGCTGTGCGGATTTATTATTGGCTACCTGATCATGAAATTCTTTTTTGCGGCATTCAGCCGGTTTACCGTCAAGGTGGAAAGCCTGTTGAAGGCGTCGCAATATTTCAGCATGGCATGGCTGGGCTTTTCCCACGGCGCCAACGATGCACAAAAAGGCATGGCAATTATCGGCATGATGCTCCTGAGCAGTAATGTGACATCGGACTTCCAGGTGCCGGTATGGGTGGTCATCTGGTGTGCATCTGCCATAACGCTCGGCACCGTATTCGGAGGCTGGCGGATTATCAGGACACTCGGCTTCGGTCTTATCAAGGTGAAGCTTTTACAATCGGTCGCCAACCAATTGAGTTCTGCGTTGGTCAACACACTTGCCACAAGTATTGGCGCACCTACATCCACCACACAGGTTGTGACCGCCAGCTTGCTCGGCAACGGCGCAGCCCGTAATCCCAGGCGCGTAAAATGGAAGACGGCGGCCGGTATCGTTTCGAGTTGGTGGATTAACCTGCCAGCGTCAATGGCGATGGGGTGGTTTTTCTGTTTCGTTTACATGCAGATTCGGAGCTAGACGATGGGATTTATTTCAAAATTGATATTGCCGCGACAGGTGGATTTCGATAATGCGCTGCAAGCCCAGGCTCATCAGACAGCCGGGATGGTGCAGGATCTGTACGATGCGTTCGTGCCGGGTGACCCGCATGCGCAGAACGAGATTGCGAAAGCGGCAGAGAAGGCCAGAGCGTTAAAAGACAGCAACATGAAGGAGCTTTTGGATGTTTTCATCACTCCTTACGACAGGGAATCGATATTCAGGTTAATCACACAACTTGACTGGGTGGCCGTCAGCGTAAATCACTTGAAGCTGCTGGCAAACGCTTATTCGATCGATTCGCTCAAAAGTTATGAGGATATTTTGCTGGAATTGACCCATATGGCGCATTTTCTGGACGAGGGCATATCACGTTTGACTTCAAAGACCCTGCATTCAATCGCGGAAGACTGCGATCGTATTCACGACAAGTACGATCAGGTCTTTTCCTTGTGCGCACATTCGTCGGTGGCACTGTTGCAGCAGGACGATTTTGGGAAAACCTTAATGTTGCGCGACATCCTTGCTCAAATGCGGGAAATCGCGAAGCGCGTTCATGTTGCGGCAAATACCCTGGAAGATATGATGGTCAAGGTCGTCTAGAGCGGCACGTCGCCGACCGGATTTCTCTCCATACGGCAGGATCTGCGTTTAGATATTTGACCAGGGATCGCCGGGGTCGGCTGTATTGTAGGGGTCGGTGCTTACCACCTTCACGTGCTCGAGCTTGAGAACCTCGACTTCGCCCATCCACACGTTGTGACCAAGTGGATCGGTGAATACCCGGGGCGGGGGCCTAAGAAGGCGTACGGTATCCCCTGATCCGTCATGCAACTTACTGTTCATTCGCTCATTCTCCATTACTCCAACAAGTTTGGAAGCATAGAGAATATTTACATAATATAGTGTGAACTCGGTCAAGAATCGAAGTCACTGCTCGACGGTGAGGTCCGATTGCATGATATCCGTCCATAAACGAACGCCTGGACCGGTTATTTCGGCTTTTTCCAGTGTTCTGAGAATTCAAGCGGCGATGCCGCTATCGTGGCCATTACTTTGTCGCCACGTTCAGGTGTGCCGTTCATTGATGTTGGTTTCGCGATCGAGAATTTTTCCTGAACCTGAGTAACCTGGATATCGCCAATAGTCGTCATCGATCCACCCAGTGAAATACCAGTCTCCGGATCGATCAGTTCATCGCCCATTTTCATGACTCGAAGCACATCGCCAACGCTGACTGAGTCGCTGCCGAGATTGGTATAAATCTGACTTGGGTCGGCCTTCACTACGGACCCTTCTGCCGGTTTCGCGCCCACTTGCTTGATGAGTTCGAATACGCCTTCGTTGATGCCCGCGATTACAGCTTGCCCGATGGGTGTTTTGGAATAGCTGGACATGAACCCACCGAGAATGGCATCGCCGCCGACGCCTGCGCCACTGAAGCTCAGGTTGGTTTCCGAAATGACTGACTCGATCTGCTTTGTGAAAATGATCTCGCTGGTCTCAGCATCGATCAGTCGGACATTGAGCCCGACGCGTCCGGTGCTTTTGCCACCACCAATTCCGCCGAGCAATGGGACCTTGCTTTTCAGCAATCCGCCAATGGCTCCCTTCTTGCCCGATGTATTGGCTTCGTAGTCGGTGATAACTAATTGCACCAAGTACTGGGCGCCGAGAACATTGCCGGTCGCAGCGCCCGATGGCTTTGCTACTCTCCCCGACGCTGCAAGGTCTTGTTCACCGAGTACGCTGCCCAATTCGGTTCTTTCGACAAGGCGAAAGCGACCCGTTTGGGCCAGTGAGTCGATAACGATTGCTTCGATACCGTTGACGGGAACGCCCGTTGTTGGTGACGAGTAATCGACATTGCCAGCGCTCGTTGAAATGGAAAATGAGTTTTCGCCGCTGTTGTTGTCTACCTCAAGCACACCGAGCCGCGCTTTGCGTCCTGAATAGGAGCCCCAATCTATCGACAGCAAATACTTGGTATCAATATTATCGATATTCTCCGGAAGAGGTGACTTGCCTTTCTTGCCTACGGAATAAGCGACATAGTCGCCACTTGCAACTTGAGAGAGAAAAAGCCCAAGGCAAACAACAGCAACCTTGTTAAGAATAGTCACTCGCATCTGTTTCTCCTGGTTTCTTGAATATTTTGTTACGGCTGGCCGCGTCGGACTGGCAGCGGCGTTTCTTGGGACCCCGGCGATTATTGCAGATGCTTAATCGCATCGCAAAGTGCGTTCAGCTTGCGGCAAATGCACTGGACGTTATGATGATCACGGTGGTCGCTTGCGAAACGCAGCTGACCGATAACAGCATGGAGTTGCAAGAATGAAGGCACTGTCGGTAGTTGCACTGGGCGATCTGGAGGATCGTGTTCCTGTTAATGTGATCGTGAGCAGCGTCGATATCGTCGTCACTCTCTACGGCGACAATGTCAGCGCACTGTATGGACGTTGTGCGCACCGCGGCGCGCTGATGGCTGACGGCCATATCGACGGTGACAACATCATCTGCGGCGTGCACGGCTGGGACTACCGGCTCGATAGCGGCATCAGCGAATATAATAACTCTGAGACGCTGCCGAAGTTCAACGCATGGATCGAAAATGGCGAGGTATTCGTTGACCAGGACGAGATTGCAGAATGGGCAAATGACCACCCGCAACCGTTCAAACGCGAAGCTTACCAGGGCACCTATCAGGATCCGACGGGAACTGTCGATGAACCGCACGTCAAATTTATTCAGAAACTCGCCAGCGAAGGATTGAGCAAGGTGGGGCATCACGGTCCTGCGTCGGCGATGGGCGTACCGCGCGATAGCCTGCCGAAATGGGACGATTTGCAGTTTGTCGTTGGACAGTTGCACACGCTGCCTTTATTGGATGACGAGCCGGTGGGTACCGATTTGATCATCGGGCCGAATGCCGCGAAACCGCTACGCCTCGACATTCCTTTATTTGTTTCCGACATGAGCTTCGGCGCTCTATCCGAGGAAGCGAAGATCGCGCTGTCGAAAGGTGCCGAGCTTGCGGGCACCGGCATTTGCTCAGGCGAGGGTGGCATGCTTCCCGAAGAGCAGGCGGCAAACTCACATTACTTCTACGAGCTCGCATCAGCCCGTTTCGGGTTTTCCTGGGACAAGGTGCAAAGGACCCAGGCCTTTCATTTCAAAGGTGGCCAGGGTGCCAAGACCGGCACCGGGGGTCATCTGCCGGGTACCAAGGTGCAGGGCAAGATTGCAAAAGTCCGCGAACTGCCGGAAGGCGAGCCCGCGATCTCGCCAGCCCGGTTCCCGGACTGGGATAATCTGGGCCAGTTCCGCGACTTTGCGGCCGAGGTCCGTGAGAAAACCGGCGGAATTCCCGTTGGCTTCAAACTATCGGCACAACACATCGAAAAGGACATCGACGCGGCACTGGATGTCGGTGTCGACTACATCATTCTCGATGGGCGGGGAGGCGGCACCGGGGCCGCACCGCTGATATTTCGTGACAATATTTCGGTGCCGACCATACCGGCGCTCGCACGTGCCAGGAAGCATCTCGATTCGTGTAACGCGAGTGGCGTCACACTGATTATCACTGGCGGGCTCCGTACCCCGGCTGATTTCGCCAAGGCGATGGCGCTTGGTGCGGATGGTATAGCTGTGTCCAATGCAGCGATTCAGGCAATTGGCTGTCTCGGCATGCGCGCCTGTCACACCAACAACTGCCCGGTCGGTATTGCCACCCAAAAACCGCACTTGCGAGCGAGATTGCCCGTGGATATCGCGGCCGAACGTCTGGCGAGGTACTTTGATGCTGCCGTGGAGCTGATGACAGTCGTCGCACGCGCTGCCGGACATCGACACCTGTCCGAGTTCAATGCGGACGACCTGACAGCGTTCAAGACCGATATGTGCCAGTTAACTGGGGTCGCCTACGGCGGCATCTCTGTCGCCTAGGACTGATTCCAACGCAGGGTCATGACGCCGGCCGCCGTAGCGCAGCCCGCGCCAATGAGAAATGTAGCGGCCGGGCTAATGTAATCCCATGCCAGCCCGGCAACGACGCTCGCGACTAACAGGGCCAGCCCTGTCAGGAGATTGAAAAGGCCGAAGGCGGAACCACGCAAGCTTCCCGGCGCGTTTTCGGCGACGAGCTTGGCGAACAGCCCTTGAGTCAGGGCCATGTGCATACCCCAAAGTGCGATGCCCACGAACGACCCGGCAATGCTCGAAGAAAACGCAAGAACCAGATCGGCGGTGATTAGCATCCCGAGGCCCGAGAGGAGCAGTCTGGCCGGGCCACGCGAGTCAGAAAGGATTCCTGCAGGATATGCGCCGAGCGCGTACACGATGTTCATTACCACGAGCACGAGGGGCACAAGCACCATTGGCAGACCTTCCCGACTGACCTTCAGGATCAGAAACGCTTCGCTGAATCTGGCTAACGAGAACATCACTCCAAGAATGGCCACGCGCCAATAGCGACGGCCCAGGCCGCCGATATCAACTATACGGATGGGTGGCCGCGCGTCCGTGGCATTTATTTCGCGGGCACGATCTTTTACGCCAAGGGTAATCAGCAGCACCGCAAGGCCGGCCGGGATTGTAGCGACCCAAAACACTGCCCGCATATCACCGGCAAACAGAAGCATGAGGGCAATTGCAAGTAACGGGCCCAGAAATGCGCCGGTCGTATCGAGGGATTGACGCAAACCGTAAGCCCGGCCGCGAATGTCCAATGGCGTAACGTCGGCAATAAAAGCATCGCGCGGTGCGCCTCGCAGTCCTTTGCCGATTCGATCCGCGAAACGGGCGCCGAGGACAAGCGGAACTCCGTGGGCGAGCGGGAAAAAAGGTTTCGAAACAGCCGCAAGACCGTAGCCTAACAAAATGAAAGGCTTGCGCCGCCGGATCCGGTCGGAGAGATAACCGGAGAATATCTTTACGATCGACGCCGTCGATTCGGCAACGCCGTCAATGAGCCCAACGAAAGCCACGCTGACGCCGATAGTCGTGGTGAGGAAAACGGGCAAGAGAGAATGGACGATCTCAGATGAGACATCCATCATCAGGCTGACGAAACCAAGCACCCAAACGACTCGCGGGATCTTCGGCAGGCGCGCAGATTGATTAGCTGATGGGTCGGTCAAAAAACCATCTCAGGCAACCTGGTCCTTGATCATCAGGCTCATTTTCTTATCGCTGGTGGTGATGTGTTCTACGACCCACTCTTTGAGGCATTCATCGATGGGGTTGCTGGAAGAGATGTCGTCGCCATTCAGGAACTGCAGCATGCACTCGGTATAGTTTTCGAGAAATTCTTCGTGTTCGCGCTTGTGCTCATCGAAATACACGAAGTCATGTTCTTTCATGACATGTTCCTCGAGCGCAAAGTGCGACTGCATGTGTACGAAAACCTCACCGAGATATCTCGCGATCTCTGATTTTTCCTTGTTTCCGAGCATTTCCGCGTACAGCTTGTTGATATCTTTGATCAGAACCTTGTGCTCGTGGTCCAGTTCGTCTATGCCGATCAGGAAAGAGTCCTGCCATTCAAAAAGCGTAGCGGTCATCGTCATTTCTCCCGATGAGAAGCAAATAGTTTACACCCGTGCAGGAAGGCCTGCAGCTGGGATAGAATCCTTCGATGATTCAGTTCTATGCACCTGGGCATCTCGTATGAGCACGCGATGACTATGAGCCCGATGGAACAGGCGGCATCGGATTACCTCGCGAGGGGTTGGTCTGTCATTCCCATGCGCGAGAAGGCCAAGCGTCCTGCGCTGGCCTGGAAGGCCTATCAAAGCAAATGCGCTAGCGAAAAAACCTTGCATGGCTGGTTCCGTCGCTGCCCTGATTGCAATGTCGGTATCGTGACCGGCGCGTTGTCCGGATTGGTCGTTTTGGATGTCGATCCGCGACACGGTGGCGCTGTGAGCTTGCGAGAACTTGAGCGCGAACACGGCCGCTTGCCGCAGACCATGGAATCGATAACGGGTGGCGGTGGGCGCCATGTCTATTTCTCGCATCCCGGAGGGGTGATTCACAACAGGACGAACATTGAACCGGGTATCGACTTACGCGGCGACGGTGGCTGCATCGTTGCCCCGCCTTCGGTGCATCCGTCGGGCAAGCGCTATCGTTGGGTAAAGGATCGTGCTCCCGGGCAAGTAAAGCTCGCGTGCCTGCCTGACTGGTTGCATTAGCTTATGCTTTCGGGAATTGACGAATCCACTGCGAGAAGAGCCATTTCTCACCCGACGTCGGTGGCATACCTACGTGCATCGTGTCCTCGTCAGGCACGCCCGCGGCATCGACATTCGAGAACAACAACGCGTCACCTTTTGCGCCCTTGTTCGAGAGCCCGATCCGGGAGAAGTGCGTTTCCCCGCCGGTAAAATCGTCATTCAGATAAATCAGAAACGTGTCGGTGCGTTGGCCGCGGTTTGCCAGTTGATTTGCAAAAGCCGGCTCCGCAGGGTTGAGGTAATCGAAGTGCGCAGCAAAGGTTTCACCGGGTGAATAGTGAAGAACCTTCGGCACCTCCATCGCCTGGTCGTGCCTTCGTGTTATCGCGGCAATGCGTGCCCGAATTACGAACGTGAGTACGCCGCAGGTTTCAATATCCAGATCGCACTCGGTGTTCGTGCGCCGACCATCCTCGGTCATTCCACCGGTGTCGTTGTCATAGATTGTTGCGCGCGATAGGCGACCTTGAGCCTGCGCGATCAGCCAATCACAAACGGCTGGTGGTACGAACTGTTTGATGACCTGCACACGAGGGGTTTCGCGAATCATTTGTGGTACCGGTGGTGCAAGCCATGCAACCAGGTCGATTGCGCCGCGCATTCCTGACCAGTCGTCGCCTTCGATAATGTCGCCGGACGGGCCGCCGGCTAAAAGCGGCAGAGAGCTCTGTGCCACATCGTGACCCCGCTGGGCTGCGCGCATCAGGAAATCAAATGCCTCGTCCCAGTTCCGCGCCCGCCAGAAAAAACAACTTGCGATTGTGGCGGCCAAATAGGCACCGCGCGCGTTGCCCGCCGACGCAGCCTTCCGGATCAGCGCCATACCACGTGTCGGGTTCGCGGGGATGTCTCCGCCTAATAAATAGCGTAACCCGAGATGAACGTCCGCGTCGGAACCCGCGGACCGGCTCCTGCCCTCCAGTGTGTCGGCTGGCTCACTGCTCTTGGCCATTTTCCTGGCAATCCTCTGCTGTTTCATGAAACGAAATCACCCGCCAGCGCCGCAACTGCGCGAACAGACGGATCAAGGCCGCATCGGGTATTGGCCCGAGTTCGCGACGTATGCGGTCAAAGACGTCGTCGGCTGTTGTCCTGCCGTCCATCACGCCACCGAGCAGTAAATCGAGAATCGCGATAGTCGACTCGTCTCGCAGACCGAACACATGCGGTCCCCACGGTGTCGTTACCTTCAAGAGTATGCCATCGCCGGCCGGCGGTCGACGAAAGGCATGCGTCGGTACGACAAAGTAGGGATATAATTCTGCCAGCGATTGATAGCCTGGTCTCTTTGTTACGACCGCAGCATCGAAGACGCACGCGTCAAGTTGTGTCAACAGCAGGCACCACAAAGCATCCTCGGGCGTCTCGACGATAGGCTCACCCATGACATTCAATGACGTATTCAGGAGGATCGGTACCCCGGTTCGTTCCCCGAACTTCTTGACGAGATCGTAATAGGCACCGTTGACGGACTTACTCACAGTCTGCACGCGGCCGGTGCCGTCGACGTGCACCACCGCCGGTACGAGATCGCGCTTGTCATCCTTGAAACGCATCACTCGAAGCATGTATGGACTCTCGGGGTCGAAGCCCCCCAGGTCGAACCAGTTTTCGACTTCTTCAAGCAGGATGACCGGCGCGAACGGGCGAAATCCTTCGCGGTGTTTGACGCGAGCGTTGAGCTTCTCCTTCGCGTCCTGCCGACGCGGATCGCAGAGGATGCTGCGTTGCCCGAGGACCCGCGGCCCCAGTTCCGATGGACCGTTGAACCACGCGATGATATTGCCGTCAGCAAGCAGATCGGCAGCGACGCCGATGGCTTCGCTTGTTTCCCGGGTAATTATCGACGGTGTCCGGTCGATGGCCGCCGAGATCTCGCCAGCGTCATACGTCGTGCCGAAGGCGTCACGTTCCTGCGCCCGTGGCTCGTGTGTTCCCGTGAGGTGCCACAGTCCATGGTATGCAGCACCGATTGCACAACCGGAGTCCTCCGCAGCCGGCATGAAGAACACGTGGTCGAAATCAGTCTCGCGGATGATTCGCTCGTTGGCCACACTATTGAGCGCGACACCACCGGCATACACAAGATTTCGGCTCGGGCACAGCTCACGGACTCTGCCGACGAGATAGAGCAACGCCTGCTCGATAGCATTCTGTACCGAGCAGGCAAGATCTTCATACTGCCGCTTGTTGTCTGGCCAGCGCTCTGATGTCCGGAATCGCTTCGGGACGTCGTCGAAGAACACGAAGCGTCCGTCACGAATCTCGAAGAATTCATCCGCATCGATCGTGGCCGATCCGTACGGTGCCAGGCCCATGACTTTGCCGGCATCCATCGGGTCGCCGAAGATCTGAGCGGCCGCCGCGGAGAAGATGCCGCCGAGACTGCCGAAACCGGGCATCGAGGCGCCGGATGGCGGTGGGGGCAGCCAGCGGCCTTGCCCGATCATATGTTTCTCGAGGGCGTTGAGGGTGGTTCCCGACGCGTGATAGATCGAGTTGGTCTCGCCGCCGACGACAAGCGAATCAATAAGCGCATTCTTCTCATTGTCGGACAGGTCGTGAGTTGGTGATCCCATGCCGTCCACGATCAATACGGCTGCCTCGTCGAACCCGGAGGTGGCGAAAGCGCCGACGGCGTGGCCGGCGTGATGCGAGATAGACAGTGTGGGAGTTCCGTTGTCTCGTACTTTGAGCATCGGGTTTGCGGTGATTTCGTTGTCGGGTAAGTGAGAATCCGCCTGCGCACAGAGCACGACGAGATCGAGGTCGGCAGCGACGATACCGCCCTGATCAAGACAATATTGTATTGCCAGCGACGAACGCGCTCCGTAAAGTCGTGCGCGCTTCTTGCCGACAAGTCGCTCCTCCTGTACTGCGGCGACAATACGGTCGCCGTGCAGCAGGCAGGCGGCACCGTTATGCGAGGCACTGAGTCCGAGGACCCAGGGTTTGCCGTTGGTAGACATTCCAGGCTGCTCCGTTGCTTTTGACCGGGACGGCTGGCGTTTACGCTGCGCCCGGTCCTGGGCGCAGAAGCCTATACCATTGTCGCGGACCTAGGCCAGCAAAGATTACGCTTCATGCCGCATCTTATTGGCTGCCATTCACGCTCCTTTTCCGTCTGAAATTGACATTGTCGGTGTTCTGCCGGAGCCAGGATCCGGTCAAATGTTGACGGCCATAGTCGCTGCGAATGCTGCCGCCGACCTCGCAAAGATCGCCGAGCGTCGAAACCGCTGGTACAAAATGGCGCGGAACAAAATTCGAAATTGTCGGATTAACTACCTGACCAATTCACATCAGACTGTATCAGCGCCAACTTCGGATTTGAGCAAACTGTCGAGATATTCACGGTGGCTGCAGTACTTGCGAACCTCATCATGATAAATCGGGTTCGCGTGTCCTCCGGCGGAGCTATCGAACCCCTTCCGGCTCAATATGATCTTCATCGATCACATCTCCAGCTTTGGTCGTCTTTAGGCCAACTACGTGGCGGGTGTGCTCTCCCACAGAGCAACTAACCTTGCCATCCCAGTGATTCGGGTTTTCCAGCTGTTCAAAATCTCGCGCCGTGGATGCATCAGGCCGCAAAGGACGGTAGATGTTGTCTCCGCAGCGGCTTCTTTCATCGGCCGCGCCCAAATTTGGAATTTTGTCCTTAAACCGATTGTCGCGAAAATACTCCGCGATCGACAACTTTTCCGATACCTGTATCAGATACACGAGTTGCTCTTCGCCAACTGGCGACCTGCATAACTTTCCCGATGTAAAACCCGCCACCCAATCCCCAACCTTCTTTGTCTGTCGGATGCCCGGCTTACATGTCGCCAGTGTCAGGTCCGCCCCAAAAGGATTAGGCGCAAAACCAGAATCATGAGTCAGTTTGTATGAGAATAGAGCCACTCAATAAACGTCTAGCCGTAAATCGGCACAAATTTGCGGTGTGGATTATTGATTCTTGACTCTGACATAAACCACGAGTCTACGCCGATATCGACTCATTGAGCAGACAGGTTGGTGTCGTTGTTCATTTTTGTGCAATTGATACTTGACAAACTCAACGACCAACCCGTAGTTTGTTCTCTATTCGCGAACAGCGAACATGGGTGTAGGTGATGTTGAAGTCCCAGGATCTACTAATTGCTCTTAAACTTGTCGCGCTGCAGGTTGACCAAGACATGCGCCAACGGGCCGTGGACCAACGGATTTCGCAACTTCAACAGTCAGATCTGTCGAAACTTGATGGAGCCATACAAGAAATAGACCTGGAACCGTTGTCCGAATGGACGTACCGGTCAATCTCTGCGGCGACACAAATATCGGCGTCTGAGGTCAATTCCGCAATCCAGCGCGCCATTAAGTCCAACTTGTTGGTGAAGCCTGATGAAAGAGCTCGTCCTCGACCGTTAAAGAGATCATTGCTCGAATTCATCGAGCACGGTGTCAGATACGTCTATCCGGCGGAGCGAGGCGAACCAACACGTGGAATACCGACGGCTTTCGCTGCGCCACTGTTTGACGACACTCTCGCATCACAGGATGAACTACCACCAGTATGGAAGTACGCGTCTGGCTCCTCGCTCGGCTACGCTCTAAGCCCTATTTACAAATCTGCGCCGTTAGCAGCCGCCAAGGATCCGATCTTGTACGAGTTGCTCGTTCTGGTTGACGTATTTCGTGTCGGTCGTCAGCGCGAGAAGTCCCTTGCGCACCGCTTGCTCAAAGAACGACTTGCATGAAGCCTATCAGCAAGAAGCAGAACTTTGAGATCGTTGCCCGCGTTGCGACCTGCCTACAGGAGCTGGTCGAAGAAGTCGTATTTGTGGGTGGCAGCTCGGCCGCGTTCTTAATAACAGATGAAGACATTGTCACGGTCCGGCCTACGCTGGACGTCGACATAATTGTCGAGGTAATGAATCTCCCCGACTATTATCGATTTGAAAAACGCCTGAGAAAACTGGGTTTCGAACCCGACCCGGACGGTCCTCTGTGCCGATTTTTGGTCGATGGAATCATAGTCGATGTGATGCCCGACAACGAAGACATCCTGGGGTTCTCAAATCGTTGGTATCGGGAAGCTATTAATACTGCCGAGAAACATTCACTTGGTGACATTGAAATTCGTGTTGTGTCAGCGCCTTTGTTTCTGGCAACAAAGCTAGAGGCCCATCATGGTCGCAGCGAAGGCGACTATATGGGTAGTCACGACCTGGAAGACATTCTGGCTGTTGTTGACGGGCGGCCAACGATCATCAAAGATTGCTTCACGGCACCAGACGACATTAAAGCGTATCTGCGCGACAGCTTTGCAGCTCTATTGGCCGATGATGAATTTACTAACGTCTTGCCGGGATTTGTGGATCCATCAGGCGGTAGCGCCCGTGCCGAAGTCATCAAGGCTCGATTGCAAGGCCTCGTCAATTCGTTGAGCTAGAGAGACCCGCTTACATGACAACCAACTTCTCTCAAATCGCCGCGTTTATCGGTTCCCTCGCCCACCGTCGCGCAGTACTCACGCAAAGGCGTTTACGGGACCCTTGGAAACTGCTTCACTACTATCAATAAATGCTATTTATTACAGTAGGTTAGAATGGTGGCCAGGGGCGGAATCGAACCACCGACACGCGGATTTTCAGTCGCGAGTAGGATCGCCTGAGGCTTTATATTTCAATGAGTTACCGGGGCGTCCGTTGCTCAATATGCATCACCGTGCAGGACTGTGCACAACTCAATCACGCAAAACTCACGCAAGGTCTTGCTGCTGCTATTCGAGCAAGCACACTAAACATTGAATGCGCCAGCCATCCTATTTTGCTCATGGCGACTGAGTTTTAGGGCTGTTGCCTCGGTTCGCCAATTCCCTACAGCCGCCAGAACCTCGTCCCGGATGATATTTGCCTGGGAGGCTTTAAGGCGAAAAAAATCGATAACGTCCAGCGCTAAAGTATAATCCAGACGGTTGTCGTTATCAGTTATGAATAGATGTAGCCCATCTGCTGGTGTGACCGGATTAATGTCGTAGGCCGGCGAGAGTCTCCAACCACCTTGATGGAATATGAAACCATGATTGCGCAGATGGTCGTCGGTATTTGAAACAGCGATGTTAAAAATTATACGGCGCCACAGTTGTGCTAAATCTGCTTCTGTGTCGCTCCCCTCATTCACCAGGAACTCGGCCAGCTCAAGATAACTGGCATCGTTATCTCCATCGTAGTAGCCCAGTTGAGTCATGGCAGACGAAAAGTGCAGGCGGCTGTCTGGCGTACGGTCAAAACGCTGCGTCAGAAAAGTCTGGTACGGCCCACTGAATGTTTCGACTCTGCATTGAGACATGAGAATACCGGCTCTTTGGGCAAGTTGGTATACCACGTACTCCCACGCGGCGACGTCGTATTCATCATGGCGACTTGGAAATTTTGCGATCCATAGAGTGTTGTGTTCGTCTATGACGCAGGATTTCGGTCGGGCGCCCCCAATTGATGATCCAGGAGCCATCAGCATATAAAGCCATTTCAGATAGTTTGGATCATCCGGGTCGCTTTTTTCTTCAATCTGGCGCGCGGCATGCTCGAGTTCTCTTAGTCGAGCAATTGGCGGCGCTGCGAGCTTATCGTCGTTGTCAAGAAAGGGCCCATCCATTACCCGTTTGAAACGAAGCGCACCCATCCTGTAAAGATCGTGAACACCCAGTAAATAGTCGATCTCGCTCAGAACGCGCACGCAGCGATCTTGTTGGTGCGCCTGTACGGCTTCTCGGCGCTTCATCAACAAGCGCCCCCATCGATCCGGACAGGAATCCAGGAACGCCCGAAAATTTCTTGCGCCCTCCGCATACTGTTCTCCGCGGTACAGCTGGAGATCGGGATCTACCTGTTGAACAAACTCCGAATCGAGCCACGCGTCGGCATAAGTGAAACTGAAGTGTTCCTTGCTTTTGATTGTTGTTGAGCGAAGCGTGCCCACTAACGTGGGCTCATCAAACTGTTCCCAGTCAGCAAATATGAAAACTTCATCGCTCATTGCGGTTTCCCATGAGTTTTATGTCCTGCAGTTTGCGCCCTAATTCGTCATCACCAGCCACGTTCACGATGTCGTCAGCCAGTCCCATTACGCTTAGGACAGCCACATAGTGGCCAATTGAAACACTGGCATCCCCGCGTTCGATACGCCGAATTGTCAGTCGGCTAAGACCCGTTCGCTCGGAAATAAGCGTCTGCGTGAATCCGCGGCGCTTGATGGCCATGCGAATGTTCTCGCCCAGCTGAGTTAACCTTTTCCGATTCTTGGGAAATACCACTGCTGTTCGTTTCTGTGAATCTCTCTTGCTGGACACTATGATTACCAATTCCGTTAATTTTGATAACTATAGTGTCCGTTATTCGCATTGTAAAGGTACTGGTAACTATAACTGTCAAAATAGCGCGAAAAGGTAACGATAGTATCCAGTCTTCGTAGATAGTGGTCCAAAGATTCTTCTAAACATCAAGGTCATGATCTGGCTGGAAAAACCACAAGCGTCACCGAGACTCAATATTCAACCGCAGGCCTCGCCAAGGTTTTCCAGCGACTTTTGCACCCAGCTGAAGCCAATGCGTTCCTGCTCGAGGCGCAGGTTTGGACGCAATCGATTGTCCCGCAATTCGTCGTACAACGCGCACTCATCATTATTGAGTCGTGGTAGATCGCGTGTAGTCTGCTTGCCTTCTACGGCCCATTGAGATTCGAAGGCAAGCAATGTGTCGCGATCCATCATCAATGAGCGTACCTGCGGAACTCGCGTACGAAGTTGATCGAGAATTGCGAAACCATGTGTATCGATGTCGCCCCAGTAATACACATCACAGCTGTCCAGCCAACCGGCCTCGTCGAATGCATCGAAGCCATAGCCCGCACCAAAAACCAGCAGACTGTTTCCCATAGGCGGGATTGCCAAAAAACTGATCTCGTTCTCGACGATCAAAACCCGGGTGGTGGCAGGATCGAAGCGGGCAAAGGTATCGGCATCCAGAGTGATATCTGCATCGGCGAACCCCGGCA
>Ga0114931_10004033_pt1 | contig 18406 bp, 16 predicted proteins | sample 2SBtaG_FD_89579 | JGI IMG/M metagenome (GOLD analysis project Ga0114931, IMG submission 89579) | Deep subsurface microbial communities from Kolumbo volcano to uncover new lineages of life (NeLLi) - 2SBTROV14_V59a metaG | ecosystem: Environmental > Aquatic > Marine > Volcanic | place: Kolumbo...
AGGAGTGCATCAACTGTGGTGCCTGCGAGCCGGAGTGCCCGAACACCGCCATTTACCAGGGCGGTGTCGAGTGGGAATTCAATGGTGTGACGCACCCGGCGCTCTCTGACAAAGTTTTCTACATCGTCTCGGAGAAGTGTACGGAATGCGTAGGGTTTCACGACGAGGAGGCGTGCGCGACGGTATGTCCGGTCGATGTTTGCATCCCCAACCCGGAGATTCCCGAGAGTGAAGAAGTTCTGATCCAGCGAGCGCGCGAGTTGCACCCGGAGACGGACTTTCCGGCCGGTTTCCCATCGCGATTCAGCCCGGGCGAAGGCGAGGGGGCTGCTGCCGCCGATTCACCCGCTGCCGCACCCGCTGCGCCCGCACCCGCCGCGCCCGCACCGGCCGCGGCTGTGCCAGTCCCGGCACCCGTCGCAGCGGCCCCGGGCGGTTCGGTCGAGAAGCCGGTCTCGCCACCCGCGACGCAGGCACCGAGCCAGGAAAAGATTTTTCCCGGTGAGCTCGCCATGAGCTTCGAGGCGGCGGAGCAATTGCTCGAGATGGGGTGGGTTTCCAAGCCATCGCCGGCCAAGCTGGTGGTGGCGCTGGCGCAGCCCCTGCTCGGTGCGCTGCCGCACAAGCAGAAGCGAGAGATCGAACGCGCCGTCGCCGATCGCAGATTTTTCTCCGTTGCCGGATCGACTGGATTGAACGCGTTGCAGAACGTCATCCTCTACCCGATCGTTCTGGCCGCCTTTGGTGTGATCGTCCTGCACCGCTCGGTCTTCAGTGAGCAGCTCAAGTGGTTGCTGTTCTTCGGCGTGCTGTTGGCTACCCTCGAGGTCGTTTTGCGCATGCGCGAGAGCTTCCGCGGTGCGCCGGCGGACGAGGTCGTCTACCGTGCCGCTGTATACGGGTTGCCGTTGGTGCCGTTGGCGGCGCCGATCGTCGGTATGGCCGGTGCTCCGGAGGTGCAGGGAGGGGTTGGTCAGGACGGGTTCACGGACACCCGCTTTGGCGAGAAGCTCGAACGGGAGCGGCGCTACGGCGACGTGTTCCGGGTGCGCGAGGACCTCAACGGTTGCATGCTGACTTTCGAATTTCCGCGGGTTGTGCCGCCCTCGGCAATCCGTGATGAACTCGGCGTCGGTGACGAGATGCCGGATTACGAATACGATATCTCTCTGGCGAACAAGACCCTGACCATCAAGGGCCGCGTGACTGAAGAGAAGGTGCGCCGTATCGCGGCGGTGTCACCCGCGTTTCCGCCGGATTTCACCACCGAGATCCAGTTGCCGATTCGACCGGCTGGATTCCGTCACCGATTCGAGGGCAAGACCCTGGAGATCGCTCTGCCGCGCAAGGTCTAGCGGTTTCGGAGCGAGGTTCGGTGGAAACCCGACGCATACAACGGTCGATCGACTGCGGGCCGGCCGGGCGCGCAGGCGGGATGAGCTGATGGCTGTTTCTATCTTGGGCATGGGACACGAGCTGCCGCCGGTGGTGCGGGTTGGAGGCGTGCCGAGGCCCAGGGTCGCCGCTCCCTGCGGTGCGTCGGACTTGGCCTTGGCGGCCAGTGTCGCCGCGCTCGACGAGGCCGGTTGGACCGCCGAGTCGGTGCAGATGATCGTTTTCGCAACCATGACGCCAGACGTGACGTTTCCTGGCAGTGGTTGTTTCTTTCAGGACAAGCTCGGCTGCGCCACGGTCGGAGCGCTCGACGTGCGCGGCCAATGCGCCGGCTTCCTGATGTCCCTGGCCACGGCCAACGACTTCATCGAGGTTGGCAAGTACGAGCGAATCCTGCTGGCGGCGGCGGAAGTCCATTCGTCGGGACTGGACTACTCCGATCGGGGAATCACGGTGGCGGGATTGTTCGCGGACGGCGCCGCCGTCGTCGCGCTCGGCCGCGCCAGTGGGATCGCCACGGTGCGATCGGTGCTGTGTGGGTCGGACGGCCGCCACTACGATCGCTTCTGGTGTGAGTTTCCGTCGTCGCGTCGCTATCCGACGAGAATCACGGTCGAAGATTTTCGAGCCGGCAAACACTTCCTGCGGATCGATCGCGACCACGTTGCGGAGTTCGGCCGCGCCAAGCTGCCCGAGACCGTGCGCGAGCTCCTCGCCGGCGAAGACCTGACGACGGAGGACGTCGATTTCTTCGTCATCAGTCACGTTATGGCGGACGTTGCGGAAGACGCGGCCCGTGCGCTGTCGATCGCCTCCGATCGACTCATGATCGCGGGAGCCGAGCACGGGCATCTGACCGCCGCATCTCTACCGCTGGCGCTCGACGAGGCGCGGCAGCGCGGCCGGGTTGGGCAGGGCGCCCGTGTCTGTCTTGCTGCGTGTGGCGCCGGGTATGCCTGGGGCGCTGGCATGATCGAATTTTCTTGAGGTCGATATGGGGAACACGCGTATCCGAGGGGTTGGCCGCAGTATCCCGCCGAAGATCGTCACCAATGACGATCTGGCCGATCGTATGGAAACCAGCGACGAGTGGATTCAGCAGCGGTCGGGGATCCAACAGCGCCACCATATCGACCGGGACACGGGCACAGCGGATCTCGGAGCGGAGGCGGCGCACCAGGCGCTCGACAGGGCCGGGGTGAAACCCGAGGAGATCGATTGCGTCTTGTTGGCGACGTTGAGTCCGGATTTCGAGATGCCCGCCAGCGCCTGTGTATTGCAAGAACGGCTCGGTATTGCGGGGGTTCCGGCGTTCGACGTGCGCAATCAGTGCACGGGCTTCTTGTACGGGCTCACCGTGGCCGACGCCTACCTGCAGGCCGGTCGTTACGACAAGGTGTTGTTGGTCGGCGCAGAGGTTCACTCGACTGGCGTCGACTTTACCACCCGAGGGCGTCAGCTAGCCGTGCTGTTCGGCGATGCGGCCGGCGCGATGGTCCTCGACCGCGGCGAGGATAGCGATCGTGGTGTGCTGTCGACGCACCTGCACTCGGAGGGCGCGTTCGCGGAAAAGCTTTGGCTCGAGGGTGTGTGCGGCCGTGCGGCGGTCCGACTGACCGAGGAGATGATCGTCGGCGACGATCCGGCGATCTATCCCAAGATGCAGGGGCGCTATGTTTTCAAACACGCGGTGATCCGCTCGATCGAGGCCATACACGAGGCTGTCGAGGCCAACGATTATACCGTCTCTGACCTCGATTTACTGGTTCCACATCAGGCGAACTTGCGTATCAACCAGGCGGTTGCGACGCATCTCGAGTTCCCCGAAGAGAAGGTCGTCAACAACATCCAGGGGCTGGGGAACACGACGGCGGCGACGATTCCTCTCGCGCTGTACGATGCGCTCGAGGATGGCCGACTCGAGAACGGCGACCTGGTTTGCATCGTCGCCTTCGGCGCCGGATTCACCTGGGCATCGGTGCTGCTTCGCTGGTAGGAGGTCGGTCCCTGAGTCCGGCGGGATGTCCTTCCGTGTTCGCGCCGAGCCAATGACCCGTACTCCGTACCCTACGGGCGCGATTCGCTCGCGCGCTCGGGAGCCGGTCTTCGTGCCGATGCGTGCATCCGGTTTGCCCGCGGTGATGGAGATCGAGCGCCGTGCTTTCGTCAAACCGTGGGGTGCGGGGCTGTTTATGCCCGAGCACGAGCTCGACTTTTCACGGTTGGAGTTGGCGCGTTCGGCAGATCTTTCCGAGGCTGTGCTGTTGGGTTACGCGTACTGGTGGGTTGTCGTCGACGAAGGCCATATCCTCAATCTGGCGGTGGATCGATTGCTGTAGCGCGCCCTATCCGACCATCGTGGAATCGATCCACCTTGACTCGTTTTGCGGGAGCGGGCTAAGAGGTCTGGTTCGAGGTGTGAATGATGGTTCTCGTGCAGAATAGTCAGGCGCGGTGGCGTCGTTGGGCGGAGGATGAGACAACGGCTTGAGGGGCTGCTTCGGCACGCATTGACCCGATCCAAAGAGGGGGGAGCGCTGAAGTTGGACGGCCTCCCCCCTCTGATTTTCGAGATCCCGCGCGACCCTCGGTTTGGGGATCTGGCGTCGACGGTGGCGCTGGGCCTGGCGAAGATCGAGGGGAAGGCTCCGCGCCAGATCGCGCAGACGATCCTCGACCATTTCGAGGATCCGGATGGGCTGGTCGCCGGCGCGGAGCTCGCGGGTCCGGGCTATATCAACTTCCGATTCTCGGCGAACTTCTGGCGCCGGTGCCTGGTCGACCTGGAACAGCCTGAATGTGGAATTCCGCGGTTGGCGGATGGCGAGAAGATATTGATCGAGTACGTCAGTGCGAACCCGACCGGGCCGTTGCACGTCGGGCACGGGCGCGGTGCGGTTCTCGGCGACGCCGTGGCGCGCCTCCTCGGAGTCGTCGGCTATGACGTGACTCGTGAGTACTATGTCAACGACGCTGGCAAGCAGATCGACACGCTTGCCGTGTCGTCGCTGGCTCGCTTGCGCCAGGCCTGGGGAGAGGACTGCGCATTTCCGGAGGACGGATACCCGGGTGAGTACCTCGTCGAGCTGATGAGCGAGCGGCGCGCGGCGACCACTGCCGCGATCGCGGACAGGGTCGGAGTTGCCGCGCCGACCGGTGGCCAGGCGGCGATCGAGTTGTTCTCGTCGCACCCGGAGGAGTCGCTGGCGGTCTGCGGCGCAGTCGCCGCGGAGCTGCTCCTCGCCGGGATCGTCGACGATATGACGGCGCTGTCGGTGGCGATGGATCGTTTCGTCAGCGAGCGCGACCTGCGTTCGCGCGGCGTCGTCGACGCGGCCCTGGGTGAGCTTGCCAATCGCGGATTCCTGTATCGGGACGAAGGTGCGCGCTGGTTCCGCTCGACCGACTTCGGCGACGAGAAGGATCGAGTCATCGAGCGCAGTGACGGCGCGCTCACCTACTTTGCGGCCGATATCGGTTATCACCGGGAGAAGCTCGAGCGCGGGTTTGCGGAGCTCATCGATGTATGGGGTGCGGACCACCACGGATACGTTGCGCGAGTGTCTGCGGCGCTCCAGGCCCTCGGTGCGGACGCCGACCGATTTCGCGTGCTGCTGGTGCAATTGGTGCGGTTGACGCGCGGTGGCGAGCCGGTGCGGATGGGGAAACGCAGCGGTGAGTTCGTCACCTTGCGGGAGGTCCTCGACGAGGTCGGTGCGGATGCGACGCGTTTTTTCTTCTTGATGCGCAAGAGCGACAGCCAGCTCGACTTCGATCTCGACTTGGCGGTCAAGCAGTCGTCGGAGAACCCGGTGTTCTACGTACAGTACGCGCACGCGCGGATCAGCAGTATCGCGCGCCAGGCCGAGAAGGAGGGTATCGCGGTCCCCGATGCGGCTACCGCGGCGTTGGATCGCCTCGATTCGCCGACCGAGCAGGAGCTGATCAAGCGCTTGGCGGTCTACGCCGATACCGTAGCCGAGGCAGCCCGTGAGCGCGAGCCGCACCGGGTCGTATTCTACCTGATCGACCTCGCCGGTAGTTTCCACCGCTTCTACAACCAGGAGCGGGTCATCGTCGAGGATCGCGAGCTCAGCTCAGCGCGGCTCTACCTGGCGAATTCAGCGCAACGCGTGCTGCGTCACGGGCTCGAGCTGGTTGGCGTCGGCGCGCCGGACACGATGTGATCGACGATGGCGGCGCGGAGGGGGCCCGGCAAGAGGAGACCCGGCAAGAGGAGACCTGGAATGTCGTTTAGTCAGTTGGTGACGCTGATGTTCGGCTTCCTCTTGGCGTCTGTCATGATCTTTGTATTCGGACTGTGGGTCGGGCGCGATATCAGCGGGCAGGATCAGGCCGACCCGTGGCCGGTCGTACACAAGTCGGTAGAGCCCGCGATACCGGCCGCGGATGGCAGGCTGGATCCTCTGCCTACGAAGACGGCGCGGTTCGTGCTCCCGCCGCCGATCGATCGCCCGACCCGGCCGCGTCTGTCGAGGCCGACCGCCAGCCGCACGCGGACGCGAGAGCCGACCACGACGGCAACCTCGCGCCGCAGGGGGGCGACCCCGGCAGTGACGCCGACGCGCCCGGTCGCGCCGACGCCGGTGCCACGCCACCGTTCGGCCGAGCCGACGACCGCCGCTGGCGCATGGACGGTCCAGGTGACGGCGACCAATGACCAGATCCAGGCTCTGGTGATTGCTCGGGGTTTGCGCAGCAAGGGGTTCGAAGCGTTTACCTCGCAGACGGAGGTTGCCGGTACGACATGGTATCGGATTCAGGTCGGCCAGTTCGCGGACAAGAAGGCGGCGGAACGAACGGCGGCCAGGTTGCGACGGCAGGGCATGGAAGCTGCGTTCGTCGAGCATATGCGGTGAAAGCGGGTATTAGCGCATGAGTTTCAAGCCCGAGTTTGACGAATTCTGCAGCCTCGCCGAGGGGGCAAACCTGGTTCCCGTCTATCGGGAGATCTTCGCCGACCTCGATACACCGGTGTCGGCGTTCCTCAAGCTCGACGACGGGGGTGACGCGTTTCTGCTGGAAAGCGTGCAAGGTGGAGAGAACTGGGCGCGTTACAGTTTTCTCGGTACTGCTCCGAGGAAGGTTCTCCGCAGTAAGGGAAAGCGCTTCGCCAGTGGTGCTCACGGTGAGCCTCTCCGCTGGGATCCCTGTGACGATCCGTTGCGGCGGGCCAGACAAGAGTTGGCGAGCTTGCGCGTCGTGTCGATTCCAGAGTTGCCGCGCTTTGCCGGCGGGCTGGTGGGTTTTCTCGGCTACGACGTCGTCCGTTCGATCGAGCGGCTGCCCGAGAATACCGAAGACGATCTGGCGCAACCGGACCTTTACCTGATGCTGGCAGACACCCTGGTGGTATTCGACAACATCTCGCAGACCATGAAGGTCGTTTCGCATGCCCTGCTGGGGGAGGGAGGCGACCTGCGCCGCGCCTATGATGCTGCATGTGAGAGGATTGACGCGATGATTGCCAGGTTGTCGCGTCCGCTGCCGCGCGAGGAATTGCCCGAAGTCGGCGGCCCTCCAGTCGTCAAGTCGAACTTCGAACAGGGTGCGTACGAGCGCATCGTCGGTCGTGCCAAAGAATACATCCGAGCGGGCGACGTGATCCAGGTTGTTCTAGCGCAGCGATTCGAGTGTGCGCTGCGCTCGCGTCCGTTCGATATCTACCGCTGCCTGAGGGCGCTCAATCCGTCGCCCTACATGTTCTTCCTGCGCACCGGGGAGCGCGTCGTGCTCGGTGCTTCGCCCGAGGTCATGGCGCGTCTCGAGGGGCGTGAGGTGACGGTTCGCCCGATTGCCGGCACCCGTCCACGTGGCACTGGCGAGAAAGAGGACCGCTCGATGGCGTCCGAGTTGTGTGCGGATCCGAAGGAGATCGCCGAGCACATCATGCTGGTCGACCTCGGTCGCAACGACGTCGGTCGCGTCGCTGAAATCGGCAGCGTCGCGGTGACCGAGAAGATGATCGTCGAGCGCTATTCGCACGTGATGCATCTGGTTTCGAATGTTCGTGGCATCTTGCGAGATGGGCTCGACGCTTTCGATGTGTTTCGTGCCACATTCCCAGCGGGCACTCTCAGCGGGGCACCCAAGATTCGCGCGATGGAGATCATCGAGGAGCTCGAGCCGGTGCGTCGCGGCGTCTATGGGGGTGCGGTTGGGTATTTCGACTTCGCTGGCAACATGGACACCTGTATCGCGATTCGGACGATGGTCATCGAGGGAGGTAGGATTTACGGGCAGGCGGGGGCTGGTATCGTTGCCGACTCGAATCCGGAGTCGGAGCACGCCGAATGCGTCAACAAGTCGCGCGCGCTGTTTCAGGCGGTGAAGCTCGCGGAGGGCATGCGGGATGTTGCTGGTCATCGATAACTACGACTCCTTCACCTACAACTTGGTGCAGTACTTGGGGGAACTCGGTGAAGACGTCCGCGTGGTTCGCAACGACGCGGTGAGCGTCGCCGAGGTGTGTGCGACGAACCCCGACCGGGTGGTGATTTCACCGGGCCCGTGCACGCCCCTGCAAGCCGGCATTTCGGTCGACCTCATCAAGCGGCTGGCCGGCGTGGTGCCGGTGCTCGGGGTGTGTCTCGGGCATCAGTGTGTCGGCAGCGCGTTTGGCGGCGAGATTGTACGTGCCGACCGGATCATGCACGGTAAAACCTCGCCAATCGAGCACGATGGACGTTCGCTATTCGCCGGACTCCCCAATCCGTTCGATGCGACGCGTTACCACTCCCTGGTGATCGAGCGATCGACCCTGCCCGACTGCTTGGAGATCAGCGCCTGGACCGATCGCGGCGAGATCATGGGAGTGCGCCACCGCGAGCTGGCCGTCGAGGGAATCCAGTTTCATCCGGAGTCGATTCTCACGCTCGAGGGCAAAGCGTTGCTGGCGAACTTCCTGGAGTAGGGATGGACCTGCGCGCAGTTCTCGAATCCCTGATCGCGGGCGACTCGCTGCCGACCCAGACGATGGAAGGTATCGTCCGTGGTATCATGGCCGGCGAGCTGACACCGGCGCAGATCGGAGGGTTTCTGGTTGCTCTGCGAGCCAAGGGCGAGACGATTGACGAGCTCGTCGGTGCGGCGCGCGCGATGCGACGCGTCGCCCAACACGTCGACACGGCGCACGATGTAGTCGATACGTGCGGTACCGGTGGTGACGGCTGCGGGACGTTCAACATCTCGACGGCGGCGGCGCTGATCGCCGCTGGGGCGGGGGTGGTGATCGCCAAGCACGGCAATCGGGCGATGTCGGGGACGGTTGGCGGTGCCGATGTCCTGGAGGCGCTCGGGGTGAAGTTGAACCTTACCGCGGCGCAGGTCTCGCGCTGTCTCGACGAGGCGGGTGTTGGATTCATCTTTGCGCAGGCTTTCCACCCGGCGATGCGGTACGTCGCCGGTGTCCGACGCGAGCTGGGAGTGCGTACGATCTTCAACCTGCTCGGTCCGTTGGCGAATCCGGCCGGAGCGCGCCGCCAGGTTCTCGGGGTGTTCGCCGATCGTTGGGTCGAGCCGTTGGCGAAGGCGCTCGTGGAGCTCGGCAGTGAGTGTGCGCTGGTGGTCCACGGCAACGACGGCCTCGACGAGATCTCTCTTTGCGCCCCGACCAAGATCGCCGAAGTGCGGCATGGGGTGGTCCGCGTTTTCGAGTTTGCACCGGAGGATGTGGCCCTCGAACGCTGCCGGGCGGAGGACCTCGCCGGCGGCGACATCGCTGAAAACGCCGCGATCATGCGCGCGATCCTGGCGGGTAGCGCGACGCCAGCGCAGCAGACGGTGGCGTTGCTCAATGCAGCGGCTGCGATCTGGGTTGGTGGCCGCAGCGCGACCTTGGCGCAGGGGCTGGATCTGGCGCGCAGCAGCGTCGCGGACGGTTGTGCCGCAGCTGCCCTGGCCAAGCTGGTCGAGGTCTCGAACGGATGATGCTCGACGAGATCGTCGCGGCGCGCCGCCGTGATGTCGAGGCGGCGCGGCAGCGCGTGACGGTGGGGCGCCTCGAGAGATCTCCGCTATTCGCGGAGAATCGCCGCGGTTTTGCCCGCGCGCTGGCGGATCGTCCGCGCGCCGTTATTGCGGAGGTGAAGAAGGCCTCTCCCTCACGCGGTGTCATTCGGGGGGACTTCGATCCGGTGTGGATCGCCGGTCGTTACGCGGATTCGGGCGCCGCCGCGATCTCGGTTTTGACGGAGGAACGGAATTTTCAGGGGAAGCTGGACGATCTTGCGGCGATCCGCGCCGCGGTGTCGGTACCCTTGCTGCGCAAAGATTTTATCTTTGACGAGTACCAGATCGTGGAGGCCCGCGCCTGGGGAGCCGATGCCATCCTGCTCATCGTGGCATCGCTCGGCGATGGCGAGCTGCGGCGGCTGTCGGAATTCGCGCAATCGCTCGACCTCGATGTCCTGGTCGAAGTTCATAGCGCCGAGGAGCTAGATCGTGCTCTCGACTGTGGAGCTGACCCAGTGGGTGTAAATAGCCGCGACCTGAGGACGTTCGAGACCAGGTTGGAGACCGCCGTTGCTCTCGGCGCCGACATCCCAAATGGTGTCGAGCGGGTAGCCGAGAGCGGAATCCACGATCATGCGGATATCGCGATGCTCGAACGCGCCGGGTATTCTTCGTTCCTGGTGGGTGAGTCGCTGATGCGGGCCGCGGACCCGGGCCGGGCGTTGCTCGATCTCGTCGGCTCATCGGAAGAGCGGAAGTGAGGACGTGACCCGAGTCAAGATCTGCGGTGTGACGACAGTTGGTGACGCCGCGGTGTCGGTGGCCGCCGGAGCGTGGGCGATTGGGCTGAACTTCTGGAAGGGCAGCTCGCGAGCCGTCGACATCGCCGCGGCTGGCCGGATTGCCCGAGCGCTGGCGGGTGCGGTTCCACTCGTCGGTGTGTTCGTAGACGCGCCACGCGCCGAGATCGAGGGCGTGGTGCGGGCGGTTCCCCTCGATATGATCCAACTACACGGTGCGGAAGCTGCGGCGGATTGCCGTGGCTGGAATCTGCCGGTGATCAAGGCACTGCGCCTGCGCGACCGCAGTACCTGGGACATGGCGCGAACGTTCCCGGCAGATTTCGTGCTTGCCGATGCCTATGTCGCTGGCACCCCGGGCGGCACCGGAACCGTGGTGTCAACCGACTTGATCGGTGATGGAATGCGGGATCGGTTGATTCTGGCGGGGGGGTTGGATCCTGATAATGTGGCGGAGGGGATCCGCAAGGTCGCTCCCTTCGCGGTCGACGTTGCCTCCGGGGTGGAATCGTCGCCGGGGCGCAAAGACCCTGAGAAAGTGAAGAGGTTCATCGCAAATGCCCACAGTGCCTGATCGTCTGGGTCATTACGGCGAGTTCGGCGGCCGCTACGTCGCCGAAACGTTGATGCCGGCGTTGCGCGAGCTCGACGAGGCGTACGGTCGCCTGCGCCGAGACAAGGATTTCAAGAAAGAAGTACGGGATTGTTTGCGTGAGTACGCCGGGCGCGAGACGCCGCTGTATTTCGCCGAACGCCTGACCAACCGTCTCGGTGGCGCGAAGATCTACCTCAAGCGCGAGGACCTGTGCCATACGGGTGCCCACAAGATCAACAATACGGTCGGCCAGGGCTTGCTCGCGCGTCGCATGGGAAAGCGGCGCATCATCGCCGAAACCGGCGCAGGGCAGCACGGCGTGGCGACCGCCACGGTGACCGCCCTGCTCGATATGAGTTGTGAGATCTTCATGGGGTCGAAGGATGTGCGCCGACAGTAGCTCAATGTCTTCCGCATGAAGTTACTGGGCGCCGACGTCCATGCTGTCGACAGCGGTAGCGCGACACTCAAGGACGCGGTCAACGAAGCCTTGCGCGATTGGGTGACGAACGTCGCGGACACCTACTACCTGGTCGGCTCGACCATGGGCCCGCATCCGTATCCGCGCATCGTGCGCGATTTTCAATCGGTCATCGGCAGCGAAGCCAGGCGGCAGATCCGCAAGCGCGAGGGCCGGCTACCGGATTATTTGGTTGCGTGTATCGGCGGTGGGAGCAATGCGATGGGTCTCTTTTACCCGTTCGTGCAAGACGTCGGGGTCGCGATGGTGGGCGTCGAGGCGGCCGGTGCAGGACTCGACTCCGGTCGCCATGCCGCGTCGATCAGCGGCGGCATGGTTGGAGTCTTGCACGGCAAGAAGACGTACGTGCTGCAGGACGAGCTCGGTCAGGTGCAGCAGGCGCATTCCATTTCAGCGGGCCTCGACTATCCGGCGGTCGGGCCGGAACACGCGTATCTGCACGCCACCGGTCGCGCGCAGTATGTTGCGATCGACGACGCGGAGGCCATGCAGGCCCTGCAGCTGTTGACCGAGACTGAGGGCATCATCCCGGCTTTGGAGAGCTCCCACGCGATCGCGTACGTGTGCAAGCTGGCGCCGACCCTGAGCACCGATCAGATCGTGCTGGTCAACCTGTCGGGGCGCGGTGACAAGGATATGGGGACGGTTGCCGACTACCTCGGGGTGACTCTTTAGCATGAAGCCCGCGAACCGAATCACCGAGTGCTTCGCGCGCCTGCGCGCGCGCGATGAATCCGCCCTGGTACCGTTCCTCACGGCTGGCGATCCCGACGTCGGCGTCACCCGCGAACTGTTGGCGGCGGTCTGCCGCGGCGGCGCGGACTTGATCGAGCTCGGCGTTCCCTTTTCCGATCCGACTGCGGACGGGCCGGCGATCCAGCGGTCGTCGACGAGGGCCATCGAACGCGGTGTGTCGCTGCCCAAGATCCTCGAGCTGGTGGTGGAGACACGTCGCGCCAGCGAGGTCCCGATCGTCTTGTTTGGCTACTACAACCCGATCTTCCATTACGGTCCGGAAAAGTTTGCCAGGGATGCCAGGGACGCCGGTGTCGACGGACTCCTGGTCGTCGACTTGCCCCCCGAGGAAGCGGACGAGTTGTACCTACCTGCGCGTGCGGCCGGCCTGGAAATGGTCTTTCTGCTGGCGCCGACCAGCGACGAGTCACGGGTCCGCGCAGTCATGAAGAAGGCCGGGGGATTCGTTTACTTCGTCTCGATGACCGGAGTCACCGGCTCGAAGCGGATCGAGACGGCGGCGGTGCGTCGCATGGTCGCGGAGTTGCGGCGACACTGCGGCCTGCCGATTGGTGTCGGATTCGGCATCACCACTCCGGACGAAGCTGCCGAGGTGGCAGTGTTCGCGGATGCGGTGATCGTCGGCAGCGCGATCGTTCGCCTGATCGAAGACAACGCCGGGTCGCCCGCGTTGGTCGGCAGGGTCGAAGAGTTCATCCGCCAGCTCAAGGTCGGCACGCGGCGCGCTGCGGACTGCTGATTACGAGACACTTCATGCCGAAGTTTTCTCGTCTCGGGGAGATGCGGCCCGTGGTCGCAGCGCGACCGAGCTGCGACTCGCCGTGGCGGAATCCGGGCTGATGGCGATGACTTACGAGGAGACGGTGGGGTGGCTCTACGCGCTCGAGAAGGCGAAGGGGATGGATTTCAAGCTGGAACGCGTCGCGTCGGCGTTCCGCGTCCTCGGTGATCCGCAGGACCGGCTGCGTTGCTTGCACGTAGCCGGCACCAACGGCAAGGGGTCGGTCGTTGCATACCTGTCGGCTGTACTGGCGGCGGCCGGCTACCGGGTCGGAAGCTACACCTCGCCGCACCTGATCGATCTGACGGAGCGTATCTGTATCGGAGGAGATCCGATCGGGCGCTCCGAAGTGGTCGCGCTTGTCGACGAAGTGCGACGTCGAGTTGGCGATGCCGAAATCGAGCTCACCTTCTTCGAGGTTTTGACGGCGGTGGCGTTTCTTCACTTCGAACGGCGCGGCGTCGATTGCGCGGCGATCGAGGTTGGCTTGGGCGGACGTCTCGACGCCACCAATCTGGTCGATCCGATGGTTGCGGTGATCACGTCGATTGGCATGGACCACACCGGCTATCTCGGGGAATCGGAGCCAGAGGTCGCGGCGGAGAAGGCGGGGATTATCAAGAGCGGGCGCCCGGTGATCGTGGGCAGAGTGGGCGCGGCGGCGGCGCGGACCATTGCGGCGGTAGCCGCCGCGCGCGGCGCGCCGTTGTTTCGATTGGGCGCCGACTTCCGGGTCGCAGCGGCCGGCGGTGACCGATGCGAATTTCGCGGGATGGGCCGCCGCCTGGCGCAGCTGGAGATCGGGCTGCGCGGATCCCATCAGCGCGACAACGCGGCGCTTGCGGTGGCGGCGTTGGCGGCGGTGTCGGATTCCATGCAGGTGAGCGACGCGGCGATACGTTGTGGCCTGCGAGATGTCCGTTGGCGAGGCCGTCTCGAAATGGTCGTCGGCGATCCGCCGATGATCCTCGATGGAGCCCATAACGTCGACGCGATGAGGGTGGTGGTGGAGGAGTTGCCGCACCTGGCGATTCGCGGCCGTGTTCACGTGCTGTTTGCCGCCATGAGTGATAAGGACTGGCCCCAGATGATCGAGATTTTGGCGCCGCACTGCTCTACGGCCGTGGTTACCGAGGTCCTCGCCGACCGCGCAGTCGCGGCCGAGCAGCTTGGCCGGGTGTTTCACCGCTATTGTCGGGTGGAGGCAATCGCGGATGTGGGGCAGGCGCTCGGTCGCATCAAAACGGTCGCGGCGGCGGGTGACACCGTGTTGGTGACTGGTTCGCTCTTCCTGGTTGGCAAGGTGTGCGAGTTCCTCGACGCAGCCCCGGGTTCGCCGGGGTGATGCAGAGCAGCGCCGTCACCATTGCCGCCACCGCAGCGGTCGTCGTCGCTCTCGCGGCGCCGTTCTCGGCCCGTGCCGGGGACGAGGCGAAGACGAGCGTCGATCCGCACCAAGAGGTTACGATCGACGCCGAGGAAATCAGCTACGACCGGGATGAAAACAGCGTCTCGGCAGCGGGGGATGTCGTCATCCGACAGGGTGAGTCGGTGCTCAGGGCGGACGAGATCAAGGTGAACCGGACTACGCAAGAGGCGGAGGCGGTGGGGCATGCGGTACTCGAGAATGCCGACGTTACGATCCGGGCGCAGGAGATGCACATCAATCTTCTCGACGAGACCGGGATTCTCGTGGGTGTCAAAATGCGGTCTGAGACGATGGGGTATTCGCTCAAGGGCGATCGAATCGAAAAGAAGGAAGGGCAGCGGTACAGAATCGAGAACGGGATCTTCACCAGTTGTCAGTGCAGCGACCCCGACGATGCGCCGCCATGGAGTGTCAGTGGCGACGTCCTCGATATCGACCTGGATGGCTACGGCGAGGTTCGAGGAGGGCGGCTGAGGATCAACTATGTACCGGTCCTGTACATTCCACGCGCAGCCTTTCCAGTGAGTCGGCGGCGTCACAGTGGCCTGCTGTTTCCCCGAGTCGGTTTTTCGAACCGTCGTGGGCTGCAGCTCCTGCAGCCATTCTACTGGGCGATCGACAAGAGCCAGGACGTGACGGTCAGTCTCGACATCGAGACCGCCCAGCGTTTTGGCCTGATCGCCGAGCATCGCTACGCGATTGATCGGAGGTCTGGCGGCGAGATGCAGGTCATGTACTTCAATGAGTCGATCCGTGGCCGTGCCAACGCCGTGTCGATTCCAGGCCTGCGCGATATCGAGATACCGGACAACCGCTGGGGTGTCATCGGACACCACTCGTTCGCGTTTGGGAGATCGGAGCTCTACACCGATCTCATGCTGGTTGGCGACGATGTCTTTTTGCGCGAAATCAACACGTTTACGCTGGACGAGTCGGAGGATGTGTCGATCCGCACGCGGCCGTTCACCACCACCAGGGCAGGCGTCACTCATCGCTGGGACCGCGCCTACGGCAAGCTCGAGGGTATCTTCAACCAGAATCTGTTGGGTCCGGAGACTCATGTCATTCAGACAGCGCCGAAAGCCCAGGTCTCTGCCCAAACGCAGTTGGGCATGGGTTTGTTGAGTTCCGTCGATACCAGCGTGGTCAACTTCGAGCGAGAGACCGGGATCGCCGGCGTGCGCCTTGATGTATTTCCGCGTTTGGAGCTGCGCTTACCGCTCGGAAGGTCGCTCGATGGCAGTATATCGGCGGCGTTTCGCGAGACTGCCTACGGGCTCACGCAGGACCAGATGGTAGGAGGCTTCAACGGCGCGGCGACCGGGGTTGCGACGGACGACGTGATCAATTTGCCGAGTGCGAGCAATCGAGAATCGTACGAGCTGCGAGGCAACCTGGGGACCGCGATGACGCGGGTCTTTGATTTCTCCCACTTTGGTCTGTCACGCATCAAGCACACCATCGAGCCCCGACTCGAGTATCTGTACATCATGTCGACGAACCAAGACGACCTTCCGGTCTTCGATGGCGACGACCGGCTCGCGGCGCGCAATGTGGTGAGCTATGGGTTCACCAGCCGGGTGTTGGCAAAGCGCGACACCAGTTCGTCGGATGGCGACGATGAAGGTGGATCCGTCTTCGAGATTGCCCGGGCATCTCTGGTACAGAGCCATGACTTCACCGGGCAGGTGCCGCAGATTGGTTCGTCGACGGATCGTCGTAGTTTCTCGGATCTGGACTTCACCATGCGGGTCAATCCGGCGTCGGGTACTTCGCTCCGGTTCGAGTCGACTTATAACCCGATCAACTCGGAAATTACGTCGGCGACTGTGGGGTTCTTGCTGCGGGAGCCGAGTTGGCTGTGGCCAGGTGTGTCCTGGCTCGGAGTCTTGCATCGGTCGAGCGTCCATGTGCGGTACCGGTTCATCGCGAATAACAGCGTTCCCGGGACCAGCGCAGTCGAGCAGGTCGATTCGAGCGTGACCTTGCGCGTTACGGATCAGGTGGGGCTGCGTTACGCAGGTCGGTTCAATCTCGCTGCGAATCGGGTGCTGAGTAATTTTTTCGGATTCTCGTATCTTTCTTCGTGCAATTGTTGGAGCGTCGATATGGGAATTTCCGATCGTGCGAATCCGAACGAGGTGCAATTCCAGTTTCAGATGAGCTTGCTCGGCTTTGGTTCGGCCGAGGGCGGTAGTCGCACCGGTATGACCTATTGAGTCACCGCGGCGGCCGGTGCGGCCTCAGCTCCTCTACCGTGCCGCCGGCACTCGATCGTGTACCGTCGGCAACACCGCGGTCATCGTTGCGGTGAGCAGCCAGCGCAGCCGCGATGGCCCGATAGGGATCCGTCGTCACTCGACTGGTATCGATCACCCATCGCACGCAACGCGCCAGATCGTCGTCGAAGCGAGAGCACAGAGTCTCGAACAACTGCAGGCGTTCGAAGTACACTCGTCGCGCGAGCAGAACCGCGTTGTTGAGTGGGGCCGTTGCGAAACGCGAGTACTCGTCGGTCTGCCAAGCAACCTGCTCGTACCGACTACGTGCTCGGTCGAACAACTGTTGTCGGGCGCTCTCGTCGATTCCGCTGGCGTAGGCGGCCTCGAGCTCGTCGACAATCGTTTCCAGCAATGCGGCGAACTGCAGCGCATCGTGCCAGCGGCGGCGCGCCAGCGCCGCATCCTCGTCTTCCCCGCGCTCCGTGAAAAACTCCATAGCGCCGCGATGGCCCACGAAATTCGCGAACGACTCGTTGAACGCAGTCTGTCCTTTTACGTAGACGGTCGTGTGTAGCAACTCATGGAGAATGGTTTCGACCAGGTCGACTGGCTCGCGGCGCAGAAGGTGGGAGAGGAGAGGGTCGTTGAAGTAGCCGAGCGTTGAAAACGCCATCGCGCTGCGCACGTAGGTGTCGAAGCCCTGGCGCTCCAAAGTGCGCGCCAGAGACTTGGCCGCCTCGCGTCGAAAGTAGCCGCGATAGGGAACGTGACCGACGATGGGGAACCACCACAGGTAGGGCTCGAGGCGGTCGTGCCGTGCTGCACTGACCACGTAGACGATCTGACTCTGGTCGACCCGTGCGAGACTGGTGTAGCTTCCCCCGATCTCGAGGCCGAGGCCCTGCTCGGCGAACTTGCGCGTTTGCAGTGTCAGCTCGAGCTTGAGCCGGGTGTCGGCGTCGAGATCGCCTTGGAGAAGATCTTCGATGGGTTCGCGTCGTGCCAGAATGCGCGCCTCTTCGTAGGCCGCGCGCGCCAGGTAGCGCACGTCCTCCGCGCTACACGAGGCCAACAGCGAGGATGCCAGCAGGGCGAGTCCAGCGAGACTTCTCAGTTTCATTCTGTACTTGCGCCCGGCGGCTCGACTACGCGGTCGCGCTCGGCGAACTGCAGGCGGTACAGGCGATAGTAGAGACCTCCACGGGCGAGAAGCTCGGCGTGGCGTCCACTCTCGCGGATTTCACCGGTGTGCATCACGAGGATCCGATCGGCGCGCTCGATGGTCGATAGGCGGTGGGCGACGACGAGAGCGGTTCGATCGGCCATCAGCCGCTCGACCGCTTCTTGGATGAGCAACTCCGACTCCATGTCCACGCTGGATGTCGCCTCGTCCAGGATCAGGATCGTCGGATCGTAGGCCAGAGCCCTGGCGAACGAGAGTAACTGGCGCTGCCCGACCGAAAGATTGTTGCCGCGCTCGCGAACGATCTCGTCATAACCCGCCGGAAGCTTTCTGATGAAAAGATCCGCTTGCACCGCCTTGGCGGCGGCCACCGCCGCTTCGCGGGAGACGTCGGCGCGTCCCAGGGTCAGATTTTCGGCGATCGTTCCGGAAAAGAGGAATACGTCTTGGAGAACGACGCCGATGCGGCGTCGCAGCGCCGCCAGATCCCAGTCGCGAACGTCGACGCCGTCGACCAGCACGCGTCCTCGGTCGACGTCGTAGGAGCGGTTGAGGAGCTTGATGATCGTCGTCTTGCCGGAACCGGTATGGCCGACGAGCGCGACTTTTTCTCCCGGTTCCACGGTGAAGGACACGTCGCGGATGACGTGCTCGTCGTCGTTGTAAGCGAACCACACTCGATCGAATTCGACCCGCCCGCGGGGCCGTTCGACGACCGTCGGCGATGCCGGCCCGGCCTGTTCGACAGGGCGATCGAGAAGCTCGAACACCCGTTCCGACGCCGACATTG